>Ga0207664_10003043_pt1 | contig 11154 bp, 11 predicted proteins | sample LARL83metaG_FD_184349 | JGI IMG/M metagenome (GOLD analysis project Ga0207664, IMG submission 184349) | Corn, switchgrass and miscanthus rhizosphere microbial communities from Kellogg Biological Station, Michigan, USA - LAR L8-3 metaG... | ecosystem: Host-associated > Plants > Roots >...
GTCCGTGCTGCGCGGAATGAGGTGGGTGACGTTGACCTGACGGTCGGGAGCGTCGGGCGAGGGCGCGAGCATCTCGTGGGCATGCTCGTGCTGGATGTCGAACACGCGGGCCAGGCTCAGCGCGGCTCCTCGCAGGTCCGGATGCTCGCGGGGATGGCTGATCTTCTCGCCTCGCAGCCACACCTCCCGCTCGGCCCGCCCCAGACCTTCCAGGAACTGCTCACCACTACGGGCGCCCTGGGCTTGACTGCTCTCGATCGTGCTCACTCGGCTCCTGTGGACTGCTGATCGCAGATCAGCCGCGGACACCGCCGGCCGAACCTGAGTCGTTTGGATAAAATATCCGTCGTGCCCCGGGTGTCAAGCCAGCTTCCCGTATGAGCGAGGACGACCGGCGCGCGCGCGGGCTGCGTCGGTTGGCAGAGCTGGGTGACGAGCCCGGAGGCGACGCGTTCCTGGAGCGGATGGGCACCCTGGGCGACTGGGTGGTCGACTTCGCCTTCGGCGACGTGCACACCCGCCCGGGTCTCACCGCGCGCGAGCGCGAGCTCATCATCGTGGCGGTGCTGACCGCGCTCGGCTCGTGCGATCCTCAGGTGGCCGCGCACATCCGCGCACTGCGCGCGATCGACGTGCCCTGGAACGAGATCGAGGAGACGATCCTGCAGACGTGCCCCTACGCGGGCGTGCCCCGCGCGATCAACGCCATGAAGGTGCTCAGAACTGAACAGGAGGCGCAGTGAGGGCAGTCCGGTTCACCACGCCCGCGGGCGAGGAGCGGATCGGGGCGCTGCAGGACGCCACGATCATCGATGCCGGCCCATCCGGGCCGCTCGGTTTCGCCGCTGTCAAGGCTGGCTGGGAGCAGGTGGCGACTGCCGACGGCGAACACTACGCCGTCGCCGACGTCACCCTGCTGCACCCGGTACAGCCGCGCAAGATCCTCGCCATCGGCCTCAACTACCGCTCGCATGCCGCCGAGTCCGAGCTTGACGTGCCCTCGGTGCCGGTGGTCTTCGCCAAGTGGCCGTCGTCGCTCATCGGCCCCGAGCAGCCGATCGTCATCCCGCGCGAAGAGACGCGACCGGACTTCGAGGGGGAGCTGGGGGTGGTGATCGGCCGCCGCACCTACCGGGCCGCTCGCGCGGACGCGCTCAGCGCCGTCGGCGGCATCACCGCGGTGCACGACGTCTCGGGCCGCCGCGCCCAGCTCGAGACGCCGCTGCGCCAGTTCACGCTGGGCAAGAGCTTTGACAGCTTCACGCCGGTGGGTCCCGCGATCGCCTCCGTGGACGGTCTCGACCTGGCCGACCTCGACGTGCGCACGACCGTGTCGGGGGAGGTCATGCAGGACGCCAACACGCGCGACCTGATCTTCTCGGTGGTCGACCTGATCGAGTACCTGTCGCGTGGCCTGACTCTCGAGCCGGGCGATCTGATCGCCACCGGGACCCCCGGGGGAGTGGGCGACTCGCGGTCGCCCAAGCGCTATCTGCGCGAAGGCGACGTGGTCGAGATCTACGTCGAGGGCGTGGGGACGCTGCGCAACCCGGTGCGAGCAGAGTCCTAGACGCGCTTGATGGCGTCGGAGATGTGGCGGCGGGTGAGCGTCTCGGCGGCGCGCGCGTCGCCGCGGACGATCGCCTCCAGGATCTGCTCATGCTCGTCGGCGTCGGCGCGCATCTGCTCGGGGGTCTCCGCCTGGCGCTCGTAGACCACCTCGCCGATCCGAGCCACCCAGAGGTTCTCCACGAAGTCGCGCAGGAACGCGTTGCCCGAGGCGGCCACCAGCGCGACGTGGAAATCGCGGTTGGCCTCGAAGCTGGGACGGATCTTTCCGATCGCCCGACGCTGCGCGGCCACTGCCGCGCGCATCTGTGCCTGGGGCCCGGCCAGCCCGCGCTGCGCCGCCAGCCGCGCCGCCCCGGGCTCGACGATCAGGCGCGCTTCGTAGGAGCCGCGCATGTCGCCCTCAGATACGTCGGCCACGCGCGCCCCACGATTGGTGTGCATCTCCACCAGGCCCTCGGCGGCCAGACGCCGCAGAGCCTCCCGTACCGGGGTGCGGGAGACCCCGAGCTCGGCGGCGAGATCCTCCTGATGCACGCGCGCCCCGCGCGGCAGGGCTCCGTCGCGGATGCGCTCGCGGATGGCCGCGTACACGTGGTCCACGACACTGGCGATCTGGAGAGCCTGGGACTTGGCGGGCGACGGTTCGGTGGTCTGCGCCATGTGGCCGGAGCCTACCGCGGTCGCGGCGGGGCTCAGCTGTGGAAGGCGTACTCGGCCCAGTCCCAGTCGCTGACGTGGCGCCGCTCGCGCTCGATCTCGTTGCGTTTGAGCGCTACGAACGTGCGCACGAGCTCGTAGCCGAGGCCGTCCACCAGCACCTCGTCGGCTTCGAGCGCGTCGAGCGCACGTGCGAGGGAGGCCGGCAGGACCCGGCCTCGCGAATCGGCACCGGCGATGTGCGGCGGATCGGGGCGCAGCCCGCGCTGGATCCCGTCCAGACCGGCGAGCAGGATGCCCGCCTGCAGCAGATACGGGTTGGCGGTCGCGTCTCCGGCCCGCACCTCGACCCGGGTGCCGGCGTCACGCTGGGGCGGGATCCGAATGTAGGTGAAACGGTGGTCGTGACCCCAGTCGGCCCGTGTCGGCGCCATCGATTCGGGGACCAGCCGGCGATAGCTGTTGATCGTCGGGGCCCCGAGGGCCGTGAGGCCCTCGGCGTGGGCAAGCACGCCCGCCGTGAACGCCAGGCACATGGGGCTGAGGCCGTGCTCGCCATCGGGCTGGGCGAACTGGTTCTCCCCGTCGCGGGTCACGGACAGGTGGAGGTGATAACTGGACCCCTCCCCGTCAGAGAACGGCTTGGCCATGAAGTTGGCCTCGAGCGCCTCCGCGTGCGCGAGCTCTCGCACCGCCTCCTTGAACAGGAAGGCCCGGTCGGCGGCCTCCAGCGCGGCTCCGTGGTGAAGGTTGATCTCAAACTGCCCGGGCGAGAATTCGTGATTGGCGGTGGTCACCCCCAGCCCGAGCTCGTCAAGCGCCCGGTGCATGCGCTTGACCGCGCCGGTGGGGTCGGCGCGGCGGCCGGTGGTATAGGCCATGCCCGTCCCATCGCCGTAGCGGGTGCGCTCCTGGCCCGTGTGCAGCAGATAGAACTCGAGCTCGGGCGCAATGAGCGCGCTGAGCCCCATCGCTTCGAGCTGGGCGCACGCGCGACGCAGCGCGCCCCGGGGCGAGAGTCCGCGGTCGTTGTGCAGGTCTGAGATGAACCAGGCCGTGTCGGGCTCCCAAGGCAGCACGCGGCCGGTGGTCAGGTCAGCGACGGCATGCATGTCCGGAAACGAGCTGTCGCCGGCGAACCCCGGCAGGTCCAGCGGATTGCCGTGGATGTCCTCGATCATGCTGATCAGGCAGTAGCCAAGTCCGGCGTCGGTGGCGAGCTCCAGGCGCTCAACGGGCAGCTCCTTGGACCGGCACTTCCCGAAGAGGTCGCAGTGACTCACGCGTGCGGTGCGGACGCCGGCGCCCTGCAGCGTCTCGATCACCTGACTCACCGGAGTGCCGGCGTTCGCAGCCGCTGGCGGCGCGCTGCGCTCCGCGGATGGCCTGGGGACGCTCTGCGCGGCGGGACCGCTCGTGTCAGGCCACCTCTCCACCGCCATCGTGGATACATTGTACACTATTGACGGCCCGCGACTGTTTGGAGAATCATCTTGGGCATGCCTGACGCGAGAGCTGTGCGGATCAGCGTTGACGGGACGCCGACGTCGGGGTGGCGCGACGGCGACTCGATCATCTTGGCCGATGGTCGCTCGGTGCCCGAGCGTGAGGCGGTCTACCTTGCGCCCGTCGAGCCCTCAAAGATCCTGGCTGTGCATCTCACCTACCGCAGCCGTGTCGAGGAGTACCAGGCCCGCATTCCCCCAGCACCCTCGTTCTTCATGAAGCCGCCGACAACACTGGCAGGCCACCGGGGCCACATCCGCCGCCCCCGCGGGACGCACTTTCTCAACTACGAGGGCGAGCTCGCTGTGGTGATCGGACGGCGCATGAAAAGCGTCGCGATCGACGACGCGCTCGGTTACGTCGGAGGCTACGCCCCCGCCAACGACATTGGCCTGCACGACTTCCGTCACGCGGACCGCGGCTCGATGTTGCGCGTCAAGGGCCAAGACGGCTTTCTCCCACTCGGCCCGGAGCTGACGCCCGCCGACCAGTTCGACCCCACCGACTTCACCTTGCGCACCTACGTCAATGGCGAGGTCGTGCAAGAGGCCACCGCGGATGACCTGATCTGGGGCGTCGCCTACCAGCTGGCCGACCTGAGCCGGCTGATCACGCTTGAGCCCGGCGACGTTGTGCTCACTGGCACGCCGGCGAACTCGCGTCCCATGGAGCCCGGCGATGTCGTCGAGGTCGAGGTGAGCGGGCTGGGCCGCGTGCAGAGCACCGTCGTCGACTGGGATGTCGACCTGAGCGAGGCGGGCGAGCAGCCGGCAGTCTCAGGCAATACCTTGCACGTGGCGCTGGCCATCCCCGAGGACGAGGCCGAGCGCCGCGCGATGAGCGGGGAGACCAGAGCATGATCACGATCCGGCGCATCGACCATGTCGGCCTGGGCGTGGCGGACCTCGAGGACGCCACGCGGCGCTGGGCGCTGCAGTTCGGGCTGACGGTACGCGAGCGCAGCGCGCAGCGGGCCACGCTCTCCTGCGACGACGAGCCGTGCGCGGTGGCGCTGCTGGCCGACGCGGCGCCCGGCTTTCACCACGTCGCCTACGAGCTCGCGGCAAGCTGCCCGCCCGAGCAGGCTCGCGCACACCTCTCGGCGCTGGGCGCGCCGGTCCGCGCGCAGGGAGGCACACTGCACACCGCCGACGCGGACGGGAATGCGATCGTCCTGCTGCCCTACCGTGAACCGGTGTCACACCGGGTGCCGCACGCGCGCCCGGCGGGTGTCGCCACGGCCGGGCATCCGCGACGGCTCGGTCACGTGAACTTCCTCACCGGTGATCTCCAAGCGCAGTTGCGGTTCTACACCGAGGGCCTTGGCATGAGGCTCACCGACTGGCTCGGCGAGTCTGGGGTGTGGATGCACGTCGGCTCCGATCATCATGTGATGGCCCTGATCGACCACGGCGACGCGCACTTCCACCATCTGGCCTTCGAGGTGGTCGACATCGGCCATATGCGTGTCCTGCTCGATCACCTCGGCCGCCATGAGCGGTGGCTCGGTTGGGGCCCGACGCGACACGGCGTCGGCGGCAACATCGCCTCCTACGTGCGCATCGTGGAAGAGGAGTGCTTCGTGGAGCTCTACTGCGACATGGAACAGTTGCAGCCCGATCATCAGCCGCGCCACTGGCCCGACGACCGCTACTCGTCCAACACCTGGGGGCCGCTGCCGCCCCGCTCATACTTCCGCTTTGACCAAGCGGCCATCGACTCCGAGCGGGAGAGCCTGGAAATGCTCGGGATCCCGCTGCCCGATCCGGAGGTGCGCGCATGAGTCTTCAGGGGTACACCGTGCCGCGCACTCCGAGCGGAGCCGCCAGCCTGGTGCCGCCGCCACCGTGGCACTACGTGGGCGACTTCCTGGTGGTCGACTTCCACGCCGATCCCGAGGTGGCGGCGTCGCTGCTGCCAGACGGACTCGAGCCCCACCCGGACGCGGGCCGGAGTGCGGCGGTGTTCGCCGACTGGCAGTCGTGCTCGGACACCGACGAGGAGTTGCTCGATCCGGTGCGCTCGCACTACCGCGAGTTCTACGTCGTGATCAGCGCGCTGCTCGACGGAGAGGAGGTCACCACGTGCCCGTTCATCTGGGTCGACCAGGACTTCGCCATGGCCCGGGGCTGGATCCAAGGGTTTCCCAAGAAGCGTGGCGAGGTGTGGATGACGCGCACCTATGCGCTGCAGTGCCGGGCAGCGCCGGGGCTCCGGGCCGGCTCGCGCCTCGGCGCGACATGCTCGGCGCGCGGCCGGGAGATCGCGCGCGCGGCGCTGACCCTCGAGTCCGTGAGTGACTCCGGCTCGCTGCATACCGCGCCGCCGATCGTCAACGTGCGTCACTTCCCCCGCCTGGCCGCGGGCCGCCATCAGGATCCCGCCGTGCATGAGCTGGTGCGTGCCCGCAGTCACGATCGCTCGGTATCAGAGGTGTGGGAGGGATCGGCCGAGCTCGAGCTGTTCAGCGCGCCCGCCGAGGAGCACGCCCTCCTGGCGCCAGTGGCGGTCAGTCGCGGCTACCGGTTCACCTTCGCCTACACCGTGGACGACCTGGAGACAGTCAGAGAGCTTGGCTCATGAGCGTTGCGGCGGAGACGGCGCGGGTGGCCGGCGTGGACGTGTGCGCCGACCACTTCATCGGTGGCGAACGCGTGGGCAGTGAGCGCCGCTTCCCCACGATCTCCCCGATCGACCAGTCGGTCCTGGCCGAGGTGGCGCGCGCGGATGGCGATGATGTCGACCGCGCCGTGCGGGCAGCCCACGCGGCGTTCGCCGAGTGGGCGGCGCTCGGAGCCGTCGGGCGGGCGCGGCACCTGCACCGGTTGGCGGAGCTCATCGAGCGCGACGTCGATGCCCTGGCCGCAGTGGAGTGTGCCGACATGGCGATGCTGTTGCGCTCGCTGCGGGCGCGGGTGATCGCGCGCGGCGCCCGCAACTTTCGCTCCTACGCCGATCTCGCCGTCGCCTACGAGGAGCGCGACTGGCGCTCCAACGGAACCTGGAACCGCGTTCAGCGGATGCCGGCGGGCCCCGTGGCGGTCATCACGCCCTGGAACGCGCCGTTCATGCTCTCCACCTGGAAGTGCGCGCCCGCCCTGGCAGCAGGGTGCACGGTGGTGCTCAAGCCTGCGGAATGGTCGCCGCTGTCCTGCTCACTGCTCGCCTCGCTCGCCGACGAGGCCGGGTTCCCGCCCGGCGTCTTCAACGTGGTGCAGGGCACCGGCGAGGAGGCCGGAGCGGCGCTCGTCGCGCACCCCCTGATTCGCCGCGTCTCCTTCACGGGATCGCCCGAGACCGCCCGGGAGATCGGTGTGGCGGCGGCGCGCAACCTCACTCCGTTCACCGGCGAGCTCGGCGGTAAGGGGCCGCTGATCGTGTTCGAGGACGCCGACCTGGACGCCGCCGCGGTCAAGGCGGCCGGCCAGTACGACGACGCGGGGCAGGTGTGCCTGGCCGGCACCCGCCTGCTCGTACAGGAGTCCGTGCGGGAAGAGTTCCTGGACCGCTTCCACGCCGCCGCCGACGCTCACGTGCTGGGCGATCCGCGCGATGACGCCACGACGATCGCTCCGATGATCCACCCCGAGCACGTCGCCCGCGTCGCCGGGTTCGTCGAGCGGGCAAAGGCTGAGGGGCACCGGCTGCTACGCGGCGGCCGACGGCTCACGGGGCTGTTCTTCGAGCCGACGCTCTTCGAGCCGCTGAGCAACGAGGCCGAGATCGTGCAGCGTGAGGTGTTCGGGCCGGTGCTCACCCTCCAGACCTTCGCGGACGAGGTGGAAGCCGTGGCGCTGGCCAATTCGACTCGGTACGGGCTGTCAGGGATCGTCTACACGAGCTCGATGGGGCGCGCGGACCGGGTCGGCCGCGCGGTGCGCGCGGGCCTCGTGTGGGTCAACACCTTCCTGGTCCGAGACCTGACCGCGCCGTTCGGAGGGGCGGGCATCTCGGGAATCGGCCGGGAGGGCGGCGACTACGCGCTCGACTTCTACTCCGACCTCAAGACACTTCAGATCCTCGACGGCTCCGTGCGGTGACAGGCCTCGACGTCGGCGCGGCCATCGCGGCGCAGGGGGACTGGATGGAGGAGATGCTGGGCGCGCTCGTGCGCGCTGAGACCGTGCTGGGGGCCGAGGAGGCCGGGCAGGTCTTGATGGCCGACGCGTTTGCGGCGTGCGGCCTGCAACCGCGCGACGTGCGGCTCGATGCGTCGGCACTGCGCGCGGATCGGGGATCCTCCCCGTTTGCGTGGGATGTCTCGGGCAAGCGCTGCGTCGTCGCTCGGTGGCCGGCCGCAGAAACCGGCGGTCGCTCGCTCATCCTCAACGGGCACGTCGATGTCGTGCCCCCGGCCGCTGCCGAGCTGTGGAGCTCGCCGCCGTTTTCGCCGCGTCGCGAGGGTGACTGGCTGTACGGCCGCGGCGCGGGCGACATGAAGGCCGGGCTGGTGGCCATCGTCGGTGCCGTGCGGGCGCTGCGCGAGGCCGGGGTGAAGCTGCGCGCAGACGTCCATCTGCAGTCGGTGGTGGAGGAGGAGTGCACCGGCAACGGCGCACTGATGTGTCTGCTCGACGGGGTGCGCGCCGACGCCTGCGTGATCACCGAGCCCCACCCCGACCACCTCACGATCGCCCAGGTCGGGGTGCTGTGGTTTCACGTCGAGATCGCCGGCCGCCCTGCCCACGCCGCCTACGCCGGCACGGGCGTCAACGCCATCGAGGCCGCGCAGGTGGTACTCGGGGCGCTGCGCGAACTGGAGGAGGATCTCAACGTCGATCCGCCACCGCCGTTCGATCGCCTCGAGCATCCGATCAACCTCAATCCCGGCATGATCAACAGCGGCGACTGGACGTCGACCGTGCCGGCGCAGTGCACACTCTCTTGCCGGCTGGCGATGTATCCCGGCGTCTCGCCGCGCGTCATGCAGCGGCGGGTGGAGGACACGGTGGCCGCGGCCGCGCTCCGCCATCCGTTCCTGGCCGAGAACCCGCCACGAGTGCGCTACGACGGTTTCGTCTGCGAGGGCGCGACGGTGCCGGTGGACGCGCCGCTCATTCGGGCCCTCTCCGAGGCGTACGCGCGCGTGCATGGCGCCGCACCCGCGCTGCGGCCGACCACTGCGACCACCGACGCCCGGCATTTCCTGCGCCACGGGATCCCGACGGTGTGCTTTGGCCCGCGCGGCGAGAGCTACCACGGCATCGACGAGCGGGTGTCGCTGTCGTCAATGCATACGTGCGCGGAGATCCTGGCACGGTTCGTGCTGGAGTGGTGCGGGTTGGCGCCGTGACCGTCCAACCCGGCGTCGTGGCCGCGAGACGGCCCTAAGAGGGTTACGCTGCCGCGCCGGTGACCTCGGGATCGCCGGCCGCGGTCCCCTTGACGGCGAGCGGGTTCCAGTGGCGCAGCGCCGAGTCGATGTGATCGCGGACGAGGCGCTCGGCCTGCTCTCCGTCCCCGCGCTGGACGGCAGCGAGGATTGCCTCGTGCTCGCGGATGTCGGTGTGCCGCCAATCGGCGGCTCCGGCGCGGCGGGCCAGGAGCCGGCGGCCGACCTCGCCGATCCACAGGCTGTCGAGCGTGGCGAGGATGGCGGCGTTGTGAGTTGCGCGGGCCAGGTTCATGTGAAACAGCCGGCTCGCATCATGGATGGCATGAGAGTCGTCGGCAGCTGTCTCCAGCTCGATCGCCTCCCGCAGCGCGACCAGGTCGGCGGCCTGACGGCGAGCGGCGGCCAGCCGAGCGACGCCCGGTTCGAGGAGCATCCGCACCTCGAGGCGGCGCATGACCGCCTCCAGCCCGAGGTCAGCGACGCGGAATCCGCGCTGGGGCAGCGCGTCCACCAGCCCCTCCCCGGCCAGTCGACGCAGCGCCTCCCGCACCGGCGTGCGCGAGGTGCCCAGCTGGTCAGCGAGCTCCAGTTGCGAGAGTCGCGTCCCGGGCGGCATCTCCTGCTCCAGGATCATCGCGCGGATCTGCGCATACGCCAGCATGGCGACGGAGTTGGTCTCGATCCGCTCCAGGCGAGTCACAGGCTCGCCGGTGGGCTGTGCCTGCGCCGCCATGGATACATTGTACGTTATGTGGCCACGGCGAGCGAGGAGAGGGACATATGGCACAGGTTGGACCCGCACGGCTGACCGAGATGGACGCCGTCGTCCTGGCACGCACACTGACCGTCGAACAGCTTGAGGACGATCCCTATCCCCTCTATGCCCGCTGGCGCGAAGAGGCCCCGGTCGTGCACATCCCCGTGCTCGGCCTGTGGTTTGTGACTCGCTGGGCGGACGCCGAGCACGTCGCCACCACCCCCGACCTGTTCGAGGCCGCCGTCAAGCCCTCGCCGCTTGACCGCACGTTCGGCGGCACCAACATCCTCACCGTCGACGGCACGACGCATAAGCGCCTGCGCAACATGCTGCTGCCCTCGTTCCGTCCGCCGGTGGTTGAGCGCGACCTGATCGCGGTCATCGAGCCGCTGGTCCACGAGCAGCTTGACCGGCTGGGGTGCGGCGACGACCACGCGGAGCTCATGGAGGACTATCTCGAGCCGATCTCGGTGCGGAGTCTGGCGGCGGTGCTCGGGCTGGGCGAGATCGAGCCCGACACCCTGCGCCGCTGGTTCGCGCAGCTGGCCGAGGGCGCAACGAACTTCGAGGGCAATCCGGCCAAGCAGGCGGTCGCCGACGCGGTGGCCGATGAAATCGACGAACGGCTTAAGCCGATCTTCGCACGGATGCTGCGCGAGCCGGACGACAGCGTGATCAGCAACATGCTGCATGCCGCCGAGGGCACGCTGGCGCAGCGCACGCAGCTGGTCATGCCCACGCTCAAGGTGATCCTGCTCGGTGGGATGCAGGAGCCCGGTCATGGTGGCGGCTCGACCCTGGTCGGCCTGCTCGGTCACCAAGGACAATGGGATGCACTGGTGCAGGACCCCGCCGGCCGCGTCCGGGCCGCCGTCGACGAGGGCCTGCGCTGGATCAGCCCGATAGGCGCCCAGGAGCGCCACTGTCCGACCGGCGCGACGATCGCCGGCACTGAGATCCCTCCGGGCGCCAACGTCGCAGCCATCATCGCCTCGGCCAACCGCGACCGAACGGTGTGGGGCGAGGACGCCGACGCCTACGACCTCTTCCGGCCCGCCCGGCGCTCAGCCGCGTTTGGGTTCGGCAAGCACTTCTGCGTCGGACACCACTTCTCCAAGGTCCAGCTGTGGATCGCGCTACGGCACTTGGCCGAGCGCTTCCCCCGCCTGCGCCTGGACGAGAGCTGTCCGCCACGATTCACCGGGTGGGAGTTTCGCGCCCCGCGCAACCTGAACGTCCGGCTGGGCGGCGGGCGCTGACCTCGGCTCAAGACCGCGTGGTCGCGCTCAGCCCGGGCGCGCTGTCACGCACCAGACCGAGGCCCTTG
>Ga0207664_10003045_pt1 | contig 11152 bp, 8 predicted proteins | sample LARL83metaG_FD_184349 | JGI IMG/M metagenome (GOLD analysis project Ga0207664, IMG submission 184349) | Corn, switchgrass and miscanthus rhizosphere microbial communities from Kellogg Biological Station, Michigan, USA - LAR L8-3 metaG... | ecosystem: Host-associated > Plants > Roots >...
CCCACAGCCATGATTGCCCCCATGTAAGATTGGATATTCAAGGTGGTGCCGGTGACCCACAGAGCGAGCACGACGCCGACAATCACCGCCGGCGCGGTCGATATGACGATGAACGAGAGTTTCAAGGATTGGAAATTGGCCGCTAGCAGCAAGAAGATAATCACCACGGCCATCAACAAACCATTGCGCAAACCGTCGAGCATTTGCGCCATCGGGACAATCTGCCCGCGGACAGCCAGGGTGATTCCGGCGGGCGGCGCGCCCAATTTACGGAGAGCGGCGTCGATCTGTTTCGCCACGCTGCCCAAATCCGCGCCGGAGATGTTCGCTGTCACGGTGACCATTCGCTGCATGTTATAACGTTCGTATTGGCCAACCGTGGTATTTTCCGCGATCTTGGCCACGTTGCGGAGCAGCACGCTCTGGCCATCGCGCGCCTTTACCGGCACGTTTTTGATTTCCTCCAAGGAAGTCATGCGCGCCTGTGGCACCTGCACCTGCACTTGATAAGCGACGCCGCTGTTCGGGTCGGCCCAATAATTGGGGACGATGAACCGGCTCGATGAAGTCGCCGCCACGAGCGCGCGCGAGACGTCGGACATTTTCGCCCCCATGACGCCGGCCTTTTCGCGGTCCACGTTCACATCTACCGTGGGATAATCCAGCGCCTGGCCAAACTGTAAGTCCCGCAAGGAGGGGATTTTTTGGAGGGCGGCTTTGACTTGTTCGCCAAAAGCGCGATCGGCGGCAAGGTTCTGGCCGCTGACGGCAATTTCAACCGGCGTGGGCGAGCCCAAACTCATCACCCGGCTGACGATATCGCTGGGCTCAAACGAAAAAGTAACGCCGGGCATTTTTTCGGCGAACGTTTTTCGCAGGCGTTCCTTCAGCTGTTCGATGCGAATGGGCGCGCCGGGTTTCAACTGCACCTGCAACACGCCTTCTTCCGGGCCGCCGTTCCAAAGATAGATCAGATTGATCGGGTAAGGCGCGCCGTGCACGCCCAGGAAGCCGAGGGTAATGGCGACATTTTGCGGGCCGACCTCCTGTTTAATCAGCTCGAGCGCCTGCAGCGCGATAGCTTCGGTGCCGTCGATTTTCGTACCGGTCGGCGCGCGCAATCGTAATTGGATTTGCCCGGCGTCCACTTTTGGAAAGATGTCCGTGCCGAGGCGTGGCGCCAGAAATACAATGATTAATCCGGCCAGCACGAGGTAGATAACCAGCACGACCCAGCGCGCTCCCACCAGTTTGCGGCCCAACGCCGCGAACCGTTGCTGCGCACGCTCGAGGCGTTGTTCGGCCTTGGTGTGACTCTTGGCGGCCGCCTCGTGCCGGCGCAAAAGCCAGACTGAAAGAATCGGCACCAAGGTGCTGGACAAAAGGTACGACGTCACCATGGCGAAGCCGACAGCCAGTGAAAGCGGCAGGAACATGGCTTTCGCCGCGCCGGTCATGAAAAATGTGGGACTGAAGATCGCCAGAATGCAGAGCATCGCCAGCAACCGCGGCACGGTGGTTTCCGTTGTCGCCTCGAGCGCCGCGTTCCCGATGGGACGGCCACGCATCAGGTGCGTGTGAATATTTTCAATGCTCACCGTCGCTTCGTCCACCAGCACACCGACGGCGAGCGCCAGGCCGCCGAGCGTCATGATATTGATGGTTTGCTTCGTCAGCCAGAGGACCAGCACGGAGCCCATCAAAGACAGGGGAATATTAATGATGACGATCAAAGCGCTTCGCCAGTCTTGCAGGAACAGCAACACCATCAAGGCTGTGAGGACGGCGCCCAATGCGCCTTCCAAAGTCAAACCGCCGATGGCGCGCGTGACGTAAGGCGATTGGTCAAATTCGTAACTGACCTTCACATCGGACGGCAGCACGCTCTGAAACTTCGCGAGGTTCGCTTTGACGAGATTGACAACGCTGACCGTGGAGGCCGTGGAACGTTTGGTGACGGGGATGTAAACCGTGCGATGTCCGTTGACGAGGGCATAGCTCGTCACGATATCGGAACCATCAACCACCTGTCCCACGTCCCGCAGAAAAACCGTGGGAAAAGTGCCCGGGCGGATCGGCACCGCTTCGAGATCTTTCACATTTCGCGCGACGGAATTGAGCGGGACCATCGGGTATTTGCCATCAATGGCCACATTGCCGGAAGGACTGATGAGATTGGCATCCGTGATGGCGGCGACGACTTCGTCGGGAGACATATTGTAGGCATGGAGGCGCTCGGGATTCAAATTGACGACGATCGTCCGGGCGCTGCCGCCGAACGGAGGCGGAGCAGAAACACCGGGCAAAGTCGCAAACAACGGACGCACCTTGTTCAAGGCCAGGTCCTGCATTTCCCCGACCGTCCGGCTGGCGCTGGAGAACACGAGATTTCCGACCGGCACGCTTCCGGCGTCAAACCGCATCACGAACGGCGGGACCGTCCCCGGCGGCATGAACGCGCGGGCGCGGTTCACATACGCCACGGTCTCGGACATCGCCTGCGACATGTCGGTGCCGGGATGGAATTGCAATTTGAGCAACGCCGCTCCCTGAATGGATTTCGACTCCACATGTTCGATGCCGGTGATGTAGAGAAAGTGGTACTCGTAATAGTAAGTGAGATAACCCTCCATTTGCGCCGGATCCATGCCGCCATACGGCTGGGCGACATAGATGGTCGGAATGCCCAGCGTGGGAAAAATATCGCGCGGCATCTGCCGCAGGGCCATGAGGGAACCGAGCGCGACCGCGATCACCGCCACCAGGATGGTCAGGGGTCGGCGCAGCGCGGTTTGGACCAAATTCATAAACAAATACCTACTTCCGTTCGGCTTCGAGCACGACCTCGCGGTAAAGCTCCTGCAATTGTTCTCTGATCGTTTTAAGGACCTTCCGGCCCTCGTTGGTCAGCCGGTAATCTTTGCGCGCGCGCCGGCCACCGGCGGGATCATTCCGGCTTTTAAGCCATCGCAAACGCTCCATGCGGTTCAACAGCGGATACAGCGTGCCGGGGCTGATGTCGTAGCCGTGCCGGCGGAGCTCCATCAGAATCCATTGGCCGTGAATCGGCATTTCATCGGCATGATGCAGAATATGCACCTTCCAAAAACCCAAAAGGATTTCGCGATTGACGGCTTTCATTCCGTGGTGAACTACGGTAACCGATGTCGAAAATCGTAGTTACTGTCAAGCGCGAAGGAAAAGGTGAACACCACGCCCGGAAAATCCGGTGCCTCGAAGTTGCGAAAACGGCCGATGCGCCTATCCGGCGCGGCGAACCACGTATCCCACGCTCATCTCGTTTCCTACTCAAATCCGCCGCCCAGAGCTTTAATCAGGTGCACGGTGGATACCAGTTGCAGGGCGTGGATATGGATGAGTTGAGATTGTGTTTGCAGCTGGGTTCGCTCGGTATCCAGCACGTCGAGATAGTTGATCAAGCCTTGCCGGTATCGTTCGCGCGAAGAGTCGGCAGCCCGATTGGCTGAGTCGACCGCTTCGCTTTGGGTTGCCGCCTGTTGCCCATAACTGTTGAGATCCACCAGAGAATCAGAAACATCTTTGAACGCGGTGAGGACCTGTTGCTGATAGGTGGCGCAAGCGGCCTCATAGTTCGCGCGCGCTTGCTTAACGCCGGCTCGCAGGCGTCCGCCGTTCAGAAGAGGAAACGTCATCGAAGGGCCAATCTGAAAGAACTGGCTCTGCCAATCCAAAAGGCTGCTGGCGTGGAAAGAAGAATAGCCGCCGCTGCCGGTCAAGGCGATGGCGGGGAAGAGCGCGGCTTTGGCGACTCCAATTTCCGCATTGGAAGCCGCCATTTTGCGCTCGGCTTCCGCCACGTCCGGGCGGCGTTCCAGCAATGTTGAAGGCAAGCCGACCGGAATCGCCGGCAAAGTTTCATCCAGCGCGCCGGATTGAATTTCAAAAGCGGCCGCCGGTCTTCCGCATAGCAGGGCCAGCGCATTTTGAAGGTCATCACGCTGGCGTTGGGCATCGAGCACGGACGTTTTGGTCTGCGCCAACTCGGTGCGGGCCCGGTCCACGTCCAATTCCGCCGCCATGCCGGCCTGGAAACGCTCGTTGATAATGCGGACGGATCGCTCGCGCAGTTGAACAGTCTGCTGCAGGAGCGCAATCTGCGCGTCCAGCTGGCGCAGAAGGAAGTAATTCACCGCCACATCGCCGTGCAAGGTCAGAAGCACGTTATAATAATCGGCAACCGACGCTTCGGCCTGGGCGTGGGCGGATTCAAAAGCGCGGCGGACTTTGCCCCAAATATCGACTTCATAACTCAGATCCAAGGGCATCGTATACGCCGTGGCGCTGAGCTCGGAAGGAACGTGATTCAATTGGGTGTGAAACCGGGCCACCGAAGGATCGAAGCTCAATTGTGGAAAAAACCTCGAGGCGGCGATGCGCGAAACGGCCCGGGCTTGATCCACTCGCGCCACGGCGACCTTCAAAAGTTGATTGGCGCTGGAGGCTTGAGTTTCGAGTTGGTTGAGCTTCGGGTCCCGGAACAGTTCCCACCAATCGACTTTGATTCGGTCGTCGCTCGGCTCAGCCAGTTTCCAGCTGGGCGGAACAACCACCGCCGGTTTTTTGTAGTCAGGCCCCACCACACAGCCGCCAAGGAACAGCGAAACCGCGAGCACTGCGGCAAGACATCCAGCCCAGGAAAGCACGGGCGCCCATCGGGAGTACGGCTTCATCGGTGCGGATGGGAATTGACTACCACGGTGCAAGTCATGCCCGCGGCGAGCGTGAGGCCTGGCGGGACCCGGTCGATATGGATGCGAACGGGGATGCGCTGCGCCAAACGGACCCAATAAAAAATGGGGTTCACGTCGGCCAATCCCTGGGCGTCGGTTTTTCCGTTCGCATCGGCAATGCCCCGGCTAATGCTTTCCACATGGCCGGTGAAGCTGGCGTTCACGCCCATCAACTTGATTGTCGCCTGGTCCCCTTCGCGGATGCGCGGCAGCTTGGTCTCTTCGAAGTAACCGGAAACCCAGAAGGAATCGCTATCGATGACCGTGAGCTTGTTTTGGCCGACGACGGCGTAGTCACCGACGCGCAATCGAAGATTATCGACATAGCCGTTGACCGGGGAGCGAATCACGGTGCGCTCCAGGTCGAGTTGCGCCAAATCGCGCGCGGCCCGGGCTTCTTCATAAGCGGCGGCCGCGACGGCGGCGGAACTTTCGGAAAGTTGCTGTTCCTCTTTGGAAATGGCCTCGGCGCTCATGTGCTCGCGGCGCGCGGAAAGGGCTTGATGGATCAACATGTCCTGGCGCCGGCTTTCGAGGGTTGCCTCCGCTTTGGCGAGCTTCAGCTTGAATTCCGTCGGGTCGACAATGAAAAGAACGTCACCTTTATGCACGAATTGATTTTCCGCGACGTCAATTTCGGTGACTTTGCCAAAAACTTCCGCGGCCACATTGACCGTTTCCGCCCGGATACGGCCATCGCGCGTCCAGGGCGAAAGAAGGTAGTAACGCCAGAGCTCCCAGCCAACGAGGCCGGCAATGACGAGGATAAAAGCGGTATTGGCGAACCGGCGCAACCACTGGTCGCTGAAGGGCAAAGTTCGTTTTTCTAGCATAGAATGAAAGTCACGGCCGCCAACACGATGATGAAAAACGCCATTTCAAAAACGGGGCGGTTCCAAATCCGGCGCTGAATCACGATGCGGTCCCAGTAGCGGTGCAAAACAAAGCAAAAAATGCCGGCGATCAACAGGCCGGGGAAAAATGGCGGCAAATAGAGGCCGCAAAAATCGATTTCTTTATACATAGTTATTCGCGATAAAGCCGGGAAGTGGTCTCGAGCAAGAACGTCATTTCCCACAATTCCGCGAGCGCGCTCGAGCTGCTCTCGGAAATTTTCAATCGGGCGCCGACCATTTCCTCGAACCGGATGCAGGCCGTCCGTAGAAAGAGGGCCACGATGTTGGGATGACGCGCTATCTTCCGAAATTCCCGGGAAACTCCCGCGACGATGCTCGCGTCATCGGGCGGCAGCTCCCCCAGCAGCGCCTGGAGGCGGCGCTGGCGCAAGCCCAGTTGCAGGCTGACCAGCATTTCGTTTTCGGCGTCGAGCAAATCACCGGACGTGCCGGCCGTCTGATGCAACAGACGGAGCCGATCGAACATGCGGCTCGTCCAGCTTTGCTCGGATAGCACGTGGCCGCTGTTTTCATTCCAGGCGAGTTCGCGGCGGACGGCACGCAAGAGCCAGAATTTTTTGGCCTGCGGATCCAGCGAGGGAACGGCGTGAAAGGCAAAGAAGCCGCAGGCTGCGGCGCAGAGCAGCGCGAGTCCGTTGTTCAAGAACGCGGAGATGTCGTAATTCATCTGGTTGGCGGGCATGCTGAGCCCGTAAAAAATCAGCATGGAAACGACCGCGCCTCCCAGCAGGCGGGGATGGCGATACGCATTGGCGGCGGGAAGCAGGAACAGCCCCAGCATGAGCGCAAGGCTGAGAAAGCCTTCGCCCTTTTGAAACAACCAGAAAGCCTCCACGTACGCCATGAGCGCGCAAAAGGCGGCGCTCTTGAGAAAGGGAGCGCCCATGAGCGGCGCGTAATCCACCAGCGATAACAAGGAGCAAACGACCGCGATAAAAAGGATGAACTGCGAACCGGATGGCCATTGCGTGACGAACCAAAGCACACCCGCCATCGTCATCGCCAGAAACATCCTCAAGGCGTAAACAAACGCGCTGGGAAAATCCTGGTGCGCCGCCAGGCGCGATTCGCGTCGGGCGGTCCACGGGCCGAACAATCCCGACCAATCCTGGATCGCGCGGTTGAATTCCTCGAGCAATTCCTCCAGTCGATCGAGCACAAAGCACTGGGAAATGGTTTCCGGATTGACCTGATCCGCAAGAGCGCGGCGAGCCTCCCGCAACTCGCTTCTTAACTGCGCAATTTCGTCCCGAATTGAAGCGGTTGACCCCTTCGCCTGTTCGAAAGAAATTTCCTGGGCGAAAGTGATCAACAGCTTTTTCGCCCGCACGAGGAATGGCTCCCACTGGTTGCGCGCCGCTGGAGCTTCAGGGCGGGAAAGGTGCACTTCAATCGCTTGCGCTTTGGCCAGCAAATCGAAGAGGGTCGCCACCAGGCTGCGCGCCTGCGGAGCGTGAATGCGGGAATCGGCCGATTCCGCGGTGGTGATATCCAGCGTGTGTTCCAGCGTGGAGAGGCGATCGGCCATGTGCCGCCAGGTGAATTGGGGCAGCCCGGTGGCGTCGGAATCCAGGGCTTTGGCCGCCTGCAACAAGCTGGCTCGGAAATGCTCTCCCAGGCGGCGCAGGGTTTCCCGCCAGTGCCGATGTTTCGGAAGCAGAATGACGATCAGCAGAATGGCCGAAGCCATGCCGATGAAAATGCAGGACACGCGCGTGATGGCGATGCGGAAGATCAGGTCGGGATGATCGACCCCCGACATGGACACAATGGCGGAAGTGTATCCGGCCAGCACCCATCCGTACGAGCGATAACTGGTCACCAGCTTTGCCGTCCCCGCACAAAAGGCCAGCCATAGTGAGAGGGATAACAGGAATAATTCCGGCGCTTGATTGAAGCAAACGGTGAACAAAACGGCCGCGCCCGCGCCAACTACAGTTCCGAACGACCACCAGATGACTTTCGAATAATTCATCCGGGGATCCTGCATGAAAATAATCCAGACCGTGATGGCGGCCCATTGCGCCGGTTCCAGTTGCAGGAAAAACGCGATGAACAACGCCAGCACCGTCGCCAGCCATAACGCCAGCGCGTAGCGAAAGTAATATGATCGAACGTCCAGAATCATTTCGGCCCTGATGCATGGCAATCGAGCGCGAAGCCTGATCGCCACGCCACCAGCCGGAGACGTCATCGGTGAAGTCTCCGGCCCGTTGCCACGCTGGATTGATTAAGGCGCCGAGGACTCAGCCCGCCAGCCGACGAATTGGCCGCTGGGCAGATGCACAGTGTTGGAGTCATTCAGGCCCAGGAGCTGCGACCAGAACTTGTCCCCGTCGAGATGCACCACCGTGAGCCGATTGCCGGCGATGACCACCGGCACGGTCACCCGTCCGTAGCCTTCGGCTTCCGCGCTGACGTTGTATTTCCCGGCAGGCAATGCGACCGCCTCGGGATGCTCGATGAAGGTGCCGGAATTGTTCGCCACCCGTTGGATGAGTTTTCCCTCGGCCGAAAAAATCTGGTAACTGGAATACCTGGCGGTATAGCCGCCTTCGTAATTGAGTTCGGAGTTCACATCGCAGGCGGAAAAAACGACCAGCGAACCCCGGCCCGCGGTAACGCCGGCATTTTGCGACGGGGTCGGCCCCACCGGAGGAAGCGCAACGTGGCGCTGGGTGCCCGCGCAACCCGCCAAAAGGGCGCTGCCGGTCAGCAGCGAAACGATCCAATTGGTTTTTTTCATATTCAACGATCGAATTTTCATAGGCGCAGGAGTGTAACAAACAGCGGATGCACTCCTAATCGCATCTTCCGAGGTGGCATAACTTAAAGTTATATGGCAGGCTAACCGCCTATGTTGGATTATCGTTTGCATGTGTTTCGCATGGTCGCGGAACTTCAAAGCATCAGCAAAGCGGCGCGGGTTTTGCATCTGTCGCAGCCGGCCGTCACCAAACACGTCCAGTTGCTGGAAGACGAATTGCACATCGCGCTGTTTACGCGTTCCGCCAACGGGATGGTGCTCACCCAGGCGGGGGTGGTTTATCTCCAGCACGTGCAGCAGGTGGCCCAGGCACACGAGCGGGTGGCCCAGCATTTGCGAGCGCCGACCGGCGTGCTCACCGGCCGCCTTCGCCTGGGTACAAATAAAACCCTGTTGGCCTATTATCTGCCGGACATTCTGGCCGTGTTTAAAAGACGCTATCCCTCGGTGACCTGCGAAATCCTCGATGGGAATACCGACACGGTGGTCGGCGCGCTGCTCGACCAGCATATCGACCTCGCCTTGATCGAAGGTCCGTGCCAGCGGCCGGAAATCCAGAAACAAACGTTCCTCGAGGACGACATCATTTGGATCGCGGCGCCAGGCGATCCGATTGCCGCGGTAAAACATCCGTCGGTGCAGGCGGTGTTGCGCCGGCCGGTCATTTTGCGCGAACTGGGGGCCGGCAGCCGGCAGTTCATGGATCAAGCGTTGCGGCATCTGCGCGTGCCGCTAGAGCGGTTGAAGGTGGTGCAGGAAATCCCCAGCCCGGAGGCGATCAAACGGCTCGTGGCCGCGGGCGTGGGCATCGGCTACGTGTTTCGACTCGGCGTCGAGCCGGAGCTTGCGTCGGGAAAATTGGTCAGGATCAACTGTGCGAAGTTGACCATTCGGCGGCCATTTTCAGTGCTCTACCCACAAGGTCCGGCACCCTCGGGAATCAGCCAGGCTTTCATCCAGCTCCTGTTGAGCAAAGACCGAAACAGATCCGTCACGCCAACCTCGTAAAGGCTATGGCCGGCCCGTGGAAGTTTCTTTTTCCGAAGGGATAGACGGAGCCGTCATTGGGCTCGCGTGGTCCCAGGGGCCCCATTCGGTCATGATGATATTTTGCCGGCCGCGCAGTTTCCGGCGCCGGCCCACGGGATGAGTTTTGCCATAAACCGGATACGCGGGCACTCGCAGGGGTTCGGTCTTTGGCGGAGGGTCACGAATTATTTGGTACGCCGGTTCGGCCTTGAGTTCGGTTTCTACCGAAGTCAATTTGTTCCGCCCGAGGCTTACCTGGCCCGGCCCGCGAAACTGAAACGCCAGGATGTCACCTTCAAAGGTGTTGTCGGCAATGACCGAACCAGTCGAAGCATAGCCGTTGGCCTGCGCCCAGGGGCTTTGGTTGAATTTAGGATTATCACCGCCCCAGAGGTGGACGCCGCATTTGTTGCGGACAAAGGAGTTGTGGATGATCCGGTTGTCGCCACCGTGATCAATATTAACCCCTCCCCGTTCGAGTCCATAGCCCCTTTCGCCGTTCTCCTCGATGTCATTGCCGGCACTAAGCGTCTCGCGCGAATAGCCCGCCCAGATGCCGCAGATGGCGTTTCCCACGATGCGGTTCTTCAGATATTTGTTGCCGAAAGAAAACGTATTTTCGATCCCATGCGCGGCGGCGTACGAAAAATCGTTCCCAATCAGCAGATTATCATTGTTGCCGCGGCGCTGGTACCAGCCGACCGGATGAGTGCCGATTTCTCCCAAAGCCTCCCGGCCCGCGAATCCAAAAAAACCATCGCCGCCGTGGGTCACCGAATTTTCCGCGAACACGTTGCCGTCATTTTGCTCGAACACGAAAAGGCCGGCTGAGTCCTGTCCGCGATTGTACACGTCGTGACTGTAGCCGCGCACACAAAAGTCAACGGCGTTGCGGCTGATGACGTTGCTGGTGCAACGCCAAAGAGCAATGCCCCAGCCGGAATCAAAGGAGAAATCGTTATCATAGACCTTAGAATCGGTCACTCGATCCAAACACAACCCGTTTTGACCGTGCCAGACCCGCGAGTCACGCACCGTGACGCTCGAGGACGCCTCGATGTAAATGGCCGCACCGTATTTTTTGAGCCACTCGTGGTCGTCGTTATTGTGGCCAAAAAGCCAGTCGCGACTGTCCTCCGCCTGGGGCGTGGATCCCAAGTGGTCGCGCCGGTTATCCGAAGCATCGATATTTTCCAGGATGAGACCGTCCGCCCCGCTTGCCCACAGGCCGCAACGGAAGCCACTGATTTTTGCGCCGCGGATGGTCACGCCCCTTTGTCCGTTCAGCCGGATGCCATAGCCTTCATACTCATCCGGCCTGGCCGTGGCTGGTGAACCACGCAGGACTGAACCCGGTTCGAAATCAATCTCAATTCGCGGCGCGCCGACAACGATCACACCCTGTCGATCGGAATCCCGAATGATTGTTCCCGGCGGAATCATCACCGTGCAAGACTGGGTGATGACGGTGTTCGCGTTGGTGACTACCAGATGCGGCAACTTGGGAACTGCAGAGGACCGGGATGAGTTCCTCGGGCTCGCCATGCCGGCCGTTTGGACGAAAGCCATTGGAGCTGCTTGACCCGCCATCGCCCCCAGAAGAACAGGCAAGCTCAACGATCGAATTAAAGCGGGCCGGAAAAACATGCATCAAATGGCAGAAGGGG
>Ga0207664_10003046_pt1 | contig 11150 bp, 9 predicted proteins | sample LARL83metaG_FD_184349 | JGI IMG/M metagenome (GOLD analysis project Ga0207664, IMG submission 184349) | Corn, switchgrass and miscanthus rhizosphere microbial communities from Kellogg Biological Station, Michigan, USA - LAR L8-3 metaG... | ecosystem: Host-associated > Plants > Roots >...
CCGTGATGGTGCGGTCGGCGCGCGCCGCGGCGGCAAGCTCGCGAGTACGCAGGTCGAACAGGCTGTTGTTGCCCTGCCCGAACGCGACCAGCAACTCGACCGCATCCTTCAGCTCGTCATTGTGGAGCTCCGCCGTCGCCTTGCCCAGCAGGCTCGCGGCCGACTTGAAGCGGTCGCGGATCGGCACGAGAGCGGTCGGCTCCTTGGCGGTCGCCGCCTCGCTCATTAGGCTGGTGATGAGGTGCGTCTGCGCCACAATCTCGAGCGCGTTGCGCAACCCGGTGATCTGCGTCTCGACGAAACCCTTAGGCATCGCTTTGCCGCCCTTGCCCGCATCTTCCGCGGCCATGACCGCATCGAAATAGGAATCGTCGACGATAGGGATGAGTTTCTCGCTGATGCGCGCGTGCGCGCGATGCACCTTGTCGAGCTGGGACTCGAGCCGCGCAGTCAATTCCGAGCGCTCGGATATGGCCGATTTCAGCTCGGTGAGATTGGTCGCAAGCCGCATCGACGCGCTCTCGACCGCGGCGAAGGCCGGGCTCGACCGGCGGCTCGCCTGCAACTGCTCCAGCAGCACCGTGAGCTGACGGTTCTTGAGTTCGAGCGTGGCGGCGATCGGGCCCTGCTCGGCCGCCGTCTTGGTACTCACGAAGCGCGCCGCCGCCGCCGAGATTTCCCCGGAGACGGCGGAGAGCCGCAGCGCGTCGGTCATCACCGGCACTTCGTGCCCGGACACGCGCTCGAAGCCGCGCTCGGTCGCCGAAAACGAGAAGATAGCGACGGCGGCGGCGATGACGGTGAGCACCGCCACGGCGCCGAACGCGCCTTGCAGCTTGGCGTTGACGCCGATCCCGCTGCGCGCTGCCGCGCCTGCCGGCTTCGTCCGATCATCCCCGCTCATGTGCCCGTTCCTCGAACTAATCCGTGCTTCGTCATGCCCCGCGAAAGCGGGGCATCCAGTAAACACAGGCCGTCATTTTATTTGAAAGGCCTGCGATTACTGGATCGCCCGCTTTCGCGGGCGATGACGACCCGATGTGATCGCTTGCAGCCATGCTCTTCACATCATCAGCTTGTCGACGGCCTTGAACGAGCCGTCGGGCTGAATGACGGTGAGGAACACCTGGTCGAGCCCCTCGTTTTTCATCGGCCCGAACGTCATCGCGAGTCCGCCGATGTCGAACTTGCCGGCATCCTTGATGGCCTTGATCAGGCCTTCGCGGGTCGGCTCGCCGCCCATCTTCTCGAGCGCGGCGATCGCGAGCCGGCCGACCAGATAGCCTTCGAGCGAAACGAAATCGGGCGCGGCCTTGATCGCCTTCTGATAGTCGGCGACGACCTTGAGCGAGGTATCCCACGGGAACGGTACCACCTGCGAGACGACCACGCCGTTGCCGTCAGGTCCGAGTTCCTTGGCGAGCGCCGAGGCGCCGACGAAGGAGATGTTGACGAACACCGGGTTGAACGCGAGTTTGCGTGCGAGCTTGATCAACTCGGCGCACGGCTTGTAGGCGCCGACCATCACGACCGCCTCGGGTTCGATGCGCTTGAGCGTGAGCAGCGCCGTCTTCACCGCCACGGTGTTGCGCTCGTAGGTCGCCTCGCCCGCCAGCTCGAGCCCGCGCTTGCTCATCGCCGCCTTCACGCCGTCGAGGCCGGCGCGGCCGAACGCGTCGTCCTGATAGAAGCTCGCGATTTTCGTGATCTTAAGATCCTCGCTGAGGTGCTTGATCCACGCCTCGGTTTCGGCGCCGTAGCTCGCGCGCAGGTTGATGACGTTCTCGAGCTTGGGATTGCGCAGGAAGCCGGCGCCGGTGAAGGGGCCGATGAACGGCACGTGCGCCGCGGTGGCGATCGGCTGGGCGGCGGCAGAGGTCGGCGTTCCCACCGGGCCGATGAGCGCGAACACCTTGTCCTCTTCGATCAGCTTCTTGGTCGCGGCGATGGCGCGGTCGGGCTCGTAGCCGTCGTCGCGGCTGATGAGCTTGAGCTTGCGGCCGTTAACGCCGCCGCGCCCGTTGACCTCGTCGAAGGCCGCCTGGATGCCGGCGCGCATGCCCTGGCCGAGCGCGGAAGCCGGGCCTTCCAGCACCGCCGCCTGGCCGAAGGTGATGGTGTCCGCAGCGACCCCGTCCTCCGCCGCCGCCGGATGAAAGGACGCAAGCGCTATCGCGCCGGCCAAAGCGGCGGAGACGCCGTAACGACGCACGAACATGAATGGTCTCCCCAGGTGTTTCCCCAGGCTCGACAATGTTGGAACGCGGTAAAAGAAGCGTTTAATTCCCGAGGCTTGGGCGTGCCCGTGCCCGGGTTAATGAACGGTTACCGGCCGCAGCTTGCCGCCTTGCCGGCCGTGCGATACCAACCCGAACCCTTTCGGAGCGCCCGCCTTGAGCAAAGAAGCAAAGACCAACCGCCTCAAGGCGCGGCTGCCGCGCGGACTCTCCGACCGCGGCCCGGCCGAAATCGCCGCCACGCGCCGAATGATTGAGACGATCCGCGCGGTCTACGAGCGCTACGGCTTCGAGCCGGTCGAGACGCCCGCGATCGAATACACCGACGCGCTCGGCAAATTCCTGCCCGACCAGGATCGGCCGAACGAGGGCGTGTTCTCGTTCCAGGACGACGATCAGCAGTGGCTCTCGCTGCGCTACGACCTCACCGCTCCACTCGCGCGCTACGTCGCCGAGAATTTCGACCAGCTGCCCAAGCCCTACCGCAGCTACCGCTTCGGCTGGGTGTTCCGCAACGAGAAGCCGGGCCCGGGGCGCTTCCGCCAGTTCATGCAGTTCGACGCGGACACGGTGGGTTCCGCTTCGCCCGCGGCAGACGCGGAAATCTGCATGATGGCGGCCGATACGATGGAAGCGCTGGGAATCAAGCGCGGCGACTATGTGGTGAAGGTGAACAACCGCAAGATTCTTGACGGTGTATTGGAAGGGATCGGGCTTGGAGGCGAGGAGAACATTGGCAAGCGGCTCACCGTGATGCGAGCAATCGATAAGTTGGATAGGTTAGGGCGGCAAGGCGTTGCTGCGCTACTCGGGTCAGGCCGAAAAGACGAGAGCGGTGACTTTACAGAAGGGGCAGGTCTCAAGGAACAAAACATAAAAATCATTCTCGACTTTCTTTCTGCACGAGACATGACGCACTATGAGCCGTCCAGTCAGTCGCCACATGCAGTACCGGGAGATGAGTTTTTGACGGATGAAGGTTGGATGTATTCCAATATGAATATGATTGTCGGCTTGTCAGATTTCTTTGACGAAACAAAGGTGGGTCAGCAGGCGATTTCCGAGCTGGAAGAGATGTTCAAACTGTTGCCAGCGGCTGGTTACGGCTCGAAACGTATTCGCTTCGATCCTTCAGTTGTCCGTGGGCTTGAGTATTACACGGGCCCCGTCTACGAGGTCGAACTTACCTTCGAGACGAAGGATGAGGCGGGGCGTCTTGTGCGCTTTGGCTCAGTCGGTGGCGGTGGACGATATGATGGATTAGTTGGACGCTTTCGCAACGACCAAGTTCCTGCCACTGGATTTTCCATCGGCGTGTCACGTCTGACGGCTGCGCTGATTCATCTCGGTAAGACCGATACAAAGGCTGAAGCCGGACCGGTCGTCGTCACCGTGTTCGATAGGGATCGGCTCGCTGACTACCAGCGCATGACACAAACGCTGCGCAACGCCGGTATCCGGTCCGAGCTTTACCTCGGCTCCGGCAAGATGGGCCCGCAGCTCAAATATGCCGATAAGCGCGGCGCGCCGTGCGTCGTCATCCAGGGCGGCGATGAGAAGGCCAAGGGCGAAGTCCAGATCAAAGACCTGATCGAAGGCGCCAAGGCCGCCGCCGCCATCGCCTCGAATCAGGAATGGCGCGAGACCCGCCCGGCCCAATTCGCCGTGAAGGAAGAAAACCTGATCGACGGCGTGAAAGAAGTGCTCGCGCGCCATAACGTGAATTGGAACGTTTCATAGCGGGGGGCTCGCCTCAGCCGTCATGAAAAACAACGGCATGCTGCCCCACGAACGTCTGCCGTTCAGCGGCATCGACGAGCGGCCGCCGCTGCATTTCCCCTGGGGTATTCGCACCGTCGTCTGGCCGGTGCTCGCCCTCGAAGTCTGGGACATTTCCCGGCCCATGGCGCTGATCCGCGACGACCATACCCCGATGGATTACGACAAGGCCGTCGGTGTCGGTCGCGGCGAGGAAGGCATCGAAGTCCAGGTGTGTGCCATCGTGCGGGAAGGAAAACGTGGAAAAATCGGCGAGCGCGGAGGGCAGCCCAGACCCGCTCGGGAGCATTGGGGATATCGGCCGACGGGAGGATCTCGCGCACATGCTGAAATCCCCAGCGATTGAAGGGAGCCGTGCGCCAGTTGGCGAGCGTGACTTGGCCGTCGGGCGACGGCGGAAAGCCGGTCATCAATGGCACGGGAGGCATGCTCCTCTCTTGTAGCCCGCATGACGCCCGCGAAGCGGGCGGAAATGCGGGGCGGGCGTTCCCGGATGTCCACCCGCTTTCGCGGGTGTCATCCGGGCTACGACTCACTCCCTCCGCGGATAAATGATGATCGAGAGATACTGCATCGGCGTCTCGAGCAGCTCTTCCGGCCCGTGGCGCGCGGCCGCATCGAAGAACAGCGCATCGCCCGGCTCCATGAGATAGCTGCGGTCGGAGTGCAGGTATCTCACCTTGCCGGACAGCATGTAGATGAACTCGACGCCGCCGTGACGGAAATTCGTGTAAGGCACGGCGTTCCTGCGTAGCGTGATCAGGTACGGCTCGACCGTGATCTCGCCGCGCAGCGAATGCCCGAGCAGATCGTAGAGGTGGCCCGCCTTGGTGCCGCGACGCTCGATGCGCACGCCGCGGCCCGCTTTCACGAACGAGCAGTCGCGCCGCTCCTCGGTCTCGGCGAACAGGGAGCTGATCGGGACGTTGAGCGCCTTCGCGAGTGCTTCGAGCGTCGCGAGCGACGGCGAGATCGCGCCGTTTTCGATTTTCGACAGCATGCCGGCGGAAATTTCGGCGGCGAGGCCCAGCTCGGCCACGGTCAGATCGAGCGACTTGCGCAGGCGGCGGACCTCCGCGCCGATGTTGGCTTCGAGTGTTGGGGGCACGGCCTCGTGCGGGGCGAGCGAGCCGGTCCGCAAGTCGAGGTCCTCGCGCGCGGTGCGCCGCTTGCGGACGGGCCGGGCCTTGCGCGGTTTGGGGCGGGATTTCATGGCGACGGCAGCGTTTCCTGTAGAGAAACAAAAGTGCTCAAGGGTTGACATGGTCCAGCGCGCGTCAATAATGTCAACAAGAAACAGCTTCCCCGTTACGGCGAGAAAGACGATGTGCGGCATCGTTGGCCTCTTTCTCAAGGATGCCGGTCTGCAGCCCGAGTTGGGCGCTTTGACCCGCACGATGCTGGGTGCGCTGTGCGATCGCGGCCCGGATTCGGCCGGGTTCGCCGTCTATGGCGCGGAAATACCCGGGCACGTGAAGCTCACGTTGCGCGCGCGCAAGGACTTCGACTGGGACCTCCCGCTGCGGCCGCTCGCCGATATCTGCAACGCGCTGCCGCGCGCGACGATGCGCGACACCCATGCGGTCATCGCCGTGCCGGCGGACAAAGAGGCCGCGATCCGTGGCGAGATTGCGCGGGCGGATGGCGTCGAGATCGTGGGCAGCGGGCGGCGGATGGAGGTTTTCAAGGAAGTCGGTCGTCCCGATCGGGTCGCCGAGCGGTTCGGCCTCGCCGCGATGGCCGGCACCCATGCGATCGGTCACACGCGCATGGCGACGGAATCGGCCGTCACGACCAACGGCGCGCATCCGTTCACGACCGGACCGGACCAGTGCCTGGTGCACAACGGATCGCTCTCGAACCACAACGCGGTGCGCCGCGACCTCATCCGCAACGGCCTCGCCTTCCAGACCGAGAACGACACCGAAGTCGCGGCGGGCTACATGACCTGGAGGATGCGGGAAGGCGCCTCGCTGGAGCAGGCGCTCAACGCCATGCTGGTCGAACTCGACGGCTTCTTCACCTTCGTGGTCGGCACGGAATCAGGCTTCGGCGTGCTGCGCGATCCGATTGCCTGCAAGCCCGCGGTGATGGCCGAGACCGAACAGTGGGTGGCGTTCGGCACCGAATATCGCGCGCTCGTCGACCTGCCCGGCGTGGAGAATGCCGAGGTGTGGGAGCCGGAGCCGGCGCGCGTCTATCGCTGGGAACGGCACTAATGCCGACGATCGATCTCGCGAAGACGACGCTGCGCGAACTCAACGCGGCGCTGCATCGGCTCGCGCCCGACGGCGGCGAGGTCTGGCGCGTGCTCAATCCGCGCGGACAGCACGCGGTCGCCGCCGGCATCGACGCGCCGGTCACGGTCGAGGTCGACGGACACGTCGGTTACTACTGCGCCGGCATGAACAAACAGGCGACCGTGGTGGTGAACGGCAACGCCGGACCGGGCGTCGCCGAGAACATGATGTCGGGCGAGGTGCGCGTGCGGGGTGACGCCTCGCAGGCGGCCGGGGCGACCGGCTGCGGCGGTCTCTTGGTCATCGACGGCAACGCGTCGGCGCGCTGTGGCATCTCGATGAAAGGCATCGATATCGTGGTCAAAGGCTCGGTCGGCCATCTGTCGGCTTTCATGGCGCAGGCCGGCCATCTCGTGGTCCTGGGCGACGCCGGCGAGGCGCTCGGCGACTCCCTCTACGAGGCGGAGCTTTACGTGCGCGGCGAGGTGGAGAGCCTCGGCGCCGATTGCGTCGAGAAGCCGCTCGGGGACGCGCACAAGGCCGTGCTGGTGAGACTCCTCAACGCCGCCGGCGTCGGCAACGAGGTCGACGTTGCTTCGTTCCGCCGCTACGGCTCGGCGCGCAAGCTTTATCATTTCCACATCGATAACGTCGGGCACTATTGATGAGCGCCGCGCCTGACCGCTGGATCCGCACGCCGCCGCGCAAGTCGGCGACCTTCGACGATCACGCGATCGCGGAAATCCGCCGCGCGGCGGCTACCGGCCTCTACGACATCCGCGGCGCGGGCGCGAAGCGCAAGCTGCCGCATTTCGACGATCTGCTGTTTCTCGGCGCCTCGATCAGCCGTTATCCGCTCGAAGGCTACCGCGAGAAGTGCGTGACCGAGGTGACCATCGGGACGCGCCATGCCAGGAAGCCGATCACGCTGAAGATCCCGATCACCATCGCCGGCATGAGCTTCGGATCGCTCTCGGCGCAGGCGAAGGAAGCGCTCGGGCGCGGCGCGAGCGCGGTCGGCACCTCGACGACGACCGGCGACGGGGGCATGACGGCGGAGGAGCGGGCAAGCTCGAAGACCCTGGTCTATCAGGTGCTCCCCTCCCGCTACGGCATGAACCCGGACGACCTGCGCAAGGCCGACGCCATCGAAGTTGTGGTCGGCCAGGGCGCCAAGCCGGGCGGCGGCGGCATGCTGCTGGGCCAGAAGATCAGCCCGCGCGTCGCCGCGATGCGGGTGCTGCCGGAGGGGATCGACCAGCGTTCGGCCTGCCGGCACCCCGACTGGACCGGCCCGGACGACCTCGAAATCAAGATCCATGAGCTGCGCGAGATCACCGACTGGGAAAAGCCGATCTACGTGAAGGTCGGCGCGTCGCGGCCCTACTATGACACGGCGCTCGCCGTGAAGGCGGGCGCCGACGCCGTCGTGCTCGACGGCATGCAGGGCGGTACCGCGGCGACGCAGGATGTCTTCATCGAGCACGTCGGCCTGCCGACCTTGGCAGCGATCCGTCCGGCGGTCGAGGCTCTCCACGACCTCGGCATGCATCACAAGGTGCAGCTCATCGTCTCGGGCGGCATCCGCAACGGGGCGGACGTCGCCAAGTGCCTGGCGCTCGGCGCGGACGCCGTTTCGATCGGCACCGCCGCACTGATCGCGCTCGGCGACAACGATCCGGCGCTCGAGGACGACTACCGCGCGCTCGGGACCACGGCGGGCGCTTATGACGACTGGCACGAGGGGCGCGATCCCGCCGGCATCACGACCCAGGATCCGGCGCTCGCGGCGCGGCTCGATCCCGTCATCGCCGGGCGCAAGCTCGCGAATTTCCTCGCGGTGCTCACGCTGGAGACGCAGACCATCGCGCGCGCCTGCGGCAAGAGCCACATCCACAACCTCGAGCCCGAGGATCTCGTCGCGCTGACGGTTGAAGCCGCCGCGATGGCGCGCGTGCCGCTCGCGGGCACGAACTGGATTCCCGGATTGTGACCGTGATCACTGATAGGGGGAGTGCACGATGCCGCGTTGGAGCGAGATCGCCGAGCAGAAGGGTATCCGCTATTTCCTGATCGCTTTCGTCGATCTGTTTGGAACCATGCGGGCCAAGATCGTTCCGGCGAGCGCGATGGACGGCGTGGCCAAGTCGGGCGCGGGCTTCGCCGGCTTTGCCACCTGGTTCGACATGACGCCGGCCGATCCCGACGTGCTGGTGATCCCGGAACAGGACAGCCTGATCCAATTGCCGTGGAAGCCGGAAGTCGCGTGGGTCACCGGCGACCTGATCATGGCGGGAAAGCCGGTCGAACAGAATCCGCGCCAGGTCCTCAAGCGCGTGATCGCGCAGGCCGCCGCGCTCGGATACGAGCTGAAAACCGGCGTCGAGTGCGAATATTTTTTGATCACGCCGGATGGCCAGTCGATCTGGGACGAGGCCGACCGCCAGGCCAAGCCGTGCTACGACCAGCAGGCGCTCATGCGCCGCTACGACGTGGTGGCGGAAATCTGCGACGCGATGGTCACGCTCGGCTGGAAGCCGTATCAGAACGACCACGAGGACGCGAACGGCCAGTTCGAAATGAACTGGGAGTTTGACACCGCGCTGCGCACCGCCGACAAGCACGCTTTCTTTAAGTTCATGGTGAAGTCGATCGCCGAGAAGCACGGCCTGCGCGCGACCTTCATGCCGAAGCCGTTTGCCAACCTCACCGGCTCGGGCTGCCACGTGCACGTCTCGCTGTGGTCGAGCAAGGACGGCAGCTGTCTGTTCGCCGACACGAGCGACGACTTGGGTCTCTCCCAGTCCGCCTATCACTTCATCGGCGGCGTGATCCATTCGGCCGAAGGCCTTTGCGCCATCACCAATCCGGCGGTGAATTCCTACAAGCGCATCAACGCTCCCCCGACGCTCTCGGGTGCGACTTGGTCGCCCAATGCGGTCACCTACGCCGGCAACAACCGCACGCACATGATCCGCATCCCGGACGCCGGACGCTTCGAGCTGCGCCTGCCGGACGGCGCCGCCAACCCCTATCTCATGCCGGCGGCCCTGCTGGCGGCCGGCCTCGACGGAATCGCCGCCGCGCGCGACCCGGGCAAGCGCCTCGACATCAACATGTACACCGACGGGCACAAGGCGAAGAACGCCAAGAAGCTGCCACTCAACCTGCTCGACGCCCTGCGCGCGCTGGAAAAATCCACGGTGCTCAAGAACGCGCTCGGCGCCGCGACCGTCGCGTCCTATCTCAAGCTCAAACACGACGACTGGAACGCCTACGCGCGCCACCTCACCGATTGGGAGCGGCAGACGACGCTCGATTGCTGAGGATGACATAGGGCGCAATAGCCGCGTATTGCGCCGCCTTCGTGTCACGGCGCAATACGGCGCTTCGCGCCTATTGCGCCCTACAGAAAGGCATCTCCATGAACACCGCCGGCATGATCCCCCACGAACGTTTGCCGTTCAGCGGGATCGACGAACGGCCGCCGCTGCATTTTCCGAACGGTATTCGCACCGTCGTCTGGCCGGTGCTCGCGCTGGAAGTCTGGGACATTTCCCGGCCGATGGCGCGGATGATCATCCCGCCGCCCCAGGGGCAGCCGATGCTGCCGGATCATCCCAATTGGAGCTGGCACGAATATGGAATGCGGGTCGGCTTCTGGCGCATCCGGCGCCTGTTCGACAAACTTTCCGTGCGGCCGACCGTGACGCTCAACGCCCGCGTCTGCGAGACCTATCCGAGCGTCGTCAAGGCGTGCCTCGACAGCGGCTGGGAGCTCAACGCGCACAGCTACGATCAGCAGCCGATGCACAAGCTCGCCGATCAGCGCGAGACGATCTTCCGCTCGCTCGACATCATCGAGAAATTCTCCGGGGCACGGCCACGCGGGTGGTTCGGCCCGGGTCTCACGCAGGATTTCGCGACGCTCGATCATCTGCGCGAGGCGGGCCTCGAATATTTCGGCGATTGGGCGTGCGACGACGAGCCGGTCACCGTGCGCACCGCTCACGGCACCATCGTCGCGTTGCCCTATAATTTCGAGCTGCACGACATCGTCGCCATGGCGCTGCAAGGACATTCATCGGAAGAGACCTTCACGCGCGCCACCAAATATTTCGACTGCATCCATGGCGAATCTGTTCATCGCGCGAAAATCATGTCCATGGCGCATCACAATTATCTGTCGGGTTCGCCGCATCGCATCGCCGATGTCGAACGAACTTACGAATACATTCTCTCAAAAGAAGGCGTCGTCACCTGGGACGGCAGCCAGATCCTCGATTGGTTTCGTAGGGCGCAATAGCGGCGAAGCCGCGTATTGCGCCGCCTTTGCGTGTCACGGCGCAATACGGCGCTTCGCGCCTGTTGCGCCCTACAGGCGACACCATTCGTTAACGACGGCCCCTCCCCCGCATTAATCCCTCCCTTCGATCCTCGTCGAAAGCTTAAGCAACCCGTGCTAAAGGCGCCGCGAATTAAGGCGCGCGCCCATGAATAACGCGACCAGCACGGCAAATACCAAGGGCGAGCGGGCGGCGGCGCTGCTCGCCCATTACGAGCGCGCGGGCTACGCCCGGGCGGAGCCCGCGCTGCTGCAGCCGGCCGAGCCGTTCCTCGACCTTTCCGGCGAGGACATCCGGCGGCGCATGTATCTGACGACCGACGCCGCCGGCCGCGAACTGTGCCTGCGGCCTGATCTGACCATTCCCGTGTCGGGCGACTATCTCGCCTCCGCGGCCGCCGGGACGCCCGCGGGCTTCTGCTACCTCGGCCCGGTGTTCCGCTATCGCCCTGACGCGCCGGGCGAGTTCGCGCAGGGCGGCATCGAGTCGTTCGGCCGGCGCGACATCGCCGCGGCCGACGCGGAGATGATCTCGCTCGGGCTCGAGGC
>Ga0207664_10003049_pt1 | contig 11142 bp, 9 predicted proteins | sample LARL83metaG_FD_184349 | JGI IMG/M metagenome (GOLD analysis project Ga0207664, IMG submission 184349) | Corn, switchgrass and miscanthus rhizosphere microbial communities from Kellogg Biological Station, Michigan, USA - LAR L8-3 metaG... | ecosystem: Host-associated > Plants > Roots >...
GCGTCATCTCGAGCTTTAGATAACATGAAGAGGGATGCGGATCAGTCAAGCGCTTGCGACGCAGCGGCCCTTTTTCTCCTTTGAGTTCTTCCCGCCGAAGACGGAAGAGGCGCGCGTGCATTTGCTTGAAACCGCGCGGACGCTTCGCGAACTGCGCCCGGCGTTCGTTTCGATCACCTACGGCGCCGGCGGATCGACGCGCGCACGGACGATCGAAGTCTCCAAGCAGATTCAAAACGACATCGGCTTGAACGTGATGGCGCATGTCACGTGCGTCGCGAGTTCCCGCGCCGAACTGCGCAACGTCCTGGGCGACTTGGAAGCGGCGGGCATCGAGAACGTGCTTACGCTCCGCGGCGATGCGCCCAGGGAAATGCCGCTCGACACTCCGCCGGCCGCATTCGCGCACGCCAGTGACTTGGCGGCGATGGTGGCGCGGAACTATCGTTTCTGCATCGGCGCGGCGTGTTATCCGGAGAAGCACGTCGAGGCGGCAAGCCTGGAAGACGATCTGCACAACCTCAAGCGCAAGGTCGACGCCGGGGCAGAGTTTCTCATCACGCAGTTGTTCTTCGAGAACGATAAGTATTTCGAGTTCGTCGATCGCGCGCGGCAACTCGGCATCACCGTGCCCATCCTGCCCGGCATCATGCCGATCACGAACTACGAACAGATTCAGCGCTTCACGGCCATGTGCGGAGCGACGATTCCGCCGAAGTTGCTCGCCGAGCTGGAAGTTCGCCGCGACGAACCCAAGGCCGTGGAAGAGCTCGGCGTGGCGTTTGCGACGCTGCAATGCACGGATCTGCTGCGCCGCGGCGCACCCGGCATCCATTTCTACACGCTGAACAAATCGCCGGCGACGCGCGCCATCGTGAGCGCGCTGCTCGCCGCCACGGCCTGGAGAACGTTCATCAACAGATAGCACCCCGGCAACATCGCTGCGATAGAGTGCGCACATGGCCGCATTCGACGGGCTCTTGCGCGAGGCGCTGCTGGTTGCCGCAATACTTTGCTTGCCGGTGCTCTGCGTCGCTACGCTCGTGGGCACGGCCATCGCCGTGTTTCAAGCGGCGACGCAGGTGCAAGAGCAGACGCTCTCCCTGCTTCCGAAACTCGTTGCCGTCGGCATCGCGGTCGCGCTTTTCGGCGGGTTTGCGATGCACTTGTGCGCCGGTCTCTTCACCGACGTGCTCGCACAGGTGCCCGCGCTCATCGGCGAATGACGGCCACCGCGCTGCTGCTCTTCGCGCGCTGCGCGGGTTTCGTGTTTCGGGCGCCGGGCTTTTCACATCCGTCGGTTCCACCCATGGTGCGTGCGGGGCTGGCGCTTGTAGTGGCTATCGTGCTGCTTCCCGCGGTGCGCGCCGTAAACGCTCCCGCAGGCGCGGCGTTCGCGCTCGCTGTTGCTGCCGAAGCCGGCATTGGAGCGGCAATTGGCTTTGCCGCCTCCGTTTTATATGACGGTGCGTACGCCGGCGGCCGCGCGCTCGACGATTACGTCGGCATTCGCGGCAGCGTGCCGAACGCGCAAATTTTTGCCGGCGCCGGATTCGGCCGCATCTGGTCGCTGGTCTTTACCGCCGGTTTCTTTTTGCTCGGCGGCTACCGCGTCGTCATCTTCGCGTTCAGCCGGAGCTTTGCAACTCTCCCGCTGGGGACGGCACTCTCCCCGCACACGCTCTACGACTACGCGGTGGCGCTTCCCGCAAGTATCATCGAGGCGGCGCTGCTCGTTGCCGGCCCCGCAATTGCGCTAGTTTTCGTCGCGCAGTTTGCGCTCGGGGCGCTCACGCGCGTCATTCCGCGTTTTGCGAGTTTTACGCTCTCCTTTCCGATCGTGTTTGCCGCGGCGCTCGTCGCCACCATCGCAGCCGTGCCGCTGCTCTTCGGCCAGAGCGCGGCGCCGTGGCTGCGCGTTCCCTTTTTGAAGTAGATGGCGCAAGAGAAGCAGTTCGAACCCACGCCTTCGCACATCGAACGCGCGAAGCGCGAAGGCGACGTCGCGCGTTCCCAGGAGCTCGGCAACGCTGCCGCGTTCGGCGCGGCGTTGCTCGCGACGGCCGGGATTCTCGCACCGCTCGCAGCGGCGCTGCAAGCCGCGCTCTTCTCCGCCGCGCGGGGATCTTCGAATCGTGCTGCGCTTGCGAATGCCGCGGCGCTCATGCTCGTGCCGCTCGGCGCCGCGGCCGCCGCGTCGATTGGTGCAAACCTCGTGCAGAGCGGCGGTTTTCGGTTGGCGCCGGTGTCCATGAAAGCCGAGCGCCTCGCACCGGGCGAGCAGCTCAAACGCATGTTCTCGCGCGAGGCCGCGGTGACGGCGGCGCGCGCGAGCATTGCATTTATCTGCGCTGCCGTCGCGATCGTGCCGGCGTTCGCGGGCATTTATGCTGCGGCGCTCAACGCAGGCGGGCCGGGCGGCGTCGCGTCGGCGGCGTGGAGCGGAGCACTTCATGCGGCGATCGCGGCTTGCGCGGTCGGGGCCGTGTTTGCGAGCGCCGATTATGGCGTGCAGCTCGTTCGCTGGCGCAAACGTCTGCGCATGTCGTTCGAGGAGCTCAAACGCGACCAGAAAGAAAGCGACGGAGATCCGCTCGCGCGCAGCAGAAGACGCGCGCTGCACCGCCAAATCTCACGGGGCTCCCTGCGCCGCGTCAAAGATGCAGCCTTCGTCGTCACCAATCCCACGCATATCGCCATCGCGCTCGAATACCGGCCGCCCGGCGTGCCTGTTCCGCGGGTGCTGGTGCGCGCCGCGGACGATGCGGCAGCACGCGTTCGCGAACTGGCGGCAGCCCATCGCATTCCGCTCGTGGAGAACGTTCCGCTCGCGCGGCGCCTCTATGCGCTCGCCAAGCCGGGTGAATACATTCCGCAAGAAACCTACGTCGCCATCGCCGAAATCGTCGCCGCGCTGGCAAAGGCCGGCGTCCTCGGGTGAGAAACTTCGGCTCGGCCGTACACGCGGCAGCAATATCGTGGCAACACGGCCGCGTGAAGCTCTCGGGAAGATGAATCGCGCTCCGACATACGTTTTTGCCGCGCTGCTGCTGTGCATCGTTGCGATCCTCATCGTGCCGCTGCCGCCGCTGCTGCTCGACGTGCTGCTCGGTGTGAACGTTTTCGCGTCGGCGCTCGTGCTGCTGCTCAGCGTGACTATCGAGGAGCCGCTCGAATTCTCCGCATTCGCGCCGGCATTGCTCATCGCAACGCTTTTCCGGCTCTCGCTCGACGTCTCGGCAACGCGTCTGATTCTCACCCAAGGCCACGAGCCGGGCGGCGTAGGTGCGATCATTCCGGCGTTCGGTGAATTCGTCGTGCGAGGCAATCTCGTCGTCGGCCTCATCGTCTTCGCAATCCTCATCACGATTCAGTTCATCGTGATCGCGAGCGGATCGCAGCGCGTAGCGGAAGTCGCCGCCCGCTTCACGCTGGATGCCATGCCCGGCAAACAGATGGCAATCGACGCCGACGTGCACGCTGGAGCGCTCGATCCCGACGGCGCTCGCTTCAAACGCGAACAGGTGCAAAAGGAAGCGGACTTCTACGGTGCGATGGACGGCGCCGGAAAGTTCGTGAAAGGCGACGCGATTGCGGCGCTCATCATCGTGGCGCTCAATCTGGCCGGCGGAATTGCGGTCGGCGTGCTCTATCACGGCATGTCGCCCGGCGACGCGCTGCAGACGTTCGCCCTGCTCTCGATAGGAAACGCGCTCGTCACCACGCTGCCTGCGTTTCTTATCTCGACGGCGATGGGCATGATGGTCACGCGTGTGGCAGCGGACGGATCGCTGGGCTCCGATCTTGCATCGCAGCTTTTCGCGCGACCGGAAATCCTGCGCGCGGCAGGTGCGCTGGTGTTTGCGCTGGCGCTGGTTCCTGCGCTGCCGCGCCCGGTGTTCGTCATGCTCGGGCTCTGCGCGTTTACCGGTGCGCATTTCGCGCAGCGGCGCAAAACGCTCGCGGCGGCGCTCGCGCACGAGGAACGCGAGATCGCCAAGCGGCAGGCGATCCGCCGTCCCGAAATGGCGCTGGGCCTGGTGGGCGTGGACGCCGTCTCGATCGAGATCGGTGCGAACCTCGGGCATCTGCTCGCGCCTCCGCTGGCGGATGCGCTGCTCGATCGCGTCGGTGAAGTCCGCCGCGCGCTCGCCGCGGAGATAGGCGTGGTGTTGCCGGGCGTGCGCTTACGCGACGATCTGTCGCGCGATCCGGATACGTACGCGATCCGCGTGCGCGACGAACTGGCCGGAGAAGGCGCGTTGCGCCTGGATCGCATGCTGGCCGTGGCTGAAGAAGCGGTGCTCGATTCCATCGGCGGCGACCAAACGATCGAGCCGGTCTACGGCCTGCCCGCGAAATGGATCGATCCGGCGACGCGCGAGACTGCGCTGGAGGCCGGCGCGCTCGTCTTCGATCCGATTTCGATCGTGGGCTCGCACCTGGCCGAAGCCGCACGCACCCATGCGGCAGCGTTGCTAGGCCGCCAAGAACTGCAGACGCTGCTCGAGCACTTGCGCGCCACGGTGCCGACGGTCGTAAGAGAAGTGGGGACGGACGCACTCCCGCTCTCCGCGGTGCAAAAGGCGTTCGCGCTCCTGCTGCGGGAACGGGCGTGGCCCCGCGATGCCATCGGCGTGTTCGAAGCGATGATCGACGCGGCGCCCGCGAGCCGGGATCCGCGCGACCTCGCCGAGGCCGCGCGCCGCACCATCATCCCCGCGCAGCTGCGCCGGCGCGGCGTGGAGGTGCTCGAGGCGATGCTCCTGGAGCCGGAGCTGGAACGGCGCTTGGGCGGCTCGCCTGCAGCGGGCGGCGCGGCGGCGTTCGAGCCGGCGCTCGCCGTGCGCATTCGCGACGAGGCCGCGGCATACGCGCAGCATATGCCGCCCACGAGAGCGGCGCTCGTCTGCACCGCGGCCGTGCGGCCCCTGCTCTCGGATTTGTTGCTTCGCTCGGGGGTCCGGCTGGCGGTGTACAGCTATGCCGAGCTGCCTGGAGAAACCCGGCTCGTACCCGCGAGTATCCTTAAGGAAGAATCCCTCGGAGCCTAGCGAACTCAGGGCAGGCCCCATTTGACGGCCCCTGCGGGGGCTGTTAGACTTTTAGGGTTTGGCCCGCCGCTTGCGACGGGTGCTGCTTTTTTTCCGCGGTACACATGAGCTGGAATAGATACAAAAATCCGATCAAGGCGCTCGTCGTCATGGCGATCCTCGCACTCAGTCTGTGGGCCGCGCTGCCCATTCAACAGAAGATCCATCTGGGTCTCGATCTGCGGGGCGGCGCGCATTTGCTGCTTCAGCTGGAGCCGAACGAGAAGGTCAAACAGATCACCTCGGACATCCAGAACGACGAGATTCAGGTCATCGATCGCCGCATCAACGGCTTGGGCGTCTCCGAGCCGCAGATCGCGAAGGTCGGCCCGGATCGCATCTCGGTCGACCTGCCGGAGATCAAAAATCCGGAGGCGGCCGAAAACGCGATCAAGCAGGTCGCCGTCCTGACCTACAAGATCATGCCGGACAACGTTCGCGTCCAGGCCGATGCCGCGCTCGCCGCGTGTAAGGCCAATCCGAAGGACACGAAGTCGTGTAACTTCGTGAACGAAGGTGCGTATAAGGCGAGCGGACCGGTGGTCTACACCGGCAGCGAGCTGAAGTCCGCGCAGCCCTCGTTCGATCAGTCGGGCGCGCCGAACATCGTCTTCACGACGAAGAATCCGAAGAAGTTCTACGACATTACGTCCAAGAACGTCGGCCGTCCGCTCGCGATGTTCCTCGACAAGCATTACTTGTCGGCGCCGACGATTCAGAGCCCGATCTCGGATAACGGCGAGATCACGGGCCAGTTCACCGAAGATCAGACGGCGGAACTCGCCAACGACCTGAACGCCGGCGCGCTTCCGGTGCAGACGAAGATCATCGAGAACGACACTATCGGCGCGACGCTGGGCAACATCGACCTGGCGATGTCGCTGCGTGCCTCGATGCTCGGTCTGGGTCTGGTGCTGCTGTTCATGATTTTCGTGTACCGCCTGCCCGGCTTCTTGGCCGACGTCGCGCTGCTCATTTACGTGGCGATGATGCTCGGACTTCTCGCCGCGGCGCACGCGACGCTCACGCTTCCGGGTATCGCCGGCTTCGTGCTCTCCATCGGTATGGCCGTCGACGCGAACGTCCTGATCTTCGAGCGCATCAAAGAAGAGCTGTGGGCGGGCAAGAGCTTCCGCGCCGCTGTGCGCACCGGGTTCGCTCGCGCCTTTACCGCGGTCTTCGACAGCCACTTCACGACCATCGTCGGTGCCGGCGTGCTGTTCGAACTGGGAACCGGTACGGTGAAAGGCTTCGCGTACACGCTGTTCTGGGGAACCGTGTTCTCGCTCATCACCGCGGTGTTCATCACGCGCTTCTTCGTGGACGTGCTCGTCGAGAACGACATCGCCACGAATCCGGCGCTCTACGGCGTCAAGCCCGAGGAAGTCGGCATCTTTTCGAAACAGGCGGGGGCGCAAGCGTAAATGTTTTTCCGTAGACTCAATTGGAACATCGTCGGCTGGTTCCGCATTGTCTCGCTGATCTCGTATCTCATCATCGCGGCCGGTCTGGGCTCGATGGTTTGGCACGGATTCCAAGGCGGCGACGGCTTCCACGCCAACAAGATGATGCAACTCGGCCTCTCGTTCACGGGCGGTACTTCCGTCGACGTAACGTTCGATCAGCCGGTCGCGCAAGACAAGCTGCGCAGCTCGCTCGCGCCGCTCAACCTTACGGACGAGACGCTTCGCACGGTCGGCACGCAGCAGGGCAACGGCTACGTCCGCTATCAGATCGAAACGCAGACCCCGCTCGGCAACGATACGCCGAAGCTCTGGTCCGCGCTCAACAGCGCCGGACCGGTGAATCGCCTGAAATCGAACGTTTCTTCGGTCGGTCCCACGCTCGGCCGCGAGTATCTGACGAAGGCGGTCGAGGCGCTCATCATTGCGCTCGGCATTCAGTTCATCTACATCGCCTTCCGCTTCGGATGGAACTACATCTTCGGCTTGGTCACCGTCATCGCGCTCGTTCGCGACGCGGCGATGATGATCGGCATCTACGCGATGGCCGGCAAACGCGCGGACGACGCGTTCCTGGCCGCGGTGCTGACGGTCATCGGTTACTCCGTCATGGATACGATCGTCATTCTCGACCGAATCCGAGAAAACACCAAACTGATGGCGGGGCAGCCGTACGACAAGATCGTCAACACGTCGATCCTGCAGACGATGACGCGCTCGTTCAACACGCTGGCCACCGTCGTCATCACGCTGGTCGCGCTGATCGCGCTGGGCGGCGTCTCGCTGCAGAACTTCGGTTTCGCGCTGCTGGTCGGCATCTGCTCGGGCGGTTACCACTCGATCTTTTACTCCGCTCCGCTCGTACTCGTGTTCCGCAAGCGGCAACTCGAAGCGGCCGCGCGCAAGCGCGCGACGGGCGCCGCGGTCGATCGCACGCGTTCGGCGCGCAGCGTTGCGGAGAGCAAGGCGCTCGGCGCGCACGGCGGCTCCGCGCGTGAAGACATCGTCGCGGCGCGAAAGGCCCGCCGGCAAAAAGCCAAGGCGACGCGTCCGGCCGATGCTTCGCCGGCGCGCTACAAGCGCAAGCGGACCGATTCCGGCACCTCCGCGACAACCGTCGTCGAGCAAACCCCGCAGACGTACGAAGAGATCGATCCGCTCGACGCGCAGGCGGCCGGTCTGGACCAAGCGGCGTTTGACCAAGGCCACGAAGAGATCAATCTGAACCTCGACGGGTTCGAGCCGCAACGCGAGCTGCCGCCGCAAGATGCGGAGCCGCGCGAAGAGTAAGGCGCTCCCGCCTCCGACACGATCGGAGGCGGCGTTCGAAAAGCTCCTAGCGGAGTTCGCGGAGCGCGATCAGCGTCCAGGCGTTTCACCGGCCGAAGAGTCGATCGACGAATTTGTCGATCGGCTCTTTTCGCAGCAGCAGAAGTTTCTCGCGCGCGACGAGTTTGCCGGTATCGGCGAGCGCGACTCGTTTCCCACCAAGGTCATGGGCGTCTCGTTCGAAGGGCGTCAAGACTTCGTCGCCGGCCTAACGCCTGGGCACGAGCTGGAACTGCAGCGCCAGCCGGACAACCCGGTGGACTCCAACGCCATCGCGGTGCACTACGGCCCCTTCCACATCGGTTTTCTGCGCAAGCAGATTGCCAGGCATCTCGCGCCGCTCATCGATTCCGGCGTGCGCTACACCGCGCGCATCGAGCACGTCACGGGCGGACGGGATGGCAAGAACTACGGCGTCAACATTCGCGTCGAGCGGGACCGCGCGCCGCGCGCGGATGCATTCGCGCTGCAAGTACGCGCGCAAGCGGACCACGAAACGCTGCGCCGCGCGCTCATCGGCGACGGGCAGCCGCACGACGCGCAAAAGGCGGTGCTAGCCCGCGTCGAAGCCGGAAAACGTACGCTGGCGGTGCTCGGCACGGGGCGCGGCAAATCGTTCTGCTTTCAATATCCGGCCGCGTACCGCGCGCTCGAATCCGAGCAAAAGACGCTCGTCATCTATCCGCTGCGCGCGCTCGCGAACGATCAGTTCGACGCGATGACCCGCCGCTTCGACGGCTTCGGACTCCGCATTTTCCGTGCGAACGGTTCGATTAGCGCCGACGAACGAACGGCGCTGATGGAAGCGCTGCGCGGCGGCGGATGGGACATCGTTCTGGCGACGCCCGAGTTTTTGCAGTTCCATCGCGATGCATTTACCGGCCGCAGTGCCCCATCGTTCGTCGTCGTCGATGAAGCGCACCACATCTACGAATCGAAGCACCGCGCGGCGTACGGCAAACTGGGCGAAACGATCGCTTCGCTCGGTCATCCGCAAGTGCTTGCGCTTACGGCAACGGCGGGCGACGAAGCCTTCCGGCAGATCCTCGCGGATCTCGCTATCGACGCATGGGTGATCGACCCGACCGTCCGCGAGAATCTGCACGTCGTGGATGCGCGCGGAACGAAAGAGAAACTGGCCTACCTGGCCCGCGTCCTCGAGGATGAAGGCAAGGGCATCATCTATTGCAACTCGCGCAGCGAGGCGTCGAAGACGGCCGAGGCGCTGCGCAAACGTCTGGGAAACGAGGTGATGTTCTATCACGCCGGCATGCCCTCGCCCGAGCGCGCTGAGGTGGAAGCGCGCTTCCGCGCCGGCGAGCTGCGCGTGATCGTCGCCACGTCGGCCTTCGGCGAGGGCATCGACTTGCCCGACGTGCGCAACGTGGTGCTGTATCATCTGAACTTCGACTTCACCGAGTTCAACCAGCAGGCCGGGCGCGCGGGCCGGGACGGCAAGCCGGCGAACATTCATCTGCTCTTCGGCGATCCCGATCGGCGCATCAATGAGTTCATCATCGATCAGGAAGCGCCGACACTCAACGTCTTGCGAGAATTGTACAAAGGCATGCGCGGCATCTCGTCCAATGGAACGCTGCGCATGACGTTCGTAGATATTGCGCGCACGCTCGATCTCGACAAAGCGAACGAGCGCACCGTGAGCACCGCGGTGCGGATCTTCGAAGACGAGCGCCTCGTCGAAACCGGTATCGACGACGACGGGCGCTACATTCGCTTTCTCCCGGCGTCCGGCAAGGTGGATTTGACGCGGAATGAGCGGTTCGCGGAAGGCGAGGCTGCGCGCGAAGACTTTGCGCGCTTTTGCGATTTGATTTTGACGGCCGGCGCCGACACGCTGGAGCGCATTATCAACCGTCCCATCTATCCGCAGAACGTGGAGCTGCGGCGTTGAAGCCGCTGCTTCCACCGGCACTGCGCGAGGGCGATGCCGTCGCGCTGATTTCGCCTGCCGGGCCGCTTTCGAGCGACGAAGAGTTCGTCCGCGCCGAAGAGATTGTCCGTTCGCTTGGGCTCGTGCCCCGCATCGGACGCTACGCGAAAAGCAAGCGCGGCTATCTCGCCGGAACGGACGAAGAGCGCGCCGCCGACTTCAACGACGCCGCGCGCGACCCGGAGGTGCGCGGCATCTTCGCGCTGCGCGGCGGGTACGGCACGATGCGCATCCTGGGCGCAATCGACTATGACGCACTCGCTGCGAACCCGAAGGTCGTACTGGGGTATTCCGATCTCACCGCGCTGCTGAACGCGATAACGCAACGCACGGGGCTCGTAACCTTTCATGGGCCGGTAGCAGCGCTCTCGAAGTTCACGGAAAACGAGACGGCATGGCTGCGCCGCGCCGTCATGCGCAGCGAACCGCTCGGAGAGCTCGAAGCAGCCGGCGCCAACACAATGCTCCCGGGGTCCGCTCGCGGGCCGCTGCGCGGCGGGAACTTGTCTCTGGTCGCCGCGCTCGCCGGCACGCCGTACGAGATCGATATGTCAGGCGCGGTGATGGTGATCGAGGAGATCGAAGAAGCGCCGTACCGGATCGATCGTATGCTCACGCAGTTGCGGCTTTCAGGGGCGCTCTCGCGCATCGCGGGCGTGCTCGTCGGGCGGTGTGCGAACTGCGACGTCGGCGAAGATCATCCGTATGCGGCGATGCCGCTGGCCAAAACCCTTGCGGACCGGCTCGGCGATCTGGGCGTGCCGGTCATCACCGATCTGCCGGTGGGGCACGAAGGCGAGCAGTGGACTCTGCCGCTCGGCTTGGAGGCGCGCATAGACGACGGCCGCGTATTCATCGATTCGGCCGCCGTCCGGTAGCACCTCAAAGACGGCCTGTTGTTTGGCACAGCGGCCGCATCAGCTGAGGGAACTGGCGCGCGCGAGCTGAAGAGGGCACGCACGCTCGCGTGGAGGGACCCCGCTCATGGTGACACGATCGCTGCAAGCATTACTCGCCGCCGCGTTCATTTTTTCATCCGCCGTTCCGGCGATAGCCCAAACCGCTGCACCGGCCGGCGCGCAACGCCCGCCGGCTTCACCCGCACCCTACGATGCGTTCGTCAAAGACGCGCAGGTGCAATCCGGATTGATTCCGATCGTTCGCAAAAACGGCAAAGTCTATCTGGCGATTGCGGCATCGCAGCTCGACTCGGACTTCATCGAAACGTCCGTGCCGTCGAGCGGCTTCGGCGGTCTGGGACCCGCACCGGGCGAACCGTACGTCGCCCCGGCTCGCATCATTCGTT
>Ga0207664_10003051_pt1 | contig 11138 bp, 10 predicted proteins | sample LARL83metaG_FD_184349 | JGI IMG/M metagenome (GOLD analysis project Ga0207664, IMG submission 184349) | Corn, switchgrass and miscanthus rhizosphere microbial communities from Kellogg Biological Station, Michigan, USA - LAR L8-3 metaG... | ecosystem: Host-associated > Plants > Roots >...
GCCAGGTTGCCCAGGTCTTCGTAGGCCGGGGTCTGCCGCCTTGCTGGAGCTACCCGGCCGCCGCCGCAGGGGCCGGCGAGCGCTCGCCCGCTACGGCATCTCCGGTAGTGCCGGACAGGATGGGAGAGGGCTTGAATCCTTTGACCATGAGGTAAATGCCAAGCGACAACTCCCAGACGAACTCGGGGGCCGTCGCGATGACCTGCGGTGCGGAGCCTGGCTTGAAGACGTGGAACAGCACGGCGGTCCCCGAGACGATGATCAGCGAACCTCCGATGAGCCCCAGTATCGCCATACCCCGCGGTACGAGGCCGGATCGGTACATCAGGTAGCCCAGGATCAGCCCGTTTCCCACGCCGACGACCCAGCCCGGCCCGAGCAGGAACGTCCAGTCGTGGATCGCGACCAGCGACCTGCCGATCGGGACGAGCGAGCCTGCGCCGCCTGCGCCCCCGGCGTCCCGCCGCAACGTCACAATGGCAAGGAGGCTGACGATGCCGGTGGCGATGAAGGTGCTTTCAACGATCCGGGCGGCCACATAGCCGAGGGCGAGGCCCTCGTTCTGCCGCTTGAGGACCGGGAACAGCACGACGGCCGTGCCGATGTTGGCGATGATGAGGATCATCTCGAGGAGCGCCCCGAGGGCGATGCGGCTGTCAGCGCCCGCGCCGAGGATGTAGTTGACGTGATCCAGCACCGGGCTGTAGAGAAAGAGCGCCGCCGGGATCGAAGTGAGAAAAGTAATCACGAAGAGCGCGCCTGCAACAAACGCAATCTTTCTGGTGGAGTCCACCCGGAATCCTTTCGTCAGTGTTGACCCCAGGCGGCTGGTCGGCGGCTGATTCCCGGGTGCCTGCCGACGACGCTACGCTTGTTGTAAGAAACTAGCAATGAAATTCCGGAAAACTGGCGGCTATCTCGGAGTTTGCCTGGTGGGCGCGACTGGGTTCGAACCAGTGACCCCCTCGCTTGTAAGCGAGCGAACACCTGCCTGCAAAATGCCGTTATCAGCCAGGCCATAGTTGACCGGCCGCCGATGACTTCCGGGTGGCGGTGGCGTCTGAGTCACTAGTGACAGGCCACAGACACCGCGGCCACGCGAGCGGTGCGGCCCGGGACAGGCAGGTTCCCGTGCAAGCACGGTCCCCAGACGACCCGAGACCATGGGAGTTCTGATCATGCGGAAGCTGATAGCGACAGTGTTCAACTACTCGCTCGACGGCTTTCTCGCCGACGAGGGCACCGAGTTTTGGACGTTCTGCTTCAGCCTGCCCGAAAACAGTGAGCCCGACGAGCCGGCGCACCTCGACTTTCTCCAGAGCGCGTACGCGCACATCATGGGCCGCACCGCCTACGAGGCCATCGCCAGGTCCATGACGACAACGGCCACCGACCACCCGTTCGCCGGCATCCTGAACGCCGGGCGCAAGGTCGTCTTCTCCCGGACCCTGAAGACGGCCGACTGGGCCAACACCACCATCGCCGCTGGTGATACGGCGGAAGAGATCGACAAGCTCAGGCAAGGCGGCGACGGCTACATCGTGGTCTGGGGCGGCGTCAGCCTCTGGCGGTCGCTCATGCGGCTCGACCTGATCGACGAGCTCCACCTGAGCTTGTTCCCTTACGTTGCGGGCGAGGGCACCCGGCTGTTCGACGGCGTCCCCAAGTCCTACCAGCTCGACCTGATCTCCAGCACCGCCTCCAGCCACGGGATCCTCGAGCTGCAGTACCGCCGGCACCGCAGCCGGATGGGATGATCACTGGGTGTGTTCGTGCTGGTGGGCGCAGGTGGGTTCGAACCACCGGCCCCCCGGACGCGAGGCTGTCCAGAAAGGACCGCATCAGCATTTGCCCGCTGACACCTCGAAAGGACAGGAGCGTACCGCCATGACCACTGTTATACCGCCCGCGAGGTTCCGGCACCTCGTGGTGGGGTATGACGGTTCTCCGCCCGCCAGCCGGGCGCTGGACGCCGCGGTCCGCCTGCTGCAGGACCGGACCGGGCGCATCGACGTCGTGTACGTGACCCACCTGTCCAGCCTCGCCGCGCTGTCAGCTGACGCCATCGCCGAAGTGGAAAAGGCTTCGACGAGATCGGGCAGGACCTTCGCGCCCAAGCCGCCGGGCAGGTCGCACCAGCGGGGCCGCCTGGGAGTTCGAACGCCGCCAGGGCATCATCGCCGATCAGCTAATCGCAGGGGCCACTGCCAGCGGCGAAGCTCACCCGGATGAGAGCGTGGCGATCATCGTCGGCAGTTCGTCCCATGCCATGCACCGCGTGGTGGGTTCAGTCGCGGTCGGCTTGGCCCGCCACTCGCCGGTGCCGCTCATTATCGTGCCGTAGACCTAGCCGAGCCCACAGACGCCGGATCCGCAGCGGACTATCCCAGACCGAGCCTCGCCACGGCTCTGCGGCGGGGCTGGACTGGTATGGCCAGCGCCTAAGGAATGCCCGTCGCGACAAGAGCCTTCAGGCGCGCCGCAAGGCGCCCGCCGGAGTCCGGATGAGCCCGCTACGGCGGAGTCGTTCGTTCTGCTGGCTCCCAGCCGCGGGCCGATAAGCATCTGGCTGGAAATGCCGTTATCGGCGGGGGTGTACCTTCGGGTTCCCGCTCTGTGGGCCAGCGCCTCCTGCTTGGGTACAGGCCTTGGTCCTGGGCCGGTCAGGCCATGAATGGCATGAGCTCGGCGGGCATGGTGACGAAGGGGCGCATCATGTCGCGGTCTTCGTGTTCGAGGATGTGGCAGTGGTACATGTACCGGCCGGCATAGGTGGTGAAGCGGACGGCGATTTCGGCGATCTCGCCGGGGTTGACGCGGACGGTGTCCTTGAGGCCGCGTTCGTTGTCGTCGATGGTGTGGCCTAGCTCGTCGCCGGGGTCGCGTTCGAGCGTGACGGTGGCGGTGATGGCGCGGTCTTCGATGCCGTGTTCGGGGATCTCATAGCGGATGGGGCGCCGGGAGAGGACCTGGAACGGGTCGAGGTGGATGTGGATGGGGTGCGTGTCGCTGGTGAGGTTGATCAGCTGCCAGACCTCGTACCGGCCGAGTACCGGGAAGAAGGTCGTGGCGTCCTCGAAGTGGGCGGCGACGGCGCGGTAGCGGGTGGTCTGCTCGCCGTCGGTGACGGTGACGGCGGGCCCGGTGTGGTAGTCGCCGACGGTCACGAGCTCGCGCATGGTGAGCATGTTGGGTTGGCCGTTGAGTTCGCGCTCGACGAGCGCGATCGTGCGCCGTGGCGCGCCGGCCAGCACGTCCGGTTCCGGCGGGCGGTAGTCGGTGGCGAGCTCGCGCGGGATCGTCTGGCGGGTGGCGGGGCCCGGAACGACGCGGAAGCGCATGACGTGCGGGTAGGGCAGCATCCGGCCGGGATCGGCGGCGCCCTGGGCGCTGGCGGCGGGGAAGGGGGCGCCGTCGAAGGGGGCGGCGGCGGTGTTGACCAGCGTGAGCTCGCTGCCCGGCTCCAGGCCGGAGAAGTCGACGAGCAGGTCGGCGCGCTCGGCCGATGCGAGCACGAGCCCGTCCGGCGGCACGCGCGCGGGGGTGCGGAGCAGCCCGTGGTCGGTGCCGATCTGGGTGATCCGGTGGAGTTCGGGTGCACCGTCGCGGAGCAGCACCAGCCGGTAGGTGCGGGCGTTGCAGCCGTTGAGGACGCGCAAGCGGTAGGTGGCCGGCTGCACCTGCAGCAGCGGCCAGACCTTGCCGTTGACCACGGTGAACGGCGGGAAGGCCTCCATCACCTCCGGGTCGGTCTTATGGACCAGCTGGCCGGTCAGCCGCCCGTCCTCGTCGAGGCCGAAGTTGCGGTCCTGGATCAGCAGCGGCACCTCGAACGGCGGCCCCTCGGGCAGGCCCAGTTCGCGCTCGCGCTGGTCGCGGATGATCCACAGCCCGGCCAGCCCGGCGTAGACGCCGAACCTGGTGACGCCCATCACGTGGTCGTGGTACCACAGCAGCGCCGCCCGCTGGCCCATCGGGTAGCCGAAGACGGCGTCCTGGCCGGGCGCGACGAGGTTTTCGGCCCAGCCGTCATAGGACGCCGGGGTGAGCCCGCCGTGCAGGTGCACGACGGCGTGACCGGCCAGTGCGGCCGCGTTCTGGTCGGGCGTGCCGCCGCTCAGACCCGGGACACACTGCACCGGCACGCCGCTGGTATCGGCTGCCTCCGGAGCGGTCGTCACGACCACCGGCAGTGTGCCGTCCAGCTGGTTGCGCCACTGCACTACAACTGGCTGGCCGCGCTCGGCCTCGATCGTCGGGCCCGGGACCGTCCCGTCGTAACCCCAGATCGCCGACTCAGGCAGGTCCCGGTGAAAACGGTGCGCACCAGCGCGAATAGGCACGGTCAGCTGGCCGTCCTGCCGGGCCGCGACCAGCCGCCGCGGCACCGGGAGGGCGTCGGCGAACGGGGCCAGCGGCGCGGCCAGCGTCGGGTTCATGCCCTGGCCCTACCCACTTTTGGCCGCGCTCTCTGGCCGCGACGGCAGCAAGGCGGTGGTGGCGTCACAAGCGCGACGATCGCGGCGACCAGGAAAGCGGTTCAGCAGGCGCCAATCGGCTCTATGCGCTGAATGTGCCTGACATGCCCGGCATGACCACGCCGAGCGCCAGCACGTATGCGTTCACCGCCCATTGCACCGCGGGCGGCCATATCAGAGTCAGAGTCGCGCCCGCCCGACGGCAAAGAGAAGATTCCGCAGGCATAGTTGCCCGGGCAACCTGGGCCAGCCCCTCCCCGTCATGCCGGGTTATCCTGGCCCGCAAGCACCGGCAAACAGCGCACAGATCAACCAGCACTGCATCCTTGCAGCCCGTCGCACCAAGAAAAGCATCAACGCCAGAACGGCGGCTCGGCGCGCGGTTATCAAGAACTCGTCTTACCGCTGGCAGACCCCAACCGCAGCCGACCAGGCAAGCGGCCGGACCGTATATTTATGCGTCACTAGTGCCGGAGGCGAACGCCGCAATTGCCGCTCTTCGCGCGCCGCAGGTCCGCTGGCTGTGTCCGGGCGACAGGCTGTCATGTTGGACCCCGCATTGGGCGTGTGCCTGGCTGGCCTGTGTCGCCTTGGCTGGGGTCCACTGCCTATGGCGCGTCGTTTACCGGCGCAGCAGCCCGATCGTGCGTGCCCGGTTGACCGCCTCGTCCCGGCTGTGCACCCCGAGCCGCTGGTACAAGCGCTCAGCTCGCTCCTTCGCCGCAGACCGGGAGATGCCCAGCTTATCGGCGATGACCGAGAAGGGCACCGGCTGTGGCAGGTAACGCAGAATCTGGGCTTCCGATCGGGTGATCGACGCGGCCCGCATCCTGGCGTCGGCTTCCTCCGCAGCCTCGGCGGCCACCTCATCGGCTGCGCCTATCAGCGCAAGGTCCTCGGCGACGGCATCGCCGGCGGCCCGGTCCGCCGCATCCGTGATCAAACCGGCCGCTGTCAGTGCGGTGACCGCCTCATGTGCGGCCGCCTCCTCGACCAGGCCGGCAGCGATCAGAGCGCTGACCGCTGCCGCAGCGGCTGCTTCCTGAACCCGTTCGGAGGCGGCTTCTGCCTCGGCGGCCTCGGCGCTGGCCGCGGCGGCCCGCAGCACCGCGGCAGCCTCGGCGGCCTGCGCCCCGGCGATCACCACGCAGGCCTCCTCCACCGCGGCGACCTCGGCTGCGATAGCCAGGCTGGCATCGCCGGCCAGGAAGTCGTCACTGACCAGTGCACCGCCCGCCGCGGAGACGGCATCGACAAGCGGCCCAGCCCACAGATGCTCGACCAGCAAGAAAGCAACCGCGGTGCCCGGCTCAACGGAGTTCGCCAAGGCTTGGACACCAGCCATGCCAGAGCCTGCCGGCTCGCTGGCCACCCCATTACCGGCAGCAGACCGGCCTTCGTGCTGTGATCCGGAAGGGGCGATGCTGGCCAGCAGCGAGCCGAAGTCTTCGTTATCGCCGACCTCCAGCCCCTCCACCGTGCCGTCCTGTCCCTTGGCCAGCAACAGCACGTCCAAGACACGCAGCGCGCCGCGGCCCTCGATTCGGTCAACCTCCGCCAGCAGGCGGCTCTCAGCATCAGCGCCGAGGCGGAAGGTCAGCGCGATCAGCTGCAACGGTGCGGTCATTCTTGCCCTCCTCGAGCCGGTCTGGCCTGTCGACTCCCCCGGCGCATCTGCAGTGCTGCCTGTCCGACAAGGACTGGTTACCCCGCCCGCCCCGGTGTCGCTCTGCCGGTGATAGTAACCCCGGCTCGCAGCCCGCACCCGGCGGCCCGGTTACAGAGCCGATCCAAAGAGGCAAGCCGAAGCCCGCAGGTACCTATCTGGGTTCGCGCAAACGCGACGGTCTGAGGTTCCTCCCCGAGGCGCCCTGGTTCAGCCGGCCTAAGTGGATAACGATGCAGGCGCATACGGAATCCCATGCTTCCGCATCAGCTGCTGCGGGCGCGGTCTGAGCGTCTGCTCTGCGACGTTATGGCTGGGAGTTGCCGGGGGGCGCCGGCGGGGTCGTGGCCGCTTCGGCGAGCCGCGCGTGCAGCCGCGCCCGGATCTCCTCTGGGGTGTAGGCGCGGCGGCGGCGTTCTGCCCGTGCGATCACGACCCCGGTGGCCGCGACGCCCGCGAAGGCGGCCAGGCCGAGTATTTTCCACCAGCGCATCTGCCTAGGCTACGACCATGCCTGGCACGCGCATCGGCCTGGATGAGGCCCTCGAGGTGACCCGCACGGGTGATGTGTGGCTGTTTCGCGGGCATACGGCGGCCGACCGGGCTATCCAGCTGACAACCAACAGCCCGGTCAACCACGTTGGCATGTCCGTCGTGTTCGATGACCTGCCCGCGCTGATGTGGCATGCCGAGCTGGGCAGGTCGCTGCCCGATGTGTGGTCGGGCAGCCGCCATCGCGGCGCGCAGTTGCATGACCTGCGCGCAGCGGTCACGGTCTGGGCCACCAGGTACGGGCAGCGGGCGTGGCTACGCCAGCTGGAGCCGGCGCCCACGCGCGAGATGGAAGATGCGCTGCTGCGCACCATCGCGCGGCTGGATGGCACGCCGTTTCCGTCGGTGGCCCGGCTCGCCTCCCGGTGGCTGCGCGGGCGGGTGCCGCCGGTGCCCCACAGGGAGCGGGACGCCCAACTGGAAACCGCCTACTGCGCGGAGATCGCCGCCGTCACCTACCAGGCCATGGGCCTGCTCCCGGACGGCCGGCAGCCCAGCTGGTATGACGCCGGCCGGTTCTGGAGCGGCGACAACCTGCACCTGACCGCAGGAGCCCGGCTCGGCGGGGAGATCGCCGTGCAGATCCCCGCGGCACAACTGCCTGCCACCAGGGACTGACATCCGCTGCTGTCCGCCGGCGCGACGGCCAGCCTTGATCACAATCCGGTCATCGCCGCGACGACGGTTGCCAGGCGGCTGGCCGCCGGGTGTGGTGACAGCCCCGGGCCGCGGAGGCTTCGATCCGCGCCAGTCCCGGTCCGCCGGCCCCACCCTTGCTGCCCACCAAAAGATCGCTATGAGCGCACGGCTTGGTCAGGAAGGAGGCCGGCAACGTGCGTTGAGCCGGCCGGTCGTGCCTGACAGCGGACATGACAGGTTCGCATGGTTATCCCTGATCCGTGTATCCAGTGAGCCGTGATGATCAGCAGGCCTGCCGCCTCGTGCTCCGAAGCCAGGCACGCCTGTGGCCGAATCCGTATTCGGCTGGTCATGGATCTGGAAGAAGGCGGTGGGACGCAGAACGTCCCGATCTGGGAGCGCGAACCCTTAGTCGATTCGAAGCGAGCTCCGAGCGGCCCGGCCAGTGCGAGGACGGTCTGTATTTGACCTTCAGGATTGCGTTGTCGCACGCCGGTATGTCGGCTCTCAGGCCCAGGCCTGGCCGGTGTCGATGCGGCTGATCTTGTCCCCCGGTCACATGGAAGCGCCAGAAGGTGGGCATCCCTGCCCAGGTGTCGTTGCGGTGCCGGGCGAGGAGATAGGGCCCGTCTTCTTCTTCATGCTCGACGTTCATGTGACCGTGCGCGGGGAAGATCTCGCGGTCGATCCAGTCGCGGAGTGACCGCGGGTTGCCGTCGTCGGTCACGTGGCGTGAGGTGTGAGCGTGGCGGGGAACGCGTCCGGGTCGCCATCGTTGATGGCGGCGATGAGCTTGTGCGTTACGGGGGTTTGAGGGTTCCGGGAAGTCATGGGTTCTCCTGCATGGTCTTGCGGGCGAATGGCCAGCGGAGCCCGACGCCGACGTGGAGGATGATGCCGGCTCCGATGAAGCTGAGAGCGGCGGTGGTGAGCCACTCGTCGGGGGTGGCCCGTGTCCAGCGGACGCTGCCGGCGTAGGCGGCCAGGGCGCGGTCGAGCGCGAGCGCGACCGGGGCGGTGAGGGCGAGGGTGACGACGCGGCCCGGTGCCGGGCGGAGCCGTGCCGCGGGCCAGCCTTCGAACAGCATGACCACGATGAGCGCGGCGCTGATGACGCACCCGCAGGCGGCGCTGATGGCGTCTGGCTGCCAGTGCGCCAGGTTGCGGAGGACCAGGTAGGTCAGCGCGCCCAGGCCGACGACGAGCGCGTTGCCCGCGAGCAGGCGATGCAGGCGCCGGCTGATCGTGTTGACGGGCCAGCCGCGCAGGGCGATGAAGAACACCGCCTGCCAGACCCCGACGGCGATGAGCGCTGAGCCGAAGTCGGGTCCGGCGATGGGGCCGCCGGGGTTGCGCAGCCCGTCTGCGGCGCGTTCGGCGGCTGGCACTGCGTCGAGGTTGACGAACAGGAAGTAGGCGCCGGTCCCGATGGCCCAGGACAGGGCGAGCGCGGCGATCCCGGACCGCAGGCGCCCGATGCCGCCCAGCGGCCAGCGTTCGCAGACCAGGGACAGCTGGAGCATGGCGGTGAACGCCGCGCCGGCCAGGGCCATGCTCGCCGGAAACGTGGTGGGCACGCCCGGTCCGGGGCTGGCTTCGAAGACTCCACGCAGGTCGGGCCGTTCGACGACGGCCTGGCCCGCGATGGTCAGCACGACCGAGGCGGCGGCGACCAGGAGGGTGTCGATCAGGCCGGTCCAGGGCGTGGTGAGCGTTGAGCCGGGCCAGTCGTTCCACCAGAACGCGACCATGGCGACGGCGGGCAGCGCGAACGTCGAGATCGGGCCGAGGATCAGCAGCGATGTCTGGGTGCTGCCGGTGCCCAGGGCGAGGGCGAAGAAGACGGCCGCGCCGAGCAGCAGCCCGCCCACGCCGAGCCAGGGCTGCGCGGCGAGGCGCTGGCGCTGGAGACCGGCGGACGCCTGGTGCTGCAGGTGGGGAGGAGTGGTCAGCAGCGGCCGGACGGGAAGCGGCTCCGTGCCGCCGCGGCTGAGCAGGCCGGCCGGCCGGGGGCGGCTTGATATCCGGCCGGTCACCGCGGTATCGGCGCTGTTGCGGTCGCGGCGGCTGGCTCCGCCGTCAGGTGTTCCAGCAGGTGCTCGATGGCGATGGGCAGTTCGCGGACGCGGTACCCGGTGGCGTGGAAGACGGCGTTGGCGATGGCGGCGCCGGAGCCGACCTGCCCGATCTCGCCGACGCCCTTCACTCCGAGCGGTCCGGTGACGTGGTCTTCCACCTCGATGAGGTCGACGTCGACGTCGGGTGCGTCGGCGTTGACCGGGACGAGATACTCGCCGAGGCTGGTGCTGGCCCAGCCGGCGCGGGCGGTGTCCATGTGGTTGCCTTCGAGCAGCGCCTGGCCCATTCCCCAGAGCATGCCGCCCATGAGCTGGCTGCGGGCGGTCCTGGGGTTGAGGATCCGGCCGGGAGCGAACGCCCCGGCCAGGTGCCGGACCCGGATGATGCCGAGGTCGGCGTCGACGGCGACCTTCGCGAACTGGGCGCCGAAGGTCAGCAGCCCATACGGGGTGTCCAGCGGCGGCGGGTCCCAGCTGCCGATGGCCTCGGCGTCGTTCATCCGGTGCCGGCTCATCAGGGCGGCGTAGGTTTCGCCTGTGCCGGGATCGCTGGAAAGCATCAGCCGGCCGCCGGCCACGGTGATCGTGGCCGGATCGGCGCCGTGCAGCGGGGACAGCGGGTCGGCGGCGGCCACCGCGATCAGCTGGTCGCGAACCGCGGTGCCGGCGTTGTGCACGGCGGCGCTGATCATCATCGCGCCGTTGGAGCCGACCGGCGACCCGGTGCCCGGCAGGCTGGTGTCGCCGAACTCGACCCGGACGTCGCGCAGCTCGACGCCGAGCGCGTCGGCGGCGACCTGGGTCAGCACGGTGGGCGTGCCGGTGCCGAATTCCTGGGTGGAGGTCTGCACGACGGCGGTGCCGTCGGCGTACAGGTGAGCGCGGGCCCGCTGGGTCCGCATGAAGAACGCGACCGGGTAGGCGGCGGCGGCCATGCCGGTGCCGATGAGCCAGTTCCCGTCCCGTTCGGACCGCGGCCGCGGGTTCCTGCTGGCCCACCCGATCCGCTCCGCGCCGCGCTGCAGGCATTCGGTCAGCCCGTAGCTGGACCACGGGTGGCCGCTGCCGGGCTCGGTCCCGGCCAGGTTTCGCAGCCGCAGCTCGACCGGGTCGATGCCGAGGTCGGTGGCGAGTTCGTCCATGGCGCATTCGAGGGTGAACACGCCGAGCGCCTCGCCCGGCCCGCGGGTGAATGTCGGGGTCATGGTGTTGCCTCGGACCAGCCGGTGCACTCCCTCGTAGGCGGGGCTGGCATACAGCTGGGACGCGACGCCGAAGGCGGGCTCGGCCCAGTCGTCGAACGGTGAGGTGACCGAGATCTTGCGGTGCCGGATCGCGGTCAGCTGCCCGTCCCGGGTCGCCCCGAGCCAGATGTGCTGTTGTTGTTCCTCGCGGTGCCCGCAGGAGGAGAACATCTGCCCGCGGGTGACGGTGAGCCGGACCGGCCGCCGCACGTGCTGGGCGGCCAGCGCGGCGAGGGTGACGTGCGGCCACACCATCGCCTTGCTCCCGAACGCGCCGCCGATGAACCGGGTCAGAACCCGGACCTTGGACGGGGAGATCCCCAGCAGCGCGGCCACGGTCAGCTGGACCGCCTTAATGCCCTGGCACGAGTCATACAGCGTCAGCTGGTCGCCGTCCCACACCGCCGTGGTGCTCAGCATCTCGATCGGGTTGTGGTGGTTGGCGGCGAACCGGAACGGCGCGTCGACGTGGACCTGGGCA
>Ga0207664_10003054_pt1 | contig 11130 bp, 5 predicted proteins | sample LARL83metaG_FD_184349 | JGI IMG/M metagenome (GOLD analysis project Ga0207664, IMG submission 184349) | Corn, switchgrass and miscanthus rhizosphere microbial communities from Kellogg Biological Station, Michigan, USA - LAR L8-3 metaG... | ecosystem: Host-associated > Plants > Roots >...
GGGCCCGCCCACGGCCAGACCGCGAGCGAGACCGCCACCATCAGCCAGCTGTACAGGACGGACTCCACGAGGACCCGGCGCACCGAGGCCACCACGGGGAGCATCGGGATGCCGGCCGCGCGGTAATCATCGCGGTACTTGATGGCCAGCGCCCAGAAGTGCGGCGGCTGCCAGAAGAACACCACGCCGAAGAGCAGCCAGGCGGGCCAGGACAGCGACCCGGTGGCGGCGGCCCACGCGATCACCACGGGCGCCGCGCCGCAGGCACCGCCCCACAGCGTCGACTGGGACGTGTGCCGCTTAAGCAGCATGGTGTAAATCACGACGTAGTAGACGATCGCGGCCAGGGTAAGGCCGGCCGCGAGCAGGTTCGTGGTGACGGCGAACAGGGTCACCGCGACCACTCCGAGCACCAGGCCGAAGGTCAGCGCCGAGCGGGGTGAGACGGTATGCCGCACCAGCGGCCTGCTGCTCGTGCGCCGCATGATCACGTCGATATCGCGGTCGATATAGCAGTTCAGCGCGTTCGCGCTGCCCGCGGCCAGTGCGCCGCCAATGACGACCACCACGGTGACGAGCAGCGAGGGGAGCCCGCGGTAGGCAAGGAAGAGCGTGGGGACCGCGGTGATCAGCAGCAACTCCACGATCCGCGGCTTACACAGCGACACATAGGCACCGACCGTGGCGCGAAAGCTGGATACCTGACCTTGACCGCCGGCCGCAGCGCTGACTGGCTGCCGGACGTTAACCGCGCTCACCTGGGATAAGACCGCCTGTTCTGCCCTTGCGGTAGGCCGGGCACCCAACGAGACTACACGGCGTCGTAATGTGCCGAGGCGGGCAGGGCAGGGGAAGGCCAGTTAGGACTACCTGGCTAGCTTTTGGGCAGCCATGGCGGGGAACTTCTCTGGAAGAGAGACAACCGACGGGGGGGACGTGGCGGCGGGAACAGTACCCGGGGCGCCGGACTCGACGTACCGGCTGCAGCTGACCCGGGAGTTCGGCTTCGCCGCGGCGGCCGACGTGGCGGACTACCTCGCTGACCTCGGTGTCAGCCACGTCTACCTGTCGCCGGTCCTCGAGGCGGTCCCCGGCTCGCAGCACGGCTACGACGTCACCGATCACGCGCGCATCCGCGCGGAACTCGGGGGTGAGGCCGCATTCCGCGCGATGGCCAAACGGCTGCGCGGCCGCGGCCTCGGGATCGTGCTCGACATCGTGCCCAACCACATGGCCGCCCCGGCCAACATGCCGCTGAACCGGCAGCTCTGGTCGGTGCTGCGGGACGGCCGGAACTCGCCCTACGCACACTGGTTCGACATCGACTGGGCCGGGCAGGACGACCGGATGCTGCTGCCGGTACTCGGCGGCCCACTGGAGTCCTGCCTCGACGACCTCTGGGTCGAGCCGCACGGCGGACCGGACGGCGAGCCCGCGCTGCGCTACTTCGAGCATGTCCTGCCGCTGCACCCGGGCACGGCGCGGCGGCCGATGCGCGGGCTGCTCGAGGCGCAGCACTACCGGCTCGCCTGGTGGCGAGATGCCGCGGCCGAGCTCAACTGGCGGCGGTTCTTCGACATATCCACGCTGATCGGGATCCGGGTCGAGGACCCGGATGTGTTCGATGCCACCCACGAGGTCATCACCGGCCTGGTGGCCGAGGGCGTGGTGGACGGGCTGCGGGTGGACCACCCAGACGGGCTCGCGGACCCGCGCGGCTACCTGCGCCGGCTCGCGGAGGCGACCGGAGGCGCCTGGGTGGTGGCGGAGAAGATCCTCGGGCCGGACGAGGCGCTGCCCGCCGACTGGGCGTGCGCGGGAACGACCGGGTACGACGCCCTCCGGGTGATCGACGGGCTGTTCCTTGACCCGGCGGGCGGCGACGCGCTCGCCGCGGAGTACGCCAGGTTCTGCCGCGCGTCGGGTGACGACTCCCCGGCCAGGCGGTTCGCCGACGTCGCCGCGCAAGCCAAGCGGGAGATCGCGGGCAGCTCGCTTTCCCCGGAGGTGTCCCGGCTGGCCAGCCTGCTGTGCGCCACCGTGCCCGGCACGACGGCGCAGGACGCGCGCGCGGTGCTCACCGAGGTGCTCGCCGCGTTCCCCGTCTACCGCGCCTACGTCCACCCGGGAGAGCCTCCGTCGGCGGCGGCGAAGTCGGCGGTCACGGAGGCGGTGGACGGGGCGCGGCGGGAGCTGCCGCGGCGGCTGCGCGGGCTCGCCGCCGAACTGGGCGCGGCGGTGCTTGGCCCGCGCGAGCCGGTGAGCGGCGCGGCGAGCCGGGCGGGCGAGCTTGTCGTCCGGTTCCAGCAGACAACCGGGCCGGTGCAGGCGAAGGGCGTTGAGGACACCGCGGGCTACCGGTGGCCGCGGCTGATCGAGCTGAACGAGGTCGGGTGCGACCCGGACCGCTTCGGCGTGCCGCCCGGGGAGTTCCACGCCGTGGCGGGACGGCTGGCCGCCGACTGGCCCGCCACGATGACCACGCTGTCCACGCACGACACCAAGCGGGAGGAGGATGTCAGGGCCAGGCTCGCCGTCCTCGCCGAGCTGCCGCGGGAATGGGGCAGGCAGGTCAGGCTCTGGCACGAGCGGGCGTTGACGCCGCGGCTGTACGGCCGCACCGCCGCCGTCGTGGACCCGGATACGGAGTACCTGCTCTGGCAAACTCTGGTCGGGGCGTGGCCGATCGGCGACGAGCGGCTGTCCGGCTACCTGACCAAGGCGGTCCGCGAGGACAAGCGGCGGACCTCGTGGACGTCGCCCGACCAGGAGTACGAGGCGGCGGTCCTGCGCCTCGCCGCCCGGGTGCTCGACGATGCCTGGCTATCCGGGTCGGTCGCGGACTTCGTCCGCGGCATCGCGGCCGACGCCGCCGTCAACTCGCTCGGGGCGAAGCTAGTTCAGCTCACCATGCCGGGCGTGCCCGACGTCTACCAGGGGTGCGAGCTGGCCGGGCTGTCCCTGGTGGACCCGGATAACCGGCGGCCGGTGGGATTCCCGCGCACCCGTTCGGCGCTCAGCGCCCTCGATGCCAGCGCGGACGCGAGCGCTAGCATGCTCGGCAACCTTAGCTGGGCGAAGCTGCTCGTCACCGCCCGGGCGCTGCGGCTGCGGCGGGCCCGGCCCGAGTGGTTCGCCGGGAGTTACCAGCCGCTGCCCGCGACCGGGCCGGCCGCCGCGCACCTGACCGCCTTCCGGCGCGGCGGGCGGGCGGTCACCGTCGTTACCAGGCTGCCGGTCTCGCTGCGCCGCGCGGGCGGCTGGCGGGACACGGTGCTGCCGCTGCCGGACGGCACGTGGACGGATCTGCTAACCAGTGCCGTGTACGAGGGCGGCGCCGTGCCGGCGGCCGAGCTGACCGGGCGGCTGCCCGTCGCGCTGCTCGTGCCAGAGGGACCGGAGGGAGAGTGACCGTGCGCGAAGTGCTGAGCGTCTGGGCGCCCGCGGCCGAACGGGTAGACGTCGAGGTCAGCGGCCGCGCGGCCGCGATGGCCCCGCTGCCAGGGCGTTCCGGCTGGTGGGCGGCGGCGCCGCTGCCCGCGGGAACTGACTACGCGTTCCGCCTCGACAGCGGCGACCCGCTTCCCGACCCGCGCTCGCCGCGCCAGCCTTACGGGCCGCACGGGGCCAGCAGGACCTACGATCACTCCGCCTTCACCTGGAGCGACGCCAAGTGGCGCGGGGTGCCGGTGAGCGGCACGGTGATCTACGAGCTGCACGTCGGCACGTTCACCCCGGCGGGGACGCTCGACGCGGCGATCGCGCGGCTCGACTACCTGACCGCGCTCGGCGTCACCGTGGTGGAGCTGATGCCGGTCGCCGCGTTCCCCGGTGACCACGGCTGGGGCTACGACGGGATCGGGCTGTGGGCCGTGCACGAGTCCTACGGCGGCCCGGACGCGCTCAAGCGGTTCGTGGACGCCTGTCACGGCCGCGGGCTCGCCGTCTTCCTCGACGTCGTCTACAACCACGTCGGCCCGGGCAACCGGCTCGGCGAGTTCGGCCCGTACTTCACCGACGTCTACACGACCCCGTGGGGGCCGGCGGTGAACCTGGACCAGGCCGGCTCGGACGAGGTGCGCGACTTCATCACGGGCAACGCGCTGATGTGGCTGCGCGACTACCACGTCGACGGGCTGCGGCTCGACGCGGTGCACGCGTTCCAGGATCACCGGGCAGTGCACCTGCTTGAGCAGCTCGCCGTCGCGGTAGACGCGCTGGCCGCCGCGACCGGGCGGTCCCTGGTGCTCATCGCCGAGTCGGACATGAACAACCCGCGGCTGATCACCCCGCGCGAGGCCGGCGGCTACGGCCTGTCCGCGCAGTGGAACGACGACTTCCATCACTCGGTGCACGCCCTGGTGACCGGCGAGCGGCAGGGCTACTACGGGGACTTCGGCGCGATCGCCGGGGTCGCCAAGGTCCTGGGCGGCGCCTATTTCCACGATGGCAGCTGGTCGTCATTCCGCGGCCGGACCCATGGCCGCCGCGTTGACACGCAGCGCACCCCCGGTTACCGGTTCGTCGGGTTCATCCAGGATCACGACCAGGTGGGCAACCGGGCGACCGGCGACCGGCTCCCCGCCACGCTGGCCGGTCATCCGGAACGAGAGGGGCTGCTCCGGGTCGCGTCCGGGCTCCTGCTCGCGGCGCCGTTCACGCCGATGCTGTTCATGGGCGAGGAGTGGGGCGCCGACACGCCCTGGCAGTTCTTCACCGACCACACCGACCCGTTCTTCGCGGAGGCGGTGAGTAACGGCCGCAGGTCCGAGTTCGCCGCCCACGGCTGGGGCTTCACCGACGTGCCCGACCCGCAGGACAAGGAGACGTTCCTGCGCTCCAAGCTGGACTGGAGCCAGCCCGGCGTGGAGCCGTACCGCTCGCGGCTCGGCTGGTACCGCTCACTGCTCGCGCTGCGGCGCGCCCGACCCGAGCTGTCCGATCCCCGCCTCGACCAGGTGCGCGTGGAGTTCGACGAGGACGCCAGGTGGATCTTGGTGAAGCGGGGAGCGCTGCTGATCGCCGCGAACCTGGGCGACGGGCCGGCCAGCATCCCGGTCGCCGGCGCGGGGCCGGGCCCGGTCATCCTGGGCAGCGACCCCGGGATTTCCGTGACACCAGGCGTGATCACGCTTACGGCGGCCTCGTTCGCGGTGACGGAAACAAAAACTCAAGGCTGAAATGATGCGGAGCGCCACTTCCCAGCCGGCCGGGCAGCCTGTAGTCCCGTACTAGTAACCCCCGGACGAGGATGTCGAGGAGGCCGCGCTATGTCGCAGGTGCACCACTCGGATGTCATTGGCTCGCTGCTCCGGCCCAGGTACCTGACGCAGGCCAGGGACTCCTACGCCGCCGGCCAGCTCAGCGCGCCGGAATTCAAGCGAATCGAGGACCGCGCGGTCGACGAGGCCATCGCCATGCAGGAGGGCATCGGGCTCGACGTGGTGACCGACGGCGAGTTCCGCCGGTTCTCGTTCCTTGACCAGGTGGTCAGCGAGATCGACGGGGTGGAGCCGATCGAGGGCGCGCCCATCCACTTCCACAGCGCGACCGAGGACTGGGTCTGGCACAACCCGTTCACGGTGACCGGGAAGATCAGCCAGAAGCGGAAGATCACCCTGGAGGAGTTCGCTTACAACCGGGCCAGGGCGACGAGGCGGATCAAGATCACCTTCCCGTCCCCGCTGCTGTTCTACTCGAGCTGGTCGCCGGAGCTGTCAACCGCCGTCTACAAGGACGCCTACGAGCTGTTCGCCGACGCCGCGTCCATCATCAGGTCCGAGATCGCGGACCTCGCCGCCATGGGCTGCACCTACATCCAGATCGATGCCCCGGACATCGGCAGCATCGTCGGCCCGGAGAACCGTGAGACGCGCGAACGGCTGGGCATGCCGACCGAGCGGACGCTCACCGAGGGCCTGGACATCTTCAACAGCGTCGGCGACGTCCCCGGGGTGACGTTCGGCGTGCACGTCTGCAAGGGCAACAACATGAGCCAGTGGATGAGCGAAGGCGGCTACGAGCTGACCGCCGAGGCCATGTTCGGGCGGCTGACCAACTTCGACGTGTTCCTCCTTGAATACGACGACGCGCGGTCCGGGTCGTTCGAGCCGCTCGCGAAGGCACCCGATGACAAGCAGGTCATCCTGGGCCTGGTGTCGAGCAAGACCACCACGCTCGAGACGGTGGGCGAGCTGACCAGCCGCATCCACGAGGCGGCCAGGTACACCGGGCTTGAACGGCTGGGAATCTCCACCCAGTGCGGGTTCTCCTCGACCCTGCCGGGCGCTAACCTGACGACAGAGGACGTGCAAGAGCGCAAGCTCGAGCTGGTAGCGGAGGTAGCGCACTCGGTCTGGTAGCCTGCGGCGCGCAGCGCGCGATTTGTATCGATAGGCCATGGCCCTGCCAGCACTAAACCGGTATAGTAACGGCCATGCGCTATGGCTATTTCGACGACGACCGCCGCGAGTACGTGATTACCCGCCCGGACACCCCCGTGCCTTGGATCAACTACCTGGGCACGGACGAGCACTTCGGCACCGTCTCGAACACAGCCGGCGGTTTCTCCTGGCACCTTGACGCGCGGCTGCGCCGGCTCAGCAGGTACCGCTACAACAACGTGCCTGGTGACACCGGCGGGCGCTACCTTTACCTGCGGGACGACGCGAGCGGCGAGTTCTGGTCGCCGTCCTGGCAGCCGACAAGGACCCCGCTCGATGAGTACGAGTGCAGGCACGGCCTGTCGTACACCACGATCAAGTCGGCGCGGGCGGGTATCACGGCCAAGACGACGTACTTCGTGCCCCGCGGTGAGAACCTTGAGGTGTGGCGGGCCGCCATCACCAACGACCGGGAGAGCACGGCCCAGCTGTCACTCTTCTCGTCGGTCGAGTTCGCCCTCTGGGACGCCCAGGACGACATGACGAACTTCCAGCGCAACTACTCCACCGGCGAGGTCGAAGTCGTCGACGGGGTCATCTACCACAAGACCGAGTACCGCGAGCGCCGCGATCACTTCGCCTACTTCGCCTGCTCTGAGCCGCTCGTCGGGTTCGACACGCAGCGGGAGGCGTTCCTCGGCCCGTACCGGGGATTCCACGAGCCAGTCGGCGTCGAGCGCGGCAAGCTCAGCGACTCGGTCGCGCACGGTTGGTCACCGCACGGCGCCCACCACGTCACGCTCACCCTGGAGCCGGGCGAGACCAGGGAGGTCATCTTCCTGCTCGGCTACTGGGAGAACCCGCGCGACGCCAAGTTCGAGTCCGTCGGCGTCATCAACAAGTCCCTCGTCAAGCCGGTGATCAGGCACTGGCTTGACCCGCAGACGGTGCGTGAGGGTTTCGCGGACCTCAAGGCCTACTGGGACAACATGCTCGGCGTGCTCGTCGCGGACACCCCGGACACCGACAGCAACCGGATGGTCAGCATCTGGAACGCCTACCAGTGCCTGGTGACGTTCAACATGAGCCGCTCGGTCTCCTCCTATGAGACCGGAATCTCCCGTGGCATGGGCTTCCGTGACTCCTGCCAGGACTTGCTCGGCGCCGTGCAGCTCGTCCCGGAACGCTCCAGGGAGCGCATCCTCGACATCGCCGCGACCCAGTTCGCCAGCGGCGGCGCGTACCACCAGTACCAGCCGCTTACGAAGACGGGCAACGACGCGATCGGCTCCGGCTTCAACGACGACCCGCTCTGGCTCGTGCTCGCCGTCGCCGCTTACCTCAAGGAAACCGGCGACACCACCATCCTCGACGAGCCTGTGAAGTTCAGCGACGGCGGCGGGGCGATCCTGTACGGGCACCTGGAGCGGTCGGTCCAGTACACCCTTGACCGGATCGGTCCGCACGGGCTGCCGCTCATCGGGCGCGCCGACTGGAACGACTGCCTCAACCTGAACTGCTTCTCGGAAACCCCCGGGGAGTCGTTCCAGACCACGGAAAACCAGTCGGGCGGCGTCGCGGAGTCGGTCTTCATCGCCGGGCTGTTCACGCTCGCGGCGCGCGAGCTGGCCGGCATCGCCGCGCTCACCGGCCGCGCCGCGGAGGCGGAGGCCTACCGGGCCGATGCCGAGAAGATGTCCGCAGTGACCGCCGAGCACGGCTGGGACGGCGAGTGGTTCCTGCGCGCCTACGACTTCTACGGCAACCCGGTCGGCACCGCGAAGAACCCCGAGGGCCAGATCTTCATCGAGCCGCAGGGCATGTGCATCATGGGCGGGATCGGGCTGTCGGATCTTCAGGCGGACTCGGCCGGCCTCGGCGCAGCCTCCCTCGCCGAGCGGGCCCTGAAGAGCGTGAAGGACTGCCTCGCCACTCCGCACGGGATCATGCTGCTTCAGCCCGCGTTCACCACCTACCACATGGAACTCGGCGAGATCTCCTCCTACCCGCCGGGTTACAAGGAGAACGCGAGCGTCTTCTGCCACACGAACCCGTGGGTCATGATCGCCTCGGCGATGACCGGCGACGGGGACGCCGCCTTCGACTACTACAAGCGGATCAACCCCTCGGCCCGCGAGGCGATCGGCGACCTGCACCGCTGCGAGCCGTACGTGTACGCGCAGATGATCGCCGGACGGGACGCGCCCACCCACGGCGAAGCGAAGAACTCCTGGCTCACCGGGACCGCCGCCTGGAACTACGTGGCGATCACCCAGTGGATCCTGGGCATCAGGCCGGAGCTTGACGGCCTGCGGATCGACCCGGTGCTCCCGTCGGGCTGGCCGGGCTTCACCGCCACCAGGCGCTTCCGCGGCGCGACCTACCAGGTCAGCGTCCGCCGGGCGGACACGCTCGGCTCCGGCCTCGCCGAGGGCGCTGGCGTGCTCGTCGACGGCCAGCGGATCGCAGGCACCCTGCTACCGCTCGCCCCGGCGGGCGAGACCGTCCAGGTGGAGGTCATCCTCCCCGCATAGGCCACCTCCCTGGCCGGCCCGCCCCGCAACCCCCCCAAGCCGGGGCGGGCCGGCCCCCTCTCGCGGTGAACGCCGGGTTTGTCCCTGCGGCACAAAGTCGCCGGGACAAATCGGGCGTTCCCGGCCCTTCACCGGGCGGCTGAGCCCGCGTTACGCTCAGCGCGACCTTTTGGGTGAAGGTGGTGCGAGATGACGGTGCGGTTCCCTGACGAGCCAAGTTTCCAGGGGCGGTTCGCCCCCGTGCGGCTTGAGGGCGAGATCCGCGGAGTCGAGGTGACGCAGGGCGAGGTCCCGGCGTCGCTGCGCGGCACGTACTACCGGGTCGGCGCGGACCCGGCGTGGCCGCCGTTCGTGGAACGCGACTTCTACTTCAACGCCGACGGCATGGTCGCCATGTTCCGGTTCGAGAACGGCTACTGCGACTTCAGGTCCCGGTACGTGCGGACGCCCCGGTTCACGGCGGAGCGCGAGGCGCGGCGGTCGCTGTTCGGTGCCTACCGCAACCCGTTCACCGACGACCCGTCCGTGGCCGGCCTCAGCCGCGGGCTCGCGAACACGAACGTGTACTGGCACGGCGGACGGCTGCTCGCATCCAAGGAGGACAGCGCGCCCATTGAGATCGACCCGGACACCCTGGAGACGATCGGGGAGTTCACCTGGGAGGGCGACCTGTCGTCCCAGACGGCGACCGCGCATCCCAAGATCGACCCGCGCACCGGCGAGCTCGTGTTCTTCGGCTACATGGCCAAGGGCGAGGCGTCGCGGGACATCGCCTACTACGAGGCGGACGCCAGCGGGCGGATCGTGCACGAGGCCTGGTTCGAGGCGCCGTACTCCTCGATGGTGCACGACTGGGCGGTTACCGAGAACTTCGTGGTCTTCCCGATCATCCCGCTCACCGCCAGCCTCGACCGGCTCAAGGCGGGCGGGCCGCTCTACGTATGGGACGGCTCCGAGGATGTCTACCTCGGCGTGGTCCCCCGCCGCGGCAGCACCGTCCGCTGGTACCGGGGAACGAACCGGTTCGCCTCGCACATCATGAACGCCTACGACGACGGCCGGTACATCCACATCGACACGCCGGTCGGTGAGAAGTCGGCGTTCCCCTGGTTCCCCGACATCTCAGGCGCGCCGTTCGATCCCGAGAAGGCGAGCGCGCAGCTCACCCGGTGGACGATCGACACGTCGGCGGCCCCCGACCTGGGCGACGACACGACGGCGTTCGAGCAGCGGCGGCTCACCGGCTGCTCCGGTGAGTTCCCGCGCACCGACGACCGGTGGGCGACGCGCGGGTACCGGTTCGGGGTCATCAACCTGACCGACGTCCCCGGCGAGAAGCCCGACGACGGGCTGCCCGGGTTCCGCTGGCTCGGCCAGGTCGACCCGGTCTCCGGCGCGATGAAGACCCGGTTCGCCGGGCGGAACGCCACCGTGCAAGAGGCGATCTTCGTGCCGCCGTCTGACGTAGATACGGCGAACGGCGAGGGATACGTGATGCAGCTGGTGGACCGGCACGAGTCCGGGACGACCGACCTGCTCATCCTGGACGCGCAGCGGATCGACGAGCAGCCGGTCGCCACGTTGCGGATCCCGATCAGGATGCCCGGCGGCCTGCACGGCAACTGGGTGACAGACGAACAGCTAGCTACCAGGGCTTGACTAGGAGGGTCGCGATGACGGCAGATATCCCCCGGGGGGACGACTCCCCGTACCCCCCGATGCCCGCCCGATCGAAGGGCGATGATATCGGGCAGGCAGAACGAGTCGCCGAGCTTGAGCACCGGCTCGGCATCGTCGAGGACGAGCTCGCCATCCGGAGGCTGCAGCACGCCTACGGGTACTACCTGGACAAGTGCTACTACGACGAGGTCGTCGACCTGTTCGATGAGGACGGCGAGGTTACCTTCATCGGCGGCATCTACAAGGGCCGGGCCGGCGCCGCCCGGTTGTACACCGGCCGGTTCCGCGAGCGGTTCGCCGACGGTCATAACGGGCCGCAGTTCGGGCGGCTGCTCGATCATCCGATGCTGCAGGACGTCATCCACGTGGACGCCGACCGGCGCACCGCCTACGCCCGCTTCCGCACGCTGATGCAGGCCGGCACCCATGAGCTCGTCGCGAACGAGCAGACGCCGGTGCGCCAGTGGATGGAGGGCGGGCTCTACGAGAACACCTACGTCCGCGTCGACGGCACCTGGAAGATCAAGAAGCTG
>Ga0207664_10003055_pt1 | contig 11128 bp, 5 predicted proteins | sample LARL83metaG_FD_184349 | JGI IMG/M metagenome (GOLD analysis project Ga0207664, IMG submission 184349) | Corn, switchgrass and miscanthus rhizosphere microbial communities from Kellogg Biological Station, Michigan, USA - LAR L8-3 metaG... | ecosystem: Host-associated > Plants > Roots >...
TGCCCAGGCACAGCGTCTACTTCACGCTGCCGACGCTCGTCGCCGCCGCGCTCGTCGCGGCCGGGCTCGCGCTCGCGCTGCGCAGCAGCGCCGTCGTCGCCCGCCTCGAGGCGCTCACGCGCGAGACGCGCGTGCGCCGGCTCGCTTCACTCGCGCTCGCCGCGCTGCTCGCCGCCGCCTGGCTGCTGACCGCGATCAACACCGAAGCGTCGATGGCGAACGGCAACTACCGCATCTTCGTCAACCTGCCGTTCTGGCTCGACGAGTCCTTCGCGGTGCTGAACGGGCGCGTGCCGCTCGTCGACTTCCACACGCAATACGGGCACCTGTTCGCCTACGTCGGCGCCGGCGCGATGGCGCTCTTCGGCACCTCGCTCGGCGTCTACACGACGACGATGGCCGCGGCGAGCGGGCTGGCCGCGCTCGCGCTCTACGGCGTGCTGCGGCGCGTGGTGCGCCGCTCGCTGCTGGCGCTCGCGCTGTTCGTGCCGGTGCTCTGCACCGGCTTCTTCACCGAGCTGGGGCCGCCCGAAGCGCGGCACGGCCCGCAGACGCTGTTCAGCGTCTTCCCGATGCGCTACCTCGGCGCCTACGTGCTCGCATGGCTGACGGCGCGCCATCTCGACGGGGCGGCGCCGCGCCGGCGTGCCGTGCTGTTCGCCGTCGGCGGCGCGGTCGCGATCAACAACCTCGAGTTCGGCCTCTCCGCGCTCGTCGCGACGGCGGCGGCGCTCGCGGTCGCGCAGGCGCGCTCGCTCCCCGCGCTCGGCCGGCTGCTGGCCGACGCGGCGCTCGGCGCGCTCGCCGCGCTCGCCGGCCTGTGCGTCCTGACGCTCGCGCAGTCGGGCTCGCTCCCGCACCTCGGCATGCTGCTGACGTTCCCGCGGATCTACGGGATCGACGCGTTCGGGATGATGCCGATGCCGCACCTCGGCTTCCACGTGGCGATCTACCTGACGTTCGCCGTCGCGATCGTGCTGGCCGCCGTGCGCGCCGCCTCCGGCGAGGAGGACCGCCTGCTGACCGGGCTGCTCGCCTGGTCCGGCGTCTTCGGGCTCGGCGCCGCGAGCTACTACGTCGGGCGCTCGCTGCCGGAAGTGCTGCTCAGCATCTTCTCCGCCTGGGGCCTCGCGCTCGCGCTGCTGCTCGTCGCCGCCGTGCGCGCGACGCTCGCGCGGCCGGGCCGCCGTCCGACGCTCGCCGAGGCCGGGCTGCTGCTCGCGTTCGGACTGACCGTCTGCTCGATCGCGCAGACGCCGACGCCGTGGTCGCAGATCGCCCGCCTGCGCGACACCTCCCGTGAACGACCGCTGTCGGTCGCGCCCACGGCCCGCGCGATCGGCGCGGTCACGCGCCGCGGCGAGCACGTCGCGATCCTCGGGCCGCTCGGCCACCAGATCGCCTACGAGCTGGGGATCGACAACGTCTCGCCGTACGTCAGCATCGAGTCGATGCCGCTGCGGAGTCAGCTCGCCGAGGCGATCACGGCGCTGCGCCGCGCCGGCGGCAGCAAGCTGTTCCTGCCCGTCGCGCAGTCTCAGCCCGAACAGGTCGCGGCGGCGCGGGCGGCCGGCTACCGACTGGTGCGCACCGACGAAGCGGCGAACGTGATCGAGCTGGTCGACACGACGCGCTGAGCGTCAGCGCCGGGTCAGCGGGGCGAGGTCGGCGACGAGCTTGCGCTCCGAGCCGTCTCCGCTGAAGCGGATCACGACGATCCCGCCCGCCTCGACGCCGGTCACGACGCCCTCGCCGAAGGCCGGGTGCGCGACGTCCTCGCCGAGGCGGAACGCGGCGGCGGCGGCCTCGCCGCGGCCGCGCTCCCACGCGATCTCGCCGCCGCCCGCGCTCTCCCACGACCCGATGCGCTCGCGCGCCGAGCCGAGCGGCGGCCCCGCCGGCCGGTCCGTCAGCGCGGCCGGGATCTCGTCGAGGAAGCGGCTGCGCGCGCCGAAGTGGCGCGCGCCGAAGACCGCGCGGGTGCGCGCATACGTGATGTAGAGGTCGCGCTGCGCGCGCGTGACGCCGACGTAGGCGAGCCGGCGCTCCTCCTCGAGGCCGCCCTCCTCGATCGCGCGCGCGTGCGGGAAGACGCCCTCCTCGCAGCCGATGATGAAGACGATCGGGTACTCGAGGCCCTTCGCGTTGTGCAGCGTCATCAGCGTCACGAGCCCCTCGTCGTCGGTGCGCGCGTCGGCGTCGGCGACGAGCGCGATCTGCTGCAGGAAGCCGGCGAGCGAGGGCGGCTCGCCTTCGGCGTCGATCCCGACCTCGCCGATCGCGCTGTCGTACTCGGCCGCGACGTTGACGAGCTCCTCGAGGTTCTCCATCCGCCCCTGCGCCTCGATCGTCCGTTCCGCCTCGAGCGCGTCGAGGTAGCCGGTCTCGCGCAGCAGCTCGTTCAGCAGCGCGGCGATCGGCGCCCCGCCCTCGGCGCGCTCGCGCAGGACTCTCATCGTCCCCATGAAGCGGTGGAACGCCTTGACGGCGGCGCTGCCGAGGCCGGGGACCGCCTCCGGCTCCGCGGCCGCGTCCCACACGGTGACGCCCGCGGTGTTGGCCCAGCCGACGACGCGCGAGAACGAGGTGGCGCCGATCCCGCGCCGCGGCGAGTTGACGATCCGTCCGAACGCGACGACGTCCTGCGGGTTGACGAGGGCGGTCAGATAGGCGATCGCGTCCTTGATCTCGGCGCGCTCGTAGAACTTCGTGCCGCCGATCACCTGGTAGCCGATCTGCGCGCGCACGAGCGTGTCCTCCAGCACGCGCGACTGCGCGTTCGTGCGGTAGAAGACGGCGATCTCCTGGCGCGAGGTCCCCTCGTCCACGAGCCGCTCGATCTCGCCGGCGACGAAGCGCGCCTCCGCGTGCTCGTCCTCCAGCTCGCGCACGTGGATCGGGTCGCCCGCGCCGAGGTCGGTCCACAGCGCCTTGCCCATCCGCCCGCGGTTGTTGGAGATGACCGCGTTGGCCGCGTCGAGGATCGTCTGCGTCGAGCGGTAGTTCTGCTCCAGCTTGACGACTTTCGCGTCCGGGAAGTCGTCCTCGAAGTCGAGGATGTTGCGCACGTCGGCGCCGCGGAAGCCGTAGATGGAGTTGTGCGTGATCACACCCTCGGCGACGAAGTTGTGCGTGCCCTCGACATCGAGGTCGTATACCGGGCGATCGAGCACGATCCGATCAACCGTCTCGACGACATCGTAGCCGCCCTCGGCGGTGAACATCGCCATGCCGGGACGCACGTTGCGCGCGGGCATGAGCGGCAGCGTGTTCCGCTCGACGCCGGCACTCTGGGCCCCCAGCCGCGCCTGTTGACGTACATGCACGTCTGACAGCGCCTCGCGGATGCGGGCGACGACGTCCATGACGGCAGCGAAGTCTGTGAAGCACGACTCGTAGCGCCAGCTCGCCGATCCACGTTTCGCGGGCCGGACGGCCAGACCAGCACGCTCGAGCGCCGCTCGCGCCTCCAAATCGCGTCCACCGACGGCTACGAGGTGCATGGGCGCCCGACCCCGCCGGTCGGCGCACAGCGTGACGGTGACGATCCGCCGGCGCCCTTCATACGACTGCGAGAGGAAGTGCGGGTGATCGGCGTCGAGTCCTTCAGCCGCCAACAACGCGTTGCCGGCGGCCGTCGTGTCAAAGGCGGCGAAGACGCCGTCGATCAGCGTCTGGTCACCGACGAGGCCGTTGTCCTGCCCGTTGCGGCGGGCGACGAACGGCAGCGTCGGGATCCCATAGCGCAGCGACATCGTGGTCTCCTGCGCTCGGGCCCCGCTCTCCCGCGTGTGGGCGCCGACCACCCAGGCGGCGTCGGCGTGCTCCTGCCGCGTGCGCAGCGCGACGCCGACCACCGGCTTGACCTGGCCGGCCGTGTAGACGCGGGAGGTGCCGACGCGGAACCCCTTGTCAGCACGGCGCATCGCGTACGTCACGTGCATCTGCGGTGTGATGCCGAGCCGGTAGCCGGCGAAGTGAGTGTGCTCAGGAGTGCTCACCAGCGCGCGGCCGCTGCGCAGACGGATGCGGACACCGGCAGAGCGCTCGGAGCCGTGGGTGCGCAGCACGCGCGCCGGCCGCATGTCGCCGCTGCCGTACGAGGAGAGGACGTCGTCACCGGCACGCACAGCCTCGATCGGCTTGACCGACCCGTCCCCCATCGTCACGCGCGTGCCTTCAAGGAGGCACTGGTCGTCGTCGCCGACGACGCAGATGTTGCGATGTGCACCGGCGATCAGCTGCAGCCAGCGGTACTGCGCGTGGTTGGTGTCCTGGTACTCGTCGACGAGCACGTGGCGGAACGCCGTCGCGTAGCGCTCGCGGACCTCCGGGAACAGCTCCATCACGTTCACCGCGCGCACGAGCAGGTCGTCGAAGTCCATCGCGTTCATGCGATGCAGCTCGGACTCGTAGAGCTTGTAGACGTCGGCGACCGTCTGCTCGAAGTAGGAGCCGATCAGCTGTCCGTAGCCCTCCGCGTCGCGCAGCTTGTTCTTCGCGTCGGAGATCTCGTGGTGGATCGCGCCCGGCGTGAAGCGCTTGGGATCGACGTCGAGCTGCTCGATGCAGCGTCTCACGAGCCGGCGCGCGTCGGCCTGGTCGTAGATCGTGAACTGGCGCGTGTAGCCGAGCCGGTGCGCGTCGGCGCGCAGCATGCGCGCGCAGGCGGCGTGGAAGGTCATCAGCCACATCGCGCGCGTGCGCGCGCCGACGAGCAGCTCGACGCGCTCGCGCATCTCCTGCGCGGCCTTGTTGGTGAACGTGATCGCGAGGATCTCGCTCGGCCGCGCCTGCCCGGTCGCGAGCAGGTAGGCGATGCGGTGCGTCAGCACGCGCGTCTTGCCCGAGCCCGCGCCGGCGAGGATCAGCAGCGGGCCGTCGCCGTGCAGCACGGCGGCGCGCTGGGGCTCGTTCAGGCCCGCGAGCAGGCGGTCCAGCTCGGCGTCGGTGTCAGCTGCTCGGACGGGCTCCATCGGCCGCTCCGACGATAGCGAGCGCCACGGCGCGCGAGCCCGTCCCGATCGGCCGCGATCCGTCGTGTCGACGGTCCGCCAGACGGTAGACTGCGGCGGTGCCCAAGGGGGAACGCACGCTGGGGGTGCGTGCGGGGACGCGTGCGGTCGTGCCTGCGCGCACCGTGGTCGCGCCCGCCGAGCTCGCATGGCTGCTCGCGCTGCCCGGCGCGATCGTGCTGCTGGCCGCGATCGTGCTGCTCGGGCCGCCGCTCGGGAGGCTGCTGTTCCCGACGCTGCACATCGCCTTCTGGAACACCGGCATCACGACCCTGGCGGTCCGTCCGGAGCCGACCGAGCAGGGTCGCTACGTGGTCGCGATCGCCGGGCCGGTCGCGCTCTCCGCGCTGCTGCTCGCGCTGCGCGGACGGCCGCTGCCGCTGCGGGCCGGCGCGGTTGCCGCGCTCGCGCAGGCCGGTCAGGTGCTGCTCGCGGCGTTCGCCGCGACCGCGCTCGTCGCCCAGTACCGCGTCGTCTACGACGCCTCCTACTCGGGCACCGCGCCCTTCAGACGCGTCTACTTCACGCCTGCGACGCTCGTCGTCTCGGCGCTGCTGACGGTCGGCGCGATCGTCCTGCTCAGGCGCGAGGCGCTGCTCGCGCGCATCGGCCGGCTCGCGCGCGAGACCGACCGCCGGCGCTGGATCGCGCTCGCGCTCGCGGTCGCCTTCGTCGGCCTGTGGCTGCTCACCGCGATCAACACCGAAGGCTCGTTCGGCCTCTCCAACGACGGCGTGCGCGGCAACGTCACCTTCTGGCTCGACGAGGCCTACGCGGTGCTCGACCACCGCGCGCCGCTCGTGAACTTCCACGCGCAGTACAGCCAGCTGTGGCCGTACCTGAGCGCCGGGGTCATGTGGCTCGTCGGGCCCTCGTTCGGCGCCTACGTCGCCGTGATGGTGACGGCGACCGGACTGTGCATGCTGGCCGTCTACGCGACGCTGCGCCGCGTCGTGCGCAGCTCGCTGCTGGGGCTCGCGCTGTTCGGACCGTTCCTCGCGACGAGCTTCTTCATGGAGCTGGGGCCGCTGTCGAACCGCTACGGCCCGTCGAACCTCTTCAGCATGTTCCCGATGCGCTACGGCGGCCCCTATGCGCTCGCCTGGCTGATCTCGCGCCACCTCGAAGGGCTGCGCCCGCGCCGCGGCGCGCCGCTGTTCCTGCTCGCGGGCATCGTGATCTTCAACAACGTCGAGTTCGGCCTGCCGGCGTTCGCGGCGACGCTCGCGGCACTGCTGTGGAGCGACGAGCGCCCGTGGCGGACGCGCGTGTCGACCCTCGCGCGCGAAGCGGCGCTCGGCCTGCTCGGCGCGCTCGTGCTCGTGGCGCTGCTGACGCTCGCCGTCGCCGGCTCGCTGCCGCACCTCTCCTACCTGTTCACGTTCTCGAGGCTGTGGGGCCTGGGCGGCGTGACGATGCTGCCGATGCCGACGCTCGGCTTCCACCTCGCGATCTACGCGACCTTCGCGGCCGCGCTCGTCCTCGCCACCGTGCGCGCGCTCGGCGGGGCGGAGCAACGCGTCCTCACCGGCCTGCTGGCCTGGTCCGGCGTGTTCGGGCTCGGCGCCGGCAGCTACTTCGCCGGCCGCTCGCACCCCGAGGTGCTGATCAGCCTCTTCTCGGCGTGGGCGCTCGCGCTCGCGCTGCTGCTCGTCGTCGTCGTGCGCGCCGTGCGCGCGCGACCGGGGAGGCGGCCGACGGCGGCCGAGGTCGCGCTGCTCGTCGGCTGCGCGCTCGCGGCCTGCTCGCTCGCGCAGACGCCGCTTCCGTGGCCGCAGATCGAGCGGATCGGCAGGTCTGCGCCGACGAACGAGCTGCAGGCGCCCGCGACGCGCGCCTTCATCGCCCGCTCCGATGCCTCAAGGGGCGAGCACGTGCTGATCCTCGCGCCGATGGGCCACCGCGTCGCCTACGAGCTGGGGCTCGTCAACGTCGCGCCGTACGTGAGCATGATCTCGATGCCGGCCGTGCGCCAGCTCGCCGAGTCGCTCGACGCGCTGCGAGCGGCTGGCGGGACGCGCATCTTCGCGGCCCTCAACCAGATACTGCCCGACCAGCTGCAGGCGATCGAACGGGCCGGCTTCCGGATCGTCGGGCAGGACGAATCGACCGTCGAGCTGCGCGCCGAGCGGTGAGCGGTCGTCCAGGCTGCCGCTCAGACGAGCAGGTACGTCACGCGCGTCACCACGACGTAGAGGCAGAACAGCAGCGCGGCGCCGCGCAGCCGCGGATCGCGCGCGACCGCGGCCAGCGGCAGCAGCCACACGACGTACCACGGCACGAGCCAGGCGGTGCTGAGCAGCAGCGCGAGCGTCGCCCAGCCGGCGGCGTCGACCCAGTCGATCCGCCCCCGCCACGTCGCCCACAGCAGCCACAGGACCGCCGCCGCGAACGCGAGCACGAACGCGAGCCGCAGCCCGCTCGGCAGCGAGCTCATCCCCAGCAGCCACGAGAGGCGGCGCGGCACGCTGTCCGACGCCACGAATCTCTGCTGGTCGTGGAGCTGGTGCACGAGGCTCAGCGCGCCGCCGCCGAACGCGACCGCGGCGAGCGCGAGCACGGCGGCGCCGGCCGCAACGGCGCCCGTGAGCAGCCGCCGGCGCCGCTGCGCGCCGAGCAGCAGGAACGGCAGCAGCAGCCCAGCCGAGGCCTTGACCGCGACGGCGGCCACGCCCAGCGCCCCGCCGCTCGCCGCGCGCTCCTGGAGCACGAGCAGGATCGCGCCGAGCGCGAGCGCCATCAAGAGGAAGTCGTTGTGCGCGCCGCCGACGCCGTAGGCGAGCAGCAGCGGGTTGAGGCCGACGAACAGGACCGGCGCGACCGGCGAGTCGCCGCGGCGCCGCGCGATGCGCCACACGAGCCAGACGCAGCCGAGGCTCGCGGCGGCCGCGACCAGCTTGCACGCCCACAGCGCGGCGGGCACGCTCAGCCACGCGAGCGGCAGGCTCGCGACGGTGAACAGCGGCCCGTACGGCGTCGCCACGTCGTGCCAGCGCACGTATCTCACGACCGGGTCGTGCAGCGCGGCGACGGCGCCGTGCGTATAGGGATCGATCCCGTGCACGACCGCCAGGCGCGCGTAGTCGACGTAGCCGAACACGTCGGCCGAGAACAGCGGCGGTCCGAGCAGGAAGATCGCATGCGCCGCGAGCACCGCGGCGATCGCGACGCGCGGCGCGATCGCGTCCGCTCGCGCGCAGGCGAGCGCGAGCAGGTAGCAGACGAACATCGCGACGAGCATCGCGGCGCCGGCCGGCGGCTGGAGCGCGAGGTCGAGGCCGTGGAACGGCCCGCCGAGCCAGCCCGGCATCCCGCCCCGCTGGCTGGAGGGCACGAACCAGATGCGCCGCTCGGCGGAGCCGCCGACCGCCAGCAGCGTCGCCGCGGCGAGCAGACCAGCCAGCGCGGCGGCGCCCAGCGGTGCGGCGAGCGCGAACGGCGCGGGACGCACCGCCCCGCGGGAGTGGGCGTGGGCGGCGGCGGCCATCGGCCGCTAGCCGGCCCCGGCGGGGTTGAAGCCGCTCGGGAGCTGCTGATTCTCGGGCGGCGGGTTCTCCAGCAACAGGCGCGGGACGGACGCGAAGCCGTAGCCGGATCTGCGCAGCTCGGCGACGATGCGCGGCAGCGCCGCGACCGTCTGCGAGCGGTTCCCGCCGCCGTCGTGCATCAGCACGATGTAGCCCGGCCGGACCGCGTCGACGACGTTGCGCACGATCGCGTCGACGCCCGGCTTCGTGTAGTCCTCGCTGTCGACCGACCACAGCACGGAGAGCATTCTCTGATGGCCGAGCAGCGCCTGGGTCGTCGCGTCGTAGGACCCGTAGGGCGGCCGGAACAGCCGCGGCGTCGGCGCGCCGAACGCAGCGATCTTGCTCGCGTCGCCGACGATCTGCTGACGCTGGTCGCCGGGCGAGAGCTGCGCGAGGTTCGCATGGTCGAGCGTATGGTCGCCGACGGTCATCGCGGCTGCGACCTCGTGCTGGAGCTGCGGCGCGAAGGTCGGCAGCTGATAGCCGACGACGAAGAACGTCGCCGGGACGCGCAGCCGCGCCAGCTCCGCGACGAGCGCGTCGGTGTACGGGCCCGGGCCGTCGTCGAACGTGAGCGCCACGAGCCGATGCTGCGACCCCGCCATCCGCACGAACGGCGTGCGCCGCAGCGCGCGGTCGATCGCGCCGCTCTCCTGCCGCGCCTCCTGCGCCGTGAGCGAGCGAGCGCCGGCGCCGGCCAGCTGCTGCACGCGGCCGTAGAAGCCGATGCGCGCCGCGACGGTCCCCGCGGCGGCGCCTCCGCCGCCGCCCTGCGCGCCGACGATCAGCCCGAGCAGCAGCGCACCGCCCGCGACGGCGGCGAGCGCACCGGCGCGCCGGCGGCGATGACGCAGCTGCACCTGCGTCGGACGGCTCGGACCACGGATGACGTCGATCAGGCGCATCCCGGATGACCATGATCGCGAATCGCGCGGATGGGCGCGGCGCGCCGCGGGCGGACGAGTCGCCGCGGCGGCGGCCGGCCCCGGCGGGGGCGTCGTCTAGGCTTCCCGCCCCCATGCCCGCCACCTGGGTCATCGTGCCGACGTACGACGAGGCCGCGACGATCGAGCGCCTGCTGCGCGGCGTCGCGGACGCGCTCGCGCAGGCGGCGCCCGGGGCGCACCGCATCCTCGTCGTCGACGACGGCTCGCCCGACGGCACCGCCGAGATCGCCGAGCGGGTCGGCGCCGAGCTCGGCGTCGTCGAGTTGCTGCGCCGCAGCGAGAAGAACGGGCTCGGGCAGGCATACCTGGCCGGCTTCGCGCACGCGCTCGCCGCCGGCGCCGAGCGCGTCTGCGAGATGGACGCCGACCTCTCGCACGACCCGGCCCATCTGCCCGCGCTGCTCGCCGCCGCCGAGCACGCCGACGTCGTGCTCGGTTCCCGCTACGTCCCGGGCGGCGGCGTGACCGACTGGGGCCTGCTGCGCCGGCTGCTGAGCCGCGGCGGCTGCATCTACGCCCGCCTCATCCTGCACCTCCCGCAGCGCGACCTGACGGGCGGCTTCAAGGTGATCCACCGCCGCGTGCTCGAGGCGATCCAGCTCGAGAGCGTGCGCTCGCAGGGCTACGTCTTCCAGATCGAGGTGACCTATCGCGCAGTGCTCGCCGGCTTCCGCGTCGTCGAGGTGCCGATCGTCTTCCGCGAACGCGACGCGGGCACGAGCAAGATGTCGGCGCGCATCGCGCTCGAGGCGATGTGGCGGGTGCCGCGGCTGCGCAGGACCGCCCGCGCGGCCGTCGCCCGGCGTTGACCCAGGCCGCGCTCAGTTGACCGGGAGGTCGAACCCGTAGTCTTTCGGACGATGGAGCGAACGCTGTACCTGCTCAGCGTCGTGGCGCCGATGTACGAGGAGGAGGCGCTCGTCGAGGCCTTCCACCGACGCGTCTGCGACGCGCTGGAGGGCATCCCGTTCGAGCTCGTGCTCGTCGACGACGGCTCGCAGGACCGCACGCCCGAGCTGCTGGCCGAGCTGGCCGAGCGCGACGAGCGCGTCCGCGTCGTCTCGCTCTCGCGCAACTTCGGCCACCAGACGGCGATCACCGCGGGCCTCGACCACGCGCGCGGCGACGCCGTCGTGATGATCGACGCCGACCTCCAGGACCCGCCGGAGCTGATCCCCGAGATGCTCGAGCACTGGCGGCGCGGCACCGACGTCGTCTACGCCGTGCGCAAGCGCCGCGAGGGCGAGACGCGCTTCAAGCTCGCGACCGCGCGCTGGTTCTACAAGCTCTTCAGCGCGCTCGGCGACGTCGAGCTCGAGCCCGACTCGGGCGACTTCCGGCTGCTCGACCGCGCTCCGCTCGACGCGCTGCGCTCGATGCGCGAGCGCAACCGCTTCCTGCGCGGGATGACGGTCTGGATCGGCTACTCGCAGACGGCGGTCCCCTACGAGCGCGACCCGCGCTACGCCGGCGAGACGAAGTACACGCTGCGCAAGATGGTGACGTTCTCGCTCGACGCGATCTCCTCGTTCTCGCACCGGCCGCTGCAGCTGGCGACGCTCGTCGGCTTCTTCTGCGCGGCGCTCGCCTTCGTGCTGATCCCGATCATCGTCGCGCTGCGCCTCGTCGGCTCCTA
>Ga0207664_10003057_pt1 | contig 11123 bp, 12 predicted proteins | sample LARL83metaG_FD_184349 | JGI IMG/M metagenome (GOLD analysis project Ga0207664, IMG submission 184349) | Corn, switchgrass and miscanthus rhizosphere microbial communities from Kellogg Biological Station, Michigan, USA - LAR L8-3 metaG... | ecosystem: Host-associated > Plants > Roots >...
ATCCTCGCCACGAGGTCACCGCTGTCCTCGATCACGCTGACTACTCGCCAGAGGTACCGCGAGTGGTCCGAGGTACGCCGTGCAAGCAAGCCCGGCCGATCGGCATCACCGACTCGCCGGATACCGGGATCATCGAGAGACCGTCGTCGTCTCGCTGGGGTTCGGCGTCGTGTCCGACGATGGCTGCGCCGCCTGCGGTTGTGGGATACAGGTGCAGTCCTGACCTGCGTGGCACTGGCCGCAGAGCCATCGGACGCAGTGTCCGCGTTTCCTGGCCGTCTTCGTCACCTGGCCCATGTCCCACTCCGGTTTCGCAGGTTCCGCGCGTCGACGCGGTACGAATGCCGTAGCCACCCATTCGGGGGTGTGGCGTGAATCCACCGTTGGAGTCACAGTTGCCAGGTTCAAGCCTCGCTGTGTGGAGCGGCAGGGCATTGATCGGGGCAGGTCAGGGCACATCGGGGCATGGCAGCCGTGGTGACGTGCTGTTGTCATCCGCTTACACTTTCGGACGTGTCCGAACCGAATCGGCAACTCCGGGCAGCGCGTGAACGCACCCCTTCGCGCCGCGCGCCGGGCGACTGCATGAGCAGAGCCGAACTGGCCGAGGCGGTCTGTGCCTGGTTGTGGAAGACGACCAAAGTCCGGTACGACCTCGACGGACACTATGTCGCGAAGCTCGAACGCGGTCTCGTCAAGTGGCCATCCGCAGCTTATCGATCCGGGCTGCGTCATGTCCTTGGCGCGAAGTCCGATGCCGAACTGGGTTTCCGGGCAGTCAGCCGCGGTGCGAGGGTGTCATTTCGTGACGATGAACGATTGCCGCTCACTGCACCCATGAGCGCGGCGTCCACGGACGTGACCGTATTTCTGGCCATGTCGCAGGCGTTTCAGGTAGCAGACCGCAAAGTCGGTGGTGGGATGTTGTACCCGACGGTGGTGCGGTATCTGAACACCGAGGTGGCACCTCGTCTGCTCGACACAGACGGAACCAACAGCGCAGCATTGTTCGCGGCGGCCAGCTCGCTCACTGAGATCGCCGGATGGATGGCCCACGACACCGGGCGCGACTTCAAAGCACGCCAACACTTCGACAAGGCGTTCCGACTGGCGTCCGCCGCCGGCCACCATGCCCTGGCCGCCAATATCTGCGCATCTCTGTCGCACCTGGCCGGACAACTCGGCCAGGCATCGGACGCGGTGCGCATCGCCGACGCCGGCCTTGCCCGAGCGAGCCGCGATGCTGGCACTGGACGGCTCACTGCTCGCCTGTACACGATGCGGGCTCGCGGCCTGTCCATGCGGGGCGACGCACAGGGCTGCGCGGCTGCGTTGGCTGATGCCGAGCGAACACTCGACGCCGTGTCCGGCGAGGAGCCTGCCGAGTGGATCGCCCACTTCGATGATGCGTCCCTGGCCGCAGAAGCGGCGATGTGCCTGCGACAGCTCGGCGAGCTCGCCCAGGCCGAGCGGCAAGCACGTCGAGTCATCGAGCTACGCAACGGCGACCGCGTCCGCAGCCGGGCGTTCGGCCAACTCACGCTTGCCCGAGTCCTGGTCGATGCCCACCGGCACGACGAGGCCGCCGTCCTTGGCCGCGAGGTTTGCGCCGTAGCGTCGTCGCTGACATCCGTCCGGGTGCAAGCGCGGCTGGACCGGCTGGGCGACATCCTCACACCCCACCAGAACTCACCCGATGTGGCCGAGTTCCTAGCCGACCTGGGCTCGCTGCGCAGCCGTGACGAACCTCGCCGGGACGATGCGGCATCCTGGCCTGTGTGAACGCCGACGACGATGTCTCCCGGTTTGCGTACCTCGCCGAGGGCAACGCTCGGCAGGCTCGTAAACGCGTCGCCGCGGACGTCCTAATCCGGGACGCCACGGGTCGGATACTCCTGGTCGAGCCCACCTACAAGGACTATTGGGACCTTCCCGGCGGGATGGCCGAGGCCAACGAATCGCCGACTGCGGCTGCCGTACGCGAGCTGCGCGAAGAGCTGGGATTCGACGCCCAGATCGGGGCGCTGCTGTTACTCGACTGGGACGGACCACACGGACCGTGGGACGACCAACTGCTGTTCATCTTCGACGGCGGCACCTTGGCTGATGCCCAGGTGGCCGAACTACGGATCGTCGACCCTGAGTTGGCCCGGTTCGAGTTCCTAACACCGGACGACGCAGCTCGCCGGCTGCGGCCGGACATGGCAGACAGACTACGTCGCGCCACCGAAGCCCAGCAGGCCGGCAACACCGACTACAGCGAGAGGCACCGTTGACGGCATCTTTCGGGCTCGCAGCCGCACGAGCGACGCTGGCAGCCGCCTGTTCGGTTACACGGCTCGATACGACTGATGCCAAGCTTCTACGACTCGGCGAGAACGCCCTGTTCCGTCTGCCGGTCGCCGGCCGTGTCGACCTGGCTAAAGGCCGATGTCGAGGTGACTAGGGTCGCCGAGTGGGCCGGCCACAGCGTGTCAGTCCTTCTCCGTATATATGCAAAGTTCATCGACGGTGGCGAGAAGGCTGCTCTTAGCCGAGTTGCCGATGCACTACGCGGCTGAGACATGTCAGCACCTACCAAATGGCGAGTCGCGTTGCGGCTATCATAAGCAGTCCAACCTAAGGCCGAACCACCTGAGTTCGTTCATCCCACAATGTGTTGAGCCGAGCGCGTTCCTTCCTGTATACAAATTGCGGAATCGGAGGTGCCAAAGAGCTCGCCACACAGTAGTCGCCGAACACCGCAAGCAGCCCAGGCAATTGCCCCATGCGCAATTCATTTTCGGAGTGCCTGGCGAGAAGATCTAACCTACGATCTAGTATCTCATTCTTGTTGGCCGCCAACCTCCATGCAAGAATCTCGTTAAGCTGAGTCAACGCTGCACCGAAGCTTAGCACCGAAACGATCACCTTCGCCAAGATCAATGATTGACCCCGAGGAGCAAGAGGAAACGCTACAAGAATTGCGCCAACAGCTATCGTGACGAAAATTGCCAGCAAACCAGCATACTGCTTACGCGCGGCCTCATAGAGATGCTTACTCCAAAAACAATTCTCTTGCAAATGGTCTCTAAGGCGTGTCGCACCCGACGGAAGCGAACTTGCATAGTAGTCCGGATTTAGCTCTCTATTAGCGGCCGCTCGCATCCGCGTACCAATCCTCGCCAAGAGATTGTTGAGTTCAAGCGACTCGGCGGCTGCCCCGAAGGCATCGAACAATACTGACCGCATCCTGGCTTCGTCGCCATCGACATGAAACCTGCTGGCTCTCGCACGAAGAACCCATGCGACCGATTGGGAGGCGAATGCGCACAAGGCCAACATATATACGATCAACTGCTGAGGAACGAAGACCGATGCAATACTGAGTACCAAAGTTGCTGTTTGCGAATATCGACTATGCTTGTACTTCTTTGTCGACTCGGCAAAGAGGGTATGCGAACATGCTATCAACTCATTCGAAGATATCGGAGAACTCGTCACCGAACAGCCCTCTCCAACATGCGATCGCACGTCTGATCCCACTTGGCGTATTGAGTGCATCTGCCTGCAATGCGGCCCGGCTTACGGCAACGGCTGCATTCAAAGCATCCATTGACTCGTGATCGCCCGATGCAAACCACCGCCGCTGGACAGACCACTGCGTTGCCGCAACGAAAATATGTTCTATCGCCTCAGGGTATGCAGGAATTGAGCGATCGAATGCCGAGCATACCAATTGCTCAATGCCAAACGACGTCAGGGTATTACTATTGCGATAGTTCCACCACTTGATCATTCGAATTAGACTCTTAACATGTGGTCCAAGTTCGCTTTCCCGACTCTCCAAGAGTAGATCTTGCGAGCGATGGGAGTAACTCTGCCATTGGCGGCCGTCCGTGGCAGGTATACGATAAGATCCCTCATCACGGCCAGAGTCGTCGCCCAATAGAGCTGGTATGACGTCGACTGGAAGATACGGGTAGTCCAGTGATATAGCCATCGTCCCTACATGGACTTTAATGTCGGCTACACCTAGGCGGAGGTGCCAAGCAATGATCGCCAGCAGCTCTGACGGGCTGGGCTTTGAAATCTTGTCTTCTCGCTCCGAAAAAACTGCTAGCAGGTCGAGGTCGGAATATCGCCGGATAGCAGTTCCTCTGACCATCGAGCCGACCGGCAGACATGCCACAATGTCAGTGATCTCCAACACCAAACGCGATATTCGCTCCTCCGCCTCTTGCGCCGTGGCCAGTTGTTCGCTGGATGGCCGAATGTAGGCATCAAAATGCATGAAGGCAGACTCGACCTGCGTGCTCATCGAGAGCTATTCTCTCTCTGCTGGTTCCTTGACGCGTGCCCCTTCAGTCGGCTCACATCCTCCATCGTCGCGGACTTGTCACCTCAGAGAGTAAGTCGGCCAGCCTGGCATGCGGCGCTGGGGTTCAGCTATATGGCTTTCGCCGAACGTTCCGATTTACCCACCCAGGACGTATGGGGCGGCCCGTCAACAGTGGACATCGGCCAGGCGCAACGTGGTGAGCCGCCTCCGCGCACACGGCTGCGCCGCACCTGTACCGACCCCCTCGTCCCGTCGTGTACCCCGGCACACACAACCGTTTGTGGTTCGAGCATGCCCAGACGAGGCGTCGGATGAGTCCTCAGGTTGGGAACGCATTTGGTACAAAATGCCGGGCATAGCCGGCCGTGGCCATACCCAGTCGTACATACGAAGATCGGCCCCGTGACCTGTTCGTGCTGGTCACGGAGCCGATCTCCTGGTGTGGCGGGTAGTGGATTCGAACCACTGTAGGCTGAGCCGACGGATTTACAGTCCGCTCCCTTTGGCCACTCGGGCAACCCGCCGTGACCGGTCCGCCGGACCGGTGGCAGGAACCATACACAACGCGTCGACGCGGGCGCCAACCGGTATCCCGGTAGCATCCGCGCGGAGAGCGAACGCGACACAGCGGAGGTGCTAGGCACGTGGCGGACCCCTCGTTCGACGTGGTCAGCAAGGTGGACCGGCAGGAGGTGGACAACGCGCTGCACCAGGCCGGCAAGGAGTTGACCACGCGGTTCGACTTCCGGGGGACCAACGCGCACATCGCGTGGGCCGGCGAGTCGGCGGTGGCGATCCAGGCCGACACCGAGGAGCGCTGCGCGGCGGCGATCGAGGTGTTCCGGGAGAAGCTGGTCAAGCGCGGGATCTCGCTCAAGGCGCTCGAGGTGGACGAGCCGGAGCTGTCCGGCAAGATCTACAAGGTCACGGCCACGATCGTGCAGGGCATCGCCGCCGACAAGGCCAAGCAGATCGCCAAGGCCATCCGTGACGAGGGCCCGAAGGGCGTCCAGGCGCAGATCCAGGGCGACCAGCTGCGCGTGTCCGGCAAGAAGAAGGACCAGCTCCAGGACGTCATCGCCCTGTTGAAAGGCCAGGACTTCGGCATTGCACTTCAGTTCACCAACTATCGTTGATGTCCCGCCGCTAGTGTTGCCGTGACGGCGACCAAGGGAGACGGCGATGAAGGGAATCGTGCTGGCCGGGGGTAGTGGCACCCGGTTGCACCCGATCACGCAGGCGGTGTCGAAGCAGTTACTCCCCGTCTTCGACAAGCCGATGATCTACTACCCGCTGTCCGTCTTCTTCCTGGCCGGCATCCGCGACATCCTGCTCATCTCCACCCCCACCGACCTGCCGTTGTTCAAACGACTGTTGGGCAACGGGAACCAGTTCGGCGTGTCGATCGAGTACGCCGAGCAGCCGCAGCCCAACGGGCTGGCCGAGGCGTTCGTGATCGGCGCGGACTTCGTCGGCACCGACAAGGTCGCGTTGGTGTTGGGGGACAACATCTTCTACGGCCAGGGCTTCGCCAGGGTGCTGCAGCGCGCGACGACCGTGGACGGCTGCGTGCTGTTCGGTTACCCCGTCAAGGATCCCGAGCGCTACGGCGTCGGCGAGGTCGACGCGGACGGGCGTCTCGTGTCGATCGAGGAGAAACCCGCGCAGCCGCGGTCGAACAAGGCGATCACCGGCCTCTACTTCTACGACAACGACGTCGTCGAGATCTCCAGAAACCTCGCCCCCTCGGCGCGCGGCGAACTGGAGATCACCGACGTCAACCTGACCTACCTGAAGAACGGCCGGGCGAGCCTGGTCGATCTCGGCCGGGGCTTCGCCTGGCTGGACACCGGGACGCACGACTCGCTGCTCGAGGCCGGCCAGTTCGTGCAGGTGCTGGAGCACCGGCAGGGCGTGCGGATCGCGTGCCTGGAGGAGATCGCGCTGCGGATGGGCTACATCACGCCCGACGAGTGCTACGCGCAGGGCGAGAAGCTCGCCAAGTCCGGCTACGGCGAGTACGTGATGAACGTGGCCCGGACTTTCTAGGGCAGCAGGTCCCCTCGGCGGGACATGTCCTCCAGGCGCCGGATGCGGTCGGCGATCGGCGGGTGCGTCGAGAACAGGCGGGACATGCCGTCGCCGGTGCGGAACGGGTTGGCGATCATCAGGTGCGACTGGGACACGACCGCGGGTTCCGGCGCGAGCGGTCGGGCCCGCGTGCCGGCGTCGAGTTTCCGTAGCGCCGACGCGAGGGCCAGCGGGTCGCCGGTGAGGCGCGCACCCGACTGATCGGCGGCGTACTCGCGGGATCGGCTCACGGCGAGCTGCACGATCGCGGCCGCCACCGGGCCGACGATGGCGATCAACAGGAGCACCAGCGGGTTGGACCGGCCACGCCCGCCGAAGAAGATGCCGGCGAACAGCGCGAGGTTGGCGAGCACGCTGACCACGCTGGCCAGCGCCCCGGCCACGCACGAGATGAGAATGTCCCGGTTGTACACGTGGGACAGCTCGTGGCCGAGCACCGCCCGCAGTTCCCGCTCGTCGAGCAGTTCCAGGATGCCGGTGGTGCAGCACACGGCCGCGTTGCGCGGGTTGCGGCCGGTGGCGAACGCGTTCGGCGCGCCGGTCGGGCTCAGGTACAGGCGGGGCATCGGCTGGCGGGCGGCCGTGGCCAGTTCGCGCACGATGCGATACATCGCCGGTTGTTCCGCTTCGGACACCGGCCGGGCACGCATGGCCCGCAGGGCCAGCTTGTCGGAGTAGAAGTACGCGTAGGCGTTCACGCCCAGCGCGATCAGCAGGCCGAACACCAGCGCCGTCCGGCCGAAGAACGCACTGATCGCGATGATCAGCGCGCTCATCCCGCCGAGCAGCACCGCCGTTTTCAGCCCGTTGACATGCCGGTGCACCTGATACGCCTCCTGGAGTGTTTCGTCGCCTCCCCTAACAACGATTTCGCATCGGCAGCGGTTCCGCGCGGCCGACAGGTCAGCTCGTACCCCCGGTGTGGCCGAACCGCCAGTACATCGTGGTCCGCATCCGGCGCCGGTCCAACCCGGACTCGTCCACCAGGCACGCGCGGACGGCCTGCATCACGGTCCGCTCCCCGGCGCCCCACACCGCGGCGTCCCCCAGTGGGCCGAGGGCGCGCACCGCGGGCAGCAGCAGGTCGGGGGTGCCGGCCGGGCATCCATCCCGGTGCAGCCACGTGACCGGGGCGCCCAGGTCCTGTTCCTCGGTCGGGTCCGCGATCTCGACGATGGCCGTCACGTCGATGCCGGGCGGCAGGTGTTCGAGCATGGCGCCGATGGCCGGGAGGGCCGTCTCGTCGCCGAGCAGGACGTGCCGTGCGACGGCCGGGTCCGGCAGGTACGCCGGGGACGGACCGACCACGATCAGGTGATCACCGGGACGGGCGGTGGCGGCCCAGTCGGCGGCCACGCCGCCGTCGGCGTGCAGCACGAAGTCGATGTCCAGCTCGTGCGCTGTCGGATCGTGGCGGCGCACGGTGTAGCTGCGCATGGCCGGGCGAACCTGGCTCAGCAGTGTCCGGGCCGACGTGAGCGTCAGCGGATCCGGCAGTTCGACGTGCGGCTCGTAGAAGTACAGGACGACGTGCTGATCGCCGGGGCTGCCGGGGAAGTTCGCCAGCGCGGGTCCGCCGACGGTGATCCGGACCATGGCCGGCGTCACCCGTTCGGTACGCAGCACCGGGATCCGCCACAGTTCCGGTGGCCGGCGCGGCGCGCGGCCGCGACCGGCGGAGGTTGTCGAAGTCATCGGCGGCATCTTCGCCCGTCCGTGCCGCGCGGTGCGCATCGGGTGCACACCGGGCTGGAGTCCGCTCGACGGATCGCCAAGCGGCATCGCCGCTGGGAGGATCGATCTGGAGGTAACGATGAAGATCGGACTACAGGTCCCCGATTTCACCTGGCCCGGCGGACCGGCCGAGATGGGATCGACGCTCGCCACGATCGCGACGACCGCCGACCAGGCCGGCTTCGCCTATCTCGCGGTGATGGATCACTTCTTCCAGATCGGCGCGGTCGGCCCGGCCGAGAACGACATGCTGGAGGCGTACACCACGCTCGGCTTCCTCGCCGCGCACACCGAGCGGGTGAAGCTGCTGACGGTCGTCACGGGCGCCATCTACCGCTACCCGGCGGTGCTGGCCAAGATCGTCACCACGCTCGACGTGCTGTCCGGCGGCCGCGCCATGCTGGGCGTCGGCGCCGGCTGGAACGAACAGGAGAGCCGGGGGCTGGGCATCCCGTTCCCGACGGTCAAGGAGCGGTTCGAGCACCTCGAGGACGTGCTCGAGGTGTGCCTGCGCATGTGGTCGGACGACGACTCGCCGTACCAGGGCAACCACGTCAATCTGCAGCGGGCGCTGAACTCGCCGCAGGTGCTGTCCCGGCCGCACCCGCCGATCATGATCGGCGGCGGTGGCGAGCGGAAGACGCTGCGGTACGTGGCCAAGTACGCCCAGGCGTGCAACCTGTTCGGCACGCCGGACCTGCCGCACAAGCTCGAGGTGCTGCGCGAGCACTGCGCGAACGAGGGCCGCGACTACGACGAGATCGAGAAGACCGTCTACTACATCTTCGACACCGGCACGGACGGCGACCGGGTCGGCAAGATGATCGAGGAGCTGCGCGGCTACGCCGATCTGGGTATCCAGACCGCGATCGGGGCGGTGCGCAACGTGCACGAGATCACACCGCTGGAGATCATCGGCCGAGACGTGATTCCCGCCGTGAGGGAGGCGAACAAATGAAGATCGGCCTGCACGTCCCCGACTTCACGTGGGACGGCGGCGACCCGGAGATCGCCGCGACGCTGGCCCGCGTGGTGCGTACCGCGGACGACGTGGGTTTCGACCGGATCAGCGTGATGGACCACTTCTTCCAGATCGCCAATCACGGTCCGGCCGAGCACGCGATGCTCGAGGCGTACACCACGCTCGGCTTCCTGGCCGCCCACACCCGGCGCGCCACGCTGCTCACGCTGGTCACCGGCGTGATCTACCGGTATCCGGGCCTGCTGGCGAAGGCCGTGACCACGCTGGACGTGCTGTCCGGCGGGCGGGCGATGCTCGGCATCGGGGCGGCGTGGAACGAGGAGGAGAGCCGGGCGCTGGGCATCCCGTTCCCGCCGCTGAAGGAGCGCTTCGAGCAGTTGGAGGAAGCGATCCAGATCTGCCTGAAGATGTGGTCGGACGACGACTCACCGTACGAGGGCACGCTGTTCCAGCTGGAACGCCCGATGAACTCGCCGCAGGCGCTGTCCAAGCCGCACCCGCCGATCATGATCGGCGGCAGTGGCGAGCGGAAGACGCTGCGGTTCGTCGCCCGCTACGCGCAGTCGTGCAACCTGTTCGGCGGGCCGGACCTGGCGCACAAGCTGGACGTGCTGCGGGCACACTGCGCGACCGAGGGCCGGAACTACGACGACATCGAGAAGACCGTCGCGTTCCACTTCGACCTGGGCGAGCACGGCGAGAAGGTGGACGAGGTCCTGACGAGGCTGCGCGAGCTGGCCGACCTCGGGATCGACACCGCGCACGGCAAGGTGTTCCACGCCGACAAGATCGAACCGCTGGAGCTGATGGGCCGGGAGATCATTCCGGCCGCGGAGAAGTTCTAGGAGACGGCGGCCGGGGCGGGTGCGGGCGTCGCTGCCATGGTGGCGGCCCGCGCCGGCCCGAGGCGCAGCACGATCCCGGAGCCCTTCAGCACACGCCGGAGCCAGACCAGGGAGATGATCACGGCCATGCCGACCACGCTGTACGAGCCGGCCGTGGACACCATCAGGAAGTCGCCGACGGTCGCCTTGGCCAGGATGTAGAGGGTCACGGCGCCGTTGGTGACGAACACCAGCGCCCACAGCAGCGAGACGTGCCGGAAGAAGCGCTGCACCCGCGGGTGCTCGGTGAACGCCGACGGGAACGCGCAGAAGTCGTCGGCCAGCTTGGCCAGGAACGGACGCCCGAACGGCAGCGACGCGAGTAGTACGAATGCGATCAGGAAATTCTGCAACGTCGGCTGCAAGAAGTAGAGGAAAACACTCCCGGTGACCAAACCGAGTACGGTCCGTGCGATAAGAAGTCCCGTGGTAAGAATCAATACCGCCGGAATCTTCCGACGCAAGACGACCCGCCGTGCCAGCGCCAACACCGACCAGCTCAGCGCGGCGATCAACCCGCCGTCCAGGCCGACCACACTCAACAGCAGGTAGAACAGGCTGAGCGGGATCAGCGTCGACTCGACCAGGTGCTTGCCACCGTGTCGAACCATGGCACCGAACGCGGGCAGGTGGACCGTCACGTGTTGGGACATGTACGGGCTGTCTCTTTCGCCGTTCTACGTGTGGGCACTCATGCGGTTGATCGTTATCGACCGCACCGCGGAGCCTGGAGTGGGGTCAATGTACTCGACTTCACTGTGAGATCCAGGTCGGCTCCCCATGCCGTCAAGACGCATGGGTGCGGTATCAGGTTCATCGCTCGTTCAAGTCGCCGAGAAGTGCTGGTACCAGGCCGACCAACAGGGCGAAAGCGGACATCGCGGGTGCCGACGGGGAAGAAATCGGGCATCGTTGACGTCATAACAACTTGACGCGTTTTTGACATGCTGGTGGGCTGGCCTGGACCGGAGGGAGACCGGTGGTGGTGGGTACAGCGGGGGTGAGCCTGGCGGTGGCCGTTCCGGCCGCCGTGGCCGGCGCTGCCTGCATGGGGCTGGCCAGTGCCGCGCAGGCGCGCGCCACCAAGCAGGTGCCCATCAGCAAGACCCTC
>Ga0207664_10003061_pt1 | contig 11113 bp, 8 predicted proteins | sample LARL83metaG_FD_184349 | JGI IMG/M metagenome (GOLD analysis project Ga0207664, IMG submission 184349) | Corn, switchgrass and miscanthus rhizosphere microbial communities from Kellogg Biological Station, Michigan, USA - LAR L8-3 metaG... | ecosystem: Host-associated > Plants > Roots >...
AGTAGATGTCGGGGGTGAAGAACTGGAAGTACTGGCGGGAGTCGGCCGCATCGGTGGCCACTGCTTCGGGCGACTGGAAGAAGACCCCGTTGAAAAGCTCGGTGACTCTGGATAGCCCGGCCGAGAACAATTCGTAGTTGGTGTTCTGCAGGCCGGTCATCAGCATGGTGTCGCTGTCCGCTGTCGCAAACGGCAGGCTGGCGTCGTAGGCCGCAGCCTGCTGCATCGCCGCGAGAAGCTGATCGAGCGCCGGTTGGTACGCCGGATCGGCCTTAGCGTGCGGCGCGGTGATCGACATCGCGACGGCGCCCGCCGTTGCAGCTAGCCCGATGGACCGTATCCAGTGCGGCAGAGCTGAGGACGTCGTCACGTTGCGCATCGCGGAGGCCATGCCGCTCCCTTCGTTGGGATGCACGAATTATTGGTCACGCCGACCACGAATACGGCGATTTGAGTGTTACTTGGGATTTGACGGCCCGCTCTTTGGTCGCCAAAAAGGTGAGGGGCGGGGCCCCTTTGTTCGAGCTATGCTTCAGCGCGCAGGACCCGTGAACAGGAGGGATCGTCGTGGCTGAGGAGCTGAAGGTCGATCCTCTCGCGCTGCATAACGGCAGCAACGACATGTTGGAATCGGTCGGTGATGCCGCATTGAGTTTCGCGAACCACGAAGACGGGCTGGCCGAAGCCGCCCCCGGCTGGGTCGGGTCGTCCCAGGAGGCACTGGGTGAGCTGGCGGCGCGCTGGGAGGCCCGGCATGGCCACCACAAACTTCAGGTGGGCAATCTGGGGTCGCACGTCGCCGAGGCGATGCTGCGCTTTGTCACCAACGAGGACGACGCGGCCCGGGCGATGCGGTCGCTGGCGCAGTAGATAGGTAGCTGGTGACGCTGCTGACCCCGGCTGATGTCAAGCGCTGGGATCCCAATGCGATTCACGGCGTGTTCCAGACCGCCAGCAACCGGGCGGCGACGTTGCAGACGCTGGGCGACAACCTGCAGCAGGTCCACGCCACTCTCATCGACTGGCACGGGGATGCCGGTGATGCGTTTCGCGCCGATCTGGGCAAGACCCGTCGCGACATCGAGGCAGACGGGCAGGAGTCCAAGCAGGTCGCGGCGGCAGTGTCACGCGCGGAAGCCGATGTGCGCGCGGTGAAGTCCGAACTCGATGGGATCGAGCAGGCCGCCCAAGGCTACGGCTTTTCCATCACCCCGGATTGGCGCATCGAAGCCGGTATGGGTGCGATCGGTTTCGACCAGCTGACACTGGCTGCCGAAGAACAGCTGTTGCAGGGACAACTCGACAATTGCAAACTGCACGCCCACACCGCCGACCAGGAACTCGCCAACGCGGTGCGCGGTGCCGTCGGCGAGGCGCCGGTGAGCGTGGGCGCACCTCCTCCTGACGGCAGGCCAAAGTCGTTGCAGGACATGCTGTTACCGGCCGGGCCGGCGAGCGCGCAGCCTGGCGGTGACCCGGCTAAGGGCCCGGCGGTGCCCGGCGGGGCCGCGGCTGGCGCGCCGCCCTCGCTGGAAGACATGTTGCTGGGACGTGGCCGGCCCGCCGATCCCGCGGCGTCTGGGGATCCGCTTGATGCGTTGAGTCGCGTGAAGCCACCGGTGGTGCCGCCGCAGCGACTGAACCCTGCGGATATCGAAAGCTTCAAGGCGCTAGCGCGCCAAAGCATGATCGCCGAGGGTGTGCCGCCGGATCAGATCGAAGCGCGGCTGAACGATGCCGTCGCGCGTACCCAGCAGTGGATGGACGCTGGCATGCCCAAGTACGTCGCACCGCCGCCGCCGAAGCCGCCGGCTCCTGGGTTCGGCGATGGATTCGGTGACCGTTGGAATTCCACCATTACCGGTATTCAGGACCTCGTCGGGGCAAACGGACTGGACGCGATGGGCGATGCGTGGGGCGGCACGGCGAAAGGGTTGGCCGGTAAAGCCGAGGAGTACCTCACGCTGGGCCCGGTCGCCCCCTTCGTCGACGCCGCTGGCGAAGTCAAAAGTTTCATGGACAACCCCGCGTACTACCTGGGTGAGAGGACCGCCGACGGTGCCCTCTCCGCGCCAGCGATGATGTTCGGACCGGAGGCATTGGGTCTGGGGCCCGAGGTCGGTCTGGTGGACGACTACGCCGGCATGGTGCGACCGCCGAATGTTCCTGTCGGTCTTGACAATCCCACCGTCTACCACCCGTTCTCGGAGGCAGCGGCGGAGGATCTTTACACAGATTTCTTGCGCGGGAACTCGACTACCACCCTGCAAAATCATCTTGCTGACATGGCGACCCACTATGTCGGTGACAACCCCGACCGGGTGGTGCTGGGCAGGTGGGATGGCCAAGAGGGCGGATACATCGGTGAGGCCCGAGAACACGGTGGAATCTTTTTTGACACCGGAACCCCAACGTGGAAAGCGATGGCTGATGGGCTTGAAGAACCCGCCGAGCATGCTGTGGCGTGGCCGGTCAACGAACAATTTCTTCGCACCCAGATGGAAAACCAGGTCGGTCGTATCGACTACCTGCTCGACCACAGCAAGTACGAGTCTCTTGAAGACATGGCGGAAGACCGTCTCGGAACCTATTCCTCATTCGAGGTTAATTACCTCAACGATGTTGCGGGAGCTTACGGATATGAACGCGTTGGTGACTCGTGGATATACGTGGGGGGCGAACCAAAATGACGTCTGATTTTGTTGCTGATGTCGAATCAAAGATTGGGCCGTTGCTAGAGAAGATGGGCTTTGCTGTCGACGAGATCGACGATAGTCCGGACAAAGGCGGCCTTGAGCGCAACATTGTCTATTATCGCTCACGCGATTGCAAGCTGCAGATTTATTACTATCGCCGTGAAGGTGAAATCAATTGCATGATTGCGCCGCTAGATGCGCCAAACGAATTTGGCTTGGATAGTAAGAAATGGTATTTCATCAGCCATTTCTCAAAGCGGCCAGACATTCCTCCGAAGGAGAGGCTAAGGCTGGCTTTAGCAGAACTCGAATCCTATGATAATAGACTGGACTGGCTGCGAGATCGCATCGCGAAGCATTACGAGGCGGCACATGCCGGGATCCTTGAAAAATACGGGTTGCCGGAGTGATTCACCGTCTGCAGTGCCTCGATCTTGCTACGGAAGTGTTCATGACACTACGCGACAATTTGAATCTAAGCGACGCTGTTGCGCTCTATTTGAAGCGATACCCAGGTCAGAACGACGACGAGTTCAATGCACGCTACGGCTCCGAGAGTGAGGCCATCGAAGCAGAAGTGAAGCAGCTATTGCGCGAGGCAACGCAGATCGAGCTTGATTGGGATCGACTGTCTCTGAATGAAGCTGGCGATTACGTCGAGTCCGTGATCCACGAACGTCACCCGGAGTTGACGGCGGCGGCGCTGGAAGCAATTGGTAATTACTTCACGTTCACGATGCGGTGATGAGCGGCGACGTCGTGGCCGAAGTCCGGTCGATCGTCGAACCGTTACTGATCGACCTTGGATTCGAGCTTGATGGCGTTGAAGATTTCGATGAAGGCGGAATTCCAGGAACGGTCGTCTACTACCGGTCGAGCGACTGCAAGATCCAGGTATATAAGTCCTCGAGGCAGGGGAGCATCAACTGCATGATTGCGCCTCTGAGTGCGGACAACGAGTTCTGTCACCGCGATCCATCCTCTGAGTGCAGTTCATCACCAAATTCACTCCGACCCCGCACATTCCTCTGGAGGAGCTCGTCAAATCTGTCAGTTACAAGTCGCGGCCCGACAACGAACTACTGGAAGAGGTACGAGATCGCATCGCCCAGCATTACGACGACGCGCATGCCGGCATCTTGAAGAAGTACGCGGACGGGTAGTTGCTGCCTACCCACGGATATGTCCTGCACCGGCAGCAGTCGGTCAACAAGTGCGGAGGTATCAGTCGCGGCGCATCGTCGGCGGGACCCGAACCCGAACCTACTGATTGCGCGGTAGGCGACCGCTTGCGTCCGCCCAGTCAGCCACGACGAGTCACTGCGGTTCCATCCGACCGCCTGTTCTAACCCCGCGTGTTCTGGGTACAGGATCGGCATGCTGCGCCCCGACACGATCATCGAGATCCACCGCGAACGCGTCCAGGATCAGACCGTCGACATGTTCAGCGGCGACACCTACACCGAAGCCGTCGATGGCCCCGGCTACTCGGCAACCGCGACCCTCGATCTCACGCTCGACCGTGTCTGGTTCGTCTTCGACGAACAGCAACGACTATGGCAAGAGCAAGCCGACGACGAAACCCACGATCCGCTAAGGCATTTCGCCATCGACCTGGCGATCTTCAACTCGAGAATCACCATCGACTCGGTCACCTGTATCCCACTGGTGTCGTTGCCGCCAGCGACGATCACCATCCCGGACGGCCCGCGTGCCAACGAGTCTCGCAAAATCCCCTACAACGAGATCCCGTTGTTCGGCCGGCTGACCGTCCACGATCAGCTCGAGCCGCGCGAAACCGAGCCAGGCAAGCAGACCATCGCGCTGGATTTCAACGCTCAGGATGCGCCCGTGCTGGTGGCGACACCGGCACACGACCACTACGCGCCGCAGTTGTTCGGCGCGCACATCGAACGGCGCTCTGACGGCAGCATCGCCTTTACCGACCAAGACCCACGCATCACGTGGGAACTCGACTACGCCGAGGCGTACTGGATCACCCACAGCATCGCCGGCGAGCTGATGGTGGGCCTCGAAAAGGTGCAACACCCAACGCTTTCCGATGACGAGGCCAGGGTCAGGATGCTCGACTCGTTGGCCGCCCAGATTTCCGATGCCGTCCGCCCCAAACTCGCCGAGATGGGGGATGCCGGCGTGATGGACCTGATGCCGGCCCCGTTGGAGGTCGACCCGGAATCGAGCGACGACACGACGGTGAAAGCGCTCGACGCGCTCGTGCAGCGCTTCGACGTCGACGGGGCAACGAACGAATCGATGGTGATCCAGTTGCAAACCGTGCGGGAGTTGCCATCCGGCGAAGAACTGCCCCCGTCGATCCTGGCCGAAAACCCGCGCGAGAAAACGGGATTGGCGGTCACCGGGTGGAGCATCCTTCGCCAGGTCCGCGACACCGTCATGCACACTTTCGATCTGCACGAAAGCGACTTCGACCCCGGGGTGCCATGTCTGCTCGCCGGCCCGAAGACCATCACCATCGGCGGGCAGGACCGCTGCCTGCAAGCACTCGATGCCGACATCGTGCCGCGAACCCAGGACGGCCGCCTCGTCGTCGACGGAACCGTCAGCGCCGAAACCACGCTCTACGACTTCAATGCCACTTTCCACGTCACCTATCAGATGGTCCTGGACGAGATCCCGCGCGATCCTGATGGTCATGAGACGCAGCGGGCCGACTTAGAAACCGTCGAGAGTCTCGAGCAGGCGCTGCGGGCGGCCGGCGACCGAAAGCGCAACGGGCAGCTCAGCGCCGAGGACTACGAGGCGGAAGTCAAACGCGTCCACGAGCGACTCGACGACCTCCCCAAGACCGTGGGTGTGCGACCGACCCAGAATCCGCCGGAGGCCGAGGTCAACCCGGACTTCAGCCTGACGGTGCCCGGCAAGGTCGCGGCGGCGGCCGGCGCCGCGGCCACCGTCGGACTGCTGGCTCTGCCGGTGACGTGGGCCGCCGGAGCGGCCGGAGTCGGCGCAGCGGGCGCGGGCGGGCTGCTGGCCCTGGCGATCGTGCAGTACCTCACCACCGTGCTGACCATCGACTGGTTCGGCGTTGGGCTGGGATCGCGCCAGGTGAAAAAGTCGCTGAACGATCGGCCCGAAGGCACCTCGCTGCCGCCCATCGGCATCCCGGTCGACGTGGACTTCAACCGTCAACGCCTCGCCGTGTACTTCCGTCCGTTGCCGTCGAAGCTGTGGATCGGCAGCGTCGCGCTCCACGACGACGAGGACGCCGGTGGCTCAGGCATCAGGCTCGTCGGTGGGCGCTGGCCGACCGACGGTCATCCGTGGAAGCTGTCCAACGACGACGCGATGTTGTACGCCGACTCCGGCGAACTGCAGCTGTTCATGGAACCAGACAGCGTCAGCGGCGACGGGCCGGCGATCAGCGTCGCCACTGCCGCCGACGGGCGTCGGTACCTCCAGGTGGAGAACGAGGACGCCGACAAGCTGCAGCGCCTTCCGCGGGGCTGTGGTCAAGACAACGCAACGGATGGAAAGTGAGTCCCGACGTGGCACAAACGCGCAGCGCAGCGCTGATGCGCAACGCAACAGCGGGTCAGCGGCGCGCACACCCAAATCGATCTCTGTAGGGTTATTCAGGTGTGTGGAGCCACCGGTGAGGTGCGACTCGACGGCCGTACACCCGATGTAGCGGCGGTGGCAGCAATGACTGCCGTCATGACGCCGCGGGGTCCGGACGGCGCGGGGGTTTGGTCTCAAGGTCGAGTCGCGCTTGGTCACCGTCGTCTGAAAATCATTGATCTGACCGAACACGGCGCGCAGCCGATGGTCGACTCCGACCTGGGGCTCACCGTCGCCTGGAACGGTTGCATCTACAACTACAAAGAATTGCGCACCGAGCTTCAGGGCTACGGCTACCGATTCTTCTCGACCAGCGACACCGAGGTTCTGCTCAAGGCCTACCACCGCTGGGGCGACGACTTCGTCAGCCACTTCATGGGCATGTTCGCGTTCGCGATCGTCGAACGCGATAGCGGTCGCGTGCTGCTCGGTCGCGACCGTCTGGGCATCAAGCCGCTGTACGTGACCGAGGACAGCCATCGAGTCAGGTTCGCGTCTTCGCTACCGGCCCTGCTGGCCGGTGGAGGCGTGGATACCCGCATCGATCACGACGCGCTGCACCACTACATGACGTTCCACTCGGTGGTGCCGGCACCGGCCACCATCCTGCGTGGCGTGCGCAAGATCCCGCCGGGATCGCTGCTCGCCATCGAACCGGACGGGCGTCGCGTCGCCACCACCTACTGGCTGCCCGACTTCACCCGACACGACGACCGCTCCGACTGGTCCGAACGCGACTGGGAAGACGCCGTGCTGTCCTCACTTCGCACCGCGGTCGAGCGCCGGTTGGTCGCCGATGTCCCGGTCGGCTGCCTGCTCTCCGGCGGGGTCGACTCCAGCCTGATCGTCGGATTGCTCGCCGAGGCCGGGCAGCACGGGCTGTCGACGTTCTCCATCGGCTTCGAGTCCGCCGGCGATATCAAGGGCGACGAGTTCCAGTACTCCGACATCGTGGCCGAGCGCTTCGAGACCGATCATCACCAGATCCGGATCGGCACCGAGCGGATGTTGCCCGCCCTCGACGGGGCGATCGGCGCGATGAGCGAGCCGATGGTGAGCCACGACTGCGTCGCGTTCTACTTGCTCAGCCAAGAAGTCGCCAAGCACGTCAAGGTGGTGCAGTCGGGTCAGGGCGCCGACGAGGTGTTCGCCGGGTACCACTGGTATCCGCCGATGGGTGAACCAGCCGCCGCCACCCTCGACGGTTCGGTCGCCGAATATCGCGGCGCATTCTTCGATCGCGACGAGGCGGGTCTGGCGGCCCTGCTCGCCGAGGGTTACCTCGCACCGGGCGATCCCAGCCTGCGTTTCGTCACCGAGCACTTCGCACGGGCCGGCGCCGAAACCGGCATCGACCGCGCGCTGCGGCTCGACACGATGGTGATGTTGGTCGACGATCCGGTCAAGCGGGTCGACAACATGACGATGGCGTGGGGCCTCGAAGGCAGGGTCCCGTTCCTCGACCACGAACTGGTCGAGCTGGCGGCCACCTGCCCGCCGGAATTGAAGGTTGCGCATGGCGGCAAGGGCGTCCTGAAAGAGGCTGCGCGACGGGTCATTCCGTCCGAGGTCATCGACCGGCCAAAGGGTTACTTCCCGGTTCCCGCGCTGACCCATCTCGAAGGCCCGTACCTCGACATGGTCCGCGATGCCCTGTACGCACCGGTCGCCAAGGAGCGCGGGTTGTTCGATACTGGAGCGGTGGACGCGTTGCTGGCCGACCCCAACGGCCGCCTCACCCCGCTTCGCGGAAATGAGCTGTGGCAAATCGCGCTGCTCGAGCTCTGGTTACAACGTCATGGTGTGACCGGGCCGGCCGCATGACCCCCGTCGGTCCGTCGAAGGACCATACCGAGGCGATCACGCTCGGCCTGCACGACGCGTCGCCGCCGGACCTGGTGGACGTGATGGCGAAGGACGTCGAGCTCGAATTGGGTTGGGGCAAACTCATTTTCGGGCAGACGTTCGCCGACGCCGGCACGCTGGCTGAGGCGCTTCGGCGAGAGGCGCCCGGCCGGCGTGACATCTGCATCTACGCCCGTGAACCCCAAATCGTCGTCGCCGGAGCGCCTTCCGAGCTTTTCATCGACCCAAGCCACACGTATCGGCTGCGGTTCACCGACGACGCTGACGAAGACCAGACCGCTCCGTCCCCGATGGGTGTCACCGTGCGCCCGCTTGACGACTCGTCCGACGCCGACTCGATGAACCGGGTCTTCGTCCGCTGCGGGATGGTGCCTTCGCCGGTCGAGACGATCTGGCACAACAACTTGCACCAGCCCGCTGTCACCTATCTGCTCGCGGTACGCGAGGACGACGGCGCCGTAGTCGGCACGGTGACCGGCGTCGACCACGAACTGCTGTTCAACGACCCCGAGCAAGGCTCGAGTTTGTGGACATTGGCGGTCGATCCGGCTGCGGGGATACCCGGCATCGGCATCGCGCTGACCAAGAAGTTGGCGTTGCATTTCCGTCGTGCGGGCCGTGCGTACATGGATCTGTCTGTTACCCACGACAACTCGGCGGCGATCCGGCTCTACGAAAAGCTGGGCTTTCGCCGCGTCCCGGTGCTGGTGATCAAGCGAAAGAATGCGATCAACCAACCTTTGTTCAGCCCGCCACCGGAGACCGTCGACGATCTGAACCCCTATGCGCGGATCATCGCCGACGAGGCATTGCGTCGCGGCATCTGGGTGGAAGTGCTCGACGCCGAGACCGGCGAGATGCGCCTCAATCTTGGCGGCCGTAGCGTCGTCACCCGAGAATCATTGTCGGAGTTCACCTCTGCCATCGCGATGTGCCGTTGCGACGACAAGAGACTGACCCGCCGGTTGGTTTCGGACGCCGGCATCATCGTGCCGCGCGCTCGCCTGGCAACCTTCGACGACGACGACTACGCCTTCGTGAATGAGGTGGGCGAAGTTGTCGTCAAACCCACTCGGGGAGAACAGGGCAAGGGCATCACGGTCGGCGTAACGGCCGAGAATGGACCCGGCGACCTCGCCACGGCGCTGGAACGGGCGCGGGAGCAGTATCCCGAGGTGCTGATCGAGCAGCGGATTGCCGGCAAAGACCTTCGACTGGTGGTGATCGACGGCCGCGTCGTCGCCGCGGCGTTGCGGCTGCCGCCCGAGGTTATCGGTACCGGCAAGCACAGCGTGCGGGATTTGATCGTGGCGGAGAGCCGACGGCGCTCGGCGGCCACGGGTGGCGAGTCCAAAATTCCGCTGGACGCCATAACCGAGTCGACGGTCAACGAAGCCGGATGGCATCTGGACGACGTTCTGCCCCAAGGTAATCGGTTGCGCGTTCGCCACACCGCCAACCTGCATCAGGGTGGCACGATCCACGATGTCACCCCTGACGTCAATCCCGAGCTCTGCCGGGTCGCGGTGGCGGCCGCCGAGGCGATCGGCATCCCGGTGACCGGCATCGACCTACTCGTTCCCGACGTCACCGGTGAGGAGTACGCGTTCATCGAGGCCAACGAGCGGCCAGGCCTGGCCAACCACGAACCACAGCCCACCGCAGCGGCTTTCATCGACTATCTGTTTCCCGGTCAGCCCGGTCAACCGTTCGCGTGGACGCCCGACGAATCGCCGCGGGTACCCGACGACTCAGTCGTTCGCTAGCGTCACCAGGGCGAGGGAATGCCGGCGCGGATGCGGGCGACTTCCGAACGCGCGAAACGCACCCGGTCGGTGTCGGCGCCGCGCGCGGCGGCCAACTCGTCGGCGAGCGCGTAGCCGGCGTTGAGGATGTAGCGGGCTCGCCGGCGTTCCTGACGGTTGCGGCCGGCCTTGCGATACGCCTTGCGGGCCTTGCGGTTACCAGCCATCGCCTCGAGCTCCACCGGCGTGATGACCTCGCGGGCCTGCTCGGGGGCCATCACGTCACGGACGAAGTCGCGTTCTCTGGCGACGGTCAGGTTGTACACCCGCGCAACGATGATCAGCGCGACGATGATCGTGCCGATCAGCAGTCCGATCAGCGCCAGCGCGTTCTGGCCGGCGATGGTGGCCACCGAATCCCAGGTCCCGTGCAGCAGCATCGGTACCGCGATCAGGATCAGGCCGCGACCGACGTTGCGCGGCTCGGCCGGTCGGCCGAACAGGTAGACCACACCGGCGCAGAAGATGGCGCTGTACAGGATATGAGCGGCCACCCCGGTGAGCATGCGAAGAATGATGGTGCCGACCGAGGCCCCAATTTGGTTGGCGCCGAACTGAGTACCGGCCGACGTCATCGCGTAGCTGATGTCTTCGACGATCTGGAATCCCAGGCCGATGAACGCCCCGAGGATGAACCCGTCGAACGCGGTCCGAACGTGCCGTTGCGCCAAGGCGATGAGCAGCAACAGCCCCGAACCCTTGGCCAGCTCCTCGGTGAACGGCGCGGCCAGCCCGGCACCCCAGTTGAGCGCCCAGACCTGACCGAAGTTCTTTCCGTACAAGGCCAGGATCGCGTCGTTGGCGTTGGCGGCCATCGCCCCGGTGGCCGCGAAGCCGCCCCACAGGAACGCGACGACCATCAGTTTGTGTGGGAGTTTGGCGTAGTGGTCGATCCGATCGGTGAACCACCAGAACAACGCCGCGTAGATCGCGAACGACGTGACCGCGAGTCCGATCGCTTCGCCATAGGCGTTGTATTCGCGGGCCAGCGTGGAAAAGAACGTCAGGACGCCGATTCCAACCAGCGCCAAGTAGCCCCAGAAGGCGAAGTTGCGTGGTTGGTAGAAGACGAACCGTCGGCCCCAGCCGGAAAGGTCCAGCGCGACGTCGCGCGCGCGATCGAGTTGGGGCAGAGTCGTCATCGCT
>Ga0207664_10003062_pt1 | contig 11109 bp, 10 predicted proteins | sample LARL83metaG_FD_184349 | JGI IMG/M metagenome (GOLD analysis project Ga0207664, IMG submission 184349) | Corn, switchgrass and miscanthus rhizosphere microbial communities from Kellogg Biological Station, Michigan, USA - LAR L8-3 metaG... | ecosystem: Host-associated > Plants > Roots >...
GTACGTGACGCCGCGGCTCGGGTAGAAGCGCACAGGGCGCGGCGCAAACCACGTCCTCAGGTCGGCAGCGAGGTCGCGCGCGTGGCGATCGTCGCCGGCAACGACGAGCAGCGGCCTCGCCGAGTCCTCGCTCGCGAGCGCGGCGATCATGTACGGCTTCAGCGACGCGCTGACGAACGCGCGGCCGCCGCTCGTCGCGAGCGCGGTCGTGGCCGGGTCGTCGGCGGCGTATGCGAGGAGGGCGCTGAGCACGGGGAGAGGGCACGCAGAACGGCCGCGCAGAGCTGCGCGGCCTGGTCCTAAGTCTACGCGGGGGCGCTCCGTCCGAGCGGTCTCGGCGGGTGCGGCGCACTGCCTGTCGGCATCGAGGGGGAGTGCGGCGGGGTCCGCGCCCCGGCCGCGGCGCTGCCCGGTGGCCGCCGGTCCCCGGCTTGGCATGCACCGGATCTACGTGTGTCCCTTTGGGGGTCATATACCGGCCCTGAGGGACACAGCTCGGGGAGAACGCGGCGATGGCGTGCCTGCTCCCTCCCCCTCGATGCCCGCGGCGGACGTGTCGCTAGAGCGCGAGCGCGCGAGCGGAGCGCTACGCGAGCGACCGCGAGCCCAGCACGATCGCCTCGGCCGCGTCGGCGGCCTCCGCCACCAGCGCCTCGACCTCGGCCGCCGGCTCCCGAAAGCGCCCGAGCACGTATGCGGCCACACGGTCGGGGTCGGTCGTCGGCGGGCGGTCGACGCCGATGCGCACGCGGGCGAAGTCGGCCGAGCCCAGCTCTCGCTTGAGGGACTTCAGGCCGTTGTGACCCGCCAGACCGCCGCCGATCCGCGTGCGGATCTCGCCGAACGGCAGGTCGATCTCGTCGTGCAGCACGAGCACGCGCTCCAACGGCACTCTCAGCGCGCCGCGCGCCGGCCCGACCGAGCGGCCCGCCTCGTTCATGTAGGTCTGCGGCAGCAGCACCGCGACGTGCGGGCGCTCAGCGCCGACCTCGGGGACGCCGACGCGCCCCTCCGTCAGCAGCCCCGCGTACTTCTTCTTCGCGCGCGGGAGTCCCCAGCGCGCGGCGAGCAGGTTGGCGACCTCGAAGCCGACGTTGTGGCGCGTGCCCGCGTACTCGGCGCCCGGATTGCCGAGCCCGACGACCAGCCAGTCCGTGCGCGCGCCGGGGAGGCGCACGAGCGTGGAGGCGCTACTCGCCGCCTTCCGAGGACTCGTCCCCGGAAGCGGCCTCGCCCTCGGCCGCCTCGCCGACGACCTCGGTCTCGGTCTCGATCTCCTCGCTCGGCTCGACCGAGAGGCGCGGCGGGGTTATCGTCGCGACCACCGTCTCCGGGTCGTCGAGCAGCAGCACGCCGGCCGGCGCGGCGATCGCGTCGAGCGCGATCGTGTCGCCGATCTCGGCGGCCGACACGTCGTGCTGGATCGCGTCCGGGATCTCGTTCGGGAGCGCCTCGATGCTCAGCTCGCGCGTGACCTGCTCGAGCACGCCGCCGGCCTTCACGCCGGGGGCGTCGTCGGAGCCGGTCAGCTCGAGCACCACCGTGGCGGTGATTCTCTGTCTGAGGTCGACGCGCAGCAGGTCGACGTGCAGCGTGGCGCCCGTCACCGGGTGGCGCTGCTGGTCCTTGAGGACGACGGGCGTGGCTCCCTCGCCCTCGACGGTGAGCGAGATGACGGCGCCGCCGTGCGCGAGCGCGTGGCGCAGCGTGCGCGCGTCCACCTGGAAGGCGATCGGCTCGCCCTCGCCGCCGTAGACGACGCCCGGGACAAGCCCGTCGCGGCGCAGGCGGCGGTTCGCGCGGGAGCCCTCGACGGTACGCGGGGCGACGGTGAGCGTTGTCGTGTCGTCGGCCATGAGCGGCGACGCAGCTTAGCGAAATTCCCACGCGGTCGGACGGCTGGCGCTAGGCTCACCCCATGGCGGACGAGACGCTCCTCGTCGCACTCCTGGGAGGCCTGCACCTGATCGGCTTCGGCTTCGCCGCGATCCTGCTGCTGCCGCTCCTGCGCGACGAGCGGATCGTCCCGCTGGGCAGCCGCGCCGACGAGGAGGACGAAGGCGGCGGGGGCGGCAACGACCGTCTCGGGCCGGTGGCGCCGCGCGGCCCCGGCGGACACGGGATCCCGCTGTCGGACGCGGTCCCCGCGCGCGTGCGCCTGCGCGAGCCCGGGCGCCTCGCCGACCTGCTGCCGCCCGCGCGCCGCCGGCGCGAGCACGCGCCCGCCCGCCCGGTGCGCACGCCGGCGCACCGTTAGCGCCGACTCAGCCGAGCGGCGCGTACTGCCGCACCTTCGCCTGGCCGGCGGCCAGCACCGAGAAGCCCGGCTTCTGGGAGAAGTCGAGCCGCACGAGGCCCTTCGTGTGCAGCGGCGGCGAGCCCCACGGGTTGCCGCCGCCCCAGAACGGGCGCACGCGGAACTCCTGCAGCGCGAAGTACGTCGCGCCCGTCAGCCACGGCGTCGAGGCGAAGACGCCGAGCTGGTATCTGATGAAGTCCGACTGGAACTGGTAGGTGCCCTTCTCCTCGACGGGCCCGTCGCGGTTCGCCTCCGCCCCGTACTCGGTCACCGCGATCGCCTTGCGCCGGTAGCAGCGGCGCAGCGCGGTGAGGAAGCTCGGCAGCAGGTCGCGATCGGCGATGTTGCCGGCGAAGCCCGTGTACCAGCCGAAGTAGTCGTTCATTCCGAGCAGGTCGATCGGCGCGTACGCCGACTGGCAGGGCGTCTCGGGATGGCCGGCGAACGCCAGCGCGACCGGCCGCGTCGGATCGAGCGCCTTGACGAGCGCGGCGCCGGCGGCGAGGTAGGAGGTCTGGTTCGGACCGGCCGCGCTCGGCATCTCGTTGCCCAGCGACCACGCGAGCACGGACGGGCGGTTGCGGTTGGCCAGCACGTTCGCTCTCAGCTCGTCGAGCGCGAGGCTGCGGAAGGCCGGGCGCCCGAGGTCGGCGTCCGGGAGCTGGTAGGTCGCCGGGATCTCCGACCACAGCAAGATGCCGTCCTGGTCGGCGAGGTCCTCGAAGTCGGGGTCGAGCGGGTAGTGGGCGCGCACGAACGTCGAGTGGCTCGCCTTCAGCAGCGACATGATGCGCAGGCGCGTCGCGTGGTCCTCGACCGGACCGTCCGAGAGCGTGTCCTCGTGCAGCGCGACGCCGCGGAAGTGCACCACCGTGCTGCCGTTGAGGATCAGCCGCCCGCGGCTGTCGACGGCGAGCGTGCGGATCCCGGTGCGCAGCGTGTAGCCGGCCGCCGGCGTCGGCTTGGCGCCGCCTCGCGCGGCGCTCGCCGCGAGCCGCACGCGGTAGAGGCTCGGGTGCGCCGGCGACCACAGCTTCGGATGGCGGACGACGAGCGAGCGCGAGAAGGTGCCGCTGGCGCCCGCGCCGATCGTCACCGAGCCGAGGTCGAGCGTCGCCGCGCCGAAGCGTCCGGTCAGGTGGACGAGCTGGGCGGCGCGGGAGAGGTTGCGTACGTCCGCGCCGATCGTGACGGTCGCCGAGCAGCGCGGGCACGGCAGCCGCGGCGCCACCTGCACGTCCTCGACGTCGACGCGGTCGACGGCGCGGATCGAGACCTCGCGCAGGATGCCGCCGTAGTTCCACCAGCCGCCGGGCGGCTGCGGGGTCTCGCCCGGCGCGCCGGTCGGGTCGCCGGGCGTGCGGCGGTTGTCGACGCGCACGACGAGGCGGTTGACGCCGCGGCGGCTGACGTTCGGCAGATCCAGCTCGAACGGCAGGTAGCCGCCGACGTGGCTCCCGAGCTGGCGGCCGTTGAGCCACACCGTCGCGCGGAAGTTGACCGACTCGAAGCGCGCGATCCAGGCGAGCGCGGCGGCGCGCGCTGGCAGGCGGAAGTCCTTGCGGTACCAGGCGACGGAGCCGGTGAAGCTCGTCTGGCTCTCGTCGTTCGCGTTCCAGGCGCTGGGGACGGTCGTCGTGCTCCAGCCGTCCGTGCTCGTCTGCGCGTAGAGGCGCTGGGCGAGCCCGGCGTCGGTCGGGTCCATCCGCACCAGCCAGGCGCCGCCGAGCAGGTAGCGGCGGTCCTGGCCCTCGATCTTGTGCGGGGGTCCGCTCGGTGTGTCGGCCGCGTACGGGACAGCCGCCGCCGTCGTCGCGGAGGCGATCAGTGCGAGCAGCAGCGCGAGCGGGGGAAGGAACGACAGACGGCGGCGCATCCCTGGCGCAGACTACGACAGCGGCAAGATGGGCCAGCGGTCAGAAGGCTGACGGACAGTCGGACTGGTGGCCGATCGGGCCGCTGAGCGCGCGCAGCTCGACCGACAGCCCGCCGACGACGTCGCCGCCGCGGTGCACGGCGACGCACTGCACGACCGTCTCGTGCGTCGGCGTGTTCCACACCACCCGCGCCACGCCGCTCGTGCCGCCGAGCGAGAAGCTCGTCGAGGCGTCGAGCCGCACCAGCTCGACCTTGCCGGGCGCGCGCAGACGCAACGCGTTCGCGCGGGCGCGCGCGGGGCAGCTCGGTCGTCGCGCGCAGCCGTCGATCTGCGCGACCATCGCGGTCGCGTCGCCGCGCGCCTGCGCCCGCAGCAGCGTGAGGATCGCGTCGCGCTCGGCGCCGTTGGCGCTCAGCACGCGGCCGAGCGCGAGGCTGATCGCGAGGAACGCGACCGCGCCGAGCGCGAGGAGCAGGAGGCGGAGGGGGCGCCGCATCGCGGCGGGATCATCGCCGATCACGCGGCCGGGGCGTGGCGGGACGGCGGCGCTCAGTGCAACGGGGGCGCCGGCGGCGGGTCCTCGCCGCTCAGCTCGAGGAAGCGCTCGACGGAGGTCTCCTGGCGCTCGAGCCGCGCCGCCAGCTCGCGCGCGTGCTCGGCCGCCAGCTCGGCGAACTCGGCGAGGCAGCGCTCCGGGTCGTCCGGCAGCGGGTAGACGCGCGCGAGGTCCTGCTGGGCGCACGCGATCCCCAGCGGCGGGCGCCCCTCCGCGAGCGTGCGCGCGCCGCAGACGGCCGTCACGACGATCTGGCGCTCAGGCGCGACGAGCGCGACCGGCAGCAGGCGGTGCGCCGGCAGCCGCGTGCGCAGCTCGAGCGTGCGCTCGACCGCGACGTCCCCGTCGGCGAGCGCTTCGAGCGGCTCGCGCCAGACGTCGAGCACCGTGTCCGCGCCGACGAGCGCGTCGCGCAGCGCGCGCGCCTGCTCGACGTAGAGCTCGGCCGCCTGCTCGCGATCCTCTGCGCCGCCGAGGTCGAGGTCGCACGGGACGCGCAGCAGCTCGCGCGCGGCGATCGTCTCGCCCGCGCCGCGGTGCCCGTGCGCGACGTAGGTCTGGATCGTGCCGAGGTCGCGCCGGCCGTGGAAGACGACCGTGACGGACTCGCTGACGGGCAGCCCGTCGACCGCGAGCGAGACGGCCGCGGCGGCCGAGGCGTCGAGCAGCGCGCTGCGCAGCAGCTCCTCGGCTGCGCCGTCGTCGGGGGAGTGGGCTGCGTCGGTCATCCCGCCACCATGTGGTCTCGTTGAGCCTGTCCTGCGCCCTAGTGTGCCCGACCGGCAGGTCGCGATGCGAGGACAAGCGCCGCGACGGGTAGGCTTCGCCGCGATGAAGCTGCTCTACAAGCCGTTCGGGATGCTCGCCGGGGTCGCCGGCGGGATGCTCGCGCGGCGCGTCTTCGACGCCCTCTGGTCGCGGATCGACGACGCCGAGCCGCCCAAGGCGACGACCGAGCGGGCCAGCTTGCCGCGGATCGTCGGCGCCGCCGCGCTGCAGGGCGCGACGTTCGCCGCGACGCGCGCCGCCGTCGACCGCGCCGGCGCGAGAACGTTCGCGCACCTGTTCGGCGTGTGGCCCGGCGAGCGCGACGTCGAGTCGTCGTAGCGCACGCGCTCCCGTCGCAACGCATTCTGGTAGGAATGGCGTCATGGCCAGTCGCTCCCATCGGGGGAGTCGGGCGGCGGCCGCACCAGCGATCGATGGCAGACGGGGCGCCGCCCCGCGCGCAGCGTCGATCGCGCGTGCGCTGCGCGCACACGAGCACGCGTCGGCGGCACTGCTGCTGGGCCTGCTGGTGCTGGCCTACCTGTGGCCGGCGCTCGTCCAGGGCCACGTGCTCTCGCCGATCGCGCTGATGTACACCGAACCGCCGTGGCAGGCGATCGCGCCCCACGGCGTCGAACGCTGGGTCAACGGCGACCTCGGCGACGTGCCGCTCACCTACTACCCGTGGGACCTGCTGGCGCGCAGCCTCATCCACAGCGGGACGTTCCCGGCCTGGAACCCGTACGCCTTCGGCGGGACCCAGCTGTGGGCGAACTCCCAGATCGCGTGGCTGAGCCCGTTCAGCCTGCCGCTGTGGCTGCTGCCGCTCAACTACGGGCTCGGCGTCGCGGCCGCGCTCAAGCTGTGGTGCGCCGGCTTCGGCACCTACCTGCTCGCGCGCGAGCTGCGGCTCGGGTTCTGGCCGGGGATCGTGGCCGGGACGGCGTTCGCGCTCGGCTCCTTCAACGTCGTCTGGCTCAGCTACGGCGTCTTCGTCTCCGTCGCGGCGATGCTGCCGTGGGCGCTGTGGCTGACGGAGCGGATCGTGCGTCGCGGCCGCCCCGGCGACGGCCTCGCGCTCGCCGGCGTCACGACGGTCGCGCTGCTCGGCGGGCACCCCGGGACGCAGGTGCACGTGCTCGCGGCGACCGCGCTCTACGCGCTGCTCCGCGCCGTGCTGCTGAGAGACGCCGACCGTCGCGCGCGGCTCGTGCGCCTCGGGCTCGTCGCCGGCGGGGTCGCCGTCGGCCTGCTGACGGCCGCGGTCGTGCTGGTGCCCGCCCAGGAGGCCGCGAGCGGGACCGTCGGCGCCGCCGCGCGCGCGCACGGAGCCCCGAACTTCGCCGGCTCGCTGATGCCGCCCAGCGTGCTGCGCACGGTGCTGTTCCCCGACTGGTGGGGCAGGCCGAGCGAAGGCGTCTACGCGGGGCCGGGCGCGGCCGGCTATCGCGAGCGGACCTTCTACGCCGGCGCGGCGACGCTCGTGCTCGCGCTGCTGGCGCTCGCCGCGCGCGGCGGCTGGCGGCGCAAGGCGCCGTTCGCGCTGCTCGGCTTCCTCGGACTCGCGATCGCGCTGCGGCTGCCCGGCCTCTACCAGCTCGTGATCCACCTGCCGGGCTTCGATCGCGTGCAGAACTCGCGCATCTACCTGTGGTTCGTCTTCGCCGCCGCCCTGCTCGCCGGATTCGGGCTCCAGCGCGTGATCGAGGTGCGCGCCCGGCTCGGCCGCGGGTGGCTGGCGCCCGTGGCGGGCCTGCTCGCGGCCGCGGTCGTCGTCGCGGCGCTCGCGCCAGGCGGCGGCGCGTGGTCGCTGGCGCTGCGCCACGCGTTCGGCGGCGCGAGGACCCAGGAACCGACCGCGCTCGCGCTCGCGAGCGTCCTCTGGTGGGCGGTCTTCGCGGCCGCGCTGGCGGCGGTCGTGCTGCTCGTCCGGCTGCGCCCGCGGCGGCTGGGAGCGTGGCTCGGCGCGCTCGTCGCGCTCGTGGTCGCGCTCGACATGCTGCACTTCGCCGGCGGCTACGAGCCGATGGGGCCGGCGTCGGTCGTGGTCCCGCCGACCACGCCGGCGATCGCCTGGCTGCAGCGCCACCGCGACCTCGGCCGGATAGTCGGGGTCAGGGCGGCCGGGGCCGACTGGACGACCCACTACGGGCTGCGCGACGTGAGCGGCTTCGACTCGCCGCAGCCGACGTTCCGCTTCTTCGACCTGTGGAGAGCGATGAGCCCCGAAGACGACCCCTACTCGCTAGCGACGCTGACCCAGACGGCGCCGCAGGTGCTCGGGGTCCTCGGGGGGCGCTACATCATGCTGCCGCCCGGCACGAGAGCGGCCGTGCACGACCTGGGCGTCGTCTACTCCGGCCGCGACGCGACGATCTTCGCGAACCGCCTCGCGGCGCCGCGCGCGTTCGTCGCGCGCGGCGTGAGGGTCGTCGAAGGCGAGCAGGGCGAGCTTGCCGCGATCGGAGAAGCGCGCTTCGACCCGCGGCGCGAGGCGACGCTGCGCGCCGGCGAGATGCGCGGCGTCGAGGTGCCGGGCGGCGCCGGCGGCTCGGCGCGCGTCGTCGGCGAGACGAACGCCTCGGTGCGCCTGCGCGCGACGCTCCCGCGGCCGGGGCTGGTCGTGCTCGACGACACGTGGGCGCCGGGATGGACGGTCGCGGTCGACGGGCGCCCGGCGCGGGCGCTGCGGACGGACGCGGTGCTGCGCGCCGTGGTCGTGCCGGCCGGGACGCACGAGGTCGCCTGGAGCTATCGCGTCCCGGGCCTGTCGCTCGGCGCGGCGCTCAGTGCCCTCGGCCTGCTGGCCGCGGCGCTCTGGGGCGGCGCGCTGGTGCTCCTCAGTCGCCGCCGCCGCGCACGATGAAGCCGCGTGCCGCGAGCACGGCGAGCTGATCCTCGAACGCCGCGAAGTCCCGCGCGAGCAGCGCGTCGAGCGGCTGTCCGGCGGCGTTCCGCGTCCGCACCCAGCGGCGCAGCACGGCGGCGCCCGCGCGCTGCTCGGCGTCGGCGAGCAGGTTGAGCAGGATCCCCAACTCGGGCCGGTGCTCGAGCTGGCCGGAGAGCAGCTCGAGCGGGTCGGCGGCGAGCGTCGCGCACAGCTCCTCCTCGGTGAGGCCGAGCAGGTCCATCAGCCGGGCTGCGGAGTCGGCTGTGCTCAGAAGAGCTGGTTCTCGCCGCGGAAGACGCCGGAGACCGAGCCGTCCGTGAAGATCTGGCGGATCGAGCTGGTCAGCAGCTCGGCGCACGGCAGCACGGTGATGTTCTCGGGCGCGCCGTCGCGCAGCGGGATCGTGTCGGTGACGACGATCTCGTCGAAGCCGGCGGCCGCGAGGTTCTCCCACGCGTTGCCGGAGAAGACCGCGTGCGTGGCGGCGGCGAGCACGCGCGTCGCGCCGGCGTCGCGGACCGTCTGCGCGGCCGCCTTCAGCGTGCCGGCGGTGTCGATGATGTCGTCGACGATCACCGCCGTCTTGCCCTTCACGTCGCCGATCACGTAGCCGATCTCGGCGACCTGCTGGGCCGGTCGCTCCTTGTTGAGGATCGCCAGCTCGGCGCCGATCGTGGCGGCGAACTTCTTGTTCAGCTTCACGCGGCCGGCGTCCGGCGAGACGACGACGAGGTCCTCGAGGCCCTGGTCGGCGAAGTACTTCGTGAGCATGAACATCGCCGTCATGTGGTCGCACGGCTTCTGGAAGAAGCCCTGGATCTGGCCGGAGTGGAGGTCCATCGTGAGGATCCGGTCGATCCCCGCCGTCTCCAGCATGCGCGCGACGAGGCGGGCGCTGATCGGCTCGCGCGGCGCGGACTTCTTGTCCTGGCGCGAGTAGCCGTACCACGGGCACACCGCGATCACGCGGTGCGCGGAGCCGCCGACGGCCGCGTCGACCATCTCCAGCAGCTCCATCAGCGCGTCGTTCGCGGTCAGGCCCGTGCGCGGGTTGCCGCAGATCGGCTGCACGATGAAGATGTCGGCGCCGCGGATCGACTCCTCGTAGCGGCAGTAGACCTCGCCGTTGGAGAACGTCTTGAGCGTCACGCCGCCGAGCTCGATGTCGAGCTTGCCGGCGATGTCGGCGGCGAGCTGCTGGTGCGCGCGGCCGCCGAACAGCATCAGCCGCTTGTCGTAGCCGATGTCGAGTTGGCTTCTCAAACGCTCCTGCGGCTCGGCGGCGCTCATCTCGGGTGCGAGTGTACGCCGCGGGAGGGACGACACGGGGCTCATCTGCCGGCCCGCTCCTTGAGCCGCTCGTCGTAGCCCTCGAGGTTGGCCTGGCGCGCCCGCGCGATCCCGAGCGCGCCCTCGGGGACCTCGTCGGTGATCACCGATCCGGCGGCGATCCAGGCGTGGTCGCCGACCGTGACGGGCGCGACGAACGAGGTGTGGACGCCGCCGTGGACCTGCTCGCCGATCGTCGTGCGGTGCTTGCTGCGGCCGTCGTAGTTGGCGGTGATGGTGCTCGCGCCGAGGTTCGTGCCGGCGCCGACGTCGGCGTCGCCGACGTAGGAGAGGTGCGGCACCTTCGCGCCCGCGCCGATCTCCGAGTTCTTGATCTCGACGAACGTGCCGGCCTTCGCGTGCTCGTGCAGGAGCGTGCCGGGGCGCAGGTACGCGAACGGGCCGACGCTCGCGCCGTCGCGCACCTCGGCGCCGGTCGCGTAGGAGTGCGGGATCGCGACGTCATCGCCGAGCGTCGTGTCGATCAGCGTCGTGAGCGGGCCGACGGCGCAGTTCGCGCCGATGCGGGTCGCGCCGTGCAGGGAGGTGAACGGCGCGACGGTCGTGTCGCTCGCGATCTCGACGTCGGCGTCGATCACGGTCGAGCCGGGGTCGACGATCGTCACGCCGGCGGCCATGTGTCGCGCGTGGATGCGCTGTTGGGCGATCGCGCGGACCTTCGCGAGGTCGCCGCGGTCGTTGATGCCGAGCGCGAGCGCGGGGTCGTCGACGGTGTGCGCGGCGACGACCTTGTCCTGCGCGCGCAGGATCGGCAGCACGTCGGGCAGGTACAGCTCTCCCTGGGCGTTGTCGGCTCTGACCTCGGCGAGCGCGTCGAGCAGGTCGCTGCCGGCGAACGCGTAGACGCCGCCGTTGACCTCGCGGATCTCCAGCTCGCCGGGCGTCGCGTCGCCCGGCTTCTTCGTCTCCACGACGCGCTCGACGGCGCCGTCGAGGCCGCGCACGACGCGGCCGTAGCCGGTCGGGTCCTCGAGGATCATCGTGAGCATCGTGGCGCTCGCGCCGTGCTCGGCGTGCGTCTCCGCGAGCGCGCGCAGCGCCTCGCCGGTCATCAGCGGCACGTCGCCGCAGATGACGATGACGGGGGCGTCGCGCTCGATGTGCTCCGACGCGCTTTGGACCGCGTCGGCGGTGCCGCGCGGCTCCTGCTGGACGGCGAGGACGACCTTCGGATCGTGCTGCGGGAGCGCCGGCTCCAGCGCCCGGTCCGGGCCGCCGACCACGACCGTGCGCCGCGCCCCGGCCGCGCGCGCCGCCGCGATCGGCCAGGAGATGACGGGACGCCCGCAGAGCGGGTGCAGCAGCTTGGGCGTCGCGGAGCGCATGCGCGTTCCCTGCCCTGCGGCGAGGATGACGACGACCGGCGC
>Ga0207664_10003063_pt1 | contig 11106 bp, 11 predicted proteins | sample LARL83metaG_FD_184349 | JGI IMG/M metagenome (GOLD analysis project Ga0207664, IMG submission 184349) | Corn, switchgrass and miscanthus rhizosphere microbial communities from Kellogg Biological Station, Michigan, USA - LAR L8-3 metaG... | ecosystem: Host-associated > Plants > Roots >...
TGGACCGGGTCCGGGCAGCCATCCCTGATGCCGCCATCACCACGGACATCATCGTCGGCTTCCCCGGCGAGACCGAGCAGGACTTCGCTGACACCCTGGACCTGGTGCGTCAGGCCCGGTTCGCTGGCGCGTTCACCTTCCGCTACTCCATCCGCCCGGGCACCCCGGCGGCCACCATGGACGGCCAGGTGCCCGCCGAGGTCGTGCAGGAACGCTACGAGCGGCTGACCGCCCTGGTCGAGGAGACCACCTACGCCGAGAACCAGAAGCTGGCCGGGGCGACCGTGGAGGTCCTGGTGGCCGAGGGTGAGGGCCGCAAGGACGCCGCCACCCACCGGATGTCGGGCCGCGCCAGGGACAACCGCCTGGTGCACTTCACCCCGGAGCAGACCGCGCCGCGCCCGGGCGACATCGTCACCGTGACCGTCACCCGGGGCGCCCCGCACTATCTGCTGTCCGACGCCGCCCCGCTGTCCGTCCGCCGCACCCGGGCCGGCGACGCCTGGGCAGCGGCCGCAACCCCGCCGGATGCCATCGCGTCTCCCGATGCGGCCCCGGTGCTGCTCGGCATGCCACTATCGAGGCCAGTTTCGTGATGAATATGAGACATCGGGGGGTCCGGCCTGACTGGCGGCTACAGCAGTTACCGTTTGCGCGGTAAGTGCCGGGATGGCGGTGCACCCTCTCTCCTGCCGGTTATCGACGGTGAGGTAATATTCACGTTTGGTCATGACAGCAGTTTTGCGGGCGGGATTAGGGCGGCCGCCATTTGAACGTGCCGCCAGCTTCGTGTCGCGGACTGGCAGAGTTGCTCGTATGATGGCGCTTGCGCCGCGACGGCCAGCTCGCGGGATCGTCCGGCTCAGGCGGCGCCCGAGCGGGCAACTCGCTGGTCGGCGGGCTACCTCAGATCTTGATAATAAGCGCCAAAGCAGTACCAACCTTACGGTGTATGCGGGATATGTCCAATCCCGATTGGGGAGGAGACCCAGTGGATTCTGTGGCTCGGCCCGCCGGTAACGTAACAGACCGGTGCTTTATCCCCGATCTACGGGGTATCCCACTTGGCCAGCTAGCTAGTTTGGCTGCCAATGGCGAAAAGTCTGTGACTAGCCTGGTGTCACACATTGTAGACGACGAACAAGGTGTTTTGCACATTCCAGCCATGATGTTTAATTCCGCTATATAAGACATTTTCGGATGTCGACTTCTATAAGTCAGTATGTCCTGAAGGTATGCAGCCGATGTGACCTTGCTTGCGACCACTGCTACGTCTACGAGCATGCTGACCAGAGTTGGCGAGCGAAGCCGCTCCGCATTGCTGACGCAACGGTCAGGCAGGCCGCCGTGCGGATTGCCGAGCACGCGAAATCCCATCGGTCTGACGAGGTTCATGTCGTCCTGCACGGCGGCGAACCGCTGTTGCTTCGCTATGCCGGACTGCGTGCGGTCGTCGGCACGCTGCGGTCGATCATTGACCCGGTTACCCGGCTGGATTTGCGGATACACACCAACGGGGTTCTCCTTGACGAAGAACTGTGCGATCTGTTCGTCGGCTATGCCGTCAAGGTCGGCGTGTCCCTGGATGGTGACCGGGAGGCCAACGACCGGCACCGCCGGTTTTCCAGCGGGCGGAGCAGCCATTCTCAGGTGCGGCGGGCGCTCGCGCTCCTGCGGAAGCCCGAGTACAGGCACCTGTACGCGGGCATTCTGTGCACGATCGATCTAGAGAATGATCCGATCGCCGTCTACGAGGCACTGCTAGCCGAGGCTCCGCCGCGTATCGACTTGCTGCTCCCGCACGCGACGTGGGAGCGGCCTCCTTACCGGCCGTCCGGCGCACATGCCCCCTACGCGGAGTGGCTCGGCAGGATCCACGCCCGGTGGCTCACCGACGGCCGGCCGGTGCCGATCCGGTTCTTCGACTCGCTGATGGCCGCCTGGGAGGGGCGTTCCAGCGGCAGCGAGGCCGCGGGTCTCGATGCGGTAGACCTCCTGGTCATTGAGACCGACGGCAGTTGGGAGCAGGCCGACTCGCTGAAGACGGCTTTCGAGAATGCCCCGGCGACCGGACTGAATGTCTTCTCGCACTCAGTCGATGAGGCCGCCGCGAGTCCGGGCGTGGCGGGGCGGCAGGTCGGCGTCGAGGCGCTCTGCCCGACCTGTCGCGACTGCCCGTTGGTCCGGGCGTGCGGGGGCGGCCTCTACGCGCACAGGTACAAGCCCGGTTCCGGCTTCGACAATCCATCCGTCTACTGCGATGACCTCAAAGTCCTCATCCCGCGGATAATTGCCAGTCCCAGAACGGTGCGTGCTGTGCCACGAACAGAGAATGTCCGCATGGATGGTCTTTCGCTTCCCGATGGAGCATTCGAACTGCTGTCCGCAGGGCCAGGTGACCCCGCTGCGATGGCGTCGCTCGCCGAGTGCCACTGGTCGGTAGTCCGCGCCCTAGTGGCGCACGTCGCGGTCGGCCTGGAGGGCAGGGGCGGCGATCTCGCTCGCGCGGCGACCGAGGGGTGGTCGCTTCTTTCCGCTCTCGATGCCGAACAGGCGGAAGCGGTCCGCGAAGTCCTGACCTACCCTCTCGTCCAGGCGTGGGCGATCCAGTGCCTGCGCTTGGCGGCGAGCCCCGATACCGATCTGGACCGCGCCCATATCGCCGGACTCGCCGCGGCGGCGGCCCTACGTGCCGGAGTCGAGGCCGAATTGGCTCTGCCGGTCCGGGAAGGGTTCATTTACCTTCCCACGATCGGGGCTATTCCCGCGGAGCCCGCGGCGGGCCGCACGTCGGTGGTGCGTGTCTCTCCCGCTGGGCTCAGCTTCCCGGACGGGACGGGCGAATTCAGAGCCGTGCGCGCGGTCGTCACAGAAGAGTTGAGCATTACGGTTGACGACATTGATCCCTTCCGTGACTGCCGGGCGTGGACGGCGGCGAAACGACTGTCGCCGGCCGGCTGGGACGCATGGCGTCGTGGCCTGACGGACGCTGCCCGGCAACTCGCGACCGAAGTTCCCGCCTACGCCAGCGCGATCGGCACGGGCCTGCGTTGCGTGGTGCCCATGCGGGCCGGAGGCACAGGGGACCACCGGAGCGGGACGGCGCAGGATGCGTTCGGCGCGGTGGCCCTGACTCTCCCCGACGATACGGACATGCTGGGCGAGTTGCTCGTCCACGAAATGCAGCATGCCAAGCTGTCCGCATTGTGTGATCTTTTCGACCTGTTCGACCCATCCGACGGCACGATGTTCCGGGTACCGTGGCGGCCGGACCTCAGGCCCGTCGAAGGGGTCCTGCACGGTACGTATGCTCATCTGGCTGTCGCCGAGCTGTGGCGATCCCGGTCGGAGCACAGGCCGGACGGGAAGGCCCGCGATGCCTACCTCATGTACCGGACCTGGGTTGATAACGCCATCGAGGATTTGCTGAACTCGGGTGCGCTGACCCCGCAGGGCAAGCATTTCGTCGACGGCATGTGCGCGACGGCTGAGGCGTGGGCCGATGACCACTGAACGCACGCTAAGCCCGCCTCGGGCCGACCGGATCGGGCGCGATCGGCTGGCCGCGGATCTCGCATCTCTCGGCCTGCGCCGAGGGCAGGATCTTCTCGTCCACTGCTCTCTCAGGCGATTCGGCCGGATCGACGGCGGCACCGCCACGTTGCTAGCCGCCATCCAGGATGTCGCGGGTCCTGAGGCAACCATCGTCGTCCCGGCTCAGACCGCGGGGAACTCGCTGACGTCGAGGGTATTCCGTTCGGTCACGGCGCGGATGGACGCGGAGGAATGCGCGCGGTACGTCGCCGCCATGCCCGGATTCGACCCAGCCAGCACGCCCTCGGCCGGGATGGGGGCCTTCGCCGAGTACGTCCGGACACGTCCCTCGGCGAGCCGCAGCAGCCACCCGCAGACATCGTTTGCCGCGATCGGCCCGCGGTCCGCGGTATCTATGGCGGTCCACGACCTGGACTGCCACTTCGGCGACCGCTCACCGCTGTCATGGCTGTACGCCGCCGACGCCGCCATCCTGCTGCTTGGTGTTGGCTATTCCACCTGTACCGCGTTCCATTTCGCCGAGTACCAGCTGGCAGGCGTGCTGCGTCGCCCCTATCACTGCTTCACCCTCGAAGCCGGAACGCGCGTCCAGCGCGAGTTCACCGATATCGAACTGGACGACAGCGATTTCGGGCGACTTGGCTCCGACTTGGACCTGACCCCCGCCCCGCGGTACGGGCACGTAGGACCAGCCTTCTGCAGGCTGGTGTCCCTGCGCGCAGCCGTAGATTTCGCGGCTGAGTGGCTGAAGATCCAGCGCGGGTAGCCCCGGTGCCGGTGATTCTGGCGGTGCCCGGCCGTATGGTGCCGTTCTGACCTAGGGTATGCTCCCGCATCAGGGTTTGAGGCTATTGTCATGGTTAGTGCACACGATAACCGTGATTAGCCGACAGGAGTGCCTAATCGTGCCGGGAGTGATACTTATGGCAGCTAACAGCCAAGCATGTCGTCAAGCTCGCGGAAATTCCTGCTAGGCTCCGGCGCATCAGGCATCGATGAGATGACTAGCGTATTTGCGCCCGGCTCGCCCCTTGCGGTCTTTACTGTCGAGATCGCCGCGCCAGCAGGCGGTGCTCCAGTCGCAGGCTGCGATGTTTGCGGCGATGGGGAGAATAGTTCCGAATGGCGTCCCTTTCCGCTACAGGAACGCGCACTGGCTGACTATGCCAAGCAGGTCGTCGAGCGGTTCGACTTCAAGGCGGAGGTTGGCGTTATCGGAGTAGTGGGCAATCCGTGGGCCAGAGGCCCGGGGATCATTCTCGTCGACCCGCGGTTCATTGCGGATGAAAAAGGCCGGTTCGCGCTAGAATCCGTCGTCAGGGAACTGCCCAGGTGGGTGTTGCCGCTGCTTGTCCTGGATCCGGCAAGGGAGGTTCACGATCAGGTGCTGGCCGACCAGGCCAGGGATATTTTCGATGCTGCTGGTGCGTTGCCTACTAGTTTGTCGCGCCGGACCATTCGTGGAGTCAGCTCGCTCGGGAAGTTCCTCTCGGTCATCCCCGTGCTGGTCTCCGAGGCGGAGCGGCAATACCTCAGGTATGGCGGCCTGCGGTATGGCACGGCACCGGCGATATCGCCGGTGCGGCCCGGCCTGCGCCGCCCCGTGCGGCCAGGCGAACCCGATCCAGCATCAGAGCGGCGAGGAGAGAGGCCAGATGCCCACTGAAAGAGCAGGTCAGCCACCACGACAAGGAAAGATCGTCACGTTCTACTCGTTCAAAGGCGGGACCGGCCGGACGATGGCGCTCGCGAACGTAGCCTGGATCCTCGCCGCCAACGGCAAGAAGGTCTTGACCGCCGACTGGGATCTGGAGTCGCCTGGGCTGCATGGGTTCTTCCAGCCGTACCTGCACGGCGGTGGGCGTGAGAAACCCGGCATCATCGATTTCATCCGCAGGTTTGAATGGGCTGCGCTGGATGCCCGGATTAATCCCGAGGAACTCCACGCCGGGCGCGAGGAATCGAGGAATGCCGTCGCGGCGCTCATTGACGAGCATATCAGCCGGATCGACGACTACGCCATCGAGCTGAACTGGGAATTTCCCGGGGGTGGTGCCTTGTACTTTCTGTCGCCCGGTAATCAGGTGAACGATGATTATCAGGCGACATTGAGTGCCTTGGGTTGGGATAATTTCTACGACAACTTGTATGGCGCCCAATTCCTAGACGCCTTCAGGGAACATGTGAAGCAAGAGTACGATTATGCCCTCATCGACAGCCGGACCGGCCTGAGTGACATCGCATCTATTTGCACGGTCCATCTGCCCGACGTCGTGGTCGACTGCTTTACCCTGAGCGTTCAGGGGATTGAAGGTGCGGCCATGACCGCTACCGCGATCCGGGAGCACGCGGGTCGTGATATCACGATATTTCCTGTGCCGATGCGGGTTGATCACACGTATGAAGGTGATGTCCGGCATGGTATGGCGTACGCCGCGGCCCAGTTCGAGGGATTTCTTACGCAAATGTCAGAAGAAGAGCAGCATAGGTACTGGGCCGAGGTAGAGGTGCCGTACGTCCCGGCCTACGCTTACGAGGAAAAGCTTGCTGCGGTAGGTGAACCGCCAGATTCGCAAGCGAAGCTGCTCCCTTGCTACGAACGGATAACCGCCCGCATCACGGGGGAGCGATCAGGTCGCTTCCCGCCATGAGCTAAGCCTGAGTTGGAGCGTCTGAGGAGGTGCATGGCGCTGTCGGCTAGACCATGTCCTGCGGCATCTGCCTTCTCTGCCACCCAGGCCAGGATCTTGGGCAAGATCTGAACCGCGCCGAAATGAGCCTTGCTCGTATCCACCTCGAGGTTTGCGCTGGTGATTCGCTTGGCCAGCCAATGAGTGTGAGCAGCTGGCGAGAAGACATCCTCGCTGCCGCTCCATAGCTTTACTGGCATCGTGATATCAGACAGATCGAAGCCCCACGGGCGGCTCAGCGCTATAACGTCGTCAATCCAGCCGTCTGCTGAGTCTCTGAGCGCATCGGCGTGCACCCTCGCGATTATCTGGCGGAGAGCGATGTCTCCGATAGCTTCTTTGTCGGGACCGACCAATTCTGGCCAAAGTACCTCTAGCAGGCCTTCCGAATTATTCCGCACGAGCCCGGCATGCTCGTTTAGCGTAGCGATGAGAGCACCGAGATCCTGCTCGGCGTCAAGATATGCTCGTACGTTGGAATCGGCCATGCCGGCCGACCAGTCCAGGCCCTCCGCGTCGTAGGGTGCCAAGCTGCCCAGCGCAGCGGCGCAGGTTACCCGGTCGCTCAGCAGTGCCGCGCAGGCCAGGGCGTGCGGGGCGCCTCCGGACCTGCCCACGACGCTGAACCGGCCGATTCGGAAGAAGTCGGCGATGGCCGCGACATCCGTAGCCGCATCCGCCACCGTCCGGCCTTCACGGCGGTCCGATCCGGGATAGCCAGGCCGGTTGTAACTGATCAGGCGGATCCCGAGCCGGTAGATGATGATGCCGCGAGGGCGCGGACCGTTGCTGCCGCCTGGCGTGCCATGCAACAGGAACACTGGCGTCCCGTCTGGGTCGCCTGCGATCTCGACCGACAGCCTGCGGCCATCCGGACCCTCGACCACCTGCGTCACGGCAGCCTCCTAAGTCCCTCTCGTCTCACTTCATGGTACGGCTGGAGAAGCGGTTACGTACCAGCCATCTGCTGCCCTGAGGAGTAGATGCCTAAAATTTATCTCCAGATCCCGCGGGCGGCCGAGCGGCATTGCGGTCGCTTAATTATCCCAGATCATCCGGATGCGGCAAAGTTAGGCTCAGGGCCGTCGTGGATTATAGTTAATTGTTTGTCAAACCAGGCTAAACCGGAAACGCGCCCCACCTAGGGCTGTCAATGCTGAACCTTGACCGCTGGGTGGCAATTTTCGGCCGGATGTGAACCTTAAGTACCGGACTGCCGCGCCGCCACACTGCAGAACGTCTCAACGACGGCCGGTTGTAACGACCTATAGCCACTATACGACCTTGGGGGCCGGCAGGCGATGGCATGGAGATCCCGCGATCCCGAGCGGCGGCTGCCGCCTGGGCTGGACCCTTGATCTGTCGGCCAATATTGACAGGATCATAGTTCACTGAGCTATAGTTCACTGAACTACAGTTCACTCAATGATCCGGAGTCATGGCACACGCTCTCAGCAAGCCCGCTCACGTCTTCGGCCGGGACCGGGAGTGGCGGGCACTGGCCGACTTCGCCGCCGACCCGCGCCCGGAGGCGACCCTCGGCATCGTCAGCGGACGCCGCCGCCAGGGCAAGACCTACCTGCTCCGATCGCTCGCCGCCGCCACCGGCGGCTTCTTCTTCGAGGCGGCCGAGGCCACCGAGGCCGAGTCGCTGCGGATGTTCGGCGCGGCGCTGGCGCGGCATGCCGGATCGGCCGCGGATTTCTCGTTTCCGGACTGGGAGAACGCGCTCAGGTACTTCGTCGACCTGGCCGGACCCGACCCGGTTCCGCTGATAATCGACGAGTTTTCCTACCTGGTGAAGGCCAGTCCCGCGATTCCTTCGCTGCTGCGCAGGGAAATCGACGGCCGCGGGCCCTCGCAGGGCGGCGCCGGCCGCGCGCGCGTCCTGCTCTGCGGCTCGGCGATGTCCGTGATGGGCGGCCTGCTGGCGGGCAACGCCCCGCTGCGGGGACGGGCCGGCCTGGAGATGATCATCAAGCCGTTCGGCTTCCGTGACGCGGCGCACTTCTGGGAGGTAAGCGATCCCGGCCTCGCCCTCCGGCTGCACGCGATCGTCGGCGGCACGCCCGCGTACCGCCGCCAGTTCGTCCGCGACGACGCCCCGGCCGGGCCGGACGACTTCGACGACTGGGTGGTGCGCACCGTGCTCAACCCGGACCGCCCGCTGCTCCGCGAGGCGCGGTACCTCCTCGCCGAGGAGACGGACATCCGCGACCCGGCCCTCTACCACTCGGTGCTGGCCGCCATCGCGGCGCGGAACGAGACGTGGGGCGGGATCGCGAACTACATCGGCCGCAAGGCCTCCGACATCGCCCACCCGCTCAACGTGCTCGAGGATGCTGGCCTCGTGGTCAAGGAGAGCGACGTGTTCCGGGCCGGGCGGACGCGCTACCGCATCACCGAGCCGCTCGTCACCTTCTACGAGACGGTCATGCGGCCGCGGTGGGCCGACCTGGAGCTCGGGCTGGGCACCGAAGTCTGGGCCGATAGCGGGCCGGCGTTCGGTTCGCAGGTAGCCGGCCCGCATTTCGAGACGCTGTGCCGGGAGTTCGCCCGGCTCGAAGGGCGGCAGGCCTTCGGCCGCCCGGTGGGAGAAGTGGCTTCGGGGACCGTGGCCGATCCGGCGAACAAGGCTCAGATCGAGATCGACGTGGCCGTCCTGGGGCCCGCCCGGTCCGGTGAGCCGCGGCCGGTGATCTCGCTCGGCGAGGCCAAATGGGGAAAGGCCATGGGCCCGCGCCACGTCGAGCGCTTGCGCCGGGCCCGCGCCCTGCTGGCCGTCAAGGGGTACGACACGTCCGCCACCACCCTGGCGTGCTACTCAGCCGCGGGCTTCGACCCGGCCCTTGAGGCCGCCGCGGAAGACGGCGACGTCCTCCTGATCGGAGCGGACCGGCTCTACTCCTAGCCGGCCGCATGAGCGCCAGCTGGATCGGGCCTGGGTTGGGCTGGCGGACGTTGGCCAGGTGCAGCTTCTCGGGCATGTACTCGTCGAGCCGCTCATAGAAGGAGAGTCCAGGTAGCGGAGGCCGGCCACGTCAGCGGGGAACAGCTGCGCGAACCGGCGGGCGTAGCCGCCGCCCAGCGAGTGCGCGGCCAGCAGGCAGGGGCCGGCCACGTCGGCGGCGCGCAGCCGATCACGGAACTCGGTCGCGACCTCGGCGGCGGTGCGCGGCAGCGGCGCCGCGACGCCGCTCGCAACCCGCCTCCCGTGGGCGGGCGTGCCTCATCTCATTGCTGGACTCCGCCCGGGACATGATCCCGGCAATAAGGTGCATTACAGATTGTGAGTAGCGGGAAAGCCTTCTGGCGTTTCTGCTATGACGTTCAGTTTCACGAATTGGACGCTACCGGATGCCGGGTCTCGGCAGGCCGGTACGTCTTCAAGATGAGCGGCCTGCTTGAATCTGTCTGTGATCACATCATGGCGAAGTGGCATCGTTGCCTTCCAGCTGCGGGATATGCCATTATCGTAGAGTCGGCGCTCTGGAGAGGCGAGGTGCCTGATGGCCTAATGCATGCGACCAGGAGCCGTCAGAGCCGTGAATTTTTACCCGCCGAACCGGGCACTAGTCCGGAGGATGACGACCATGCCGACTGACTCCAGTACGCCGGAACCGCCGGATGATTACAATCCTTACTTTTACGTCAGCTACGCGCACTCTCCGGACGCACCGGAGAGCCAAAGCTCAGATCGATGGGTCAGCACTTTTTTCGGCGACCTCGAAGGCGAGGTGAAACGGTCCGCGTCTTCCCGGTCGAGTGCCATCAGCGGGTTCTTTGATCAGCGCATTCCCCCGGACTCGGACTGGAAGGAGCTCCTCGGCCTCGCTCTGGGCCGAGCTCAGGTGTTCGTCCCGCTCTACTCGGCTGGGTATTTTCATAGATCCTGGCCGGGGCGTGAATGGGCTTGCTACCGTCGCCGCCTTGAACTGGGCGGCCAACGGAACCCGGAGTCACGTTTCATACCTGTTCTGTGGGCGCCACTGCTCGCCGCCCAGGATCCTCCCGATCTCGGGAAGGCCCTGGCGCTCGGCGGCAACATGCCTGAGTACGCGGAGAACGGCCTCTTGGCGATGATGAAGATCAGGTCCTATCACGATTCCTACCGGAAGGTGGTGAGCCTGCTGGCCAGGCAAATCGTCACGATCGCGGAAGGATCGCCGATACTCCCGTCGGAGGCGCCGGACATCGATGAGTTGGCCAGCGCGTTTGCGCTTGAAGCACCACTGGCGACCTTCACCGTCCAGATCGCCAAGTCGGCGAGGCGTCCCGTTAACGCGGAGCGCGATCTCAGTCGCCACAGCGATAACGAATGGCGTCCGTTCCCGGACCAGGAGCTATCGCTGACTCATTCCGCCATGCAGGTTGTTGAGCGCTTCGATTTCCACGCCGAGGTCGGCGAGCTCAGAGCGGCGACCGGACAGGATAATCGCAGGCCGGGGATCATCTTGATCGATCCCTGGTTCATCGCGGACGAAGCCGGACGGTCGGTGCTGGAATCCGCGGCCAGGGACCTGCCCGAGTGGGTCTTTCCGCTGACCGTCCTCGACCAGCCCGGTGATCCTCGGAGCTGGGAACTCGCCAGCCAGGTAAGAGATATCCTCAGCCAGGGCGGGGCGCTGCGCACGCACTCATCCCGGCTGGCTGCCGCAGGCGTCAGCTCGCTCGAGGACTTTCTCGCGATCGTACCCAGGCTAGTGACAGAAGCTGAGCGGCAATACCTGAAGCACCGCGGTGGGCGAGTGCGGTCGGGTCCGCCGCGCGATCGGCCAAGCCTCCGCCGCCCACCCGCTTGATTAGTTCGCTTCGTCGCCAGAAAGAAATGCTTCAGCGCAGGATCGGTGGGGAAGGTACT
>Ga0207664_10003064_pt1 | contig 11105 bp, 9 predicted proteins | sample LARL83metaG_FD_184349 | JGI IMG/M metagenome (GOLD analysis project Ga0207664, IMG submission 184349) | Corn, switchgrass and miscanthus rhizosphere microbial communities from Kellogg Biological Station, Michigan, USA - LAR L8-3 metaG... | ecosystem: Host-associated > Plants > Roots >...
GAAGATTCTCTCGGACAGGCACGCCCTCTACGCCTATACGACCTCGGACTACTGGATCGATCTCGGACGCCCGGAGCACTATCTGAACGCGCATCGCGACATTCTCTCCGGCGCCATGCCGCTCAAATTGGAGCCCGGCATCAACGGCACGGGCTCGAAGAACGTGCACCCGGAGAACATCATTCCGCCGGTGCACGTCGGCGGCGGCGTCCGCATCGATCCTTCGGCGAAAGTCGGCCCCAACGTCGTTCTCGGCGACGGCTGCAGCATCGGGCCGAAAGCGCGCCTGACCGACTGCGTGCTCTGGGATGCGGTGATTGTGGACGAAGGCGGCGTGGTCGACGAGTCGATCATCGCCAGCGGCGCCCATATCGGCACCGGAGCGGTGGTAAGCCGCGGCAGCGTCATCGGCCACGATGCCGTGATCGACCCGGGAACCGTGCTGCCCGAAGGCGCCCGGGTGGGGCCCACGGCGCCAATCGCGGCCCGCTGAAAGCAAGCGAGCGGGCGCAACCCTAGCGCCTTGCGAAGGTTTATCCTTTAAGGACGAGCGGGTATAAACTCCCCGTCCGCTGCAGGGGGGTAGCCGCCAGCTTTGCCCACCTGCTGTAGCGAGTTTTTCTCCCAGCTGGCGTTTGGAGATCTTGGTGATAGGCAGACCCTCAGACACGCTCGCCGTGGTCTCTGTTCCGCGCACCCTCTTCATGGGCTCGTTCCCGCCGCGGGAATGCGGAATTGCGACGTTCACCAAGGACGTGGTCGACTCGTTCGATCGCGCCTTTGCCACGAGCAGCGAGATTATTGCAATCGACGAACCCGGCGGCGAAGTTCGCACGTACGGGCCCGAAGTTGTGGCGCGCCTGAGGCAAAATTCACGCGAATCCTATGCCGATGTTGCGGCCATCGTCAACGCGCATCCCGCGCAAGTGCTGAACATTCAGCACGAGTACGGACTCTTCGGCGGCGAGCGCGGCGAATGGCTCATCGATCTGCTGCAAGCGGTCGAGAAACCGGTTGTGCTCACGCTGCACACCGTGCTGCCCGAACCCGACGAGGTCATGCTGCGCGTCACGCGCGATTTGTGCCGGTACGCGAACCACGTCATCGTGCTCTCCGAAACGGGGCGCGATCTGCTGAGCCGCGTCTATCGCGTGGATCCGTCGCGCGTGCGCGTCATTCACCACGGCGTTCCGGACGTCTCGTTCCGCGATACCGGTCCGTTCAAAGCTTCGTTCGGCATCGGCGAACGCATGGTGATCTCGACGTTCGGTCTGATCAATCGCGGTAAAGGCTTGGAATTCGCGATCGAAGCGATGCGCGACGTCGTCAAACGCCATCCCGAAACGCTCTATCTGATTTTAGGCGAGACGCATCCGGTCGTGCGCCGCCAGGAAGGCGAGTCGTACCGCGAATCGCTGCAGCAGATGGTTCGCGATTTCGGCCTCCAGCACAACGTGCAGCTGATCGACAAGTACCTCGATTTCGACGAGTTGGTCAGCTACCTCGAAGCAACGGACATTTATCTCACGCCGTACTTGAACCCGACGCAGATCGTCAGCGGCACGCTCGCCTACGCGGTGGGCTGCGGCAAGGCGATCGTGTCGACGCCGTATCTGTACGCGCAGGAAGTGCTCGCGAACCATCGCGGGTTCTTGTGCAACTTCCGCGACGCCAAATCGATCGCGCAGCTCGTCAACGGCCTGCTCGACGATCGGGCTTTACGCCGCGCCACCGAGCGCCGCGCGTACCGTTTCGGACGCCAGATGACATGGCCGCACGTGGCTGCGGAATACGGCAAGTTGTTTGCGGAACTGGCGCCGCAGGAATTGGAGCTCATTCATTCTGCATAGAGTTGGTCCCGACGCAGCCGCCGGCGCGCCGCTGCCCGATCTCGATCACTTGATCGCGCTGACCGACGACGTCGGCGTGATCCAGCACGCGGTCGAAGACGTGCCGAACCGCTCGACGGGCTACTGCACCGACGACGTCTCGCGCGCGTACATGGTCGTTCTCGCGAAGCTCGAGATCGACGAGAACGACGCGATGGCGCAGCGCATGGCGGGCGTCTATTTGGCGTTCATGCACGACGCGCAGCTCGACGACGGCCGCTTCCACAACTTCATGAGCTACGAACGCACGTGGCTCGACGCGGTGGGAACGCACGACTCGGTGGGGCGCGCGCTTTGGTCGCTCGGCTACGGCATGCGCTACGCGCAGCGCGGCTCGTGGCGGCGCGTATCGAAGAAGCTGTTCGGTAGAGGGTTGCAGGCCGTGGATTGGCTGCAATGGCCGCGCGCGCAAGCGTACGCGGCAATCGGCCTCTCGCATGCATGCGAGTCCTCGATTGCGGACGGCGAGATTCCCCAGTACCGCGCGACGCTGCGCAAACTCGCGGATCAGCTCAAAGAGCGTTATCTGGAGGTCCGTAACGCCGACTGGCACTGGTTCGAGAATTTGATGACGTACGACAACGCGCGTTTGCCGGAGGCGCTGCTGCGCGCCGGCCTAACGCTGCAGGACGACGAGCTGGTTGCTATCGGGCTTCGCACCTTCGAGTTCTACAAGAAGGTGACCGTTGAGAACGGCGTCTTCGTGCCAATTGGCAACGAGGGCTGGTACCATCGCGGCGGCCCGCGTCCGCGCTATTGCCAGCAGCCCCTCGAAGCGGTTTCGCTGGTTGATGCCGCCCTCGTGGCACATGATGCAACGGGCGATCCGGCATATCGCGCGGTCGCGCAGATCGGCCTGGATTGGTACCACGGCCGCAATTCGCGCGGCATCGTGATGGCCCGCAACGGCGGTTGCCTGGACGGGCTTAATGAAACGTCGGTGAACATGAACATGGGCGCGGAATCGACGCTTGCATATTTGGCTAGTGCATACGCGCTGGCGGCGCGCCCGGCGAAAGCCCTGACGATTGCGCGATAGCACCTGAAATTACGACATTTATCGCTCCCTGCGTCGCCAGGGGGCGATTTTTGTGTTCACGGCGAAGATACGCGAGATGATCTTGGAGACCGAAGCCCTCAACGACGTACAAGCCGCAGCCGTTCGCCATGCGAACGGTCCCTGCCTGATTTTTGCGGGCGCCGGGAGCGGCAAGACGCGCGTGCTCACGCACCGCATCGCGTATTTGCTCGGCGAGCTCGACGTCGCGCCGGATCGTATTCTGGCGGTGACGTTCACGAATAAAGCCGCGGGTGAAATGAAATCGCGTCTCGAGCGCATGGTGGGATCGCAGGCGCGTGATCTGTGGGTCGGCACGTTCCATTCGATGTGCGTGCGCATGCTGCGCCGCGACGGCGGCCGCGCCGGCATCTCTTCGAATTTCGCCATTATCGACGATGCCGACCAGCGCACGCTGGTCAAAGAGATTCTCGCCGATCTCGACTATGACGAGCGTCAGCTCACGCCCGGCGCGTGCCTTGCGGAGATCAGCAAAGCAAAGAACTCACTGATCTGGCCCGAGCAGTACCACGAGAAGAACACGTCGTTCTTGGGTGAACGCTTCGGCAACGTCTATGCCGAATACCAACGGCGCCTCTCGGAGTCCAACAGCTTGGACTTCGACGATCTGATCGTGCGCACGATCGATCTTTTCGAGAAAGACGAAGCCACGCGCACGAAGTGGCAAAAGAAGTTCCAGTACATCCTGGTGGACGAGTATCAGGACGTCAACTTCGCGCAGTACCGGCTCATCGCAGTCCTGGGCGACAAACACAAGAACGTCACGGTCGTCGGCGACGACGATCAGTCGATCTATTCGTGGCGCGGCAGCGACTACCGCATGATCCTGCGCTTCGAGCAAGACTTCCAGGGCGCGAAGGTCTTTACGCTGGAAGAGAACTACCGCAGCACGCAGACGATTCTAGATGCGGCCAACGCGCTGGTTTCGAACAACAAGCACCGCCAGACCAAAAAACTCTTCACCAGCCGCGCGGAAGGCGAGAAGATTACCGCGTTCGGCGCGGACACGGAGCGTTCGGAAGCGCGCTACGTCGTCGAGAAGATCAAGGAACTGGTCCGTGAAGGCTCGGCGTACCGCGACTTCCTGGTGCTCTACCGCACGAACGCGCAGTCGCGCGTCTTCGAAGAAGCGCTCATCGCCGAAGGCATTCCGTATCGCGTGGTCGGCGGTGTCGGCTTTTACGCGCGCGCCGAGATCAAAGACATCATCGCGTACCTGCGCTACATCGAGAACCCGTCCGACGCGATCGCGTTCAAGCGCATCGTGAACGTTCCGCGCCGCAGCATCGGCCAGCAGACGCTCGCGAGCCTTGTGGGCGCGGCCAATCAAGCGCGTATGTCCGTCGGCGAGGCGATCTTCGACAAAGAACTGCTCAAACGCGCGGTTCCGAAGAAGACCAAAGAACTGGAACGCTTCGCCGAACTCATCGAGACGCTGCGCGAGCGCGCAAAAGGCTACTCGATCGCGGATCTGCTCGTGGCCGTTATGGAAGAATCCGGATACGTTCGCGAGCTGCGCAACGAAGACACCGCCGATTCGCGCACGCGTCTTGAGAATCTGCAAGAACTCGTCGGCGTGGCGCGCGAGTATCAGGAGAACGAGCCCGACGCGACGCTCTCCTCGTTCTTGGCCAATATCGCCCTCATCAGCGATCTCGACTCGCTCGATCCCGACGCGTCGTACGTGACCCTGATGACGCTGCACGGCGCCAAGGGGCTCGAGTTCTCGAACGTCTTCCTCACCGGCCTGGAAGAGGGCGTCTTCCCGCACTCGCGCGCGCTCGTCGATATGACGGAGCTCGAAGAGGAGCGCCGTCTGGCGTACGTCGGCGTCACCCGCGCCATGGATCGCTTGTATCTCTCGTATGCCGAGCGGCGCACGCTCTTCGGCAACACCTTCGCGCATCCGAAGTCGCGCTTCTTGGAAGAGATGCCCGACGTCGAGATGCTGGGCGGCGTCGTGCTGCCGCGCCCCGCGGGCGGCCGCTGGCGCGAAGTCTCCATTCACGAGACGGCCGGTGCCGGCATGTCGATGAACCTCAAAAAAGGCGATCGCGTGCGCCATCCCAAGTGGGGCGAGGGCACCATCGGCGACGTCGTCGGCGCCGGGGGCGACGGTCTAGTCACCATCGACTTTCCGAACGTAGGTCAGAAGATGGTCATGCTCAAATACGCACCGCTCGAAAAAGTGTGAGCATACGAGTAGCCGTTTCCGGAGCGCTTGGTCGCATGGGGCGGCTGGCGTCGGAAACGGTGAAATCCTCACCGGATCTCGAGTACGCCGGCGGCTTTGCCAGATCGCGTGTTCCCGAAGAACAGATTGACGACGACCTCGAGCGGCTGCTCGCAGAGCGCAAGCCCGAGGTTCTCGTTGACTTTACGGCGCGTCCGGCGACGCAAGAAGCGGCGCGCACAGCGCTGCAGCACGGCGTCTTTCCAGTCATCGGTTCGAGCGAATGGAACCAGGTCGAGCGCGACGAGCTCGGCGCGCTGTGCGACGCGCTCTCGATGGGTGCGCTGCTGGTTCCGAATTTCGCGATCGGCGCGGTGCTCATGATGCGCTTCGCGCAGCAGGCCGCGCGCTTTTTCCCCACCATCGAGATCGTCGAGATGCATCGCGCCGACAAGCGCGACAAGCCGAGCGGCACCGCGGCCGCCACTGCCGCGCGCATCAAGGCGTCCGGCGGGCCATCCGAGGTTCCGATTCACAGCGTGCGCCTCCAAGGGCTGCTCGCGCACCAGGAAGTGCTCTGCGGCAGTGCGGGCGAGCTGCTGACGATTCGCCACGATTCGCTCTCGCGCGAATCCTTCGCGGCCGGTATACTGTTTGCAATCCGCAACGTACGCGGATTGAAAGGCTTGCATTTTGGACTTGATTCCATCCTTGGCGGCGCCCACGGGGAGCTTTAATGCCGGCAGTACATGTAGGCGCCATGAGGTATTGGGGGCCCCACGAAGTGGGGGGCGCGCAGGCTAGGCCGGAGCGCCTTTTAAAATGAAAGTCGCGGTGGTTGGAGCTACCGGCGTCGTCGGGGAGACTATTTTACGCGTGCTCGAAGAGCGGCGGGTGCCGGTTGACGGCGTGGGTCTTTTTGCGTCGCGCACGCGCGGCGAGATTCGAGAGACCACGCACGAGGCGCTCGCGAACTTCGATGCCGTCTTCTTCGCGAGTTCCGAGGACGCGAGCGAGAAGTACGCGCCGCCGCTGCTCGAACGGGGCGCGGTGGTCATCGACAACAGTTCGACGTACCGCATGCGCGAAGACGTGCCGCTCATCGTTCCGGAAGTCAACGCGCACGCGCTGCGCGCGGAGCACCGGCTTTTTCCGGTCGGCAACTGCACCGCCATTATTCTGTGCGTAGCGCTCGCCCCGGTTCGCGACGCGGCCGGGCTTGCATCGGTGCACGTTGCCACGTATCAGGCGATCAGCGGCGCAGGGCGCGCTGCGCTCGAAGAGTTCGACCGCGGCGAGGGCAACGTGGTGCGCAACGTGGTTCCGCAGATCGGCGGCTTCCGCGAGGACGGCTATACCGGCGAAGAACTCAAGATCGCGGCGGAGACGCGTAAGGTGCTGGAGATGCCCGATCTCCCGGTTTTTGCGACGGCGGTTCGAGTGCCGGTGCGCACGGCGCACTCCGAAGCGGTCTTCTTTCAAACGCAGCGCGATACGAGCGTCGACGAATTGGCGGCGGCATTCGAACGCGCACCCGGCGTGGTGTTTCATCGCGAAGGCATCGTTACGCCGCGCGAAGTGGAGGGCACGGACCTGGTCCACGTTGCCCGCTTGCGCGCCGAGGACGGTTCGCCGCGAAACTTTCAGATGTGGATCGTCGGCGATCAGCTGCGCAAAGGCGCGGCGACGAACGGCGTGCAGATTCTCGAGCTGCTCATCGCGCGTGGTGGTGCATGACCAAGCCGGTCGTTCTGAAGTTCGGGGGCACGTCGGTCGCGACGCCCGAATTGCGCGATCTGGCAATTCTGCGGTTGCGTGAGGAGATCGATCGGGGCTTTGCACCGGTCGCGGTCGTCTCCGCGATGGGCCGCGCGCCCGAGCCATACGCTACCGATACGCTGCTCTCGCTCGTCGGCGGGCGCAGCGGAACGCGCAACAGCGACGTGCTGCTCGCATGCGCGGAGCTCATCTCCGCCGCGTTGTTCGCGGATACGCTGGAAGAACGCGGAATGCGGGCGCTCGCGCTCAGCGGCGCCCAGGCCGGCATCATCACCGGCGGAAAACACGGCGATGCGAAGATCGTTCGCGTCGAGGCCGGACGCGTGCGCGAGATTCTCGAGGCGGGCGCAATACCGGTCGTCGCGGGATTTCAAGGCATTACGGAAGACGGCGACGTGACGACCCTGGGCCGCGGCGGAAGCGATCTCACCGCGATCGCACTCGGCCACGCGCTCGACGCGGAGCGCGTCGACATCTACACGGACGTGAGCGGCGCCATGACCGGCGATCCGCGGCGCATCGCGGGCGCGCACACGATCGATCGTGCGAGTTTGGAAGAGATGACCGAACTGGCCCAGCACGGCGCGAAGGTGATGCACCACAAGGCCGCCGATCTCGCGCAGCGCACGAATACGCCGTACGCGATCAAAGGACTGCGCACCGGAACCGGAACGCTGGTTGACGAGGGGATCGAACATCAGAAGCCGGTAACGGGCGTGACCGCCTCGGGACGCGTTACGTGGATTCGAGTCATCCGCGGCGACATCGAAGATCAGCAGCGCCGCATGGCGGTCGAACTGCAGATGTTCCAGCGAATAGCCGATGCCGGCATCTCCATCGATCAGGTGACGATCAATCAAGCCGGCGTCATGTTCGTTGTGGAGGGCGATCGCGGAAGTGAGATTCGCCAACTGCTCGGGGACCTGAACCTCGCCGTGCGAGTGCGCGAGGGCTGCTCGAAGCTTTCGGTCGTCGGCGCCGGAATGCGCTACGCGCCGGGCGTCATTAACGGCATCGTGCAGGCGCTTTCCCACGCAAACGTCGAGATCATTCACTGCACGGACAGCAACATCACCGTCTCGGTGCTCGTGCCGTCTGCCGACGCACACCGCGCCGAGCAAGCCGTCCACGACAAATTCCACTTGGAAGAAGCCAGAGTGAGCGTATGAATCTGGGCAGCATCCTCACCGCAATGATTACGCCGTTCGACGAGAGCGGCGTTTTGGATACGCGCGAAGCGGCGCGCATCGCGCGCTGGCTGGTCGATCGCGGCAACGACGGGCTGGTCGTCGCCGGCTCGACCGGAGAAGGACAAACGCTCTCGCGTGCGGAGCGCAGCGCGCTCGTAGCGGCCGTGAAGGAAGCCGTAGCGGGACGTGCTTGCGTTATCGCAAACGCCGGCAGCAACGACACGCGCGAGTCTGTAGCATCCGTCGAAGAGGCCGCGCGCGCAGGCGCGGATGCAATTCTCGCCGTCGTGCCGTACTACAATAAGCCGACGCAGCGCGGCATGTTCGCGCACTTCTCTGCGATTGCGCAAGCCGCGCCGCTGCCGGTGGTGGTGTACAACATTCCGAGCCGCACCGGCGCGAATATGCTGCCGTCGACGCTGCTGGAACTCGCGGACGCGCACGAAAACATTCGCGGCGTTAAAGAGTCGAGCGGAGATCTCATGCAGGTGGGGACGATTCTGGCCGGGCGCAAGCCCGGCTTCACCGTCTTTAGCGGCGACGACTATCTCTTTTTGCCGTGCTTGGCAATGGGCGCCGACGGTGTGGTGGGCGTGGCGTCGCATCTCTGCTCGCCGCAGTACCGTGCGATGATGGATGCGTATTGCGCGGGCAGAGTCGAAGAAGCGGCGCGCACGCATCTCTCGCTGCTCCCGCTCATGCAGGCGCTTTTCGCAACCACCAATCCCATTGCCGTGAAATGGGCGATGCGGGAGCTGGGCTTTAAGGCAGGTGAATGCCGCTTGCCGCTCGATACGATTCCCGATGCCGTAGCCGATCGGCTTCGGCCTTTACTGCAACCCTACCGCGAACCCGCACTCTCTTGAAACAATTGACGATACTCGGCTGCCGGCTCGACGCGATCGATGCCGATGCGGCGACTGATGCCATCCTCCAATTCGCGCGCGAAGGCGCCGGTGCGCAAATCGTTACGCTGGGAACCGAAATGGTCGTGTACGCCCAGCGTGACCCGCGCTATCGCGACGCCGTCAACGCGTGCGCGCTTTCACTCTGCGATACGGTGGGACTGCTGGCCGTCGCGCGATCGCGCGGCGCGGATCTTCACGAACGCGTGACCGGCGTGGAGCTCATCGAGCATCTGTGCGCGCGCGCCGCGAAAGAGGGAACCAGCGTGTTTTTGTTCGGCGGCGCTCCCGGCATAGCCGATCGCGCCGCGAACGAACTTGCGCGCCGCTATCCCGGCTTGATCGTCGCGGGAACGCGAAACGGCTATTTCAACGCCAATGAATCGACCCACATCGCCGCGCAAATCCGCGCGAGCGGCGCACACCTGCTGTTCGCCGGCCTCGGGTTTCCCAAGCAGGAATATTGGCTTTCCGAGCATCTGCGTGCGACCGGCTGCGGCGCCGGCATCGGCGTCGGAGGCTCGTTCGACGTCATCAGCGGCAACCTGCAGCGGGCGCCCGAGCAGTGGCGTAAGCTGGGCTTGGAGTGGCTCTACCGGCTGGTGAAGGAGCCGCAGCGCTGGCGCCGCCAGTTGGCGCTGCCGCATTTCGTGCTGCTCGTCGCGGCAGAAAGCGTGCGATCGCGCTTTGCGCAGGGAAAGAGGTAGTCCATGAAAGCGATGATCCTCGCGGGCGGTTTGAGCACGCGTCTCTATCCGCTGACCAAACAGGTCCCCAAGCCCCTCGTGCCCGTCGCGGGCGAACCGAACGCGGTGCACCTCATCCGCTATCTGAAGTCCTACGGCATCACGGACATCGCGATCAACGTCCATTACCTCGCCGACATGATCGTCGATACGCTGGGCGATGGATCGAAGTTTGGCGTGCGCTTGGAGTACTTGTACGAGAAAGTGCTGCTGGGCAGCGCGGGCGCCGTCGAGCAGATGAAATATTTTCTCGCGGACGCGCCGTTCGTCGTGGTGGGCTGCGACGATCTCACCGATATTCCGCTCGACAAACTGCTCGAGTTCCACAAGCAGAAGAACGCCGTCGCGACGATCGGCCTGGTCGAGCGCGACGAGGTCGATCAGTACGGCGTGGTCGTCACCGCGCCCGGCGGCAAGATTACCGGCTTTCAGGAGAAACCGCCGAAGGGAACCGAGCGCAGCAAGCTCGTGAACACCGGAATCTACGCGTTCACGCCGCAGATCTTCGATCGCATTCCCGCGGGCGTGTTCTACGATTTCGGCAAGAACGTGTTTCCGGAATTGCAGGAAACCGGCGCGGCATTTTACGGCTTTGACGCACGCGGCGCCTATTGGTGCGACATCGGCACGCCCGGCGAGTATCGCCGAGCAACCAATGACGTGCTGAGCGGCGCTTTCCGGATCCCCGGGCATGCGCCGGTCGAGAAGAACGTGTGGCTGGGATGCGGTACCCGCGTCGCTGCGGATGCCGTTATCGCCGGTCCGTCGGTTATCGGCGACGGCGTGGAGATCGGAAGCGGCGCGCGCGTCGAGCGTTCGATCATCTGGCAAGGCTCGACGATCGGCGAGCGCGCGGTGCTGCGCGATGCGATCGTCGGCATGAACTATCGGGTCGAGCCCGGTACGACGCTCGACGGCGCCATCGTGGCAAACGAGCCGGACGCCGCTTTGTCCTCCTGAGCCTCTCGAAGGGCGGCGTTGTCGTGAATGCTGCAGCATGAAACTGCAGCAGGTTCTCGACGTTCTCTTTCCGCCGCAATGCGGCGGATGCGATGCTCCAGGCTCCGGCGCGTGCGAACGGTGCTTGCCGCCGGGCACCGCTACAATCGCGCGAACCCACAGCCTCGACGTCGCTGCTCTGGCCCCATACGAGGGCAATCTTCGCCGAGCCGTTCTCGCGCTCAAAAGCGGCCGCAGCGACGTCGCACGAGCGTTTGCCCTGCGCCTGTGCGAGTTCGTAACGGTGGACGGCGTACTCGTCCCCGTACCGACCACGGCTGCGCGCCGGCGCGAACGGGGCTTCGACGGCTGCGAGCTCATCGCGCGTACGATCGCGCAGCACGTG
>Ga0207664_10003065_pt1 | contig 11103 bp, 8 predicted proteins | sample LARL83metaG_FD_184349 | JGI IMG/M metagenome (GOLD analysis project Ga0207664, IMG submission 184349) | Corn, switchgrass and miscanthus rhizosphere microbial communities from Kellogg Biological Station, Michigan, USA - LAR L8-3 metaG... | ecosystem: Host-associated > Plants > Roots >...
ACGCGACCGCAGGGACGCCGCCGGCCGAGCGGCGTCCCCGGCGGAGCGTCCGCGTCTTGGCGCCACGGGCCGCTCACATGCACCGCCGCTGAAGCTGGGATGCCCGGCTTCGCAGAAACGCCATGCCCCGGAGGGATTCAGGCGCGGGGAAGAGTGCGCTGAACCATGCTCGAGGACGACGACCAAATCCGATCCAAAGCCGGGACTGGGAAGGAGGACTGATGCCGCTTGCCACGCCGCGCCAGTACGCCGCGATGCTCGACGCGGCCGCCGATGGCGCGTACGCCTATGCAGCCATCAACGTCACCTCCTCCGAGACGCTGAACGCCGCGCTGCGGGGCTTCAAGCTTGCCAATGCGGATGGAATCGTTCAGATCTCGGTCGGCGGCGCCGCGTACATGTCCGGGACGACAGTAAAAGACCCGCTCCTGGGCGCACGCGCATTTGTGCACTACGCGCACGTCGTCGCCGAGGCGAGCCCGGTCCTGGTCGCTCTGCACACCGACCACTGCCCGCCGCAGCACGTGGAAGATTGGCTGCACCCACTGCTGGCCGAATCCCAGCGGCGCGTCGAACGCGGCGGCACCCCCTTGTTTCACTCCCACATGTTCGACGGCTCGACGCTTCCGCTCAACGAGAATCTGCGGATCGCGTCCGCCCTGCTCGCCAGATGCAGCGAGCTCGACGTCATCCTCGAGGTCGAGTCCGGCGTTGTCGGCGGTGAGGAGGACGGGATCGTGGGCCCCGCGAACGGGCGCGACGAGCTGTACACGACGCCTTCCGACCTCCTCCGCGTTGCCGACGCGCTGGGGATCGGCGAGCGCGGGCGCTACCTGGTTGCGGCCACGTTCGGCAACGTGCACGGAACCTACGCCCCCGGCAACGTGGTCCTGCGGCCCGAGATCCTGCGAACAGGCCAGCAGGCGCTCGCAGCAGCGTACCCCGACGCCCGCTTCCAGTATGTGTTCCATGGCAGCAGCGGATCCAGCGAGCGTGAGCTTGCGAAAGCGATCTCGTTCGGAGTCGTGAAGGTCAACGTTGACACCGACAATCAATACGCGTTCACGCGAGCGCTCGCCGGCCACGTGCTCGACCATTGGCAGGGCGTGCTCAAAGTCGACGGCGGGATCGGGGACAAGCGCAGCTTCGACCCGCGGGCGTGGGGCAGCGCCGGCGAGGCGGCGATGGCCGAGCGCGTCCGGCAGGCCTGCGAGCAGCTCGGCTCGGCCGGACGCAGCCTCGCGACCTCGGCCGTGGCCAGCGGGAAAGCCGGCCCGTCGTTGATCGATCTCGACTGAGTTCCGATCGACGTTGGATCGGGCTCGGACGGCGAAGGCTTGCTTCGCCAGCGGTGTGCGCGCCGCATCGTTAGGTGCGCACTGAACTTGCGCAACCCCGGATCTGCGCTCGGCGGACCCGCACGTGACTGTCTTCGGACCCACCACAGAAAGGCGGTCGCATGTCCCACACCGAATCTGAACCGGCCGGGGCTCCCGCGATCGGGGCGGCGACAGTAGTTCGGCACGCGAGGAGTTCGGGGCGAAGGGACGGTGTCCGTAAGTTCGTCGACGCGTCAGCCTGGGACCGGGACGACCAGACCGCTCACGTTGGCCGCTACGCTCCGCATATGTCACTGCCCCAGGATGCTCACCTTGTCACGGTCACAGACGGTGGCCGCGCGCGTGACGGCATCATCTTTGATCGTCCGAGCGCGACGAAGGTGGTCGTCGCTGTGATGGACCAACGCCGCGGACCGGTCTTTCGCACGCTCAATCCGAGCGCGCTCAGCCAGCGAGCCGAACCCGGCGATGATGACCTCCAGCTTCGTCGCCTGATCCGCCGGACGCCGCCCCCGGCAGGACGCCGGCACAGCAGCACGAGCGCCGGACAGGCCGCACGCGCGGCCCACACCCGGGGGGCAGCCCACCGAAGCACCGGCCGGTAGCGGCAGATCACGCAGCGGTGCGGTGGCCGCGATCTCCACCGGCCGGCCGGAGATATCGACGCCGTGATGACTCGGTCGCGTGTCGGTCGTGATCACGTGACGCCGACGCCGACCCCCCTCGGCGCGCGCCCCTCGCGTCACGTGCGTACCGTCGCCAACATTGGACAGAGGTGCTTGCCTCGTGGCGACCACGCCTCAGCGTTGGCGGCGTCTCAGAGGTCCGGCTGGTCGAAGCAGTCGCCCAGCTGCGCACGGGCGACCAAAGCAGTCGTGGACGACGGGTCGTGGATCTAGGGTGCGATGTTGTGGTTGAGGTGGAAGATGTTGGCGGGGTCGTAGCGGCGCTTGACCTCACGTAGCCGGTCGTAGTTTGGTCCGTACGCGGCTCGGACCGCGTCGTCGGCTTGGTCGTCACCGAGGTAGTTGAGCCAGCGACGCGTGGCGAGGTGGGGCGCCAGCGCGGCGTGTGTCTCCCGCGTCCAGCGGATGTTGGCGTCGGTGGCCTCCGGGTCTGTCCATACCGAGGGGATCAGGAGGTTCCAGCCGGGCTCGCGGTGCGGAACAGCGGTGTCGGTCGGGGCGACCCGGGTGACGGCGCCGTGGAAGTGCTCGAGCAGAATCGCGGTCATGGTGGACGGCACGCTGGCAAACCGCTCGACGGCGGCGTCGATGAGCGCATCCGGCAGCCCGCGGGTGAAGCTCGAAAGCCAGTAGTTGAACGAGCCCGTGGGATAGCCGGCGTCAAGCAGCGTGTTCATCACTGGGTAGGGCATGGGCCCGACCTGTGTCATCACAGGAGATCCAAACGAGAGGAACGGCGCGAGCTCGCGCGCGGTGGCGTCCGGATCGCCGGCGTGGCAGACGACGAGAGCCGAGAGCTTGGCGCCCGAGCCGTCCGGCGCATGCACCAGCCCGGCGAACACCGTCAGGTCGTCGGACACGTCGGCCACGGCGTCGCGATAGAAGCGCAGGAGATCCCGGGCGGCATCGACCGGGTGGGCGATCAGACCTCCGGTGACCGTGCTCAGCGGGTGCATACGGTACGTGAATGCTGTGGCCACGCCGAAGTTGCCGCCGCCGCCCCGGAGGGCCCACAACAGGTCCGGGTGCGACTCGGCGTCGACCTGGAGCACGTCGCCGGCGGCGGTGACCAGCTCGACAGCCTCGAGGTTGTCGCAGGCGAGCCCGTACTTGCCCATCATCCAGCCCAGGCCTCCGCCAAGGGTGTAGCCAGCGATGCCGGTCGTCGAGATGGCGCCGCCGGTCACCGCCAGGCCGTGGCTCGCGCCGGCTTCATTGAGCTCGTTCCAGGTCACGCCGCCCTGCGCGGTCGCGGTGCCTTGCTCGGGATCGACGCTGACGTTCTTCATCCCGGCGAGGTCGATCATCACGCCGCCATCGGTGACGGCGCGACCGGCGACGTTGTGGCCGCCTCCCCTGACCGAAACCTCGAACCCGCCGCTTCGGGCGAACGCGAGGGCTTCGACGACGTCCTGGGTGTTCCGGACGCGGACGATCAGCGCCGGCTTGCGATCGATGAGGCCGTTGTGCACGGCGCGCGCCGCGTCATAACTCGCATGATCGGGGGCGAGCACCGCACCGGTGACGCGGCCCTCGAGTTGATCAAGACGATGGTTGTCCAGCGTGGTGCTCATGTGGTCCCTTTCTGTTGAGCGCACCGCGTTCGCGGTGGCGTGACAGCTATCTGGCGTACCGCAAGTGCCCCGGAGAGACGCCGCAAGCCGGAGGCGACAACGCTCTCACTCGCGACCACGGAAGGCAATGGGGGGCATCACCCATCTGTCCAGACCGGATCGCCCGCACGAACCGTGCGGAGAGCTCCCAGAGCCGTTGAGCAGTGTCGGCATCGAGGGCAAAGTTGGCGCTGCCGACGCGCTCGGGGTAGATAGATCAGGCGTCCCTGTGCGCCAGGCGGCCTTCGGCCAGCGCGTCGAGGTCGACGTCGTCCAGGGACGTGACCAGCACATTGGGCTCGGCGGCGGCGAGAAGCTCCTCGTCATGCGCGCGCGAGATGCCGAGCGCGGCCATTCCGCCGGCCTTGGCCGCCTGGATGCCCGAGACGGCGTCCTCGATGACGAAGCACTCCTCGGGCGGCACGCCGAGCTCAGTGGCTCCGGTGAGGAAGATCTCGGGATGCGGCTTGCCCTGTGCGAAGTCGCGGCCCGAAATGTCGGCGTCGAAGAACTCCAGGAGGGTCAGCCCGGGCGTCACATGCTCGGACTCCAGACCGTTCTCCTCCGCGAAGGTATCCAGGCGGATCTTGCGCAGGAGGAGGCCCGCGTTCTTCGACGAAGAAGCGGCGGCGACTCGGATTCCGGCGTCTTTTACGGCGACGAGGAACCGCAGCGCGTCGGGGTAGGCGGTGAACTCGCCCGCCTCGATGAGCTCGATCACCAGCGACTGCTTGCGGTCGCCGTACTCCTTCGACCGAGTCGCGGCGTCTGGGACGTCGAAGTACTCGAGCGCCGCCTGCGCGCCGCTGAAGCGCGGCTTGCCGGACATGACCTGCTCATAAACCTGCGGGGTGAAGCGCTCGGGCGAGTAGCTCGAAGAGGGTTGGAGGTCGCTCCACTTCGTCTCCATGAGCTCTTTGAGCGCATCGCGCCAAGCCCGTTCGTGCGGCGAGTCAACCAGCACGCCGTCAACGTCGAAGATCGCGCCGTCAAAGTGATTAGCCACCGTTCCTCCTCCTTAGTGCCCAACGCTCGCCAGATGCTCGAGCGAAAATGTGTGATGGTCGCCGGCGCACAGGTCGCAAACCTCGTCGCCCACGGCGACGCGGATTGGCCGGCTGAATCCCTTCGTGTGCGCGACGACGGTCAGCCCGCGGTCCTTGAGTACGACTCTGATCGGCGTCCCCCGGAACTGCATCGGAAACGAGAGCCCGTCCAGCCGGTCGGTGAGCCTCGGGCGGAAGTGCAGGACGCCGTCACGGATGTCGCTGCCGAGGTATCCGCGCTGGATCAAATCGAGCGTTCCCGCCATCACCCCGAGATGGATGCCCTCCTTGGTCGTGCCGCCCTGGACGTCTCCGATGTCGCTCTCGAGCGCAGCAATGAAGCGCTCCCACGAGCTCTCCGGGTCCAGCGCGGCCAGCACCGCGGCGTGCGTGATGAAACTCAGAGTCGAGCCGTGCGACGTCCGCGCGTCGTAGTACTCGATGTTCTTGCGGGCAGTGTCGGGCCCGTACTCGTAGCCGAGGCGCTCAAATAGACGCCGCAGCTGCTCGTCGGAGAACAGATAGAAGAGCATGACCGTGTCGGCCTGCTTGGCCAGCATGTACCGGTTGGGATCGTCTCCCTCGGAACGCAGGATCCGGTCGAGTCGCTGGATACTGCCGTACTTCGATCTGTAGGCGTCCCAATCGAGCTCGGCGAGTTCCCTGTAGCCCTCGAACTGGCTGATGAGGCCGTCGTGGTGAAACGGGACGAACATCTTGTGGCTCATCTCGTCCCAGCGGGCGATCTCGGCATCCGTGAGGCCGAGGCGATCGGCCAGTGCCTCGCGGCGACTCTCGGGCAGCAGGTCGAGCACCTTCTGCGCAGTCTCGGCGATCCACGCGACCATCACGTTCGTGTAGGCGTTGTTACGCAGCCCGCCCTCGGCCGCCCCCGGATACTTCTCGTGGAACTCGTCTGGGCCCATCACCCCGTGGATCTCGTAGCGGTCCCGGTCGGGGTTAAAGCTGGCGATCGAGGCCCAGAAGCGCGCGATCTCGAGCATCATCTCGGCGCCGTACTCGCGCAGGAAGTGGAGGTCCTCGGTGGCCTCGTAGTAGCTCCAGATGTTGTAGAAGATCGCGGCGTTCACATGCCGCTGGTTGTGACTGAGGTCCGGCTCCCACTGCCCGGATAGCGGGTTGAGGTGGACGACCTGCGTTTCTTCCTTGCCGTCGCTTCCGCTCTGCCACGGATACATCGCGCCGCAGTAGCCGGCGTCGCGCGCCGCGGCCCGCGCCTGCTCGAGACGCCGGAAGCGGTACATCAGCAGGGCGCGGGTGACGTCGGGAAGGCGGAAGTTCAGGAAGGGATAGACATAGAGCTCGTCCCAAAAGACATGCCCGCGGTAGGCCTCGCCGTTGAGACCTCGCGCCGGAACTCCGGCGTCGCGGTCGGCCGTGTAGCGCGAACACACCTGCAGGACGTGAGCGATGTGCAGGCGCAGCAGGAGTTGGACGCGCTCGTTCCCCGGCAGGGTGATATCGCACGCGCGCCACATCTCCTCCCACGCCCGCTCGTGGCGCTCGAGCGCCTCGGCGAACCCGGGATAGCGGCCGGCGGACTCGCCCGCGCTCTCAAGCGGCTCGCTGATGGCCTGGTCGCGTGAGGTGTAGAAGGCGACCATCTTCTCGACGCGCACGGTCTCGCCCGCGCGCGCGTCGCAGGCAACGACCTGTTGGATGTAGTCCTCCGTCTGGAACAGGCTGCGCTGGACATCGACGGGGTCGTCGCCGCGGAAGACATTGGTGCGGGCGGCCTGGGCGAAGTACAGGTTCGACGTGCGGGTCTGGACTTTCAGCGCGATGACTTCGGGGCCGAACGTCCGCGGGGAGACCGGGTTGAGATGGCGGCCCGCGAGCTCCGCATAGCGTGCGACGCCGCGGTTGGTCACCCGTCCGTCGATGGCGGAGATGACCTCCATCCGGCCCGACCAGTTTTCCGGGGTGATCAGCCACTCGATCGCCGCCTGGTGGTGGTGCGCCATGCTGACAAAGCGACGACTGCGCAGACTGGTCTCCCGGCCCGCCCGGTCTCGGAAGCGCACCGACCGGGAGACGAGCGCGTAGCGAATGTCGTACTCGTGGCGGTACTCGAGCAGCTCGACGTTGTCCAGGTCGATCGCGTCGTCGCCCTCGATCCGGAGCTTGAGCACGAGCCAGTTGGGCAGGTTGACGAGGTCCTCGTTGAGTACGGGACGCCCGCCCATCACCGTGGTCTCGCGGTCGTAGCCACCGTGTGCATACGTCCCCGGGTAATGGGCGCCGCCCGCATCCTCCCACTCGGCCGCACCGCGCGTGCAGAAGTAGCCGTTACCGGTCGAGGTCAGCGCCTCGCGCAGGCCCTCCTCGTCAGGCTCGAAGCTGTCGTAGGCGAGGACCGCCTCGTCGGCGCGCTCGTCATTCACCGGGCCAGCGTGTCCAGGAATCGTTCCACCTCCTCGGTGGAGTCCAACACGAACGCGGCGGATGTGCCGCGGCCCCCGATCTCCGGATCATCGGCCTGGCCGACGAAGATGCCGATGCCCTTACCGGAGAGCGCCCGGAAGGCGTCCTCATCCGTGATGTCGTCACCCAGATAGATGGGAGCAACATCGTCGCCGTCAAGCCCGAGCGCCTTCAGCAGGTACAGCACGGCTTTGCCCTTGTCCCATTCGAGCTTCGGCTGAATCTCATAGACCATCTTGCCGGGCGTGACCTTGAGTTCACCCGGATGCTCGGCCAGTACACGGTCGACGATCGGCTTTATGGCGGGCCGATCGGCATCGGCGACGAGTCGGTAGTGCAGCGCGACCGATGCCTTCTTGGGTTCGACTAACGAGCCGTCGATCGGGTCGGCCTCCTCGCGCACCCGCTCCGTGACGCGTTCGATCAAGTCCTCAAAGCCACCACCCGCCTCGTGTTCCAATGTGCCCTCCGTCGGACTCCAGATATCGAAACCGTGGCTCCCCGCGACGACCAGATCCTCGACGCCCATGAGGTCCTGGACCACACGACGATCGCGACCGCTCACCACGCAAACCGGGCAGCGCTGCGCAAGTCCGCGGACCGCCGCGCGCATGCTGACCGAGATGACCGCGTCCTCCGGCCGGTCGACGATCGGAGCCAGCGTGCCGTCGTAATCGAGGAAGACCGCTGGACGACGTCCGTCGAGGTGGCGCGTGAGCTCGTTGCGGTCGCGCAGGGCGTGGGGCAGCACCGCGATGCTGTTCGGGGCCGTCATCGCAGGCGCGCCACGAGGTGGTCGATCGCGCCGGCCACGTCGCCGAGCTCGCCGCAGTGGCTGCGGCAGCCGACCCAGGCGTGGGGCCTATCGTGCACCGACGTCCTCGGGCCGCGACGCGGCTGACGGGTCGGGCGGGGAAGCAACGGGGGCGCGATCCGGTTCACTCAGAGGCTCGACGGCGGGTCGTTCGTCGGTGAGGTCGGCCCCCGACAGCGAGCCCTTGAAGTCGCGGATCGCCGAGCCGAGCCCGCGTCCAACCTCCGGTAGCCGCTTGGGGCCGAGGACGGCCAGCGCTATGGCGAAAACCAGGAGGAGGTGTGTGGGGCTGAGGATGTTTCCGATCATCGTGTGTCCTCTCGTCGGATTGTGTGGCCCGAATCTAGGCCCGCCAGTCGCGCGCTCAAGCACGATGGGCGATCAGTCGATCACGCGCGAGCGGAACCGTCCTGTGAGCATGCTGCGAGGCGACGCGACCGGCGACCTAGTCATCGATGCCACGGGAGACCGGAGTCCTGCGTCAACGAGTCCTTATGGACGAATGCGGATGATCGTCTGCCCGCTGATCCGCTTGGTCGGATTGAGGGCGGCGACGGCATCCTCGAGGGTCGCGACGTTGCCGATGTTCGTCCGCAGTCGTCCGTCGCGCACCCGCTCGACGATCTCAGCCAGTTGGGCGCGATCGGCCTCGACGACGAAGTCGATCGCCAGGCCGTCGGCCGGCCGCGCCTCGGGCGGCCCGGCGATGGTGACCAAGGTTCCTCCGGCCCGGATCAGGCCTGCGGACCGCTTCTGGATGTCTCCGCCGATGACGTCGAAAACCAGGTCGACGTCGCCGACGTCTTCCAGCGCCTCGTTCTCAAGGTCGATGAACTCCATCGCGCCGAAGTCCAGCACCGTCTGACGGTCGGCGGCGCGCCCGGTGCCGATCACGTAGGCGCCGAACTCACGCGCGAGCTGCGTCACCATCGACCCGACTGCGCCGGCCGCGCCGTGCACGAGAACCCTCTGCCCCGCCTGAAGACGGCCATGGTCAAACAGTCCCTGCCACGCGGTCAAACCCGGCATCGGCAGGCTGGCGCCCACGGTGAAGTCGACGTCGCCCGGCAGCGGCGCGAGGTTACGCGTCTCGATCGCCACATACTCCGCCAGCCCGCCGCCGCGATACGAGTCCGTGAGGCCGAACACCCGCTGGCCCACCGACAGCCCCGTTGTGCCATAGCCGAGGGCACTGACCACTCCCGCCAGCTCCTGCCCGGGAATCGACGGCGTCCGGTCCCGGCCGAGGCGATCGGTCCAGGTCGAGGGCCAGGTCAGCTCGCCAGAGGTGAATCCCGACGCATGAACCTGCACAACGACCTCGTTCAGCGCCGGCTCCGGCTCGGGCCGCTCCACCAGCGTCATCCCAGCCGTTCCCGCGACCTCGTCCGTCACCACAATCGCCTTCATCCGGCACCCCCTGATGCCGTCATCCGGGCGCCCCTCGACTTCCTTTCCCTGGGTCGGGTCCTCAGACGGGGATTCACCGACCTCCGGGCCCACCGTCCGATCTTCACCCGGCCGCTCGTAGGTCGTGGCTTCCAGGATCGGGTTTTCGTAGCGATCGTTCGACAGTGGCATGCGACTCCGTCCTTAGCTGAGGTGATGAGTACTCGAGCGCTTCGGATCCGACCCTAATCGGCTGCGGGAGCCCCTCAGAGTGCGATGGTGATCGCACGGTCGCAATGTGTTATCGGACCTGGTGCGGTGAGGGCTCGGCGGATGGTTTTGTCGGCCAGCGTCCACCGGCGGCGCGAAGGCATGACGCTGACTGGGCGATTGAGGAGCTCAGCGCCGCGTTCTCACTCGGCGTCGGACCGGCGGTGCGCCACGTGGATATCGTCAGCCATCTTGCTTCCTTTCACTGTGCCTACCCGTGCCTCCCGGCGGGGTTTGGTCCTTTGAGTGATCACGTAGATCGGGATGCCGAGCAGGATCAGCACGGTGCCGCGCTGCACCGCCTCCGCGCCGGTCGCACCTGCCATCCACAGCGAGAACGCCATGGCGAGGGCGATCGCGGCGATCGCCAATGTTCCCGTCGGTGGGCCGTCGCCGCTGCGCCGGGCTAGCGAGTGGGAGAGTTCGGCGGCCACGGAGAGGACGTAGCCGAAGACGTAGACGAACGTGCTCAACAGCGCGAGCGTGGTGAAGACTGCCAGCAGGTTTCCCGCCGCGTTGAACGCGATCAGTGCCGTGGCGAGGCTGGTGTTTAGAAGCAGTGCCGGCACGGGCAGTCCGCGCACGCGACGGGACAGGGACCGCGGGAAGAGGCCGTCCCGCGCGGCGCCCGCCGCCATCTCCGAGTTGACCAGGTTGAAGCCGTTGAGCGAGCCGAGCGCCGAGATCAGGGCCACTGCAGCGATCGCCTTCGCCGCCCACGCGCCGCCGAAGATCGCCTGCGCGGCGTCGGCGAATGGGGCGCCGGATTCGGCGAGCCGCGCCTGCGGCACCGTCCCCTGCACCGCCAGCGTGCCCGCGAGGTAGAGCACTGCCACGCCCGCCACACCGGCGATGATCGCTCGCGGCACGTTGCGCGCGGGATCACGCACGCGGTTGGTGGCCACGGCAGCGCTCTCCATGCCCAGGAACGAGAAGAGCAGCAGGGCGGATGCGCTAGGCAGCGCCGTCCACGAACCGCCGTGCGCGCGCACCGGCCCCACGTTGCCGGGGTGGAACGCGAGCAATCCGGCCACGGCGACGATCGCCAGGGCAGTGATCTTCAGGACCGTCGTGGCCACAGCCACCGCACCCACCGACCGGGTGCCGACAAGGTTGTTGAGCACCGCAATCCAGAGCACGGCGCCGGCCACGGCGAACCTCGTCAGCTGGCCCGACCCGAGCCCGAAGAGTGCCTCGGCGTAGCCGGCGGCGGCGACGGCGATCGTGGCATGCCCGGTCCACCCTTGGATCCAGTACGTCCAGGCGGCGAGGAATCCGGCGAAACGCCCAAACGCGTCGTCGGCGTAGACGTATGGGCCGCCCGAGCGCCGGGTCCGGCGCACGAGCCGCGCGAACGTCAGCGCGAGCGTGAGTGACCCGGCTCCGACCACGGCGAAGGCGGGCACACTGAGCCAGCCGTACGTAGCGAGCGCAGCGGGGACGGTAAAGATGCCGGTGCCCACGATCCCGCCCACGACGATCGCGAGGGTCGCGAACAGG
>Ga0207664_10003066_pt1 | contig 11099 bp, 12 predicted proteins | sample LARL83metaG_FD_184349 | JGI IMG/M metagenome (GOLD analysis project Ga0207664, IMG submission 184349) | Corn, switchgrass and miscanthus rhizosphere microbial communities from Kellogg Biological Station, Michigan, USA - LAR L8-3 metaG... | ecosystem: Host-associated > Plants > Roots >...
CCTACGGTCAACGACCCCGCCGACGACGAGTTCGCCCTGGCGCCCCGCTACGGCCTGGGCGCCTGGTGCGGCCCCGGTGACTCCACGTTCAGCATGGCGGGCCGCTACGGCCAGTTCTGCATAGTCTCCCCGCCCCGCGAGGCGGTAGTAACCATCACCGCCCACGTAGAGGCGGGCTCCCCAAGAACCTCAATCACGGCCCTGGTAACGGAAGAACTCCTCAACCACCTGTAGGGCTGATTCCGCCTACGGTGTGCAGCCGTGTCAGGGGGCGGAGGAACCGTCCGCGCCGCCGATGCTCATGATGGTGGCCGGCATCGGCGGTAAGTCTTGACTTACTCCGCAGCCATGCCCGCCCGCGCCTGCGGTCAAATAATGGGACAGGTTCCGTCTCGAGGTGTTATTTCCATCCAAGGCCCGCGGTTAATGGGGGATCGTCCCGGAGGCGGCAACTCTGATGGCAAGCGGCTTGTGGCAGGGCAACGTCCCGGACGACGGGCACAAATCACCGGTGATCGACACAAGTGTCCCGAACTCTCCTTTCTGTGACGCGTGTAGCTGGATGGTCCGGTCAGTGGGCCTTCCAGGAGTCTTGGATAGAGCGTGTCGCCGCGTCGCAGGCCGAGGACAGGGGTTTGGCTGCCGAGCCGACGGCAAGTCCGACCATCAGGGTTGAGGTGTAAGTCGTGCCTCCGGCACGGTATGTCACCACCACCCCCGGCGCCCAGCCGCCTGCGGGTGAGGCTGCGGACATGTCCACGGCTATCTCGTAGACGTCGGGGTTGAGCCTCATGAAATCAGCAGGTGCGATGGGCCCGTTTTCCGGGGGGATGGTAGCTCCGGGGATGCGTTGCCGGATTGCTGCCCATTGGGTTGCGGAGTGGGCTGTTCCCTCGTGGCCCCAGGCCCATTCGAAAGGAAGGGATATCTTGTAATGTGCCATCTTGTATACGGCTGCCCCGTGAAGAGTCAGGTTGTGCGGATGCAGCAGTGACACGGACTCCATGGTGACGGGCTCGGATGACTGGTTGTAATAGATTCCCGCGTAGTATCCTATCGGTGAGTCCCACCGGATAATTTCGGCTTCCGGATCAGGTGCAGGAATGCAGCCGATAAAAGCCTTTTGCCCGGTGTCCAGCGTCATCGGAGGAGTGGGAGTGCTTGATCCGCAAGCCGCTGCCGGCATTGCGGTAAGTGCGGCGAGGAGCAGGCGCCCGGCGAGGCGAGTCCGCCGTATCCGGCGGAACTCGCCTCGCCGGCCTGGGGGCGGCGCGTTTATCGGTGCCTCCTGCCTGGTCGTCCGAGGTTCAATTAAGGATCCCTGAGTGCACGCCGATCACGCCGGTGTATCCGGGGGAGCCGGGATAGCCTCCCGAGCCGCATATCGGATGCCCGTGAGCACTGAATAGGTAGGTAATGGTGGCATCCTGGGTAAAGCCGTCTTGTGCCGAAAGATTGATTCCGTAGCCGAGCGCGGATAGCTGGACGCCCGCGCTGAAGGTTTGCTGCGTTCCTTGCGTGAAAGAGTTCTTGGCACCAGCGTGGCTCGTGATGCAATCGCCAGCAGGTATTGACGGCGTCCCAGGCGTGGAGGGCTGGGCCTCGCTGGCGACATCCTCCTGCTGGAGGTGCCACGAGGTGACAGAGTTGGGCGGTATATTGCAGTACTGCTCCCACTCGTCGTAGACCCCGTCACCTTGGAGGTGATTGTTGCCTGCTCCGGTCAGGTCCTGGAAGTTATAGTATCCGCCTGAGTTCTGCGTGGTAGTCCCGGACGCAGTGAATCCGCCGTTTGCGCTGGTGTAGGATACGGCCGCTCCGAGTGTCAGCGACGCAGTTGAGCCGTAACTGAAGCTAGTTGTTGTGTCAGAGGCGGCGGTTTCTCTCATGCCAACGACTACCGGTATATTAGCGATCGTCTGGTCATCTATGATCCCGCACCCGCCCGTACTGGTTGAAGCCGACGGCTGTGCGGTAAGTGCTTTCGCCGGAACTGGGTGAACGACCAGCTTCGCGGACGGGATGGACGCAGTGCTGGCGCTCGCGGGAGTGAGGGCGCTGCTCGCTTGCCCGCTCGTGTTGGCTGCCGGCAGGGAGTAGAACCACTCCGCGGTTCCCCCCGGGGAAAACGCGTCGACCAGAAGGTTCATTGCGCCGTTGCTCCGTGGGCTGGTGAGCAGCGCGCGCTGCTCAGCAGGCAGGCTGACCGTGAAGCTGCCGCTGGCGTCCGTCGTCGTCCGGGCTAGCGGCGTCAGCTTGTCGCCTGCCTTGGGCTTCACCGGAACTGGAAACAGGATTACGGTTGCCCCCGAGACCGGTGCTCCTCCGGAATCGACCAGCTGCCCTTGGGCCAGTGCCGGGGCGGAGGAGAACTGCGGCACGTAGGACCAGGAACTCTCTATCGCCGCGGATGCCGACGGAGTTCCCGCGGCGAACGCGGCCTGTACCCCTCCAGTTGTTAGCCCGAGTGCCGCGATTCCTGCTGCGGTCACTCGAATCGTGGTTTTCCTGGTTTTAGCGCTCGACACGATTACTCCGATTTTTCGCTGTAGCCTCACGCGCCGCCCTTTCTGCTGAAATGCCCTCATTTCGGGTTTCGAGTCTGCATCAGGTTATAAGTCATGGGAGTTGGCCCGTCAAGGGGCAATACCTTGCGTTAGTGTCTTACGTTGTCGTCGTGCGTTGTCATGAAAATTGGCGGTTACGGTCGGTAATTGGGGCCCTTCGTCACCATCCGCTCATGACAAATACCAGGTACGCATACCGAAAGCTGTTCTCACTTCCGCAATCCTCAGCGCAGACGCCGGTGCGCTACAGTGCACCGTCAGGATTCACCCGCATCCCGGTCTGTTCATCCTGGCATTCGCGCCATGGCCGGCCGACATGGTAATCAAGTGCCCGCTATCGGCGCTTCCGGCAGACGGGATTCTCTCGGTGCGCGATCTGCGAGTCAAGACCCGCATGGGCCGAATAGTCCGCTACCTAGTCCCCGAATTCAGGCCGCCATAGAGGAATGGTTAGAAACAACGAAACCGCCCGCCTCGACGTTACCGGGGCGTTCGGGCCGGGGGCCGCCGGAAAAGGGACCCGCCTAACGGGCACCTCGTCGGCGGCCCACCGGGACATGAGCCACGAGGCGCTTCACCATTCCGCTCCCGGGTTCCGCGTCTGACCCTGTGATCTGCTACGCGCCTTTCCTTTCGTACCGTGGCGGCCCACAATGACGGGCATGACCAACGCGAGGGAACTGACCTTCAGGACCTGGTCGGCGACCGCCGATGCCGAGGGCGCCGCGAACTACAGCCGCTACTTCACCGGGACGCTGCTGCCAGAGCTGCGCAAGCTGCCTGGTTTCGAGGGCGCGTACCTGCTGCGCCGCGACCTTGACGTCGACGGCACGGTCGAACTGACCGCGCACACGCTGTGGGAATCCGCCGCGGCGATACGCGCTTTCGCCGGGGACGACATCACGGTAGCCATTGTCGAGCCGGAAGCCAGGGCGATGCTGCTGGACTTTGACCGCGTCGCGACCCACCGTCGCGTGGCGGCCGACGCCCGGAGCTAGCGGGCGGCCGGGGCGCCGAAGCCCGCCAGGTCGGCCGCGACCGCGTACGGCAGGTGGCGGGGCCAGGCGAGCAGGCCGCGCGCCAGCGACCTGATCTGTGGTCGCAGCGGGGTGAGCAGGTGCGCGCAGTGCTGCCAGGCAGCGCCTTCGTCCCCGGCGAACGGGGTTCCCCGCAGCCCGGCGCGGAACCGGCGGGCGTCTCCCCCGTCGTCGCGCCACGACGCGAGCCAGGCCGTCGCCTCCGGGCCGGGCGACGGCAGCGTCCAGCCGCGCAGCCCCTCCGCGACCTGACCGCCCGCGGCGATCACGAACGCGTCCGCGCCGCCGCCCGCGATGGAGTGCACCCGCCCGGAACTGCGACCGCCCGCCCTGATCGACGCCGAGCTGAAGCGCGCCCCCACGGCAAGCGCCGCCACCGCGTGCCCCGCCTCGTGCCACGCCGTGGCGACCGCCTCCTTGCGGGCCGGCGCGTACGTCTCCGCGAAGCCGCCCTGGTACCGCTGCCTGATCCAGTCGTCGTGCACGACGGACTCGTCGTCATACCGCTCAAGCCGCGCGAGCGCGGCCCGCACGGACGACAGCGTCCGCATTTCCCCGGGCGTCACCCGGCGACTATAGCCGGGAGTAGTCGCTGTCGAGCAGTTGCACGACCTTGTAGCGCTGGCGGCTGATCACCTTGCGCAGCTGGGCCGCGCCGCCTGCAAGCGCGATGACGACAGCCGTGGCGGCCGCCAGGATCGACGCGCCGAACACCGCGAGCCCGCCGATGACGTGCCCGAGCAGCATCATGATGAGGCCGGCGAGGAACGCCACCGGAATGGCCGCGACCAGCAGCACGGCGAGCACGCCAAGGGCGATCACCGCCTTCGCCTGCCAGCCCATCGTTCCTGTCCTCCGGGCCGGGTACCAGTCCGTCATTCCGTTCACCCTTCACCAGTACAGCCAGACATAAGATATGTCGTGTTGAATGGACAACGCAATACGGCCGTCCGCTATGCCGCCTCCGGATGGCAGCGGCTCATCCGGTCCGATAATGGGGTGTGCGGAGGAACCGGCAGGCCGCGTCCGGGCCTGTGTTTCTTGGCGAGCTGCGTGACCGGCTGCTCGATCAGGTGCTCGGGTGGCTGAAAGCCGACCCCGTCGTCAAAGGAGCGGCGCTCATCGGTTCGCTCGGCCGCGGCGAGGCCGACAACTGGAGCGACATCGACCTCCTGGTCCTCATGGACGACCGGGCCATCGCGCGGTTCGCGGCTGAGCCCGGCGCCAGTTCCTGGGCACACGCTGACCTGCTGTCAGACGGCCGTCATAACTCGCCGGCCGGCGCCACCTCGGTGGGCGCGACGCATATCCGCTGCGGGCTGCCGCTCCAGGTTGACCTGCACGTACACCCGGCAGACCGGACATGCTGGCCAAGCGACGGCCGCGTCGTCTTCGAGCGCCGGCCGACCGAGACCGGGACTCTGCCGTTCGACCAGCTGAACGCGAGCGGCCTCAGGCAACCCGCCACGGCAAAGACCGTGGACGAGATCCGGAGGATCCAGCTGAGCTACGTTCCGATAGCCGGCAAGTACATCGCCCGCCGGTCGCCGAGCGCCGGTCAGATGATCCGGTTCCTCGGCCAGGCGCCAGACTTCAGCGCCCGCGGCCCGGCAGCTCAGCTGCGCGCTCTTCGCGGCATCGCGGCAGGCCTCGCAGATCCGTCCTGGCCATGGCTCAGCGAGGCCGTGACCGCGTACCTGGACCTGGTTGCAGCGACCCTGTAGGCACAGACCAGGGGCAGACACTCGTGAACGCGGCTTAGTTACTGCGGCCCCAGCGCGCGCGGCGGAACAGGCCGCCGTACATCGCGTGGTTCCCGTACTGCGCCTGGTCGATCGCGTTGGCGTAGTACACCGGGGCGTCCCCCGCCGGCGGCGGCAGCGCGGTTGCCTGCGCGGCGTCCAGGTCGCAGCGGATGTAGGCCGAGGTGATCGACGCGACCTGGTCCGCGTCGACGAAGCGGAGATGCTGCGGCTGCAGCAGCTCAAGCCGCCGTGCGGCGGATGCCTCGCCTCGGCTCAGGTCGCGCTGGATCCGCCGATCAAGCCAACCGCCGGCGCCGGTCCACACCACGATCCCGTCGAAGAGGTCCTCCTCGGGAACCTCGAGCACGTGCTCGAGGATGCCGAACTGCGTCCCGTCCCTGGTGAGCACAGGCACGCCCGGGGTAACCCCCTGGTAGGAAACCGCGAGCAGCTCGTCGTCGTCCTCTTCTTCCATCAGAGATGCGCGGAGCCTTCAGGCGGCAGGGGATCCGCGCTCCCCCCTTTCACGGTCGCTATTAGATGTCTTGTTCGGGTATACTAGGAATGTGTCGTGTGACGTACGGGTATCTGCGAGTACCGCGTATGACCTCGGTCTACACGCCGCGGTGTGCGCGAAGTACGGGCGCCCTGTCCTGGAAGGACGTGTCGCTGCCCAGTTGCGGGAACTGACCGGGGAAAAGGCCGCCGCGAACGGGTGGCGGGTCGTAGCCTGCGAGGTCATGCCCGACCACGTGCACCTGTTCGTGAAGACCAGCCCGGCTGACTCCCCGGCGCACATCGCGCACGAGCGGCCCCGGCGCAAGGGGAAGACCAGGTGAGGCGCGCGTACAAGTTCCGCGCCTACCCGACGCGGCCGCAGGAGGGCCGGTCGGGCGCGCTGCTGCGCGATCACTGTGACCTGTACAACGCGGCCCTTGAGGAGCGCCGGGAAGCGTGGCGTAAGCGGAAGGTGCCGGTCTCCTACGGAGCGCAGTCGGCCCAGCTTAAGGAGATCCGCCGCGCCGACCCGGACGGGCAGGGCAGGCACTCGTTCACCGCCCAGCAGCAGACCCTCCGCCGGCTCGGCACGGTCTTCGATGGTTTCTTCAACCGGGTGAAAGCCGGGGCAAAGGCCGGGTACCCGCGGTTCAAGCCCTACACCCGCTTCGGTCAGGTGACGTTCGTGGCCGGAGACGGGTCGAAGTGGGAGCCGCGCGGGAGCGGTAAATGGGCGCACGCGACCTTCCGGGCGGTAGGCACGGTCAAGGTGCAGCAGCACCGGCCCGTCCGCGGCACTATCAAGACCCTCACCCTGAAACGGGAAGGGCGCCGCTGGTACGTCATCGTCACCGCGGACGCCGGGCCCGAACCGCTCCCCGCGGCCGGCCGGGCTGTCGGTGCCGACGTGGGCGTGGCGCGGTTCCTCACCACCAGCGACGGTGAAGTAGTGGGCAATCCCCGGTTCCTGGGTCAGTCCGCCGGGGTGATCGCGGACCTGCAGCGCCGTAAGGAGCGCGCTAAAGCGGGGTCGGGTAACCGCCAGCGGCTGCGCCGGGCACTGGCCAGGGAATGGCGCAAGACCCGTAACCGCAGGCTTGACTTCCACCACAAGACCGCGCGCAGGCTGGTCAGCGAGTGCGACGTAATCGCGCTCGAAGACCTGCACACGGCCGGGATGACCCGGCGCTCCGCGCCGAAGCCCGACCCCGGGCGGCCCGGCGCGTACCTCCCGAACGGGAGCGCCGCCAAGGCGGGACTGAACAAGGCGATCCTCGATGCGGGCTGGGTGCAGTTCGCGGTGATCCTCAAGGCCAAAGCGGAAGACGCTGGACGGCGAGTGATCTTCGTGAACCCGGCCTACACCAGCATCACCTGCCACCAGTGCGGCGCCCGGTGCGAGCGACCGCAGCAGAACACCGTGCTCTGCCCCGCCTGCGGCCCGCACGACGCGGACCTGAACGCGGCCAGGAACATCTACGCCAGGGCCGGGCTGGGCTCTGGTCAGACCGCCACAGCGGCCTGAGAAGCTGGCGGCCCCAGCCGTCAGAGCAGTCACATGCCCGACAATAACCGAACACGCGCCACCGGGCGGCGGCACCGGGCCGTAACCTCGCGTGCCGAAGAAGCAGGTCAAGATGGGGAAACCCCTCTTGCTTACGTCCCGGCGCGCGGAGTACAACGAGACGGTGGGAAAGCCAGCCACCGTCCTTTACGTCCTCGCGATGGTCGCCATCATCGTCGGCGTGGACGTCGTGTTCCTCAGGCACCGTTCTGGCCGCGGCTGCTGACGAACATCGGGATCGTCCTGGTGTTCATCGTGGTCTACCTGGTATTCCTGAAGCGTTCGTGAGCACGGCCGGCCGCGGCCGGTGGTGTGCCGCGGCGGTCAGGCGGGAATGGAGGCGGCATGCCGATTCCCCTGGTGGTAGGTCAGTGGAACAAGGCCGGGCTGAACAAGGTCACCAGGCATGTCGCGCCCTGGATGCCCGGCCTCGGCCTGATCGTGCACCGAGGACGGCGCTCCGGGACCGAATACCAGACGCCCGTCAACGTCTTCCCCACCGGGGACGGCTTCGCCGTCGCGCTGACCTACGGCCCGGACACCGACTGGGTGAAGAACGTGCTGGCGGCAGGCGGCTGCGAGCTGCGCACGCGCGGGCGCGTGGTGCACCTCGTCGAGCCGAGCCTGTTCCACGACGAGACCAGGCACCATATCCGGTTCCTGGAGCGCCAGGTGCTCACGGTCATGGGGGTAGCGGACTTCCTGTCACTCAAGAACGCGCCCCCCGCAGCGGCCGGTCCGTAAAGCGGAGCGCCGGCCGCGAGCATGAAGTGGAGGCAGGGTCAGCTTCCGGTCCCGGCGGCGGGGTTGACCTCATGCGCAGCGAGCACCGGATACAGGTCGATCCGGTCCGGACCGGGCAGCAGCGCCGGGTCCTGGCCGGGGAGCAGCTCGGTGCTCATGATCGCCTTCTGCGCGTCGAGCAGGGCCTCCTTCGTGTCGGCGACCGACACGACGACCTCCGACCCGTCATCGCGGCGCAGCAGGTAGACGCGGAAGTGGTGGCCGAGCTTGCTGATCGCGGGCTGGATCCGTTCCCGTGTGCCGAAGTCCGCGGCGGCGACCTGCTCCGGAGTACGGGGGCCGTCGAAGTAGGTGAGCTGTGCGTACATGGTGATCCTCCTGCCACTGAGCCATTGGGCTGACATGACCGACTCTGCCGCCTGCCGCACCTGGCCGGATCAGTGCCAGCACGTATCCCTGGTACGCAACCGCGCCCGGGCATAATTCAGCGCATGGAGGTGCCGATCGTCGGCCGCGACGATGAACTCGGGCAGCTGCGCGCCGCGCTGGCCGCCGCGTCCGGCGGGGCCGGGCGGCTGCTGCTGGTCAGCGGCGAGCCCGGGATCGGGAAGACCCGGCTCACCACGGCGGTCACCGAGATGGCCGGCGAGTACGGCGTGCCCGTGGCGGCCGGCTTCGCGATCGATGACCCGGGCATGCCGCCGCTGTGGCCGTGGCTCGAGGTGAGCCGGTCGGTGCCCGCCCTGGCCGACGTGCTCGGCGGCGCGTCCAGTTCAGCCGGCGAGGCCGGCCTTCTGGAGGACTCCTCGTCCGCGCGGTTCGTCATGTTCGCCGCGGCCAGCCGGGTCCTGGTCGGCGCCGCCGCGGAACGCGGGCTGCTGGTCGTGCTCGAAGACCTGCAGTGGGCCGACCGGACCTCGCTGCTGCTGCTGCGCCACCTGGCGGGCGAGCTCTCCCGGAGCCGGCTACTTGTCATGGCGACCTTCCGGGAGACCACGGGCAGGGAAGCCGCCGGCCCGCCGCTTGCCGAGCTGCTGCCCGCGCTGCTGCGGGCGGGTGGCCGGCCGGTCCGGCTGACCGGGCTGTCACGGCCGGATATCGCGCGCTGGCTGCGGCTGATGCACGCGGGCGGCGACGTGGACGGGCTGGCCGGCTGCGGGCGGGCACCGGCGGCAACCCGTTGTTCGTCCGGATGCTCGTGGAGCGCGGGCCGGCCGCCGTTGACGGCGGGCTGCGCGGCTTCCCCGAGCTGCGGCACCTGGTCCTGGCCCAGCCAGCTGAACGGGCTCGGCGCGCCCGCGCGGGACCTGCTGGACGCGGCGAGCGTGCTCGGCGAGCGGATCGACCCGCCGGTGCTCGCCGAGGTCACCAGGCTTCCCGCGGCCGAGGTGGCCGCGCTGCTCGACCAGGCCTCCGCGCAGGGGGTGCTGGCCTCGGCGCCGGATGTCACCGGGCTGTCCTTCGCGCACGCCCTGGTGCGGGACGCGGTATACGACGAGCTGCCGCCGTCGCGGCGGACGGCGCTGCACGAGCGGGCCGCCCGCGCCCTTGAGCGATCGGAACGCGGCGCGGCCCGTGCCGGGCAGATCGCCGGCCACTGGCAGCGCTGCGGCGGGACCGGCTGGGCGGCGCAGTGCGCCCGCTGGGCAGGTGAGGCGGCCAGGCTGGCGACGGCGTCGCTCGCCTACGACGCGGCTCGACCTGCCCGGCCCGCTGGCCGACGCCGGCGTCCTGCTAACCCGCATCGACACACAGGCGCGCGCGGCCAGCCCGCTGTCTCCCAGGGAATCGGAGGTGGCCTCGCTGATCGCGCTGGCGATGTCCAACCGGCAGATCGCCGAGCGGCTCGTGCTGTCCGAGCGCACCGTGGAAACGCACGTGCGCAGCATCCTGGCCAAGCTCGGCTACTCCACGCGCACCGAGATAGCCACCTGGTCGCTGCGCGGCGCCTCCCGGTAGCGCCCCGGACGGCCGCGCTGACCGGTGCGGAAAAGTCAGGCGCCGGCCGTCGGAGTTCCCGTCGCCCGGACGACGATAAGGGTATGACGGACCCGCGGGTGCGGCCCGACCCGGCGCTCGGGCTGCTTGAGCTGTACGACGACGCGCTGCCGCACGTCTACGGCTACCTGCTGGCCCGCTGCGGCGACGTGAGCCTGGCCGAGGACCTGACGGCCGAGTCGTTCCTCGCCGCGGTGCACGCGGCGCGCAAGCCGGGCGCGGCCGAGCCCTCGGTACCGTGGCTGATCGGGGTCGCCCGGCACAAGCTCGCCGATCACTGGCGGCGGACCGAACGGGAGCGGCGCGGGCTGCGCCTGCTCGACCGCGAGCCACCGCCGGTCGACGACCCGTGGGACACGGCCATCGACCGGATCCGGGCCCGCGAGGCCCTTGGCCGGCTCGGCCCGCACCACCGGGCCGCGCTCACGCTGCGCTACCTGGACGGGCTGCCGGTCCACGAGGTGGCCAGCCACCTCGACCGCACCGTCCACGCCACCGAGGCGCTGCTCGTGCGGGCCCGCGCCGCGTTCCGCCGGATCTACGAGGAGCAGGAGGGCGCGCGATGACCGATCCGTTCGAGACGCTGCGCGAGCCCGTCAAGCCCGCGGAACCAGACCCTGGCTTCGCCGCCCGGCTGCGGCAGGAACTGGCCCGTGAAGTGTTCGCATCCCCAGGAGGAACCATGCCACAGCAGACCGCCGAGCCACAGGCCGAGGGACAGCCGGGGCGCGAGCCCGCCCGCGCCCCGGCGCTAACCCCCTATATCACGGTGTCCGACGCCCGGCGCGCCATGGACTGGTACGTCCAGGTGCTCGGCGCACAGCGCCGCGGCGAGCCCGTCGTCAACCCGGACGGCACCATCGGCCACGCCGAGCTCGGTTTCGGCGACGCGGTGCTGATGCTCGCCGAGGCGTCCGACCTGTGGCCCGACGTGCCGGTGCGCGCG
>Ga0207664_10003067_pt1 | contig 11098 bp, 12 predicted proteins | sample LARL83metaG_FD_184349 | JGI IMG/M metagenome (GOLD analysis project Ga0207664, IMG submission 184349) | Corn, switchgrass and miscanthus rhizosphere microbial communities from Kellogg Biological Station, Michigan, USA - LAR L8-3 metaG... | ecosystem: Host-associated > Plants > Roots >...
AGCCGCTGCACCAGTTGCGCCAGCTCGCCGTCGGGTTCGACACCCTCGAGATCGAGGACCAGGCGCTGCGGATCCTTGAGCAGCATCATCTGGTGCGCGATCGGCGACGGCGACTCCAGAATCAAGCGCGTGTATTCCTGCGCCGGCCATATGCGCGCGGAGGCGACCGTTGCGGCGGACGAGAATCCCGGCAGCAACAACTGGCCGGCCGGAAGCAGCAACCATTGGCAGACGCGCCGCCGCTGCAGCGAGATTCGCGTTACGGCACCGTCGAGTCGAAGGCGGCCAGGCATGCGCTACCCGCGGGCGTGCCGGCTTCGAGCAGCAGTTCGCGACCCGCACCCCGATAACGCAGCGACAGCGCGACATCGGCGGGTGGCAGCATGCCGCGAACTCTTTCCGGCCATTCGATCACGCACAGCGCGTCGGGGCGGAAGTACTCGGCGAAGCCGGAATCTTCCCATTCGGCTGGTTCGTCGAAACGATAAAAATCAAAGTGATACAAGTATAAGCTCGAAATCGGATAATGTTCAACTAGCGTGTAGCTCGGACTTTTGACCGGCCCGGTCCAGCCCAGGCCCTGCAGCAGCCCGCGAACCAGCGTCGTTTTGCCCGATCCGAGCTCGCCCGAAAGCGTGACGATCATCCCTCCGCTCAATCCGGGCGCCAGCGCCGCGCCGGCACGCATTGTCGCGTCGGCGTCGGGCAGATACTTGCGCGACATTGGCATTGTCGTCATCGTTGAACGGGCCACGCGACACGGCGCGTGGCGAGCGAAGGTGTGAACTTATCTTGGCTACTACATCGTCCGGCGCAGTTGCACCCGACTTCGGCGCGCTCGTACGCGACATCCGCAACTGGGGTCTGGAGCTGGGGTTCGGCGAGATCGGCATCGCCGACACCCGCCTCGAGGCTGAGGAGGCGCATCTGCTCGCCTGGCTCGATGCGGGCCGTCATGGCGAGATGGATTATATGGCACGGCATGGCGTGCGCCGGGCGCGCCCGGCCGAGCTCGTTCCCGGCACCGTGCGCGTGATCACCGCGCGGCTCGACTATCTGGCGCCCGGGGCGCGCGACGCGGCGGCGACCTTGGCCGATGCCGGCAAGGCTTACATCTCGCGCTACGCGCTTGGCCGCGACTATCACAAGGTGCTGCGTCGCCGACTCGGCCGTCTGGCGGCGCGCATCGCCGAAAGCGTCGATGATTTTCACTATCGTGTCTTCACCGACAGCGCGCCGGTGCTCGAGGTCGCGCTGGCCGCCAAGTCGGGCCTGGGCTGGCGCGGCAAGCACACGCTGCTGCTGACGCGCGATGCCGGCTCGTTCTTTTTTCTGGGCGAGATCTACACCGATCTGCCGCTGCCGGTCACGCCCGCAGCCAGCGCGCATTGCGGCAGCTGCAGCGCGTGCATAGCCGCCTGCCCCACCGGTGCCATCGTCGCGCCGTACGAGCTCGACGCGCGCCGCTGCATTTCGTACCTGACGATCGAGCTCGAGGGCAGCATTCCGGAAGCCTTGCGGCCGCTGATCGGCAATCGCGTCTACGGCTGCGACGACTGCCAGCTCGCGTGTCCATGGAACAAGTACGCCCAGGCCGCGGCCGTCGGGGACTTCGCCGTGCGTAACGGACTCGACGACGCCGACCTGGTGACGCTCTTCGCCTGGACCGCGGACGAGTTCGAACGTCGCATGGAAGGCAGCGCGATCCGCCGCATAGGCTACGCGCGCTGGCTGCGCAATCTTGCCGTGGGCCTGGGCAATGCGGACTACGATGCCGCGATCGTCGCGGCACTCGCCGCACGACGCGATGATCGTTCGCCGCTGGTGCGCGAGCATGTCGCCTGGGCGCTGGCGCAGCAGGAGCAGAAGCGGACCGGCGCGGGCGGTTAGCGGATCAGCTGGTTCATCGAAACGATCGGCAGCATGACGGCCAGCACCATCACCAGCACGATCGCGCCCATGAATACGATCAGCAGCGGCTGCACCAGCGCGGCGAGCCATGTGAGGCGGCGTTCGACGTCGATCTCCTGCTCGCGCGCGGCGCGGTCGAGCATCGCTGGCAACTGGCCGCTCTGCTCGCCGTTGGCGACCAGATGCACGAGCAGCGGCGGGAACACGCGCTGGCTCGCCAGCGCGCGCGCCAGCGACACGCCTTCGCGAACCAGGCCGGCGGCGGCGTGCGCCGCCCGCCGCATCGGGCGGGCCCAAACGACGGCCGCGGCCGTTTCGAGTGCGCGCAACAACGGAGCGCCGCTGCCGGTGAGTATGGCCAGTGTGCTCGCGAAGCGGGCGGTGTCGAGGCCGCGCAGGACGCTGCCGGCGACCGGTGTGCGCAGAAGCAGCCGATGCCAGCGGTCGCGCCACGCTTCGGCACGCAGCAGCAGGATGGCGCCGGCGACGAGCAGCGCGACGGCAGCAAGCCAGTAGACGCCGGTTGCCCGCAGAAAGTCGCTGCTGGCGATCAGCGCGCGCGTGAGGAAGGGCAAGGCCTGGCGGCTCTGCTGATAGACGGCGACGATCTGCGGAACGACATACAGCAGCAGCGTGGCGATGACGGCGAGCGCGATCACCGTGATCAGCGCCGGATAGATCAGCGCCGCGGTGAATTGCGCGCGCAACGCCTGGCGCGCTTCGAGATAATCGGCAAGCCGGCTCAGCACGCCGCCCAGCTGGCCGCTTTCGGCGCCGACCGCGACCAGGCCGCGGTAGAGATCGGAAAAGGTGCGCGGGAACCGCGACAGCGCAGCCGCTAGCGGCTCACCCGCCGCGACCTGTTCGCGAATCGCGGCAAGCACGCGCGCCGCGCGCGGTTGATCGGACTGCTCGGCGACGGCGGCGAGCGCCTGGTCGAGCGGCATGCCGGAGGCGACCAGCGTCGCCAGCTGGCGCGTCAGCAGCGCCAGCAGCGGCGCCGCGAGGTGCGTCGTCGCGGCGCGCGCGGAGGAAGCTGTCCCGGCCGGCTCGATCGCCGTCGGGAACAATCCATCGCCGCGCAGCTGGTCTCGCACGGCGCGCGCGGTGGCGGCATCGCGCAGTCCGCGTTGGGCGCGACCCGCGCCGTCGACTGCCTCGTACCGAAACGAGGGCATCGTTGGGCCCGTTCCGCGGCGCGGCTAGCGCCCGAAGCCGCGCAACGGCGCGCGCAGAAGAAACTGGCTCGGCTTACCCAGCATCAGATTGACCAGGTCATCGAGCACCGGAGTCTCCAGCGCATCCGGATGGAAATCGAAAACCACCGGCTCGAACCGGTCGACATTACGCAGCGTAACGATGATGCTCTCGTTGACGAAGTCGGGGTCGAAGCGAACCTCGCAGCGCATGCCCGGACCGATGCGAATCGTGTTCTTCGTCGCCGCGCCGCGCACCGTCGAGTCCGACTCGCAGCTGAATTCGATATTGGCCATGACCAGCGCGCGCTCGATCTCGCCGGAGCGGCGCATCGCCACGTGCAGCGGCGGCGGCGCCGGCCCGGTCAGCGTGTAATAGACGACGACGTGCGCATAGACCTCGTGCTTCTGCAGCGGCTGCTTGCGGAACATCACCAGGCCCCGATCGAACACCATGTCCGTATAGCGCGCGATCTCGGGCAGCACGAATTCGCGCTCGATGCGCGGCGCGATCACCTGCAGCAGCTTGCAGGCCTCGTCGAAATACTGGAACACGGCGTGCAGGCGGCGATCGACCCGCTCGATGACTTCGCGCGACAGGCGCTGCTCCTGGACCCGGCGCGCGCTGACCGAGTCGGCTTGCAACCGAAGCTGCTCGAGCAAATAGGATTTCGGCGGATGGGCCATCGACCGAAGGCTCTCAAGCGGCGCCGGTGACCCGCAGCAACTCGGCGAGCGAGGTCGTGCCGTCGGCCAGCCACCGCGCACCGTCGCCGCGCAAGCTGCGCACGCCGGCGCGCGCGCACGCCTCGCGCAGCGCCGTCTCGCCCGCGTGATCGTGGATCAGGCGGCGCAAGGTTTCGTCGACCAGCACCAGTTCGTAGATCCCGGTGCGGCCGCGATATCCGGAATCGCCGCACTCGGCGCAGCCGACCGGCCTGTACAGCGGCTGTCCCGCCGGCAGGCCGAGCTCCAGCAGCAGCGCCGCTTCGCCCGCGGTCGGTGGCGATGCCGCGCGGCAGGCAGGACAAAGACAGCGCACCAGCCGCTGCGCCAGCACGCCGAGAAGGCTCGACGCCATCAGGTAGGTTTCGACGCCCATGTCGGCGAGCCGGGTCACGGCGCTGACCGCGTCGTTCGTGTGCAGCGTCGCCAGCACCAGGTGGCCGGTAAGACTCGCCTGCACGGCGATCTGCGCGGTTTCCAGATCGCGTATCTCGCCGATCATCACGATGTCAGGGTCCTGCCGGAGGATCGAGCGCAGCGCTCGTGCGAACGTGAAATCGATCCGGGGATTGACCTGCGTCTGACCGACGCCGTCGAGGGCGAACTCGATCGGATCCTCGGCGGTCATCACATTGAGCTCGCCGCGCGGCAGCCGCGACATTGCCGCATACAGCGTCGTCGTCTTGCCCGATCCGGTCGGGCCGGTGACCAGCAAAATGCCGTGCGGCTGGCGGACCAGGGCATCGATCGCGTCGCGCGTCGGCTCGCTCATGCCCAGCGCCGCGAGATCGAGCCGCGCCGTATCCTTGTCGAGCAGCCGCAGCACCACCCGCTCGCCCGGACCGGTCGGCAGCGTCGACACGCGCACGTCGACGCTCTTGTCGCCGAGCTTCAGCGCCATCCGCCCGTCCTGCGGCAGGCGCTTTTCCGCGATATCGAGGCTCGCCATCACCTTGAGCCGCGACACCAGCGCGGCGTGCAGCGTGCGCGGCGGCTCGACGACGTCGCGCAGCACGCCGTCGACGCGGAAGCGCACGACCGAGCGCGCTTCGTACGGTTCGAAGTGCAGGTCCGACGCGCGCTCGCGCAGTGCCTGCAGCAACAGCGCGTTGATCATCCGGATCACGGGTGCGTCGGACGTCGCGCCGAGCAGATCCTCGGCCTGCGGAATATCCTGCAGCAGCCGCGCGAGGTCGGCGTCGCGCGAAAGATCGCCGGAAAACTGCGTGACCGGCGCCGCCTGGTTGTACGCCGTCGCAAGCTCGGCGGCGAAGCGCTCGGCATTGACCGTCAGCGTCTTCAGCGGCCGCCGCAGGACGCGCCTGAGCTCGGCGATGCCTTCGACCGATGCGTCGCTGCGCGCCAGCACCAGGACCGACTCGCCGTCGTCCTTCAGCGGCAGCACGCCGTGCATGCGCGCGAAGGCGTACGGCACGCGCTCGAGCGTTGGCGGAGCGGCGGACGAGGGATCGGAGATCGGTGCCGGCATGACCCGCGGGCCCGCTGCCCTACTTCGCGCCCGGGGCCGGCGCGGGCGGCGTCGACACCGGCGCCGGCGGCTGGGTGATCGGCGGCAGTCGGGGCTCGGTCGGATCGGGCCAGAAGAAGCGCGGCCCCGGTGCCAGGCGCTGCTGTTCGCCGATCAGGTAATCGTAGCGATCGCCGGTCAGCGCGCCGCCCGCGCTGCTGGTGCGCACGACCGTCGGCTTGAGGAAGACCATCAGGTTGGTCTTAATGCGGCGCCGGTTGTCGTAGCGGAAGAGCTGCCCCAGCACCGGGACGTCGCCGACAACCGGGACCTTGTTCGTGCCGTCGGTGAAAGAGTCCTGGATCAACCCTCCCAGGACGATGATCTGGCCGTCGTCGACCATCACCGTCGATTCGAGCGAGCGCTTGTTGGTGATGATGCCGGCGGCGTTGGTCGTGTCCTCGATGCGCGACACTTCCTCGTAGATCGTGAGCTTGACGCTGCCGCCTTCGGTGATCTGCGGCTTGACCCTGAGGATGAGGCCCACGTCTTTGCGCTCGATCGTCTGGAACGGCGTCACCGTCGCCGTCGATCCGGTCTGCGCATACTGGCCGGTGATGAATGGCACGTTCTCGGCGACGATGATGCTGGCCTGCTCGTTGTCGAGCGTCAGCAAATTCGGCGTCGAAAGAATATTGGTGTTCGCGTCCGATCCCAGCGCGCGCGCGAGCAACGCGAGGTTGGTGATCGTGCCGAGTCCCGGGATGTTGATGGTGCCGCGAATGATGCCCAGGTTGAGGCCCTGCCCGACCGAGCCCAGGTTCGCCTGCGCATCGATGATGTTGGTGCCGGTGCCGCGCGTGCCGAAGTTGGTGCCGCCGCCCACCTGGGTCGCGCCGTTGTTGAGCTTGTTGGCGTCGAGGATGTTCCACTGAATGCCGAACTCGGCGGCCTTGTCGGCAGAGACCTCGACCACCAGCGCTTCGACATAGATCTGCGCGCGGCGAACGTCGAGCTTGTCGACGATCGCGCGAATGTTGTTGTACAAGGGTTCCGACGCCATCACCAGCAGTGCATTGTTGGCGGCGTCCGCCTGTATCGTCACCCCGGCCGCGGCGAATCCGGCGGCCGTGCCGCCGGCCGGCGCCGCAGTCACCGTAGCCGTCGCACCGGCACTCGCGGCGGTGGCGGTGGTCATCCCGCCGGCGGCAAGCCCTCCGGCGTTTGGCGCCAGCGATGCCGCAGGGGTCACCTCGCCCGTGTCGCCGCCGCCGCTGAACAGTGCGCGCAGCGTCCTGGCCACGCGCACCGCGTCGGCATTTTTCAGATAGATGATCGAAATATTGCCGCCGGCCCGTCCCGGCGTGTCGAGCTCGCCGATCAAGGCGCGCACGCGCGCGATCCGCGCCGCGTTCTCGCCCCGGATCAGCACGCTGTTGGAGCGCGGGTCCGCGACCAGCGTCAGCCGCTGCTGCGTATCTGCCACCGCGCCGGCGCCCGGCGCCGTATCGGCGAGCAGCCGCGTCAGCATCGGCACGACGTCGAGCGCGGAGGCGTTCTTCAGCGGCACGACGACGGGCTCGCCGGCCGGTGCCACATCCAGCGACGCGATGATGCGGTCGATGCGCTTCAGGTTTTCCGCATAGTCGGTGATGACCAGCGCATTCGCGGTCGGCACGGCGGCGATCGCATTGTTCGGCGTGATCAGCGGCCGAAGGACGTTGACGAGCTGGGTCGCCGATTCGTACTTCAGCACGTACACGGCAGTGACCAGGCGGTCGCCGCCGACCGTGACGGGACCGGTAACTACCGGCATGCCTTGTTGCTTCGCTTCGGCTTCGGGCACGATCTTGGTGACGCCGCCGGGGCTCTCGATCGCGGCCAGCCCCTGCAGCCGCAGCGCCGAGAGCAGCGTCGGATAGATCAGCGCGCGCGGAACCGGTGTGGCCGAAACGATGTTGACTACACCCTTCACGCGCGGATCCAGCACGAAGTTTCGGCCGGTCATTTCGCCGACCGCCCGGATGACGGCGTCGATGTCGGCATTGACGAAATTGAGCGTCACCGCATCGTCGGCCGCGCGCAGCGGCTGGGCCAGCAGGACGGCTGCGACCGCGGCGGCGGCAAGCAATTGGCCCGGTCGGCTCACGGAGAGCGGGAGGTTGGGCTGGGCGTCGTTGCCGTCATATCGCTCCGTGTCGCGCTTTACCGCGTGGGGCCGAAAATCCGGGCAATGATAGCATGCAGGTCGACCCCACCCGAGCGCGGCCGGGCCCCTCCGATGTTGAATCCGCCGCGCCATCTCGCATCATCTAAGGCCATGACCACGATTTCGGGAGCGCGTATGTCCAGCCAGTTTGTCCGGTTCCGCGTCATGCCGATGGCGGCCGGCGTACTGCTGGCCTCGATGCTGTTCCTTGGTGCCGGCACAGGCGCGGCCGCCGATGCGCCTGCCAAGGGCGGCGCCGCGGCCGTGCAGAAGTCGCCGCCGGCGTCGCCGCCGCCACCCTTGCCCGCGGCCGCGGCCACGGATTCGACAGCGGCGTCCGCCGACGACAGCGCAACTGCCGACGAGCGGGACGATCCGTTTCCGTTCGGCCGCCACCGCGGCCGTATTCAGATCGATGACTTCGATTCGTTCAAGCAGGCGATGGACGTTGCGCCGTGGATCGTCGGCGTCGTCTTCCTGGTGCTCGGATCGATCTTTCTCACGCCTATCATCCTGCTGGTTGGCATCATCTGGTACAAGCTGCGCAAGACGCGCCTGCAGAACGAGGCCGTGCTGAAGCTCGCCGAAAGAGGCGTGATGCCGTCTGCCCAGGCGGTTGACGCGGTGATGGCTGGAACGCCGCCGGCGCAAGCGGCGCCGGCGGCAGTGGCCGCCGCCGTTCCGGTGGCGGTCGTGTCACGGCGTCGCGCCGTGTGGTCGGACCTGCGCAAGGGCGTGCTCCTCGCCGCGGTCGGGGTCGCGCTCGTGCTCTATTCGTTAACCGAAGCCGGTGAGGCCAACTGGCTGGGGCTGGTGCTGCTTTTCGTCGGTGCCGGTTACATCGCCTTATGGTGGCTGGAGGACCGGCATCTGGAGCGCCGCGTCAGCGGCGGCGACGGCAACGGTTGAACGGGAACGTGCGTACGCTGGCAGGCAAGCTCGATGTCGTCCACCCCGGTCAGCGACGCGCAGCTGATCGCACGCGCAGTCGTCCACGACGACCGCCATGCCTTTGGCGAGCTGGTGCGGCGACACCAGTCCGCCGTGCGCTCAACCTTGCGCAGGCTGACCGGAGGCAACATCGCGCAAGCCGACGATCTGGCTCAGGAGACGTTTTTGCTCGCCTACCGCAATCTGAAGTCGTTTCGCCAGGAAGCGAAATTCTCGACCTGGCTGTATCGGATCGCGTACAACGTTTTTCTGGCCGACGCGCGAAAGATCAAGGATCTGCCGCTGCCCGACGATGCGGAGGGCGAGCCGGTCGCGGACGCGACGGCGCCGAGCCTGTCGCGGCAGGCGGCATTGAGCGTCGACCTGGAGCGCGCGATGCTCGTGCTTTCGGAGCCGGAGCGAGCGGCGATCGTGCAGTGCTATCATAACGACCTGTCGCACGAGGAAGCCGCGCAGGTGCTGGGCTGTCCTGTCGGGACGGTGAAAACGCATATCCTGCGCGCCAAGCAGAAGCTGAAGGCGCGACTGAGTGCATGGAGCCCGCAAGCATGAATACGCAGGACGTCGATACCGCCGACTGGCTCGATGCCGCGCTCGAAGAGGCGGGCCGCGAGCATCGCGCCGCGTACGTCGCCGACGATGGGTTCACGGCGCGGGTGGTCAGCCGTCTGCCTGCGGCGCCGACGCTGCCCGCATGGCGGCGGCCGGTGATCGTGCTGCTGTGGCTGCTGGCCGGTGCCGGCGCGTTTGTCGCTCTGCCGGGCGCCTTCGACGACGCATTCCGCAGCAGCGTCGCGCTGCTGGTCGGGCGTCCGCTCGGGTTGACCGACATCGCGCTGCTGCTCGCTTTGTTCGGCGGGGCGGCGTGGACCTCGCTGGTGTACGCGGCTCGGGCCGACTGACGCCGACCAGCCGCGGCAAACAGCGTACTTAAAAAAATGGCCGCCTTCGAGGCGGCCATTTTGTTTCCCGGCTGAGCGCGCTGGATCGGCGCTATTCCAGCCGGAAGTTGACTTCGACTTCCGCCTCGTACTTCTCCCCTTCGGGCTTGAACCGCCACAGCCCAAGCGCGCGAATGACTTCGCGGTCGAATACGCGCGGGGGGGTGGCGCTGACGATCCTGACGTCGGTGACCATTCCTTTCTCATCAACTTGCAGGCGCGCGACGACCTTGCCGCTCTCGACGCCGTCGCGCCGCGCTCTTTCCGGAAAGATGGGATCGGTCTTGTCGATCGGTACCAGCCCGCGCCGGATCGCCGGCTTCGGCGCCGGCGGCGGCGGCGCCGGCGGCGGCGGTGGCTCGATCACGTGCGGCTCGACCGGCGGCGTGATCGTCGGCGCCGCGATCACCGGTTCGGTATTTGTCACCGGCGGAGGAATGTCGGGCGGCGGAATATACGGCTGCTCGGGCGGCGGCGGCGCCTTGGGTATTTCGATCTTCTTCGGCGGCGGCGGGGGCGGCGGCGGCGGGAGCTTGATTTCCTCGATGATCGTCGCGGTCAGCGGCTTCTTGATCACCTCGACCGCCCGCCGTGCCAGACCGGTGACCAGGGCGTAGATCACGATCGCGTGCACCAGGATGACGATCGAGATACCGATCAGATGCCGTGTCGGGTCTCGCTGTTGTCGTGCGAAATCCATGTGCTTATGACTCCAGCCGTCTGCCGCAGTTCGCGACGCGGCTACTCGATGAACTGCTCGCTGCCGACGATGCCGATCTTGGTCAGCCCCAGGCGTTGCGCCGATGCCATCACGGCCGCAGCGACCGCGTATTTCGATTCCTTGTCCGGCCGCAGATGGACCTCGGGCTGCACCTGCTGCGAGGCTGCTGCCATGATCTTCTGCTCGAGCGTCGCGCGGTCGGGGACGACTTCGCCGTTCCAGTAGATGGCGCCGCGGTCGTCGATGTCGATCTTGACGACTTCGGGCAGAACCAGCGGCGGCGGCGGGTTCCCGACCGGCATGTTGAGATTGACCGAGTGCAGCTGGATCGGAATCGTGATGATCAGCATGACCAGCAGCACCAGCATGACGTCGATCAGCGGCGTCGTGTTGATGTCCAGCATGACATCGCCATCGCCGCCCTGGCCCCCGCTGGTGCCCACATTCATTGCCATGTTCGCTCCTCGAGACTTGCCTGGCTCGTCAGCCGCTGCTGCGCGGCGGCGGCTCGGTGATGAATCCGACCTTCGATATGCCCGCGCGCTGGCAGGCGTAGATGATGCGGCCGACCGCCTCGTACTTGGCGCCGCCATCGCCGCGGATCTGCACCTCCGGCTGCGGCGTGAGCACCGATACCTTCTTCAGCCGCTCGATCAGCGCGGCCGTCGTCGGGATGCGCAAGTCGTTCCAGTAAATGCGATCCTGCAGATCGACCGAGAGGACGATGTTCTCCGGCTTGGTCTCGCGAACCTCGTTGCGCTCTTTGGGCAGCTGCACCGGAATCGACGTCGTGACGACCGGGATCGTGATCAGGAAGATGATCAGCAGCACCAGCATGACGTCGACCAGCGGCGTGGTGTTGATCGTCGAGACGATCTCGTCCTCGTCTCCACTCGGCGAACCGACGCTCATCGCCATGGCGTCAGGCTCTGGCCGGGGCCGCCGCGACTTTCGGGGCGCTCAGAAGCACGGCAT
>Ga0207664_10003068_pt1 | contig 11095 bp, 10 predicted proteins | sample LARL83metaG_FD_184349 | JGI IMG/M metagenome (GOLD analysis project Ga0207664, IMG submission 184349) | Corn, switchgrass and miscanthus rhizosphere microbial communities from Kellogg Biological Station, Michigan, USA - LAR L8-3 metaG... | ecosystem: Host-associated > Plants > Roots >...
TTTCGTCGCCGTCGCGGCGAGCCAGGCCGGGTTCTTGATGTTGGAGGGCATGTTGGCCAGATCCCTGGTCAACCCGGTGGCGGCGCTGAGTGCGAGCGCCCGGTTCAGTTCGGTGAGTAGCGCCGGGTCGGCGCCGCACAGCCGGATCGTGCGCCGTCGCGGCGCAGCGCTCGGATCGCCCGTGACGCGGAACCGGTAGCCGCCAAGGCGTAGGCCGAGCACGAACATCACCAGCTCGATCGGCGCGATGTCCGGCGGCAGGGCCACATCCACGGCGACCGGTCGCTTGTCCGAGTCGGGCTTGTCGAAGTCCTGAATGGAACGAATCAGTCCGGCGCCCGCGGCCCGCCAGTCGGCCGCCGCGCGATCACCGACGCCGACCAGCCAACCGGCGCCGTTCGCAATGGTCCGGACCTCACCCGTCTTGCCGGTCGGCTCGACCCAGTCCCGCCAACCGTCGGGCAGATCGTCCGCGTTCGGGCCGATCCACGGCTCGGCTGTGCCTTCTTCCCTACCCGGCGCCACCAGTACGACGAGCGCGGCGTTCCGCCTGCGTTTGTCGAGCTCGACGTCGATCAAGGACGTCGGCACGGTGGGCGTGGTCTGGTGGCGTGCCGGCACTGGCTACCTCCGTGGCGTGTGGTGATCCCCGAGGCGAACGTACCCTGCTCGCGACACGGCCCCGGTCCCACGTCGAACACGCGGACACCGGGGCACGCACGGTAGGGACACGGGTGGGCGGAATAGTCAGTTGCCGGCCGCCTTCAGGGCGTCACCCAACTCACTGGCCTCCTCGGCGGACATCTCGACGACGAGCCGACCCCCACCCTCAAGCGGGACGCGCATCACGATGCCCCTTCCCTCCTTGGTGACTTCGAGGGGACCGTCACCGGTCCGGGGCTTCATGGCCGCCATAGCGTGCTCCCTCCGTACGATCTTCCCCGCCGACACGTCCGGCGGAGCGCCGGTCCTGGCTGACATTGTCCCCCATACGGACCCGAGAGGGAAAACGAGCCGATCTTTTCGTGTCGCGTGACGTGCGGCGACGCGCCACCTGCGCGTGCGTCGACTCTAGTGATCTTTCGTTGATCAACATGCGCGATTGCCCGGAATCGATGGACTGGCGGGCTATTCACGTAGTCGGATTCGGATGATCACCAGGAAGCTGATCACAAGACAGGAGGCCCGGCGGCGTGCGAGGCTGGCACCCGTGACGGACGACGAGGTACTGCTGATCACCGATCATGACGGCGTGCGCACGCTCACGTTGAACCGGCCCGCGTCGTACAACTCGTTGACGGTGGAGCTGAAGAACGCGCTGCTGGCCGGGTTGCGCGCCGCGGCCGTGGATCAGGCGGTCCGCGCCGTGGTGCTCACCGGTGCCGGCAAGGCGTTCTGCGCCGGTCAGGACCTCAAGGAACACGTCGCGCTGTTGGCCGCCCGTGATCCGGCGCCGTTGCGGACGGTCGACGAGCACTACAACCCGATCACGCAGGCCATCGCGCGGATGCCCAAACCGGTGATCGCCGCGGTCAACGGGATGGCGGCCGGTGCGGGCGCGTCGTTCGCGTACGCGGCCGACCTGCGGGTCGCGGGCAAGTCGGCGAAGTTCCTGATGGCGTTCGCCAACATCGGTCTTTCGGCTGATTCGGGTGGTTCGTGGACGTTGCCCAGGTTGATCGGGTACGGGCGGGCCATGGAGATGATGCTGCTCGCGACACCGGTCGACGCGGAGCGCGCGTTGGCGATCGGCATGGTGAATCAGGTGGTCGCCGACGAGGACGTCGTGGCGACGGCGACCGAGTTGGCCGCCCGCATGGCCGCCGGCCCGACGACGGCATACGCACGGATCAAGGCGGCGATGCTGACGGCGGCCGGGGCGGACCTGGACACGGCCCTGGCGGAGGAGTCGGCCGGGCAGGCGGCGGCCGGGTCGACCGCTGATCACCAGGGCGCGGTCGAAGCCTTCGTGGCCAAACGCCCACCGACGTTCACCGGGCGGTAGCTGGTTGGGGCGGACCACGCCACTCGTCACACGGGGGCCGGGGGCGTGGCACGACTGCCGCCGGGCCACCCATCGCTCGATCACGGGAGGCGCCGTCGTCGTGGTCGGGCACCGCGAGCGCGCCGCCGAGTTGTCGCAGTTCGACCGAGAACAGCGGTGATCCGGACCCGGTGACCTCCAGGAACCATCACACGCCTCGGCCCAACTGCACCCACTGCCGAACCAGACCGACTGCCAGAAGACCCGGTCCCGAACAGACCCACCCCGAACCAGTGGATCCTGCCGATCCAGTCGATCCACAAATTTCGCAACTCGTCGAACCAACCCGCGCGGCAGACAGCCCCCGCCCTCACCGGGGCTTCGTGCCCTTTTCGAGCCTATCGATCTTGGTTGGTAATTTCACATTGTTGGTTTGGGGTGTGGATAACTGGGTGGCTTGTGTATGGCCGGCTTGACACACCGCGTGGGCATCAGGTTGATGTGCGGGAGCGCCAGCAGTCGATCAAGTGGTCGTCGACCATTCCGGTGGCCTGCATCATCGCGTAGCACGTTGTCGGTCCCACGAAGGCGAAACCGCGTCGTTTCAGCTCCTTGGCCATCGCGGCCGACTCGGGGGTTGTCGCCGGTACGTCCGCGTTGCTGGCCGGTGGCACGTGGTTCTGCGGCGCGAACGACCACAGCAGCTTGTCGAGGCCGCCGTCGAGTTCGACCACGGCCCGCGCGTTGCGTACTGCCGCCTCGATCTTGGCCCGGTTGCGAACGATCCCGGTGTCGGCCAACAACTCCGCGACCCGACGGTCGTCGAAGGCCGCTACCGCAGCCGGGTCGAAACGGGCGAACGCGCGCCGGAAACCGTCGCGTTTGCGCAGAATGATCAACCACGACAGGCCGGACTGGAACGCCTCCAACGTCAACCGCTCGAACAGGGCCCGGTCGCCGTGCAGCGGTACGCCCCATTCCTCGTCGTGGTACGTGATGTAGTCCGGCGCCGACAACCCCCACCCGCACCGGGCGCGACCGTCCGCGCCGACGACCGCGTCACTCATCGGTTTCCGCCGACTCACCCTCGGGCGCGGCGGGGACCGACACCCGCTCACCGGACTCCAACTCGGCCACCCGGGCGCGTAGCCGGTCGACCTCCGTCCCCAGCCTGGCCAGCACCCAGTCCACCTCGGACATCTTGTAGCCCCGCAGCACCTGCTGGAACCGCACGGCCCGGATGTCGTCCCCGGTGGCGTCGTCGGCCGGCAGTCTGGTCGGCGACGCGCCCGGTGGCAGCGGCGCCAATTCCTCGCCCCGCCCGAACACGGCCGACACCAGCAGGTACACCACGGCCGCCACGAGCACCATGACGACGAGGTAGATCAACGCGGTGGTCACATCCCGATGGTGGCACGTCGCCCCGACGATGCCCACCCACGGGGCCCCCGCATCCCGCCTAACCCTCGCGTGGCCAAGCGTCCCAAATGGTTGAACCGTTTGGCTGATCACGAGTATCTTTCGCGATCACGGAACGCACACAAAACAACACGATCGGTGGAAGGTGGACACCAGATGGCTGTGCATCACGCTGCCCACCAGCAGGAACCGCTCCGTGACACGCCAACACCACGCTTCGAGGACATCACCCGCCACCTGGCCGCCGCTGTGCACGTGGTCGACCGGCTGGCCGACGACCTGATCGACGAGTTCCTGCGCCGCCCCCGCCGTGCGATTCCGCCGTCCCCGGGTGTCAACCCGGTCATCGTGCTCTCCGAGGCCATGGCCAGCCGCAGCCGGCGGGTGTGCCGGGACGTCGTCGTGCTGGCGCTGTCCGCGTCGCTGATGGTGGGACTCTGGCCGATCTCGCTGACCTGGCCGGCCGCGGTCGGCGCCGGACTGCTCACCTGGCTGCTGACCCGCCGGAGCCGGTCCGTGGGTGCCTGCGTGCTGGTCGCGCTGGTGACGGCGGCCGTGGGAGTGCTGACGGTCGACGTCACCACCGCCCGGCTCGGCGACCTGTTCGGCCGGATGCCGCCGAACATCGCGTTCGGTCCGGTGTCGACGGTCCTGATGAGCGGCCTGTTGCTGATCGCCACGTTCATCGACCGGCTCTACGTGCACGCCCTGGTCCGCGACAAGTTCGGGCCGGGCTGGCATCGGCTGCCGGGTTACCCGGTGCAGTGGCCGCCGCCGAAATCGGCCTGGTACGCGCGGCGTCTGGAGCTGATCGCCCGGGCCATGCACGCCGCCAACACGTACGTGCACGACGGGCAGCGGATGTTCGTCGGCGCCGGCAAGCTGACCCATTCGTGGACGATGGCGGTGCAGCTCAAACCGGACGAGCACCGGCCGCCCAGCGGCACCGTGGCCGCGTTGACGCCCAGCGCGATCTACCGGGCCGTGGTCAGCGAGGTGCTGTTGCTGCGCACGTCCGACGGGCTCGTGCCGGGCCAGCGGATGGCATCCCTCACGCATGGCGCCGTCGCGCTCACGTCGGCCGAGGCGCTGATCGCGCACGCCAGCGAACCGATCGGCGCGGCGATCCTGCCGGACCGGACCCAACCGCCGCACAGCTACATCGACCCCGCGTTGATCACCGGGATGGTCGATCGCCCGTTGGAGTGGATCCGGCCGTACCTGTGCTTCCGGGTGAGCGGGTGGCAGGACGAGGTCGTCGTGTCGACGTACCTGCACGTCGGCTGCGACGCCAATACGCTCTACCTGGAGTGGAACTCCTATCAGCTCGACCCGATCCGGCCGGAGTACCGGCACGAGCTGATGCGGCTGCGCCGCGGGCTGCCGGTGCTGTACGAGGCCCTCGCGGCGGCGGCAACCGTGCCACTGTCCGTGGCGTCCCGGTTGGCGCTGCTGGCCAGGGCGGTCGGCGACTCGTCCGGGTTCCGGTCCACCGACGACCAACTCGACATCGGCCCCACGTTCGGCGCGCGGCACAGCATCCGCGAGATCGCCGCCGACACCGCAACGCGCACGTACTTCCAGCACGCGGATGGCCTGCGCTTCCGCAAGCTGATCGAGCGGGCCACGCTGTCCGCGGTCGACTACGCGCTACGCGCGCACGGCCTGGCCACCGACGAGTTCGCCCAGCAGAGCGCGACGGTGATCACGTCGAGTGTGGTCCGGCCGGACGGGGCGTGATCGTCCGCATCGGCGGCCGGTCGGTCACGAGGACATCGGTGGCGTCCGGCAGCCATTCGCCGTCGACCTGCACGAACTGGGTGAACTCGGTCGTGCCGGCGGCGTCGGCGCCGCAGCGGGACAGCGCGGTGCCGAGGATCTGGCGCGCCATCACGCCCAGCGCCAGCAGCGACCGGTTGCGGTGCTTGCGCACGCCGAGATTCACCTGGGCCAAGCCGTCCAGCCCGAACCGGCTGTGCGCGTCGAGGAGGAGGCCGATCTCCACGCCGTACCCGGCCGCGAACGGCACCGACTCGGCGAACCGCCGTGTCACGGCGTACTCCCCGCCGAGCGGCTGGATCACGCCGGACAGTTCCGGGCGCAGCGCGGCCAGCAGCGGCCGGGCCATGAGTTCCGTCACGCGACCGCCGCCGGTGCCGTACTCGTCGGTCTCCAGCCGCAACGGCCGGCGGTAGAAGCCCTTCACCAGGTGCACGCCCCGTATCGCCAGGATCGGGCCGAGCAACGCCGTGACGAATCCGGGATCGGGATCGACGAGGTCGGAGTCCAGGAACACCACCACGTCCCCGGTGGTCGCCGCGAGCGAACGCCACAACACCTCGCCCTTGCCGGGCACCGGCGGCAAATCCGGCAGTACCTCGTCCCGGCGCACCACGCGCGCACCGGCCGCCCGCGCTACGGCCACGGTGTCGTCCGTCGAACCGGAGTCCACGACGACGCATTCGTCCACAACGGACCCGAGCAGCGGCAGCACGGACCGCACGACACCGCCCACCGTCGCCGCCTCGTCCAGCGCCGGCAGCACCACGCTGACCGTGCGGGAACCCTTGGCGGACAGCAAATCCGGCACCGTCCACGGCGGACTTTGCCAGGTCCGCCCAGCGAACCACGCGGACCACGCGGCGCTCATGCGAGGGCCCGCAACACGGCCGCCGGCGGGCGGGTGCCGGCGATGCTGGCGACCATGTCGACCACGTGCCGGGTCCGGCGGACCTCGTGCGCCCGGAACACGCGTGCCCCGCACCACGCGGCCACGGCGGTCGCGGCGAGCGTGCCGTCCACCCGGTCGGCCAGGCCGACGCCGAGCGTCTCGCCGACGAAGTCCTTGTTGGACAACGCCATCAGCACCGGCCATCCGGTCGCCACGAGCTTGTCCATGTTCCGCAGCAGGGCCAGGCCGTGCCAGGTGTTCTTGCCGAAGTCGTGCGTCGGGTCGATCAGCACACCCTCCCGCGGCACGCCGGCCGCGACCATCCGCTCGGCCGATGCGACCAGTTCGGCGACGACCTCGGCCACGACGTCGGTGTAGCGCACGCGGTGCGGGTCGGTGCGCGGCGGCAGGTGACCGGTGTGCGAGCACACGATGCCGACACGGTGCTCGGCCGCGACCCGTGCCAGCTCGGGATCCGCGCCGGCCCACGTGTCGTTGATCAGGTCGGCGCCGGCCACGCACACCTGTTCGGCGACCTCGTGTCGCCACGTGTCCACGGAGATCACCATGTCGGGATGGCGTTCGCGGACCCGCGCCACGAACGGCACCACGCGCCGGGCCTCCTCGGCCGCGTCCACGACCTCGCCGTGCGAACCGGCCCGCACGCCGCCGATGTCGATGATGTCCGCGCCCTCCGCGACGGCGTCGTCGACCCGGCGCAGCGCGGCATCGTCGGCGAACGTGGCACCACGGTCGTAGAACGAGTCCTTCGTCCGGTTCACGATGGCCATCACGAGCGCCCGGTCACCGGGCATCACGTGCTGGCCGAACCGAATGGTGTCCACGGCCACGATGGTGCCACGCGCCGATCCAGGTAATCTCGAATGGGCCGGACGAGGAGGGAAAACGGTGCTGTACGACGTGATTCGCCGGACGCTCGCACCTGCCGGGAAACTGATCTACCGGCCGACCGTGGTGGGCCTGGCGAACGTCCCCCGGAGCGGCCCGGTGATCTTCGCGGCCAATCACCTCTCGTTCATCGACAGCTTCGTGATCCCGCTGGTCGCGCAGCGCCAGGTCGCGTTCCTGGCCAAGTCCGAGTACTTCCACGGCCGTTCGCCGCGCCAGCGGCTGGTCGGCGCCGTGCTCGGCGCGCTGGGGCACGTGCCGGTGGAGCGCGGCAAGGGCCGGGCGTCGCTCGCGGCACTGGACGTGGCGACGGAGGTGCTCGAGGCGGGTGGCGCGTTCGGGATCTACCCGGAGGGCACGCGGTCGCTCGACGGCCGGTTGCACCGCGGCCACACCGGCGTGGCGCAACTCACGCTGACCACGGGCGCGCCGGTGGTGCCGGTGGCGCTGATCGGCACCGACCGGATGATGCCGGTGGGCGCCCGCCTGCCCCGGCGCCGGCCGGTCACGATCCGGTTCGGCACGCCGTTGGACTTCACGCGGTACGAGGGGCTCGCCGATTCCCCCGCGGTCCGCCGGTCGGTCACCGACGAGATCATGTACGCGATCCTGGACCTGTCCGGGCAGGAGTACGTGGACGAGTACCACAAGCGTCCGGACGCGGCCTGACAGCTTTCTGAAGAAGCATCAACTGTGAATTCCACGGCACGGTCCGGTCAGCACACTGGGCACGTGTCGAGCTGAACCCGGGATGCACGGCGGAGGACGCGCGCCCCCAGCACGACGTGCCGGCTCAGTGCGCGTCCTCCCATGCCTGGTAGGCGTCCTGGACCACGGCGACCGCGTCGTCGATGTCGTCGGTCAGGTGCAGCAGGTGGAGGTCCTTGTCGGAGACCTTGCCGCCGGCCAGCACGGAGGACGCCAGCCAGTCGTAGAGGCCGCCCCAGTAGTCCCGGCCGAACAGCACCACCGGGAACTTCGTCACCTTCTTAGTCTGCACCAGGGTCAGTGACTCGAACAGCTCGTCCAGCGTGCCGAAACCGCCGGGCAGGCAGATGAACGCCTGCGCGTACTTGATGAACATCGTCTTGCGGGCGAAGAAGTAGCGGAAGTTCACGCCCAGGTCGACCCACGGGTTCAGGCCCTGCTCGAACGGCAGCTCGATGCCCAGCCCCACGGACAGGCCGCCGGCCTCGGAGCAGCCGCGGTTCACGGCCTCCATCGAGCCGGGACCGCCGCCGGTCATCACGGCGAAGCCCGCGTTCGCCAGTGCCGCGCCGACCGCGCGGCCCAGGGCGTACTCGGGGTGGTCACGCGGCGTGCGGGCCGAGCCGAACACGGTCACGGCCTTCGGGACCTCGGCGAGCGCGCCGAAGCCCTCCACGAACTCGGCCTGGATCCGCAGCACCCGCCACGGGTCGGTGTGCACCCAGTCCGACGGGCCCCGGGAGTCGAGCAACCGCTGGTCGGTGGTGGTCTGCTCGACGATCCTGGACCGTCGCAACACGACCGGACCGCGCTGTTTCTCCCGGGGGTGCTCCGCGTCCGCGTCGCCGTCGGAGTTCCTGGCGTGTGGTTGTGCCGTCACGGGGTGAGTCTAGATTCCGGCTCAGCCCGTGATCGTGTCGGCGCCGTTCTCGACGTGACCGGCGAATCGCCGCCGGAACTCGCTGTTGCCCGCCACCGTCGCCAGCAGGTCGTACCAGCCGTGACCGTCGGCGATGACGTCACGATCGGTGGCCACCGTCGCACCGGCGGCCACCCGGAAGGTGGCCGGGTGGATGCCGGCGACGTGCACGGTCGCGGCGGATGTGCCGCCGTTGTGGATGGCCACGCGGAGCTTCGGACTGTGATCGGCGCCGACGACGGTCACCGTGACCTCGACGGCGCCGCCCCCGGTGATGCAGCCCGCAAATTCGCGCAGGAAGCCGTTGGGGCCGTACACCGCGATGTCGTACATCCCGTTCGAGCCGGCCGGCACGGGCACGCTGGTCCGGTTGTTCGGGGGCAGCAGGTGCTGGGCCGGGGCCGCGCCGTTCGGGTAGACGCCTAGGGAGAGGGCGGCCGCGCCGCTGTTCGCCAATTCGAGGGTGACCGCAGTGGTGACCCGCAAATTTGCGATCGGCTGGTATGGAATCGCACGGGCCGGGCGGACACCGTGCTCCTGGCGCGGCGCCACCTGCTCGCCCACGGGTGGCGGTGTCGGGGTGGGCAGCTTCGACTGGGTCTGGTCCGCGATCGCCTGGAGCTTGAGGGCGTCGGGGAGCACCGGGAGGCTGAGGTTGGCCTTGGCGAAGTCGAAGCAGCTGGTCAGGTCGCCGCAGACGGCCCGGCGCCACGCCGAGATGTTCGGCTCCTGCACGCCGGTCCAGCGCTCCAGGAACCGGATCACCGACGTGTGGTCGAACACCTGCGAGTTCACCCAACCACCCCGGCTCCACGGCGAGACGACGGTCATCGGCACGCGCGGGCCGAGGCCGATCGGCAGGCCACCGACGAACTCGTCCGCCGTGCCGGGCGCCGGGGTCGGCGGGACGATGTGGTCGTAGAACCCGTCGTTCTCGTCGAAATTGATGAACAGGACGGTGTTGTCCCACAGATCCTGGTTGCCCCACAACGCTTTCAGCACCGTCTGCACGTAGACGGCGCCGTCCACCGGGCGCGCGGCCGGGTGCTCGCACCAGCGGTACGGCGCCACGATCCACGACACCCGCGGCAGCGTGCCGGCCTGGGCAGCGGCCACGAAGTCGGCCAGCACATGGCCGGCGTTCATGCCGAGGCCGGAGTTGGGCAGCCACTGATTGATCACGTTGGCGCGGGCCGCGAGCTGCTGCTTCGCCGGGTCGGAGCTCGCCAGCGCGTCGTGATAGGCCTGGAACAGCCACAGCGGGTTGTCACCGAAGTCGCCGACCCAGCCGTCGAGGCCGCCGCCGTCGCCGACCTCCTTGTTGGCGTAGATCTGCCAGGAGATCCCGGCCGCCTGGAGCCGCTCCGGGTAGGTCGTCCACGAGTAGACCGGGTTGTAGTCGTCCGGGTTGGTGATCGCCGGGCCGCCCTGGTCGCCGGCCGGGTTGATGGTGCCCGTCCAGTGGAACAGCCGGTTGGGCGTCGTCGGGCCCTGGATCGAGCAGAAGTAGTTGTCGCACACGGTGAAGGCGTCCGCGAGCGCGCGCTGGAACGGGATGTCCGCGGCGGTGAAGTACCCCATGGTCATCTCGCTCTTGTTGCCCACCCACGCGTCCCACGCGCCGCCGTCCCACACCCGGTGCGTCGGGAACCAGCTGTGGTCGAGGTCACCGAGGTCCTGGCCGTCCACTTTGGAGGTGTCCACGTGGAACGGCAGCAGGAAGCCGCCGTCGGTGCGCTTGGTGTCGGGCTGGTGGAAGACGTCCTGGCCGTCCGGCAGGCGCACGGCGGCCCGGTCACCGAAGCCGCGGACACCGCGCATGGTCCCGAAGTAGTGGTCCATGGACCGGTTTTCCTGCATGAGAACCACGACGTGCTCGACCTCGTCCAGCGAGCCGCGGCGGCGCGGTTCGGTCATCGCGTCGGCCATCCCGGCCGGCAGTCCGGACAGCACACCGCCGGCAGCGGCGGCCCCGGCGACACCCCCGATGAACCTGCGGCGGTTGAACCCGGACGACTCGGCCATGATCCGCACCTTCTCTCTGGCGTTGGTTGCGCTCACGCGCTTCGAGAGGCAACCAGCAGAAGGCGACGGCCACCACGATTGACCGTTAACGCCACGTCAACTCGTGATGAACCGGCGCAGTACCTCGGCACACGTCGTGATCTGCGCGGCCGGCACGTGCTCGGCCTTCGTATGGGCGAGCGTCGGGTCGCCGGGGCCGAAGTTCACGGCCGGGATGCCGGCGGCGGCGAAGCGGGCGACGTCGGTCCAGCCGAGTTTGGCGACCGGCGTGCCACCGGTGGCCGCGATGAGCTTCTTGGCCAGCGGAGCGGTCAGGCCGGGCAGCGCCCCGGGCGCGTGGTCGACGACGGTGACCTCGTGGCCGGTGAACACGTCCCGCAGATGGGCCTCGGCCTGCTCCGGCGTCCGGTCCGGCGCGAAACGGTGGTTCACCGTCAACACGCACTCGTCCGGCACGACG
>Ga0207664_10003070_pt1 | contig 11093 bp, 9 predicted proteins | sample LARL83metaG_FD_184349 | JGI IMG/M metagenome (GOLD analysis project Ga0207664, IMG submission 184349) | Corn, switchgrass and miscanthus rhizosphere microbial communities from Kellogg Biological Station, Michigan, USA - LAR L8-3 metaG... | ecosystem: Host-associated > Plants > Roots >...
GTCCGTGCTGTGGGGCAGGCTCGCTGGCCGGCACACTGGCCTGCGCAGCGGTGCTGCTGCCCAGCGGCTCATCGGACGGAGTGGCGACCGCACTCACTAGGTTCCCCCGTTCCCGGTGCTGGCCGGCTGGGCCGGGCAGTCCGCCGGGATGGTCGGCCTCGGCTTCCTGACCTCCTTGGTCACGGTCTTGCCGTTGACCTTGGTCTTGACCTTCTGCGGTGGCGTGATCTGCCAGGTGTGCAGCGCGATGTACGCGTTATGGCAGTGCTGGTAGGCCGCCTGGAGGTTGGTCACGATGTTGCGCGCGCCGGCCAGCCCGGCCGGGGACGTGATCGTGGCCTGCAGATCCGAGGCCTCCATGCGGGGCAGTTCGGCCACTGGGATGGTGGTCCGCTGGGCCACGCTGTTCAGGCTCATCCCGGCCACGTTCTCGTTGATGCCGCGGTAGATGACGACCGTGCCGCCGTTGGCCGCGACGTAGTACTGGCTCTGCGTGTACCGCCAGCCCGCATAGGCCCCGCCGACGACCAGGATCAGCAGGATCACCAGCGCCGACTTGACCAGCGGCAGGCGCCGACGACGCCGGTGGTGGGTGCTTTCCGCCTCCGCCCGGGGCGGCGCCGGGTCGTCGTGCGCGATGGCCACGGCCGGGTGCGGCGCGGTCCGGGTCAGCAGATGGGCCCGCCCGGCCGGGGTGTCGGTGCGGAAATGGGTGCCGCCGCTGCCGTTGGACGCCGCGCCGACCACCACGGAGGTGTCGCTGGGCGGCAGCGGGGCGGTGGCGCTGTCCACCACGTCCGCGACGATGCAGGTGATGTTGTCCGGGCCGCCGCCCCGGATGGCCAGCTCGATGAGCTGGAGCACCACGTCGTCCAGGCTGGCCACCGTGGCCAGCGTCCGGTGCAGCGTCTCCTCGCTGACCACGCTGGACAGCCCGTCGGAGCAGAGCAGGTAACGGTCACCCAGCCGGGCCTCGCGCAGCGACAGGTCCGGTTCCACGTCGGCGCGGCCGTCCAGGGCCCGCAGCAGCATGGACCGCTGCGGGTGGGTGGCCACGTCGTCGGGGGTGATCCGGCCCTCGTCGACCAGCGTCTGGACCAGCGTGTGGTCATGGGTGATCTGGTAGAACTCGCCGTCCCGGAGCAGATAGGCGCGGGAGTCGCCGATGTGCACCAGGGCGACCCGGCTGCCTGACCACAGCATCGCGGTGAGGGTGGTGCCCATGCCCTCGAAGGCCGGGTCGGCGGCGACCATGTCGTGCAGCGTGTGATTCGCGTCGATGACCGCGCCGGCCAGCGCGTCGAGCAGGTCGCTGCCGGGCACATCGTCGTCGAGCCGGGCGATGGCGTCGATGGCCGCGGCGCTGGCGACCTCGCCCGCGGCGTGGCCGCCCATGCCGTCAGCCACGGCGAGCAGGCGCGGGCCGGCGTACGCCGCGTCTTCGTTCCCCTCCCGGAGGAGTCCGACGTCCGAGCGGATCGCGTACCGGAGTGCAAGTGTCATCTGCGCAATTCCAGAACGGTCTTGCCGATGCGGATCGGCACGCCTGTCGGCACCGGGATCGGCTGGGTCACCTTCTGCCGGTCGAGGTAGGTGCCGTTGGTAGACCCGAGATCCTCAACGATCCATTGACCGTCTTGAGGGAACAGCCGGGCATGTCGGCTCGAAGCGTAGTCATCGTTGAGCACCAGCGTGGCGTCATTTGACCGACCGATGGTGATTTGCTGGTCGGTCAGGGCGAGGCTGGTCCCGGCCAGTGCCCCGGCCGTGACGAGCAGCCGCTGCGGGTCACCGCGGCCGGCCCGGGCGGGCTTGGCGGGCCGCTGGCGGGCGGGCTGGCGCTGCCGCTTCTGCTTGCGGCTGGACTGGGACTGGCCGAACAGATCCGTGCGCACCACGCCCACCGCCGTGATCACAAAAAGCCACAGGACCGCCAGGAATGCGAGCCTGATCAGGGTGAGGGTCAGCGCGTTCATCGGGTCATATGTCCCTTGGGTACCTCGCCATTTCGCGGCCTTGTCAGTCAGTCTGCGGGGCCCGGGCCCGACTGCGCGGCGGCATTAGTAGATTCCATCCCGGCGGAACACCAGGGTGGTCCGGCCGAGGGTCACCTGGGTGCCATCGTTCAGCGTGACCCGGCGGACCGGCTGGCCGTTGACGAAAGTGCCGTTGGTCGAGCCGAGATCTACGAGCACTACCTCGCCGTCCTCCACCCGCAGCTCGGCATGGTGGCGGGACACGCCCGGATCGACCAGCCGCAGGTCACAGTCGGTGCCACGGCCCAGCATGGTAACCGGTGCGGTCAGCTCGTAGGTGCGCTGGCTGCTGCCGTCGTGGCCCGGCTCGGGGCCGGACACCAGCAGCCGCGGCCGGCCGCCGAAGTTTCCCGGCGCGTGCGGCAGGTCACTGGCTGGCCTGCGGATCTCGCCGCCCTCCACCGTGGTGCCGCGGATGACACCGGACCGGATCCGGAAGGTACCGGTGGTCAGGTCAGGAACGCCCTCGAACCGCATCCGCACCGGGCCCACGAAGGAGTACCCCTGCTCCCGTGCGTGCTCGCGGGCCAGGGTGGCCAATTCCACACCGAGACTGTCCGCGTACACCTCCAGGCGGTCGAAATCGGTCTCAGCAATCTCCACCACGAAGTCGTTCGGCACCAGGGTCCGGCCCTGCGCCACGATCGCGGCCCGGTCATCCATCTCGCGCTGTACCGCGCTGGCCACCTCGACCGGCTGCAGCTCGGACTTGAACGCCCGCGCGAAGGCACCCTCCACCATGCCCTCGAGCCTGCGCTCAAAGCGCTGAAGCACTCCCACCGGGTACCTCCTTCCCCTATCAGCATCCGATGGTATCGGCGCTCAGGGTCCACTTGCGGACGTGCTAACCTGACTCACTGCGTAGGGCGGGTGGCGGAACGGCAGACGCGCACGGTTCAGGTCCGTGTGTCCGAAAGGACGTGAGGGTTCAAATCCCTCCTCGCCCACACTGATGCTGATCTCGGTTTGCGCTGGAGTCGGGTTGCTTGGCGGTCAGGCGTGCTGGCCTGAAGCTTATGCGCCCGCGGGCGATGCGGGGGCGATCTTGCCAGCTCAGCGACGGCACTATGACCACCGGGTAATCCACGGCCGGCGCTGGTCAGCCCAGGATGCCCCCAGGTGAACACGGATGTCGCGGTCGTCGGCGCGGGGGCCCTGGGACTGAGCACCGCGCTGCACTGCGCGCTGCTCGGCCGTTCGGTGGCGGTCATCGACCGGCGGGCTCCCGGCTCGCAGGCCTCCGGCCGGGCGGCCGGGCTGTTCAAGTCGGTGCAGGGCGATGAGATCCGCACCTTCCTGGCCCGCCGCTCCATCGACAAGGTTCGCTCGTTCGCGGAGTGGGCCGGGGTCCCGCTGCCGGTGGCCGCCTCGGGCAGCCTGCTGGTCGCGCGCAGCGCCGGGCACAAGGCGCTGCTGGCCGCCGAGACCGCGCAGTCCCGCGGCTGGGGAGTGGAACTGGCCGCGATCAGCCCGGCCGAGGCGGCCGGCCGGTCCGGCGGCTACTACCAGGCGGCTGGGGACGAGGACGTGGTCTGGTGCCCGGAGGACGTGTACATCGAGGAGCCCGGTTCCCTGGTCGCCAGCTACCTGGACGCCTGCCAGCGGCTGGGCGTGGAAGTCCTGGCCGATGAGGCGGTCACCGCGGTGCTGACCACGGGGGGCGCGGTCAGCGGGCTGGAAACCGCCGCCCGGCGCATCGACACCCCGGTGGTGGTGGACGCGGCCGGCGCCTGGGTGCGCCAGGTCGGCGCGCTGGCCGGCGCCCGGGTCCCGGCCGCCCCGGTGCGGCACCAGCTGATGATCACCGAGCCCATCGCCGGGGTCGCGGCCAGCGCGCCGATCACCCGGGTCCTGGACCATGCGGTCTACCTGCGGCCGGCCCGCGGTGGGCTGATGGTCGGCGGGTTCGAGGCGCGCCCGCTGCCGGTGGACCCGCGCACCGAGCCGCCCGGGTTCGACACCGACTCGGTGCCGCTGGACCTGGGTGTGCTACGCCAGATGACCAGGGATGTGGCCGGCCAGGTACCGGTGGCCGGGCAGGCCGGGGTGGCCGAGCACCGGGGGGGCATGTTCACGATGAGCCCGGACGGCCGGTTCCTGGCCGGGCCGGTACCGGAGGTTCCCGGGCTGTGGGTGGCCAGTGGCTGCAACGGGTCCGGGTTCTCCTCGTCCCCGGCGATCGGGGAGGTGCTGGCCGGGTGGATCGCCACCGGCCAGCCCGGGCGCGACATGTCGGCCCTGGCGCCGTCGCGGTTCGGCCCGCTGGCTGATGAGGTGCTGGTGGAGCGTGGTATCTGGCAGTACGCCCACTACTACGATCCAGCTGGAGCCGCTTAGTCAGTGGGCGCTTTGCGCTTACAGCGGATATGGGACGGAGCACTAGCTACCCGTGAGTAGCGTAAATCAGCCCTGGCCGGTCACCGGGACCTCGCCTAACCCCCGTGGGCTTGAGGGAACGGGACCGGCCGGGGTCTCCTATCTATCAGGAGTACGCCCACGACTGCGACCCGGTAGCGGTGCCACCGGCTGGGTAACAGCGTTCAGGCGGAAAGGTACGGCCGGGCCCGCGGGCCGCCACGGTGGCGCCGGGCTCAGCCGGTGACCGCGGGGGTCAGGGGACCACGATGACCGGGCAGTGCGCGTGCCGCGCCAGCCAGCCCGGCACCGATCCGGCGAGGTGGTGCCAGACGTGCGCCGGAGCCCCGATGACCAGCGCATCCGCGGTGAACTCGTCGGCCACCGCGGCCAGTTCCCGGGCTGGGCTGCCCTGGCGGGTGAGGAGCCGGACGTCCAGCCCGGCCCGGTCACAGATCTCATCGAGTTCGGCCAGCAGCCAGCGCTGGGTCTCCTGGGAGTCCCGGTTCGGCGCGATGACCTGCCCGGTCAGCGGCTCGCAGAAGACCCCGGGCATGGCCACGTACGTGACGAGCAGGCTGCGGCCGAGCCGCCGGGCCATGCCCACGGCGTAGGCGAGGGCGTGCCGGCTGGCCTCCGAGCCGTCATAGCCGACGACCACGGGGTGATCGGAATCCAGGGTGCCGTCGGGGAGCGGTTCCGTGCAGTCAGCCGGCGGGCTGGCCGGGGTCAGGCCTGCCTGGGCCCGGTCTTCGCCGGGCTGGCCGCCACCGGGCTGGCCGTCCCCTGGCCGGCCACTTCCCGGCCCGGGACCCCCAGGCCCGGCAATACCCGGCCGGGCCGGTGACGCGTCGGGCCGGCCCAGCCGGAGCCACGCGCGCTGACCCCACCGGCGCCGTTCAGGCTGGCCCGGAAGGGGCTCAGGCTCTGCCTGGTTCATGGCTTCTCATCCTCGCGAATCCATGCTCCACTGACCGCTGGCATACCGCAAGCTACGTTAGTTTTGCTTAAACAAGTATCTAGCCTGATTCCATACCTTGCGGGGCTTCCCGGCCATACCGGTGCGGCCTTGGTGGGTATCCAATACCTTCCACCGGGCTTTGTATGCGGCAGACACGCGAAGCGTGGGCCGCCGGCCCCGGTGTGGGCCGGTGCGGGCCTGCTCGCCTGGCCGTGGCCGGAGAACGCCGGGGCAGGAGGCACAATCGATAACGTGCCAGAACTTCCGGAGGTTGAATCGCTCGCCGTGTTCCTGCGCGAGCGGGCGGCCGGCCAGGTCATCGACCGGGCCGACAGCGCGGCGATCTCGGTGCTCAAGACCTATCAGCCCGACCTGACCGCACTGCGCGGCCGGGTCATCGACGGCGTCCAGCGGCACGGCAAGTTCCTGGACCTCAGCGCGGTGCCCGGGGATGGCCAGCCGCCGGGCGCCCCGCTGCACCTGGTCATGCACCTGGCCCGGGCCGGCTGGCTGCGCTGGCGCGAGGACCTGCCCGCGGCGCCGCCCAGGCCGGGCAAGGGCCCGCTCGGCTTCCGGCTCCGGTTCACCGACGGCACCGGCTTCGACCTGACCGAGGCGGGCACCAAGAAACGGCTGGCCGTCTATCTGGTCGCCGACCCGGCTGAGGTCCCGGGGGTGGCCGCGCTCGGCCCCGATCCGCTGGCCGAATCGTTCACCGTCGAGGCGCTGGCCGCGCTGCTGGCGGGCCGCCGGACCCAGATCAAGGGCGTGCTCAGGGACCAGAAGATCATCGCCGGCATCGGCAACGCCTACTCCGACGAGGTGCTGCACGCGGCCCGGATGTCCCCGTTCCGGCTGGCGTCCAGCCTGACCGAGGACGAGGTCAAGGGCCTGCACGCGGCGATCGTGAGCACGCTCGCCGAAGCGGTCGACCGGTCGGCCGGGGTGGCCGCGGGCGACCTGAAGGCCGAGAAGAAGTCGGGCCTGCGGGTGCACGGGCGGGCTGGGCAGCCGTGCCCGGTGTGCGGTGACACGGTCCGCGAGGTCGCATTCGCCGATTCCGCGCTGCAGTACTGCCCCACCTGCCAGACCGGTGGCAAGCCACTGGCCGACCGGCGGCTGTCCCGGTTGCTGAAGTGAACCCCCGGCCGGGCGGCGGTGCCTGGCCTGGTGGGGTGCCTGGCCTGGCGGGGTGCCTGGCTCAGCCGGTCAGTGCACGGGCGAGCCGTTCATCTGCGACCCGTGCCCGGGGCCGAATACATGGCCCAGCTCGCTCCACCGGACCGACGCGCAGCCGTCGAGCCGGGAGAACTGCCCGGCCACGTGCCGGCCGAAGAAGGTCCCGGTGACCGTGGCCTTCTGCGGCCCGGAGACAATCATCGGGCACATGATGCCGCGCGGTATCGGCCCGAACGGGTTCTTGGCCGCGAGCAGCTGACGGCAGGCGGCCCCGGCGTCCGGGTGTGTCCCGCCCGTGGGGTCGCAGCGCAGCGTCCAGTGCTTCGGCTTAGCGCCCGGATGGGGCGTGACCACCACATTCAGCGACACCTTGGCCGCGGGCGCGTGGTGGCTGGGCTGGGCCGTCCCCGTGCTGGACACGCTGCCGCAGGCGGCCGCCGCCAGCAGGCAGAGCGCAGCCAGCAGGAGGTACCGGACGCCGGGCCGCGGCGGGCCCGAGGAGATCTTCATGCACATGTGACGCTCCGGGGGGCAGCGCGGTTCCGCCGTCCCGCTGGCTGCCCCAGGGGACGAGGATCATGCCTGGTCACCCTAGTGCCGCCGGCCGGGCCGGGGCCGGGTGGTGGGACAGACGGCCGGGTAATGGCCGCGATCTGGGCGGCCAGGCACGGAAAACGGCCCACATTTTGGGTGTGGCGTTATGGGCGGTTTGTCCTTGCGTGATGATGCATGTGCCCGATAGGAAAGGAATGTCCCGCCTGCCGGAGACGCAGGCGAGCCGGCGATTCTCGGCACCTGCGGGTGCCCTCGGGGGGAGTTCGCATGCCTGTGCCGTCTCATCGCTGGTGGACGCATGCCTGCTGCGCGGTAGCCAGCCTGACGCTGGCTGGCCTGAGCGCGGCACCGGCCGTGGCGGATGCCACGCAGTCTGGCCGGACGGCCGCGCGGGCCGGCGGAGCAGCGCCCGGCGGGGCGGCGGCCGGTAGGGTGGCGGCCGGCGGGGTGGCGGGCGGCCATCCTGCCGCGCGCTCAGCCAGCCGGTTCAACGTGGGTGCGGCCCATTCGCCGCAGCTCCTCAGCCAGCTGGCTGGGCCGGGTGGTGCTGCCGGGGCCGCCAGTCCCGGGCGGGCGGCGCCCGGGATGGTTCCGGCCGGGCGGCTCAAGGGCGCCAAGCAGGGCGTGGACGTGGCCGCGTTCCAGCACCCGGGCGGGAAGGCCATCAACTGGGCGACGGCGCACGCGGCCGGGATCCGTTTCGCCGGCGTCAAGCTCACTGAGGGGGCGTACTACCGCAACCCGTACGCGCTGGCCGACCTGGCCAAGGCCCGGGCGGCCGGGGTCTCGGTGGCCGCGTACGCCTTCGCCATCCCGAACGGCAACGGTGCCAGCAGCAGCCCGGTCCAGCAGGCGGACTACCTGCTGAGTTATCTGGGCAAGCTCAGCCGCAGTGTGCCGATCATGCTGGACATCGAGTACAACCCCTACGGCCTGGAGTGTTACGGGCTTGGCGCCCGGGCCATTGCGTCGTGGATCTCCGCCTTCAATCGCGAGATCAAGGCCAGAACCGGCAGCAAGCCGATCATGTACATCCCGGTGTCCTGGTGGGCCACCTGCACCCGAGGTCACGTGGGATTCGGCCAGCGGCCGTTGTGGGTGCCTTACTACTCCGCCACGGCCAGCCGGCCGCCGTTGCCGGCGGGCTGGACGACCTGGTCCATCTGGCAGTATTCGAGCACCGGGACGGTGCGCGGCATCCCGGCGGCCGGCAACACCGACCTCGACCAGGCCAACCCGGCTGTTCCACCGGTGCTGGGCCGCCGCCCCTAGCTGTCCGGCCCACTGAGGCCAGCCAGCCGGGCATTCGCGGGCCGGCCCGTAACGCCACCATTCCCGTATCGGCGCGGGTAGAGCCCGGATTCGTTTCGTCATTACCATGGAACGAATTCTTTGACCGGCCCGGCAGTAGTGCCGTGATGGCCGTCGAATCCGCCCCTGGCCTGGACAGTAACCGGCATGGCCAGCAGCTGTGCGGCTACTGGAAGCTTTATTTACGGTTCGGCTGCGCCGTTCCCGGGCGGACCGGTATCAATGGAGGGCATTTCAGGCCTGCCGGGGACGCAGGCACACCATTTCTGACCCTGGGCACCGGGTGCCGAGAAGGGGAGTTCTCACATGCGTGCGTCATCGCGGCCGCCGCGTCACTGGCTGATCTCTGTCTGCTGCGCTGCGGCCACGCTCGCGCTGGCCGGGCTCACCGCCGCCCCGGCCGCGGCCAGGGCGGGTGCGGCTGGCCAGGCGGGCCCGGCCAACCGGTCGAACGTGGGCGCGACCCACTCTCCGGAAGTGCTGGACCAGCTGGCCCACCCGGCCCGGATGACGCCGATGACCGGGTCGGGGCAGCTGGCGCCGGGCGTCACCCCGTCCGCGGCGGCGCCCGGCGACGAGCAGGGCATCGACGTCGCCTCGTTCCAGCATCCGAACGGGGCCGCCATCGACTGGCCCCAGGTCGCCGCGTCCGGGATCGGCTTCGCGGCGGTCAAGGTCACCGAGGGGGACTACTACCGCAATCCCTACGCGCTGACCGACCTGGCCCAGGCCCAGGCGGCCGGGCTGTCGGTGGCCGCCTACGCCTTCGCCATCCCCAACGGCAACGGCAGCAGCAGCAACCCGGTCACCCAGGCGGACTACCTGCTCAGCGACCTGGGCGTGCAGATCCGCTCGGTACCGGTCATGCTCGACCTGGAGTACAACCCGTACGGCACCGAGTGCTACGGGCTGACCAGCACGGCCATGGTGGCCTGGATCAACAAGTTCGACAGCGAGGTCAAGGCCAGGACCGGCCGGCTGCCCATTATCTACACCCCGAAGGCGTGGTGGGCGGCCTGCACCGGCAGCAGCACGGGGTTCGGTCACACCCCGCTGTGGGTGCCTGACTACTCCAGCACCGGCAGCCCGGCCCGGCCGGCCGGCTGGAGCACGTGGGCGAGCTGGCAGTACTCCAGCACCGGCACTGTGCCGGGGATCGCCGCGGCCGGCCAGGTCGACCTGGACCAGGCCAACCCAGCCGTCCTCGGGCTGCTCGACCCCGGCAACCAGAAGCAGACCACCGGCGACCCGGTCAGCCTGCAGCTGCAGCAGGCCATCCCGGCGCCCGGGCCGGCCGCGTCCTACACCGCGACCGGGCTGCCCGCCGGTCTGTCGCTGAGCCCGGCCGGGCAGCTGACCGGATGGGTCAAGCGCGCCGGGAGCTACCAGGTGCAGGTCAGCGCATCCACCGCGGCTGGCATCACTGGCGCGGTCTCCTTCGGCTGGTCCGTCGCGGCCGCGCCGGCTCAGGGGCCAGCGGGCCCGGTGCGGTTCGGCGTTGGGGGCAAGTGCCTCAACGACACCGGCAACAAATCGGCCGACGGCACCCCGCTGGATCTGTGGACCTGTAACGGCAGCTCGTCGCAGCAGTGGACGCTGGCCCAGGACCAGACGCTGCGGATACACGGCAAGTGCCTGGCCGTCTCCGGGTCGGCCAAGGCCAACGGGGCCAAGGCCGTGCTGGCCACCTGCTCCGGCTTTGCCAGCCAGCAGTGGACGGTGGGCACTGGCGCCCAGCTGGTCAACGCGACCGCCGGGCTGTGCCTGGGCGGATCGGCGGCCGGCCGCAACGGTTCCCAGGCGTGGATCGCGGCGTGCAACGGCCAGGCCAACCAGAAGTGGACGATGCCGGCCGGGCCGGTCGTCTCCGGGGTCCCGGGGATCTGCCTCACGGATCAGGGTGGCCGCACCACGGCCGGGAACCCGGTGGTGACCTCGGCGTGCGGCGGCCAGCCCGGGCAGGCCTGGGCGGTCCAGCCGGACGGCACGGTGCGGTTCGCGGGCGGCTGCCTGGAGATCGGCAGCAGCACCGCGGTGGACCTGTCTACCTGCGACGGCAGCGCCGCGCAGCAGTGGCAGATCACCGCGGCCGGCGGCGGCCAGTGGCTGCGGAACCCGCAATCCGGAGCGTGCCTGGCGGACCCGGGCGACAGCATGGCCAGCGGCACCCCGCTGACCGCCGGGAGCTGTAGCGCCAGTGATCCAGGCGCGGTCTGGCGAGTGCGCTGATCCACTCCCGTGACCGGCCTGATAGCCGTGACCGGCCTGATAGCCGGCCTGGTGGCCGCCGGGCTGGGCAGGGTGCTGGCCACCGGGCTGACCAGCACCGGCAGGTCACGGGCCAGCACCGGCGTTGGGCATTGCCAGGCCAGGATCGCGGCGGGATGGCACCATGAGTGGGATGGGTGTGCCAACCGCAGCCGGGCAGAGCCGGGTGGACGCGACGGCACGGGCGGTCATCGAAAGCGCGGCCGACGCGATCGTCGCGTTCAGCACGGACCGCTCGGTCCTGCTGTGGAATCCAGCTGCCGAGCGGATGTTCGGCTGGCCCGCGGCCGAGGTGCTCGGCCTGGCGCCACCGATCATCCCGGAGGAGCTGCAGGCCGAGCACAACGCGGTGCTGGAGCGGGTACGCAGCGGCGGCCAGCTCTCGTTCGTGACCCGCCGGGCCCGCAGCGACGGCTCCCTCATCGACC
>Ga0207664_10003072_pt1 | contig 11089 bp, 9 predicted proteins | sample LARL83metaG_FD_184349 | JGI IMG/M metagenome (GOLD analysis project Ga0207664, IMG submission 184349) | Corn, switchgrass and miscanthus rhizosphere microbial communities from Kellogg Biological Station, Michigan, USA - LAR L8-3 metaG... | ecosystem: Host-associated > Plants > Roots >...
GGCCCATGGCCTGCAGGAACTGCTGTTCCTTATCGGCGGCGATGGTGTAGGTGGTCCGGACCAGCACCAGTCCACTGCCGCGATCAGCGCTGATGAGCAGTTGCGGTTCGGGCCAGCGCACCAGGCTGCGGTCCATGTCTGCGATCTGGTAGAACGGCCAGAACCAGAGGGTTGCCGCACCGGCGGCCATGACGGCGGCGGAGATCAGGAAGGCGGGCACCAGCCCCGCGGTCCCGGCGGCGACTCCCCAGATGGCAGCCCCGCCGGCCTGCGCGCCGAACAGGACCATCTGGTAGGCCGACAGGCCGCGGGCGCGGACCCACCTGGGCAGGAACAGCTGCAGGGCGGCGTTGACGTTGGACAGGAAAGCTATCCAGGCCACACCGGCCGGCAGCAGCACCAGGATGGTCAGCGCGAGGCTGCGCGACAGCGCCACCGCGGCCAGGGCCGCCGCGTAGGTCAGGCTCGCAACGGCCACCAGGGCATTGGCGGAGAGCCTGGCCCGGACCTGCGGAAGGATGAACGCGCCGCCGATAGCACCCACTCCCAGGGCACCCAGCAGCAGGCCGTACCCGTCTGAACCCAGGCCGAGCCGGCGGGTGGCGATCAGGGGCAGCAGTGCCCACAGTGCGCTGCCCGGCAGGAGGAACAGGGCCGCGCGCAGCAGGATGCGCTGCACGACGGGTGCGTGGCGCACGTACCTGCCGCCCGCCCGCAGCCCGGGGATGAACCGCTCGGGAGACTGCGGAGTCCCGCCCAGCTGGGGATGAAGCGCCACCACGTCGCGTAGACCAGGAACGTCGCCGCGTTCAGGCCGAACACGGCGGCCACCCCGATCCGCGCGACCAGCAGCCCGGCGATGGCTGGGCCGATGGCGCGGGCCAGGTTGATGTTGATCGAGCTAAGAGCTGAGGCACTGGGCACCAGCGGGCGGGGGACCATGTCGGGCACCAGCGACTGGTAGGCAGGCGTGACCAGGATGGCTCCAGTGCCGAGTATGAAGGTGAACATGAGCAGCAGCGCCGGCGGCATCCGGTGCGCTGCGGTCAGCGCGGTGAGAGCCCCGCCTGCGGCGGTCATGCCCGCGAGGACCGCGACGAGCAGCCTGGCCCGGTCGAAAATGTCCGCCAGCACCCCGCCGGCCAGCGCGAACAGGACGGCGGGCAGAGTGTCAGCGGTCTGCACCAGGGGGACGAGGACGGCCGCGTGAGGACTATGGACCAGCAGCCACTGGGCACCCACGGTCTGCATCCAGGTGCCCACGTTGCTGATCAGCGCCGCTATCCACAGTGACCGGAACAGCCCGATACGCAACGGTGCCCAGGTCGAAGCGGCCGCTCCCGAGCTAGCCATGCGCGTTTCAGCTTCCCTGCGAGCCAGCTTCCGTGCTTGATCCGGCTGGTGCATGAGCCAGCCAGGCCGTAACGGTAGCAGTAACTCTCCCCGGCGATTCGGCTCTAACGGCCTCCCCGTCGGCAATGGAATCGCGTGGTCATCCGCTCCGGCCCGACCACGTAGCTGATCTGCTGGCCCGGCCTGATGCGGCAGCACAGCCAGCCCGGTCATCCAGGCGCCTGGCGGACAGCCGGCGGCGCAGTCGTGCGCGGTCGGCGGCGACCAGGCCGCCCCAGACACCGTGCTGGCCGATATCCCAGTGCCGCAGCGAGAGCTCAAGGCACTGGCCGCGCACCCGGCAGTCAGTACAGACAGCGATCGCCGCGGCCGCCTCCTGGCGGGCCCTGCCCGCCTCGGCGCTGACCGGGAACCATTGGTCCGGATCAAGACCCCCGTCAGCGCAACGGGCATCCCGCTCCACCAGGGCCCACAAGGCCTGATCGGTGAACAGGCCGGGCACTGGTGGCGCCACGGCGTCCCGCGGGATCGCCGCTGTCAGCAGGCGGCTGGCGATGCCATTCGACGTCACCGGCTCGGCGGGTGTGGGAGACGACATCACTATTCCTTCAGCTTTGGCCCGCACGTGGGAGTTGGTGGCTGGGCGCCATGACGTGACCACAGTGCTGCCGGGCGCAGGCGGCGGCCGGGACTGTGGTGCTTCACAGCGGTGGCGTGTTGCGGCGGTACCGGGGCAGCCAGACTCTGTGGTAGAGGAGGCGGGCGGGGGCTGGCAGTTCGCCCAGTACCCGCGTGCTGACGCCGGGACTGGCGCTGGCCAGGGCCCACGGGACCGTGGCCGCGGCGCGCCGCAGGCTGTGGCCGCCACGGATGGCCCGGGTGATCGCGCTGAGCTGGCCGTGCGACAGGGTCTGGGTAATGAGGGGCACCGCCTCGGCTTCCTCGTGCGCCAGGTGACTGGTCAGCCTGGTCTGCAGCCTGGTCAGCAGCTGGCGGAGCCGCCCGGGGTCGGCGTTCATGGTGAACGCGTCGTCGGTCACGGCCTGCAGCGGGCCGATCAGGCGGCGCTCGTCTTCCATCGCTTCGAGCAGGGCCTGGCCGTGCGGGTCACCGGTGAGCCTGGCCCGGACCGGCGGCCACATGGCCGCGTGCTCGGCCGCGAAGTGGAACGTCAGCTGGTCGCGGAACACGATCCAGCGGGCCCGGGTCGCCGCGCGGCTGGCTGTGCTGTGAGTGAGCTGGTCCAGGTCGCGGCGCAGCGCGTCGTGCACCGCGGTCATCGGTGCCCAGCTGGCCCGGGCGGCGGGCTGGATCGTCTGGAGTGCGGCCGTGGGTTGCTCGGCAATCGCCTCAGGGTGGCCCGGGCGGCGCTCACCGGGAGACATGGATCTCATGCCACACTCCGCCGTTGAGGTTGAGGTTGTTGCCCCGGGCCTGGCCGGGAGCTGAGTCGCCGACGTAGGTGTACAGCGGATGCCCGTTGTAGGTGAGCTGGCGGGAACCGTCGGTTCGCTGGATCGTGCCCACCCGGCCCGGCACCCCGGGGCTGGCCGCTGCCGCGCCGGTCACTGGTGGCCAGTACGCGGCACAGCTCCCGTAGCATTTCGACGTGCCCGGGGTGTCGGGGGCGAACGAGTAGAGCGTGAAGCCCTTGGCGTTGGTGAGTACCGTCCCGCCGTCAATCGTGGCGGTCTTCAGGCTGGTGCCAGCGGCCGCGGGCACCGGGGAGCTGGCCCCGGCCAGCACGAGGCCGAACAGCACCAGCGCCGCCACCGCCAGGCCCGCAGCGGCCATCGCGGCCACCCGGGCGATCGCCGGGGGGATCTGGGTGAGGTATCTGGCGGGGCCTGCGGCCGCTCCGCCCGCTAGGGCCTGTGCGGGGGCAGGAGCCAGCGCCAGCGCGGCCAGGACCACAAAAGCGGCCACTTCCACCAGGCCGGCGGCGATCCCTGCGGTCGTCCGGACCTCCTTGAACCCGAACAGCCCGATCCAGACGGACAGGAGGTAGCCGCCGAGGGTAGCGAGGGCGAAGCCGGCTCCGGCCCCGGCCGCCAGCCGCCCCAGGACGACGAACCGCCCGGGGATGGCCAGTACCGCCAGCCCGAGGCCGAAGGCGGCAATCACCTGCAGCAGGAACAGCCAGCCGATCGTCGGGATTGACCGGTAGCCGGTCAGGTACAGGTCGAGATGGATCGCTGCGGTGGCGATGAGCAGACCCGAGCCCACCACCCGCAGGATGACTCGGGGCCAGCCGGGCGCCGGGGGCTGGCCCGGTTCCCTGGCGGCTTGCGCAGCTCGCGTGTCGGTTCCCCGCCTGATCATCGTTTCCCGCCAGGTCATCGTGTCAGTCCGTTTCTCAGTAGCCGCCGCCGCCGGAGCCCCCCGAGGAGCTGGTGGTTGCCGCGCTGCCGGAGGTGGTGATTTCGTGCCACACCCCGCCCGAGAGGTTCAGGCCGTTGCCCTTGGCCTGCCCGGGAGCGGTGTCGCCGACGTAGGTGTACAGCGGGTGCCCGTCGAAGGTGGCCTGTATCGAACCATCAGACCGCTTGATCGTGCCGAACGTGCCCTTGACTCCGGATGCACTGACGGCCCCCTTCACCGGCGGCCAGTACGTCACGCACGATCCGTTGCAGTTCGATTTGGTGGGCGTGTCAGGGGCGAACGAGTAGAGCGTGAAGCCCTTGGCGTTGGTCAGCACGGTCGCGCTGCCGATTTTGGCGGTCTTCAGGGTGCCCGATGCGGCGGCGGGACTGCTGCCATTGCTGCCGCCGCTGCCGCTGGAAGACGTACCCGAGCTGCACGCGGCCAGCACCGCCGCGGCTGCGGCGGCGGCCAGCAGCGCCAGCAGCATCCGGGGACGTTTTCGTGCCTCGCGCCGGGCGAGTGATCTGATCATTACGCACTCCTTTGCTGCCTGGGTGCCGGCCGCGTCCCGGGCGCCGGGTGACGCCGGCAAGTCCGCTATAAACCGACGATGCTGCGCCAGCGGCCCCGGCGCATCAGCGCGAGCCCCCAGGCCATACCCCAGCTAGCCCCAACCGTGGCTGCCAGCCACCCCCCAGCGGAGCAGCCGGCGGCCCTGGCGCCGAACTCACCGGGTTTACCGGAACCGCGAACGGGCCGGGCCGCCCGCCGTCATGGCCAGCGCAGGCCTGGCGCGGTCTGGGCGGCATGCAGCGGGAACGGAGCGTTCAGAAGGGCTGGTCGGTGACTGGGACTTGTGCTCAGCGGGCCTTCAGGAATGTGATCACGGCGAGGACGCGACGATGATCATCGTCGCCCTCCTGCAGGTTCAGCTTGGTGAGGATGCTGCTGACGTGCTTCTCCACGGTGCCTCCGGTGACCCAGAGCCGCCGGGCGATGCCCGCATTGGAGCGGCCTTCTGCCATCAGGGCGAGCACCTCGCGTTCCCGGGCGCTGAGGGCATCCAGTGGATCGTCGCGGCGGCGGGCGGCCACCAGTTCCCGGACCAGTGCCGGGTCTACCACCGAGCCGCCCCTGGCGACGCGCGCGAGTGCGTCCAGGAACTCGTCCACGTTGGTGATGCGGCTCTTGAGCAGGTAGCCGATCCCGCGCCCACTGGCCAGCAGTTCCATCGCGTGCTCGACCTCGGCGTAGGCGGACAGCACCAGGATGGCGGTATCAGGCAGTTCCTGACGGATGACCCGGGCCGCCTCCAGCCCCTCGGTGGTATGGGTGGGCGGCATCCGGATGTCGGCCACTACCAGGTCGGGCCGGGCCTCGCGGGCCAGTGCGGGCAGCCGCGGGCCGTCACCCGTCTGCCCCACCACCGCGTAGCCAGAGCGCTCGAGCAGGCTGGCCAGGCCCTCACGGAGCAGGACATCGTCCTCGGCCAGTACCACCCGCAGCCCGGTCATGGCGAGGCCGTCACGGTTCCATCGGGTCCGGGCTGGTCTGGCCCGGTGCTGCTGGTCATGTGTTGCATTATCGACCAGTCCGGCCGGGGAGCACGGTGGGACGCCGGACGGCTGGCCCGGGCCACCCTCCAGGTGCGACCGGGCCACGCCAGCCGCTATCCGGCCGCTGAGGGGCCCAGCCCTCGCCATTGCCTGCGGGGGCGTGCAGTGACAGTCTCGACTCATGGCGGCCCCTGGGTCGTCCCGGGTAGACCGCACCAAGCCGATTAAGCAGGTAGTTCAGGGTGACCTGGTGGTCGCAATGGCGGCGCGGACGGTTCTGGGCCGAGATTGTCCTGGCCGTTGTCGTGGGCGTCGCCGCGTTCGTTCTCGCGGCTCTGGTGAGCACAGCCGCGAGATCTCACGTGCCTGCTGTTCTCCTGGGCCTGTTCTTTCTCCTGGCCGTGCTGGCCGTCGCCCGCTTCGCCGGGGTGCTGTACGCGCTGCCGGTCGGGGTCGTGACCATCGAGGCGTTCGACTGGTATTTTCTGCCGCCCCTGCGCAACCTCAACGCGGCGACCGTGCTGGTGCTCGGCCTGTTCCTGGGGATGGCGGTCATTGTCGGCTCGGTCGCGACCCAGGCCGGCCGCCGCGCGGCCCGGTCGGAACAGGCCCGGGGCACGCTGGCCGGCGAGCAGGCGGCGCTGCGCCGGGTGGCGACGCTGGTCGCCAGCCAGCCCTCGCCGGGCGCGGTCTTCGCGGCGGTAACCGAAGAGACCGGGAAGCTCCTGCACCTCGACAGTGCCCACCTGATCGTCTATGAGCCGGATCAGACGGTGACGGTGGTCGCGTCCTGGAATGTGCGGGGGCCACTGATGCCGATCGGCACGCGGTTGCCGCTGGAACTGGAAGGGGTCAACATCATCGGCCGCGTGTTCCGCACGCAGCAGTCAGCCCGTATCGACGACTACGCCAACGCCACGGGCCTGGTGGCTGAGAACGTCCGCGCCATCGGGGTCCGCGCGGCGGTTGGGGTTCCGGTCCTGGCCGGGGGACGGCTCTGGGGAGTCATGGCCGTCGGCTCCTCGCGACCGGAACCGCTGCCCGCCGAAACCGAGGTGCGCATGGGCGCGTTCACCGAGCTTGTCGCCACGGCGATCGCGAACGCCGAGGCGCGCCAGGAGCTGGGACGAGTCGCTGCCGAGCAATCGGCGCTCGGCCGCGTCGCGACGCTCGTGGCCGAGGCCGTTCCGCCGGGCGACGTGTTCACGTCGGTCAGTGCCGAGGTGGCTGGCATTTTCGGGGTCCCGATTGTCGGGCTCTTCCGCTATGACCGGGAGGGGGTGGCGACGGCGGTCGCCGGGGTTGGCCAGATATCCCCCTACCTGGGTGGGAGCTGGACCTTCCCGGCCGACGACGCGAGTGTGGTCGCAGCGGTGCAGCGGACGGACCAGCCGCTCAGGGTCGATGCGCACGCGCAGATCTTCGGTGCCGGCCCGGCCCGGGAGCTCGGCATCGACATGGCGGCCGGTGTCCCCGTCCTCGTGGGGGGCCGTGTCTGGGGCGCGATCGTCGTAGCCGCTGGTAACGACCGTCCACCCCTGCCCGCGGATACTCTCGACCGCCTGGCCGCCTTCACCGAACTCCTGGCCACCGCGATCGCCAACGCTGACGCACGGACCGAGATCGAGCGGCTGGCGCAGGAACAGGCCGCGCTCCGGCGGGTCGCCACGCTCGTCGCGCAGAGCGCGGAGACGGGAGAGGTTTTCGCCGCCGTGGCTCGCGAGGTCTCTCAGGTGATGCACCTGCCGGTTGCCGCTGTGCTGCGTTATGACGACGACGGCGGGACGATAACGATAATCGCCGCGTGGAGCGACCGGCCGCATCCGTTCCAGCCGGGTAGCCGCTGGCCGGTCCACGGCTCAGGGCTGGCCGCACGGGTGCGGCAGACCGGTCGCGCGGGAAGGGTGGAGGACTATTCACACCGGCGGGGCCTCTTCGCCGCTAAGGCACGCGAACTCGGGCTCTACAGCGTGGCGGCCGCGCCGATCATCGTGGATGGGGCCGTCTGGGGACTGGTGACGATCGCGTCAACGGATGGGCCGATCCCCGGGCACGCCGAGGATCGTCTCGCCGAGTTCACCGAGCTCGTGGGCACCGCCATCGCGAACACTCAGAGCCGGGCCGAGCTGTCCGCTTCGCGCGCCCGGATCGTCGCCGCCGCGGACGAGACGCGGCGGCGCCTCGAGCGTGACCTGCACGACGGTATTCAGCAGCGCCTCGTCTCGCTCGCGCTGAAAGCCCGGACGATCGAGATGATGACACGCCAGCCCGGGGAGGAGGTGCGGGGCGAGCTGGCGCGGCTGGCTGATGGTCTCGGCACCGCCCTGGACGAACTGCGGGAGGTCTCGCACGGCATTCACCCGGCCATCTTGTCCGAGGCCGGGCTCGGCCCGGCTCTCGAGGCGCTCGCCCGGCGCTCCGCGGTCCCGGTCGAACTCGACCTGAATCTCGGCCCGCGGCTCGATCAGCACGTCGAGGCGGCCGGTTATTACATCGCGTCGGAGGCGATCACCAATGCCGCCAAGCACGCGCAGGCGTCGGTCATCGACGTGGTCGTGGACGGCTGTGACGGCGCCCTCACCCTGTCGATCATCGACGATGGTGTAGGCGGGGCCGATCCCGGCCGCGGCTCGGGCATCATCGGTCTCAGAGACCGGGTCGAGGCCCTCGGCGGCACCATGCTGGTCATGAGCCCGCCCGGTCAGGGAACAACCCTGCACGTCCAGGTCCCGGCCGATCCGAAGGCCGTACCCACGCAGCCGCGCGGTCCCGCATAGCCGTGCCAGGGGGTTGCGCTGCTGGATGAAGGTGCTTAACGGCTAGCGCGGGGTGGATCTCCCCCGCGGCCATCGACGATCCGGTGAATCGCATCCGCCGACAGTTCCGCCTTCGGCAGGAACCCCGCCGCCGGGCTCTCGGCGATTGGGCCTGCGAAATCGGCCTCCGAAAGGGTCGAGATCAAGATCACGGCCGGCCCGCCGTCACCGTGCCGCCCAGCCAGGCGCCGGGCCAGCTCAAACCCGCTCTCCCCGCCGAGCATGATGTCCACCAGGACAGCCTCCGGCCGGAGCTCGTCCACCTGCCGCAGCGCCTCGTCCGAGGTAGCGGCAACGCCGACCACGAGCAGGCCGTCCCGTTCCAGGAGACCGCGAGCGGCCTCGAGAAACAACGGGTTGTCGTCCACGATGAGGACACCGAAAGCCATGCGAACAGAGTTCCAGCGTGGACGGTGCTGCGCATTGGCGCTAGCAGGAATCGGAAGAATCCGCCCCGGGCCAGCGTGACGTCAGCTCACGCGCCACTGGTTGTGCGGGCGACGGCCAGGCGGAACGACTCGGTCAGCTGGGGCTGGATCTGCGATGCGGGCAGCGTATGGCTGGTCACCCGGGGGTAGGCGTGCAGGGGGTCGGGGTCGTCGGTCTCGAAAATCTCGAGCCAGTCGGCGGGCTCGGGGGATCCTTCGATGATCCGGAACCGTGACGCGGAGTAGAACGAGCCTGTCTGCAGGATCTGTGCTTCCCGGTGCTGGCGCTCGGTATCGCCGCCGCCGTTGGAGAGGATGACGTGGATGCCGGTGAGCGGGCCGTGCGGGCCTGGCTGGAGCCGGGAGCCGACGAGGGCGTAGGAGGCGCGCAGGGCCGGGGAGACCAGCTTGGCGCGCGGGTCGCTGAACAGGTTCGTGGGGTAGGCGGGTGAGTGCTCGGTGTCTGGCCAGGCGGTCGCGGGGTCGGGGGAGACGATGTCGTAGATCGTCGCGTAGCGCGCGCTGTTGCGCTCGCCGCTGGCGTCGGGGTTCTCGAAGTGGACGTCGCTGGCGAGGTAGCCGGGGACGGTTATCGCCGCGGAGTAGGTGCCGTACCAGTCACTGAGCTCGTTCAGGCGGCTGGGGTCGGACGGGTTGGCGAGGACGAAGCGCACGCCGGTGCGCCTGGTTGGGGGCATGGCTGTATTCAGCTCGGGGTGCCGGCTGCGCCAGCTGGCGGTCTGCGCCGGGTTCGCGTCCGCTAGGGCCTGCCGGGCGGCGTCGAGGGGCAGGTCGGTGGTGTAGATGGGGGTGCCGGGCTGCTGCCGCCAGGACTCGGCGAGCGGGCCGGCGTCGAGTCCGTCGAAGCCCAGCTGGTCCGCGAGTTCCAGCACGACGGACTTGGCGGCCGGGTCGTCGCCCGCGACCGGGATGACGGCACGGCCGGGGGCTCCGGCGGGCTTGCCGAGGTTGGCCAGGCTCGCCGGGCGGATGGTGTTGAACGCCTTCACCACTGGGTGGCCTAGCTGTGATTGCACCCATTGGCTTTCGGGCAGCCCGGCGTCGATGGCGTCGATGTGTCCGTCCCGGAGCTCAGGGACGTAGTTGCCCGCGTCGATGACGACCGTATTCCCGGGCAGGGCGCTGAGCAGCCCGGCGGGAAGCCCAGGGATGCTCTTCTCCGGGATGGCGGCGATCACGGCCTCTGCTTTGCTGGTGACGTGCGTGATGGGCACCGGGGTCGCGCCGGTCTGGGCAGCGACCTGGGCGAGTGTCTCGGGCCCGCGGGAATTGGCGATCGCGACCTGATGCCCGAGCCGGGTGAGCTGGGCAGCTAGCGTGGCGCCCACGTTCCCGGCGCCGATGATCCCGATGCGCATGGTGTTCTCCTTCTGCTGCTTGCGGCGGTGTTGTCCTGCCCTGGTGTCACAGGGCGGAGTCGAGGAGTGGCTGGCCGGCGAACTCCGACCCAGGCGGGAGCAGGTCGCGCAGCGACGGGCGGTCGCTGTGCAGGTCGCAGAGTTCGATGAGGGTGCCGGAGGGGCCCCGGTTCAGCAGGGGTGTGGTGGCGGCGGTGGCGTAGCTGGGGTATCCGAGCGCGTCGAGCCGTTTCGCCTCGGCGGCGGGGTCGTCGACCCAGTAGCCGATGTGGTGTATCCCGCCGGCCTCCGGCATGTCCAGCGGGGTGCCGGGGATGGCCTGCCAGACCTCGACGGCGAAGGGCCCGCCAAGGGAGAAGACGACATGGCATTCCACCTCATAGGGCCGGCCGGCGGCGTCGGCGAGAGCCAGCTTTCGCAGCCTGGCCGGGCGCCAGCGCAGCCCGAAGACATCACCGAGCTCCTGCTGGCCCTTGGCCAGGTCGGGGACCGCGATCCCGATGTGCCAGATGCTTCCCATGATGGGCTCCTATCCGGACGGTTAGTCCGTTTCTACCGTAACAGCATACGGACGGGCCGTCCACTTATCCGCTAGACTGACCCCATGAGCTTTCCTGCCGCCAAGCTGATGCGGGCCGACGCGCAGCGGAACCATGACGCGGTCCTCGCCGCGGCCAAGGCCGTCTTCGCGCAGGCGGGAACGGATGCGCCGATGGAAGACGTGGCCCGGGCCGCCGGAGTCGGGAAGGGAACCCTTTACCGGCGCTTCCCGACCCGCGAGCACCTGTTCGCGGCGATCTTGCAAGACCGGGTGGACGAGCTCGACGCGTCCGCGCAGCGCGCGCTTGACGCCCCGGACGTGTGGCGGGCGCTGAGCGAGTGGCTGGAGCTGTATGACCGGTGCGCGACCGAATACCCGGGCATGAGCGCCCGGGTCGGGGAATCGCTGAGCGACGACAGATCGGCCGTTGGCACCTTGTGCAGCCCGATGAGAAGCAGCTTCGCCCGTCTGTTCGAGCGAGCCCGGCAAGAGGTCCCGCTCCGCCCGGACCTGACCTCAACCCAGCTGTTGTCGATGGTCAGCGCCCTGCCCAAGGACGCCAGGACGGGCCGGACGCTAGAACCCTGCCTGCGCGTCGTCCTGGACGGCCTGCGCGCGTAGCGCCCCGGGGCCACGGTCCGAGCGCAGGGCT
>Ga0207664_10003075_pt1 | contig 11083 bp, 11 predicted proteins | sample LARL83metaG_FD_184349 | JGI IMG/M metagenome (GOLD analysis project Ga0207664, IMG submission 184349) | Corn, switchgrass and miscanthus rhizosphere microbial communities from Kellogg Biological Station, Michigan, USA - LAR L8-3 metaG... | ecosystem: Host-associated > Plants > Roots >...
CTCCCGCCGAACGTTGCGCGGGCGGCGGAGGAAGCCGGGCGGCGGGCACGGGCGAAGATTCGCCGCTATGCGGCGGCGAACCGGCTGAACCGGCTCGGCACGCTGACCTATGCGGGCGGCGGCTGCCACGACCCGGCCCGGTTGCGCGCCGATCTCGCGGTGTTCTTTCGCGAGCTTCGGACGGGCCTGGATGCGGGGCGGTTTCCGTATGTGTGGGTGCCGCAGTGGCATCCGGGTGGGCATGGTCTGCACGCGCATTTCGCGCTCGGACGGTTCATCGGGCGGACGCTGATCGAGCGCAGTTGGGGTCAGGGGTTCGTGCACATCAAGTTGCTCGACGGGTTGCCGGTCGGGTCCGGCGTGCTCGGGGAGGCGCGGCTCGCTGCGCGTTACCTGGCGCGCTATGTCGGTCGTGACGTGGAGGACACGCGCCGGCTGGTCGGGCTGCATCGCTACGAGGTCGCGCAGGGTTTTCAGCCGGCGAAGGTGGAGTGCTACGGGGAGAGCGCGGAGGATGTGATCGGGCGCGCCTCTGGCTACATGGGTTCGGCGCCGGAGCAGGTCTGGTTGTCGTCGCGGGTGGAGGGGTGGCGTGGGCCGCCCGCCTGCTGGGCGCAGTGGAACTGACGATCTAAAGGCCCGCGCGATCGCGTGGGTCGAACGTAGCTGCGCGGACCAAGGCGTCCCGGTCAAACTGTCCGATCCGCTCGCGCTCGCGAAGGTCGCAGAGATCCTCGCTCAGGGCCGAGGGACGGCCGTCAGCCGCGACTCGTCGAAGCGGTTGTAGCCGCGACGGGCCGGGCCAACGACGACCTTGTCGAACACCGTCGCGACGATCGCGTGCTGCTGGCTCAGATCGAGCGCGTTCCACTCCGCACGCAGCTTCGCGCTGTTCCCGACGTACTCGCCGAGCACGTTCGTCCTGGAGACCTTGGCAAGTTGCTTGCGTGCTGCGGTCATGCGCTGCTCGATCGGCTTCCGTGCGGCCATCCACTCTTGCAACGAGAACTGGCGCTGGCCGTAGGCGGCGGCGAGCTCGTCCAGCTGCGCCTGCGCCGCCTCCATCTCCGCAAGCCAACGCTGCGCGTCCGGCGCGTCACGCTGCCGCCGCTCCTGGCTGCGCTTCAACTCCTTCGAATCGAGCCGGTACAAAGTCGCTTCCTTAACGAACTGCTCGACCTGGTCGGCGTTGATGTAGGTCTTGCCGCAACCCGAGAAGCCGGGACCCCTCGCGCACGCATAGCGACGTTGCCCGCCGCTCCGTGGCCGTGCGACCAACCGTTCGCCGCAGTGGCTACAGACCAAGATCCCAGGGAGCAGGTATCGCCGAACCGCTTGATTCGTGCGCCGCTCCGGGTTCGCAAGCAGCGCACGGATCGCCGCACCGTCCTCGACGCTGATGATCCCCGGCCACTCAGCGGTCGCGACGATCTCGCCGTGGTGTGCACGCTGGCCGCTGATCCGTGCCGACTTGAGCATCCGCGTCAGACTGGTCGGCGACCACCGGCCCCCGGTCGAGGTCGTCACGCCACGCTCGTTCAAGTCACGCGCGATCGAGCGCACCGGCTCACCCGCAAGCAGCCGCTTCGCGCACTCCGCCACGACCGCCGCCTCCGCCGGGCGCACCGACAGCTTGTCGGCCTCATACCCGTAGGGACGGTTGCCGCCACCGGACACCTTCCCGCCCGCGGCGATCTCTTCGTGCTTGCGCCGGATCCGGCGGCTCTTGTCGTCGCTCTCCTTCTTCGCCACCGCACCCAGGATACGAGCCTGGAACTGCCCGTCGGAGGTCGTCAGGTCGATGTCCCCGCTCACCGAGGCGACGTTCGTCAACCGCAGCCGCGCACACAGCTCGATGAACGACTCCAACTCGCTCGGCTGACGATGCAGCCGGTCGAGGTCATAGACGAGCAGACCGTCAATCGCACCCGCCTCGAGATCCTCAAGGCTGCGCGCGTACTGCGGGCGCTTCCGGCCACTCCACGCGCTCACGTCGTCGTCGACGTACTGCTCAACGACCCGCCAGCCCTTCCGCTCCGCCAGCCGCTCACAGTCCTCGATCTGCCGCGCCACGCCCAAACCATCACCCTCACGGTCTGACGAGATACGCGCATAGATCCCAGCCCGAACAGTCGCCGTGGCCACTCAGGGAACATACATGAACACTCGCATGCGCGAGTGTGCTTCCGCCAGAGGGACCCCCGTCTGCCGTCGGCGCCGTGTCGGTGGCGTGTCGGTGATTTGTCGGGTCCGTGTCAGTGCCGTGCGCCATGATCCGTCCCGTTACGCGACGCCTGATGTGTCACTTTTCGGCCCTCAAAAGGGCCTCTCTATAGGAGAGACCGATTCGGGCTCTTGTGCGTTGATGTTGTTTTGGCTCCTCTGCCGGCCCCCGCATGACTGACCAAGCGAACTGATTTCAAACTGCTGGAGCCGCGCTTCGCGCGGTTGAGTGAGGAGCAGCGCCGCGAGGCGGTGGCGCTGCTGGCTGATCTGCTGTTGGAGGCGGCTCGGAGGCGCGCTGGCGTTTCCGGTGGCGTATCGGATGGCGTTATGGACGGCGCTTCCGGCGTCGTCGCGGAGTCTTCGGATGGGGGCGGGAAGGCGCGTCGTTTCGCGTGATCCGGCCGATGGGAAGCTCCGACATAGATAGGTCGATTCGTAGTTCTTCGCTGTCTGCGCGTGAGGCGCGGCCCGTGCGGGTGAGCGCGGAGCGGGTGTTCGAGCTGGCCCGGCATCTGACCGAGCGCGACCGCGAGATCGTCTGGATGCTGTTCGAGCAGCAAGTGCTGACGACCGATCAGCTGACGCTGTTGTTCTTCTCGTCGACGCGTCGGGCGCAGGATCGGCTGCTGTTCCTCTATCGCCATCGCGTGCTCGACCGCTTCTACCCGCCCGCTCCGTTCGGCTCCGGCAAACCGCAGGCGCACTGGCTGCTCGACGAGGCGGGCGCGATCCTGGTGGCCGCCCGGCTCGGGGTCGAGCGCAAGAAGCTCGGCTGGCAGCGCCGCGACGACTGGGGCTCCCATCCCCAGCTCGCGCACCGACTGGAAACCAACCGCTTCGTAACAGATCTGATCGCCGCGACACTCGCGGAGCGATCGCTGGGAGTGACCTGGTGGGTCGGGCCGAGGGAGGCGGCGCGACGGCTGGCGGTGGACGAGCACCTGCCCTCGCCGCGGCCGGACGGCGCCTTCGAGCTCGTCTGCCCGGCCGGCTCGATCGAGTGCTACCTGGAATGGGACCGCGGCACCGAAACACGTCAGCGTCTGCACGACAAGCTGCTCGCCTACCTGCAGGTGCACGAGCTGTGGGACTACAAGGAGTGGCCGCCGCTCAACCTGCTCTTCGTCGTCCCGGCTGCCGGGCGTCTTGCCACCCTCGAAGGGGCGGTCGCCGATCTGCGTGAGAACGGCAAGTGGAAGGGCTACCCGTTCTTCACCGCCTGGGGCCTGCTCGCGGCGACCGCAGAGGACCTCGCGCGGCAAGGGCCGCTCGCACCGCTCTGGTGGCCGCTCACCGGCGACGGGCGCACCCGTTCGCTCACCGAGCTTGCCCCGCGCGCCAACGGCAGCGACTCTGGCGCGGCGCTCGGCCGCAGCTGGCGGCACGACCGCGCCGACTTCTGGGAGCGGCTCTCGCCGCTCGCACCGAAGGCTGCGAAGCCGCCCCACGCGCGCAAAAGCGAGGCGGACTTGCGTCCGTCCGGCACGGATGGTCTCATGCCAGACCCGCACGACAAGGAGGGGTCATGACGAACATCAGGGTCTGCCTCTACACGCGCATCTCGACCGACGAGGAGATCCAGCCCACCTCGCTTCACACCCAGCGCGAGCGACTGGAGGCGTTCTGCAACGCACAAGAGGGATGGTCGATCGTCGCCCATCACGAGGACCAGTCGACCGGCGCGAAGCTCGACCGGCCCGGCCTGCAGGACGCGCTAAACCTTGCGCGATCGGGCGCGATCGATCTGCTGCTCGTCTATCGCGTCGACCGGCTCTCGCGGAAGGTGCGTCAGCTCGCGCAGCTGACCGAGGAACTCGATGGACTCAATGTCGTCTTGAAGTCGGCGACCGAGCCGTTCGACACCGGTGCGGCGGCGGGCCGGATGATGCTGCAGATGCTGGCGGTGTTCGCTGAGTTCGAGCACGCGACGATTGTCGACCGCGTCACCGCCGGGATTGAACGCCGCGCGCGAGAAGGCAAGTGGGCGACCGGGCGGCTCCCGTTCGGCTACCAGCGCAACGAGCGCAAGGAGGTCGTGCCCGACGAGCGCACCGCGCCGACGGTGAGACGCATCTTCGATCTGTACACGCGCGAGCAGCTCGGGACCGCCGCGGTCGCCCGCGTGCTTACGGACGAACGCGCACCCGCTCCCGGCGCGGGCTGGCAGCCAGCGGTCGTCCAGTGGGTGTTGGAGAACGAGGCCTACCTCGGCCGCGTCATCTGGCGTGGCGAAGGTCTGCCGGGCCTGCACGAGCCGTTGATCGACGAGTTCAGCTTCGCGCGGGCGCAGCGGCTGCTGCGCGAGCGGGGCGACGACATGGCCCTGCGCCGGAGCAACCCCGGCGACTACCTCCTCTCCGGCCTGCTCCGCTGTGGCCGTTGCAAGCGCGCCTACGTCGGCATGAGCGCCAAAGGCAACGGCGGCACCTACCACTACTACGCCTGCTCCGGCCGACAGAAACTCGGACCGAAAGGCTGCGACGGCGAGCGCATCCCCCGCGACAAGCTGGAAGCCGCGGTCGTCGGTCAGCTGACCTCGCTCTACCGCGACGGAGACGTGATCCGAGACGCAGTCGACGCTGCCGCCGAGCAACGGCAATCAGACGGCGCGGCGCTCGAAGAACAGCGACACGCACTCGCCGAGGAGATCCGGCGGGCCGAACGCGCACTCGACCGCTACTACGCCGCCTTCGAAACCGGCGACCTCGACGCAAAGCGATTCCAGACGCGCACAGCCGCGCTCGAAACGCGCCTCGCCGACCTGCACGAGCAAGACCTCTCCCTCGCCGCCCAGCTCGCCCCACAAGCGCCCACAACGCCCGACACCGCCGACCTCACCGCAGTCGCCGACCAGCTCGAAGAGGTAGTCGGCGCGGGCGACGCGAAGGAGGCGAAAGCGCTTCTGCGTCTCCTCATCAAGAGCCTTCGCGTCAACGGCCGGAACGAGATCCTTCCCACCTACCGCGTCGTCACGGACACGGTTTGCGCACTGCCAAGTTCAGTGGGCGCGGCTGGGATCGAACCAGCGACCCCTCGCGTGTGAAGCGAGTGCTCTCCCGCTGAGCTACGCGCCCGGGACCCGCACTTTAGCCACGTTCGCGAACGTCGCTCTCGCCCGAATAGCGGCCCAGCATCGGCGGAGCGTGGAGGCACTCGGCGAAGCTGAACGGCCGCGTGGCGAGCGGCGGCACCAGCGCCGCATCGGGATGGAGCGGATTCATCAGCACGACGTCCGCCTCCGGGAGAACCCGTGAGCTCACTGCCGCGAGCAGGCTGCGCCGGTCCTCGAGCCAGCCGGCCACCCAGTCGCGGATCGCATCGTCGCCGTCGACGCCGACCCGCTCCGGAACAGCGTCGATCTCGGTCCAGCCGAGCACGTAGTCGTCGGGCGCGTCGGCTGGGTCGCCCGGCAGGTAGCGCAGCGCGATCAGCACTGCAAGCCCTGCCTCTGACGCGAAGTTGACCACGGGTACGCCCGGCGGTGAGTAGCGGCCGCCGTGTTTCGCCGTCCACGCGCCGTCGAGCGCCGTGTTCCCGGACCGGGTGAGCCGCCAGAGCCGCATCGACTACGGGTGCCCGCGGATCGTGTGCCACGAGTCCCAGGTGATCTTGAGGATGACGACCGTGATCAGGAGCCCGATGATCGGGTCGGCAATCCGGGCGCCGAGCGCAACGACGATCGCGCTCGCGACGACACCGAGCGAGACGAAGCCGTCGACGCGCGCGTGGTTTCCGTCTGCCACCAGTGCAGCGCTCGAGAGCCGCTTGCCTCCGCGCAGGCGAACACGGGCCGCGATCTCGTTCCCGATGAAGCCGACGATGCCGGCAGCGGCGAGAGCCCACAGATGCGTGATGCGCTGCGGGTGGACGAAGCGCATGATCGTCTCGACGAGCGCCACGCATGCGGACACGAAGATCGCGAGGACGACGAAGAGGCCCGCGATCCGCTCGCCCCGGTACGAGCGCAGAACAAAGGCGATCGCGAGCGGGACTGCGGTCAGAGCGTCGCCGAAGTTGTGGATCAAGTCTGCGAGGAGCGCGACGGAGCCCGAGAGCGCGAAGACGACGAGCTGTGCTCCTGCCGCGACGCCGAGAACCGCGAGGCTTATAGCGACGGTTCTGACGCCGTCGCGTGAGCGAACGATCGAGCGATCTACGAGACCGTGCGAGTGCCCGTGTTCGTGACCGTGCGCGCCGTGGCCCACGGCCGTTCAGGGTACTGCTATGCGGGGAGCTTCTTCGCCTTGCGCGGAGCGCTCAGCACCACGTGGTTCCACCAGAACGGAGCAGCCATCGGTCTCCACCTTCTCCTGTCGCAGTCGCCAAATGAGCGGGTGGGGCGATGGCCGCAGAGCCACGTCGGACCCGTCCTTGCACAGCTAATCGCAAGCCGAGACCGGCCGCGTCACCCTTTTGGGGTTACCTGCAGCTGTGGCGCGGATCGCGCCCGCGGCACGCGGACGACGAAGAGGAGCAACCCGCAGAGCGCAGCCGCGAGCACGAACGGGATCCAGTCGCCGGTTGCGTTCGCGATCGCACCGCCTGCAGCCGGGCCGGTCGCGGCGCCGACCGCCCACGCCGCGTTCATCATCCCGAACGCCATGCCCTGCGCGAGCCCCGCGTGCTCGGCGCCGTTCGCGATCATGGCGAACGCCGGCGTGAACAGGATCCCGTACGCCACCGCCGCGACCACGACGAGCGGCGCGTAGAAAAGAGGACGCGAGTCCGCGGCGAGCCCGAGCGAGACGACCGCGCCGGCGGCGAGCGAGACGCGCACCGGCGTGAGCGGGCCGCGGCGGTCGCTGATACGTCCGACGATCGGGGCCTGGATCGTCTCGAAGGCGGCGCCGACGAGCCAGACCGCGCCGATCGCGGCAGCGCCCCAGCCCGCGCGCGAGAGATGCAGCGGCCCGAGCACGGAGAGGATCCCGAAGAGAAGCGACGGCAGCGCCATGAAGCCGAGACCGCCGAGGAGCTCGCGATTGCGAAACCCGCGACGCAACGCTGCGAACGACGGCGCCTGCGCGACCGGCGGCAGGCCGAGACGCACGGTCCAAACGGCAAGCACGAGCGAGAGCCCGGCGAGCGCGCAGAAGATCTCCGCGCGGCCGACGAGCGCAGCCGCCGCGCCGATCACAGGACCAAACAGCGCGCCGAAGACGGCGGCGCCCATCGCGCTTCCGATCAGCTGGCCCCTCCGCTCGCGCGGCGCCGCCGCGAGCAGCCATGCGAACGCGCCGGCCCAGGTGAACGCGCTGCCGAGCCCCTGCACGAATCGCGCGGCGAAGAGCGTTGCGTAGCTGTCCGCGAACGCGAAGCCGATGCTCGCAAGCCCCATGCCCGTGAGCCCGACGAGAACGGCGCGCCGTGCGCCGAGCTTCACCGACGCCCAACCGCCCGGCAGCCCGCCGACGAGAGCACCCGCGGCGTAGGCGGCGACGAGCGTTCCCGCCCGCGCCTTCGACAGGTGCAGGTCGTGCGCGAAGTGCGGCAGGAGCGGCGTCAGCGCCGCGTAGAGCATCGTGTCGACGAAGACGAGCACGGCGACAAGCAGCAGCAAACGGCGCATCCGGCCACGCTACCAACGCTCAGGAAGGCCGCGCCCTGTGCCGATAACGGTCTCGATGACGCGTTCTATCGCCTTCCCGCTCATCCTGATCTCGCTCGCGGTCGGCGGCTTCCTCTTCGTGAAGCAGTCGCAGACGAGCGGGCCGACCTCGTCCGTCGCGACGCAGGCGGAGACGCAGGCTGCGAACGACGCAGCTGCGACCAACTTCGCCGCCGCCGCACCGACGCTGCAGGCGTGGTTCGCCGACAACAGCACGTACGCAGGCGTCTCGCTGCCCCCGGTGTACAACGTGACGGTCGTCCGCGCGGACGCGACGGGCTACTGCCTCCAGTCGGGCGACGAGCACGAGGACGGCCCCGGCGGCCAGCCGCAGCCCGGCCCCTGCTGAACCGCTCTAGGCTGCCGCTGTGACGATCGAGGGCCCCGGCGCCGTATCAACGGGCGTGAACGCGGCTACGTCCTCGCTCGACGCGCCTCCGCGCCTGCTCGGCGCCCGCCAGTCCTTTGCCGAGGTCGCTGCCGAGCAGCTCGATGCGGTGTACCGCTACCTCGTCTATCTGACCGGCGATCGCGCGGCGGCCGAGGATCTCACCGCCGAGACGTTCGAGAAGGCGTTCCGCTCCTGGCGTCGCTTCGACCCGCGGCGCGGCTCGCCGCGCACCTGGCTTTGCCGGATCGCGCGCAGCGTCGCGGTCGACTGGTTCCGGGCGGAGACGCGCAGGCGTCGCCGCGAGGAAACGTACGCGCGCGACGTGTCGCTCGTCGAGGAGCTCGGCGACGGATTGCCGGGACCGCTCGAGGACGCATTGCGCGAGCTGTCGCCCGCGGAGCGCGAGGTGGTTGCGTTGCGCGTCCTGCTCGAGCTCGACGGGCCGAGCGCAGCACGCGTGCTCGGGATCAGCCAGACAGCGTGCTCGACGCGGCTCAGCCGCGCGCTGAAACGACTGGAAGAGAGGATGAACGATGTCGGCGAATGAGATGACCGTCGAGATGCTGCTGCGCGCGCACGCGCCGCACGCACCGGAGTCGCTGCGCGCTCGCGTGCTCGCGCTCGAGCCGAAGAAGCGGCGCGTGAGCCTGCCGTCGCGGCGGCTCATGCTCGTCGCGCTGCCTGCGGCGGTCGGCGTCGCCGTTTCGGTCGCCGTCATCCACGGCGTCGTGGGCTCGGGCTCGCCGACCCGTACCGCGGTCGAGAAGCAGCTTGCTCCGGCTGTGACGACGCCGACGTGGGGACCGGACACAGCGAGCAGCGGCGCAGCCGGTGTTTTTCAGGCGCCGGCGCGGACGCACGCCGCGGTCAGGGCCAACCCTCTCGCGCCGGTCGTCGGCGCGCCTACACGCCTGCAGCACACCGCCGCCTCGATCCAGCTGAGCGTCAAGGACGACGACGCGCTCTCGCAGGCGACGACGCGCGCCACGCGGATCGCCACGTCGCTCGGCGGCTACGCGAAGTCGGTCGACTACCGCTCGCAGGGAACGTCCGTGATCGATCTCCGGGTGCCGACCCAGAACGTGAAGACCGCGCTCGCACGGCTCGCCGGCCTCGGCACGGTCGTCTCACAGCAGCTCTCCGTCACCGACCTGCAGCAGCAGCTCGAGACCGAATCCGCGCAGATCGGCCAGCTGCGCCGCCGCATCGCTGCGCTGCGGCTGGCGATCCAGGATCCGGCCCTCGCCGACGCGCAGAAAGTGCTCCTCCGGATCAAGCTCGCCGAGTCGCAGCGCGCGCTCTCGCAGCGGCTGCACGCACAGAAGGGCACGGTCGCGGCCGGCACGACCTCCTCCATCTCGCTCCTGATCGGGACGAAGAAGGCGGCGGCCGTGGTGCCGCATCACCACGGCCGGCTCGGCCGGATGGTGCACTCGGCGGTCGGCTTCCTCGCGCTCGAGGCGATCATCCTCCTCTATGCGCTGATCGTCATCAGCCCGATCGCGCTCGTGGCCGCGCTCGCCTGGCTCTGGCGGCGGCGCTCGGTCGAACGGCTACTCGCGACCTGACGATCTGATGAAATAGCGCCCGTGCTGCTCGCAGCCCTCTCCACGGGTCACAAGATCGGCCTGGCCGTCGTGGGCGGAGCGTTCATCGTGTTCGCGCTCACCTCGTCCTTCTACATCCCACGCAAGCGGCCGGAGTTCCCGGGGAAGAACGGGCTGAGCGTCTTCGTGCTCGCAAGCTTCGTGCTCTTCTTCGCGATGCTGACGGCCGTGGTCGTCTTCGGGGTCGAGAGCGAGGCGAAGGGCGCCGAGAAGGCGCCCGCCAAGGGCGGTGCGCCGGCGGCCGCGCATTCGATCCCGGTCACCGAGTCGGAGTTCAAGATCGTCCTGCCGTCGCTGAAGACCGCCCCCGGCAAGGTCACGTTCGCGGTCAAGAACGCGGGCAAGATCCAGCACGACGTCGCGATCACCGGTCCCGGCATCAAAGGCACGACCAAGACGCCGCTGCTCGGCCCCGGCAAGACCGCGAACCTGACGGTGACGCTCACCGCCGGCTCGTACACGCTCTACTGCACCGTGCCGGGCCACAAGACGCTCGGCATGGTCGCGACGCTGAGCGTCTCCTGACCCTGGAAAGGGGAAAGCCCGCCGAGGGGGGCCGCAGCGGGCTTAGTGAGGGTGCCGGGGAGGGGGGAAGACCGGCACACCGATCATCGGCGAATCGCCTCCCGATGATCTCCCGATAAAGGGGGATTTCCCGAAATCACCCGAAAACGAGTGCGATACCCTGTTCCGCGTCACGCCGGGAGAAGTGGCCGAGTGGCTGAAGGCGGCGCCCTGCTAAGGCGTTATGGGGATGAATGTCTCCATCGAGGGTTCGAATCCCTCCTTCTCCGTGAAAAGGGCGGAGGCGGCGCAAGCGCCGCCTCCGTTGCCATCCCCCGCTCCCTCGACTCGTTCTAGGGAGTGGTCGTGCAGACGTTGTCGAGCGTCTGGCCGACGAGGATCTGGCCGCCGGGGCCGAGCTTCCACGCGTACCAGCTGCCGTTCTGCGACACGACGCAGTAGTCGGTCGGGGTCGTGCCGACGGCGGTGATCCCGGCGCCGGTCGGAGCGCCGGAGGTCGAGGCGTCGCCCGGGAAGGTCCAGACAGAGGACGGGAACGCCTGGTCGTACTTCGTCCGGAGGATGTCGGCGGTCATTCCCTGATAGCCGCTGTCAGTCGTCGAGGCGTCCGGATCCTGCGTGCTGCCCGGCGCGTTGTCGGCGTTGTAGGACTCGACGTCCGGCAGGACGGCGCGGACGTTGGCCTGTGCGGCCGCCTTGTTGGCCCGGTCCTTGAAGCTGAGGTAC
>Ga0207664_10003078_pt1 | contig 11081 bp, 15 predicted proteins | sample LARL83metaG_FD_184349 | JGI IMG/M metagenome (GOLD analysis project Ga0207664, IMG submission 184349) | Corn, switchgrass and miscanthus rhizosphere microbial communities from Kellogg Biological Station, Michigan, USA - LAR L8-3 metaG... | ecosystem: Host-associated > Plants > Roots >...
TTGAGGTAGGCCTCCCACGCCCGGCCGCCGAGGCTCGCGCGCACGCCGTCGAACTGAGCGGTGCCGAGATAGGCGGCGGCCGCCTGCGCCATCGACTGCGCGCCCGGCGGGATCCCGCCGCCGTCGGAGCCGAACAGGTTCGCCAGGATCGACAGCGCGCCGTCGCCCGACTCGGAGCCGTTCTGCGCGGGCGTGCCGACGAGCCGCAGCGTGTGCGGGCCGGGCGAGATCCCGTGCGGGACGCGCAGCTTGAAGCGGATCGTGGCCAGCGGGCCGCGCCACACGCGCACGCGCAGCGCCACGCGCACGCGCTGGCCGGGCCGCACGACCGGGCGCGAGACGTCCGCGCCGAGCATCGTCGCCAGCGTCATGCCGCGCTCGACGCGAGCGGTCGCGTCGAGCTGCGTCACGTGCAGGGCGCGGAAGCGGGCGTTGGCGAACACGTCGAGGGCGTCGCCGACGTCGCTGCCCATCGCCATCGCGAGCGGCGCCGGGGCGCCGGCCTGCAGCGCGCCCTGGACGACGTAGCGGTTGCACCAGCGCAGCGGCTTGGACAGCTCGCGCAGGTGCGCGGTCAGGCACAGGCGCCCCGTCTCCTGCGCCGGCGAGCCGTCGAATGCGCTCGTGATCCCCTGCGCGACGGCGAGCGAGGCGACGGCCGAGAGCGCGCTCATCCCGTCCGGGTCGCCGAGGTCGGTCTCGTCGGCGACGTCGGTGCGCTGCACGACGAACGCGCCGGTGTCGAGGTCCTTCACGCGCACCGTCACCGGCACCGTGGGCGGGGCGGCGCCGACCGTCCCGACGACCCCGTCGAGCGCGTCGTTGGTGAGCGTGCCGAGCGTGTGGCCGGGCGCGGCGAGCTTGTAGGAGCTGAGCTGGCCCGCGTCGACGGGGTTGCCGATCACGGTGAAGACGTAGGCGTCCTGCAGCGGCAGCGAGCGCCGCCCGGCGCTCTCGAACGGGTGCCCGAAGCCGTAGACGACGTTCCCGTCGCGGTAGGTGACGGTGCCGATCGCGCCAGCCGCCACGGCGCCGGCGGAGAGCGCGACGGCCATCGAGGCGCCCGGCACGAGCGGCTGCGGCGCGAAGGTGCCGAGCGGGCCGGCGGGCGCGGCGACGAGCGCGCGCCCGTGCGCGAGCGCGGTCTGCTCCATCAGGTCGCCCAGCGGCTGCGAGAGGCCGGAGAGCACGAGCGGCGAGGCGAGCGGGCGCGCCTCGCGCAGCAGCTGCGGCAGCCGCCGCGTGCCGCTCGGCGGCGTGACCGGCAGGTTCAGCATCGACTCGATCGGCGTCACGAGGCCGACGTCCTCGCCGTATTGCCCGACGGTCGCGGAGATCGCCCCGGCGTTGCCGATCACGCCGTCGCGGTCGGGGCAGTAGACCGGCGAGCCGGAGAAGCCCTCGGCGATGCCGGTGCCCGCGACGGCCGGCCCGGAGACGCGCACGAGGATCCGCGGACCGGTGCCGTCCGTGTCGGCGACGACGTCGAGCACCTGCACGTCGAAGGTCGAGATGTCGGTGCCCTGCACGACGGTCCGCGCGGTGCAGGCGAGGCCGGCGTGGATGTCGGCGAGGGGCGTGATCGGGTCGCGGGCCCAGGCGCTCGGCGCTGCGAGCGCGAGCAGGAGGAATGCGCTTGCCACGGCGCGCCGCATCCGGCGGCACTCTAGTGACCCGCGCGGTGCCGCGCATCGATTAGGGTGCGCCGCGATGGGCTCGGTCGCCGTCGTCACGGACACGTGCCACTACCTCCCCCGCCAGCTCGTCGCGGCGCGCGGGATCCACGAGGTCAGCCTCTACGTGCACTGGGACGGCGGCGAGGACCGCGAGGCGGCGCTGCCCGACTTCGACGCCTACTACCAGCACCTGCGCACCGCGAAGCAGCTTCCGACGACCTCGCAGCCCTCGATCGGCGACTTCCTCGCGGTCTACGAGCCGCTGCTCGAGCAGGGTCACGAGATCGTCTCGCTGCATCTCTCGGGCGCGATCTCCGGCACGTTCGCCTCGGCGCAGCAGGCGCGCGAGCAGCTGCTCGGCCGCGGCGGCGAGCGGATCCACGTGCTCGACACGCAGAGCGCTTGCGGCGGCGAGGGGCTCGTCGTGCTGGCCGCGAACGCGGCGGCCGCGCGAGGCGCGAGCGCCGAGGAGGTCCTCGCGCACACGCGCGAGGCGCGCGCCGCGCTGCAGATGTGGTTCGCGGTCGACACGCTCGAGTACCTGCGCCGCGGCGGGCGCATCGGCGCCGCGCAGGCATGGCTCGGCTCGGCGCTGAAGATCAAGCCGATCCTCACGCTGGAGGCGGAGATCACGCCGGTCGAGCGCGTGCGCACCTCCGGCCGCGCGTTCGAGCGGATGGTCGAGTACCTCAAGACGCGTCAGGCCGACGGCGCCGACGCGTGGGTCGTCCAGCACATCCAGGCGCCCGACGAGGCCGCCAGGCTCGTCGAGCGCGGCCGCGAGCTGTTCGGCACCGACCCCTGCTTCGTCTCCGAGATCGGCCCCGTGATCGGGACCCACGTCGGCCCGGGCCTGCTCGGAGTCGGCGGGATCCCCTCGACGTTCGTCGCCTAGCGGCGGCGCCGCTTCCTGCGCCCGAAGAGGACACCGGTCACGCCGGCGATCCCGCCGCCGATCACGAAGCCGGCGACAGCGGCCGCGATCAGCGCGTCTCTTCTGTGCTCGCGCAGCTGGCGGCGCCAGTCGGTCAGCGCCGTCACCTCGTTGCGCAGCAGCTCGATCGAGCTGCCCAGCTCGCGGCGGTTGAGCTCGATCGAGGCGCGGATCTGCTCGGGCGTGCGGGTCGACATCAGGAGGCGCCCTCCGTAGCGGTGACGGTGTCGCGGATCTTCTTCGCCTCGTCGATCGCCATCGTCGGCGTCGGGGGCGTGCCACGGCGCACCGCCCGGTAGGCGACGATCCCGGCGAGCGCGCCGAGCACGAACAGCACGACCGCGACGAGCAGGAAGCCGGCCCAGTAGGCGGTCCCGCCGAAGATCAGATAGGCGCCCCAGGCGGCCGAGTTCAGCAGGAAGAAGAGCGCGGTGACGAAGAAGACGCCCGCGACGATCCCCACGACGGCGCCGGTCGCGAGCTTGCGCGCCTTCGCGGCCAGCTCGGCCTTCGCGAGCTCGATCTCCTCGCGCACGAGCAGCGTCGCGCGCTCGGACACCTGCTGGACCGCTTCGGCGAGCGTCGCTTGTCTGGCGTCGTCAGCGGCCAAGGCGCTTGAGCAGGAGTCCGAGGACGAGGCCGCCCGCGAAGGCGGCGCCGACGGCGAGCTCGGGACGCTCGTCGAGCGCCGCGGGCGGCACGGGGACGGGCGTGACGACGGGAGATCCGCCCGGCTGGACGACGGTCGCGTCGGAGGCGAGCGCGGCCTGCTCGACGGTCGGCTGGCCGTCGACGGCTGCTTCGGCGCCGTCCGTCATTCGGGCGGCTCCTCGCCGAACGCGCGCATCCAGATCATCGCGGCGATCCGCTGCGTCGCGATGCTGGCGAGCGCCCCCAGCCCGGCCAGCAGACCGGACCAGACGAGTCGCTTCACGAGGTCGCTCTCAGCCATCAGCTCGCGCATTCAATCAGCTCTCCCGGCGGCGGTCACCGACGCTCGGCGTGGTCCAGCCCGCCGCAGATCGTCTCGACGATATGGGTCTTGGCCTGCTCGTATTCCCGTTCGCCGGTCGGCAGCAACGCGAAGATCCAGCCGGTCAGCACCTGCTCGACGGCCCCGTAGAAGGCGAGCGCGGCGAAGTCGGGCGTGATGTCGGAGCGGAAGGTGCCGGCTCTCTGCGCTCTCTCGACGATCGCGGCGATCCCGTAGTACGCCTCGCGGATGGGCGCGAGGTGCGTGCGGCCGAACGTGTTCGCCGCGCGCGTGACCTCGACGATGATGACCTTCATCAGGTCGGGGTCGTGGCGGTAGGAGTCGACGATGAACGACGTGATCGCGTAGAGCTTCTCGCGCGGCGTCAGCGCTTCGGCGTCGACCTCCTGGATCGCCCGCAGCAGGATGTCCCAGCGCTCGAGGAAGAGCGTGTCGAGGATCTGGTCCTTGGAGTCGAAGTAGTGGTAGACGAGCCCGTACGCGACGCCCGCCTCGTCGGCGATGTCGGAGACGCGGCAGGTGTGGAAGCCCTGGCGCGCGAACACGCGCACGGCCGCGTCGAGGATCATCCGCCGCTTGTCGACGGCCGGCTCGTTGGCGGCGCGCGCCATCAGGCGGCCGCCTCAAGCTGCTCGGGCCAGGCGTACGCCCGCGGGCGGCGGTGCGAGAGCGCCGGCAGTCTCGCGCGGACGTCGTCCTGGTGGGCGAAGTCCAGCTCCGCCATCGCGTACGTCTCGGCGTCGGGCGCGGTGGCGAGCACGGTCCCCCACGGGTCGGCGATCAGCGAGCGCCCGCCGGAGGCCTTGCCGGGCGCGTGCTCGCCGATCTGGTTGGCGGCGACCACATAGCACTGGTCCTCGATCGCGCGGGCGCGCAGCAGCACGTCCCAGTGGTCGCGCGTCGTCGCGAGCGTGAAGGCGGAGGGCAGCGCGAGCACGCGCGCGCCGCGCAGCGCGAGGATGCGGAACAGCTCCGGGAAGCGCAGGTCGTAGCAGACCGCCATCCCGAGGACGGTTCCGTCGGCGAGCGTCGTGGTGACGATCTCCTCGCCCGGGTCCTCGCCGTCGGACTCGCGGTAGACGACGCCGGCGACCTCGACGTCGAACAGGTGCAGCTTGCGGTAGACGGCCTTCAGCTCGCCGTCGGGGCCGGCGTGGACGGAGGTGTTGAAGCGGCGCCCGTCCTCGCGCAGCTCGACGATCGAGCCGGCGATCAGGTCGATCCGCAGCTCGCGCGCGAGCTCGCGCGCCCACGTGGTCGAGGGGCCCTCGAGCGGCTCGGCGCCGGCGGCGAGCTGCTCGGGCGTGCCGAGGACGTTCCACTTCTCCGGCAGCACGACGAGCCGCGCGCCGTCGTCGGCCGCCGCGCGCACGATGCGCTCGGCGACTGCGCGGTTGCGGCCGCGATCGCCGGTAGAGTTCATCTGGATCGCCGCGGCGCGCATGCGGTGGTCGGTCTCCAAGGCAGGACAGATTGACTGGTCAGTCAACCGGTCAGCAAGCATACCGCGCCTGCAGATGGCCACAGCGTCTCCCCCGATCGACTCGATTCCGCCGTATCGCGGGACCTACGGCACGCTGCGACCGGCCGCGTTCGACCGCCTGCCCCTGCCGCCGGTGCGGATGCCCGCGTGGCGCGGCTCGCGGCCGCTGAAGCGCTGGCGCTACGTCGGCGTCTACGGACCCGACCTGCTGCTGTGCGTCGGACAGGCGCGCGTCGGGCCCGGCCGTCAGTCGTTCTGGGCCGTCTGGGACCGCGCTACGAGACGGCTGCGCGAGCGCACGCGGCGCTCGGGTGGCCGGGTGCGCCTCGGGATCGACCGACCTGGCCGCGTGCTCGTCTACGACGACGGCGTCGAGATCGACCTGACGCTCGAGGAGGTCGACGGCGTCGAGACGATCTGTCCCGATGGCGGCGCGTACGCGTGGACGCGCAAGCAGGGCGGCGTGCGCGCGCACGGCCGCGTCGTGCTCGACGGCGTCGTGCGCGAGCTGGACGCGTTCGCGCTCATCGACGACAGCGCCGGCTACCACGCGCGCCGCACGGCGTGGCGCTGGAGCGCCGGCGTCGGGCGGGTCGAGGACGGCCGCCGCGTCGCCTGGAACCTCGTGGCCGGCATCAACGACCCGCCGCGCGCGAGCGAGCGGACGGTGTGGGTGAGCGGCATGCCGGCCGAGGTCGGGCCGGTGGCGCGCTTCACCGAGGACCTCGCCGCCGTCTCGACCGCGGACGGCGTCGACCTCGTGTTCGCCGCCGAGGCGATCCGCGAGCGGCGCGAGAACCTGCTGCTCGTGCGCAGCGACTACCGCCAGCCGTTCGGCACGTTCGCCGGCGTGCTGCCCGGCCCGCGCCACGAGCGCCTCCAGCTCGCCGAGGGCTTCGGCGTGATGGAGGCGCACAGCGCTTTGTGGTGAGGCCCCAGATGGGTGTTGCACCTCGATAGCGGTGCTACAATCGGCCGATGCCGACCGCTCGTCCACGCCACATGCTCACCGAGACCGACGAGCTCGCCGACGCGCTGCGCGACGCCGCGCGACGCTGGCCGGAAGACCGCGAGCGGCCCGCGAAGCTGCTGCTCGACCTCGTCCGCGAGGGGCACAGGGCGATCGCCGCGGACGAGGATCGCGCGACGGCCCGGCGGCGCGCCGCGATCAAGCGCACGAGCGGCGTCCTGCCGGACGTCTACCCCCCCGGCTATCTCGAGCAGCTGCGCAACGACTGGCCCGCATGATCGTCCTCGACGCAAGCGTCCTGATCGCGCATCTCGATCCGCGCGATGCACTCCACGACGCAGCCGATGAGCGGCTCCTCGCTGCCGCCGACCAGCCGTTCGGCGTGAGCACGATCACCCTCGCGGAGGCGCTGGTCGCACCGCTGCGGACGGGCACGCTGCGAACGACGCAGGCAGCGCTCAAGGCCTTGGAGGTGGAGGAGCTGCCACTCCGGGCGGGCGCCGGCGAGCGACTCGCCGCGCTGCGTGCGGATACCGGCCTGAAGCTTCCGGACTGCTGCGTGCTCCTGGCTGCGGAGGACGCCGACGGCGGCGTGCTGACGTTCGACGAGCGCCTCGCGCGAGCGGCTGCGGAGCGCGGGCTCGCCGCGTGACGCCGCTCAGCCGCCGGACCGCGCGCGCCCGCCGCGCAGCGCGGCGAGCAGGAGCTTGGTGTGCATCGCGCCGATCAGCTCCTCGAGCGGCTCGGCGCCGGAGGCGATGATCTCGACCGCGCGGTCCTCGTCGACGGAGCCGGCGAGGCGCCCGAGCAGCACGCGCACCTCCTCCTCGACGAGCGGCGCGAGCGCCTCGCGGTAGCGCAGCGTGTCGTAGACGGTGAAGCCGATCGCCTCGTCGTAGCCGCCGGCGCGGAAGCGCGAGATCGCCTCGATGATCTTCACGTCGTCGACGTCGTAGCCGCGCGCGTTCGGGCTCAGCACCCCGATCTGCTCCAGGCGCTCCAGGACGTTGCGCGGGACGTCGTAGGCCTGCTCGACTTCGCGCCGCGAGGTGCGCTTGCGCTCCCCGGCGGCGGCGGCCGCGCGCTCGATGATGCGGTCCTCCAGCTCGATCAGCGCCTCGACGCGATGCGGCTCCTCGCGCAGCAGCTGCCCGATCACGCGCAGCGGCATGAAGCGCTCCTCCTGCAGGCGCTTGATCAAGCGGATGCGCTCGACGAACTCGGGCGGGTACCACGCCATGTTGCGGCTCGTGCGGCGGATCTCGGTCTCGCCGCCGAGCACGCCCTCGCGCAGGTAGTGCTTGATCGTGCCGGCGCTGACGCCCGAGCGCTCGGCGAGCTGGCTGATCTTGAGCAGCCCCTCGCGGGTGCCGGAGGCGGCCATGTGGCCGCCGGAGGCGGGTCCCGGCTTCGGGCTCGCCGGCTCAGCCGCCAAGGAACGATCCCCGCGGTTCGCCGGCCGGTCCGGCGACGGTGCCGGACGCCTTCAACGCGGCGATCTCCTCGGCGCCGTAGCCGAGCGCGGCCAGCACCTCGTCGGTGTGCTCGCCGAGCGCCGGGCCGGGTGCGCGGGTCGGATCGCCGGGCGTGCGGTCGAGCTTGATCGGCAGGCCCAGCAGCCTCACCGGCGCGTCGGCGCCGGGCTGCTCCAGCTCGACGACCATCTGCCGCGCCCGAACCAACTCGGACTCGAGCGCCTCCGACAGCTCCAGCACCGGCTCGACGCAGCAGTCGTGCTCGGCCGCGAACGCCTCCCACTCCGCGCGCGTGCGCGAGCGGAACGCCTCTTCGACCGCGCGCACGCCGTCGGAGCCCGGCGCCGCGAACTGCTGCTCGATCAGGTCCTCGCGCCCGGCGCCGCGGCACCACGCCTGCCAGAACTTCGGCTCCAGCGCGCCGCAGGCGACCCAGCCGCCGTCCTTGCACTCGTACGGGCGGTAGCAGGCGAACTGGCCCGAGAGTGGCATCAGCCCGCGTCTCGGCGCGACGCCGTCGGTCAGCGCCGCCGCCGCGGTCATCGCGAGGAACGACAGCGCGCCGTCGAACATCGAGACGTCGACGACCTGGCCGCGGCCGGAGCGCTCGCGCTCCCGCAGGGCGGCGAGGATCCCGACGGCCGCCATCAGCCCGCCGCCCCCGACGTCGGCGATCTGCACCGCCGACTGCGTCGGCGGCCCGCCGGGCTCGCCGGTGAGGCCGAGCAGGCCGCCGAGCGCCAGGTAGTTCTGGTCGTGGCCGGCGGCGTCCCGCTTGGGCCCGTCCTGGCCGTAGCCGGTGATCGCGCAGCAGACGAGGCGCGGGTTCTCCCGTGCGAGGCGCTCGTAGCCGAGGCCGAGGCGCTCGAGCACACCGGGTCGGAAGGACTCCAGCAGCACGTCGTGCTCGCGCGCGAGCTTGAGCAGGATCTCCTTGCCGGCGTCGGACTTGAGGTCGAGCCGGATCGAGCGCTTGTTGCGGTTGAGGGCGAGGAACAGCGCAGATCTGGCGGAGTCGTCCGCGCCCTCGACGTACGGCGGCGACCAGCGCACGTAGTCGCCCATGCCGGTGTCCTCGACCTTCAGCACGTCGGCGCCGAGGTCGGCGAGCAGCAGCGAGCAGAAGCCGCCGGGCAGCAGGCGCGAGAGATCCAGCACACGGAGTCCGGCGAGCGGCCCGCTCATGCCGCGACCGCGCGCTTCGGGGTCCCGAGCAGCTCGCGCGCCTCGGCGACGGTGGCCGGCCGGCGCCCGATCTCCTCGGCGAGCTTGCGTGCGGCCGCGATCAGGTCGCCGTTGCCGCGCGCCATCGAGCCGTCGGGGAGGTAGAAGTTGTCCTCCACGCCGGCGCGCACGTTGCCGCCGAGCGTCAGCGCCGTGGCGATCAGGCGCCACTGGTCGCGCGAGATGCCGATCACGCCCCAGTTGTTGGGGCCGTCGGGGCCGCCGGGCACGTTCTCGGCCATGTGCGCGAGGTTGCGCGAGGTCGGCCGGATGCCGCCGTTGACGCCCATCACGCAGGAGATCTGCAGCGGCTCTCTCAACAGGCCCATGTCGATGAACGGGTCGAGGTTGCCGAGGTGGCCGAGGTCGAAGCACTCGTGCTCGGGCTTGATGCCCAGCTCGTTCATCGCTCTGAGCAGCGTGTCGATCGTCTCGAACGAGTTCTCGAACACGGCCTGGAAGACGAAGCCTCTGCGTCTTGCCGAGTACTTCGCATAGTTCATCGAGCCCATGTTGAGCGCGGCGACGTCGGGCCGCAGCTCGCGCAGGTACGCGATCCGCTGCTCGAGCGGGATGCCGATCGCGCCCGTCGAGTAGTTGATGATCACGTCGTCGACCTCGGCGAGGATCGCCTGCGTGATCGCGCGGAAGTCCTCGACCTCGAAGCTCGGCGTGCCGTCCGGTCTGCGCGCGTGGATGTGGATCATCGACGCGCCCTCCTCGACCGCCCGGCGCGCCTCGGCCGCGTACTCCTCGGGCGTGTAGGGGATGCCCGGGCACTGTCTGCGGTCCGCGACCACGCCCGAGATCGAGCATGTGATGAGGACCGGGTCTTCGAGGCTCATGAACGGCGCCTGCGATTGGTAAGGCACATTTCACTATTCAACATCGGCTCGGTCCTCGTTTGGTGACACCATATGAGGGGTGAACTGGCATGATTTCATGACATAAAGCCCTTGAAAGGCTGTTTGTGAACGCAGTAGTCTCTCGCGCGATGGGCAGGGAGACGCTGCTTGCTCAGATCCTCCGCAATTCGGGACGCAGCCAGGCATGGGTCGCGCGCCAGATGGGCGTGGACGCGAGCAGCATCTCGCGCTGGGTCGGGGGCGACCGCCGCGTTCCAGCCCATCACGTCCGGCGGCTCGCATCGGTGGTGGGCATCGAGGAGAAGCTGCTGGAGGCGGACAACAAGGAGTCTCGATGAGGGTGCTGTTCGAATTCCCGCCGCACAGCCTGCGCGGGAGACGCTACGACTGGGACTTGATCTTCGACGGTCACATACGCGAGCTCGAGCGCGGCGTCGACTTCGCGTGCGAGCCGGCGTCGCTCGTGACGGCCGTGCGGAAGGCCGCACGGCGACGGCGCGTGCGAGTCGAGGTGCGCAGCTACACGCGGCCCGAGGACCGCCGCGCTGTCGTCGCCGTGCAGGCGCTGCCGGACGCGGTCGGTTGAACCTCATACCGGCACCACGCCGTGCCGCTTCCACGGCCGCTCGATCCGCTTCCCCGCTGCCATCTCGAGCGCGCGGCAGATCGTCGGGCGCGTGTCGCGCGGGTCGATCACGTCGTCGATCAGCGCGCTTCTCGCCGGCACGTAGACGTCGATCAGCCTTCTGTAGGCGGCGATCAGCTCCGCTCTCTTGGCCGCCGGGTCCTCTGCCTCCTCGACCGCTCTGCGCATGACGATCTCGACCGCGCCCTCCGCGCCCATCACGCTGATCTCGGCGCTCGGCCAGGCGACGATCAGGTCCGGCTCGTACGCCTTGCCGTTCATCACGTAGTAGCCGGCCCCGTATGCCTTGCGGATCACGACCGTGATCTTCGGCACCGTCGCGTTCGCGACCGCGTAGAGCATCTTCGCGCCGTGGCGGATGATGCCCGCCTCCTCCACCTTCGTGCCGACCATGAAGCCCGGCACGTCCTGCAGGAACAGCAGCGGGATGTCGAACGCGTTGCAGAGGTTGACGAAGCGCGCCGCCTTGTCGGCCGAGTCGTTGTCGAGGATCCCGCCGAGCTGCTTGGGCTGGTTGGCGACGATCCCGCACGGCCGGCCGCCGAAGCGCGCGAAGCAGGTGATGATCGTCTTCGCCCACTGCGGCTTGAGATCGAACCACTCGCCGTCGTCGACGATCAGCCGGATCAGGTCGTACATGTCGTACGGCTTGCGGTTGGACTCCGGCAGCACGTCGAGCAGCGCCTCCTCGCGGCGGTCGATCGGGTCGCTCACGGGCCGGACCGGCGGCTTGACCTCGCAGTGCTGCGGCATGAACGAGAGGTACTGCTTGATGCGCTCGATGCACTCCTCGTCGTCCTTGACCTCGAGGTC
>Ga0207664_10003080_pt1 | contig 11078 bp, 11 predicted proteins | sample LARL83metaG_FD_184349 | JGI IMG/M metagenome (GOLD analysis project Ga0207664, IMG submission 184349) | Corn, switchgrass and miscanthus rhizosphere microbial communities from Kellogg Biological Station, Michigan, USA - LAR L8-3 metaG... | ecosystem: Host-associated > Plants > Roots >...
TGCTGTCCCTAATTTTGGGACACTCATTGCATGGACTCGCAGGTTCCAACGCAGCTCTCAACCAGCGCCAGTTCCAGCTCGAGCGAAGAAGGCCGGTTCGTACCCGGAACCTTGCTTGGCGATCGGTATCGGATTGTCAGTCTGCTGGGTGTCGGAGGGATGGGTGAAGTCTATCGAGCCACGGACCTACGGCTCGGCCAGCAGGTGGCGCTCAAGTTTCTGCCGCCCGAGGTCGCGCGAGACTCCAGGTTTCAGGCGCGCTTCAACAACGAAGTGCGAATCGCGCGACAAGTCTCGCATCCCAATGTCTGCCGCGTGTACGACATCGGCGAAGTGGAAGGGCTGGCGTATATTTCCATGGAATACGTGGATGGCGAAGACCTGCATTCGCTGCTGCGCCGCATCGGCAGGCTGCCTTCGGACAAGGCGCTCGAAATAACCCGGAAGCTTTGCGCGGGCCTGGCAGCAGCTCACGACAAGGGAGTTCTGCACCGCGATCTGAAGCCGAGCAACATCATGATCGACGGCCGCGGGCACGTGCTGATCACCGATTTCGGACTCGCGGGTGTCATGGGCAGCATCGAAGGGGCCGAGGTGCGAAATGGCACACCCGCCTACATGGCTCCCGAACAGCTTTCGGGCAAAGAGGTGTCGGCGCAGAGCGACATCTACGCGCTGGGCGTGGTGTTGTATGAGATGTTCACGGGCAAGCCGCCGTATGTGGCACGAACGCGCGAGGAGCTACTCAAATTCACGCAACAGGGCACGCCGCCGAATCCCCGCAGCATCGTGAAAGACATCGACCCGGTGGTGGAGAGCGTGGTTCTACGCTGTCTGGCACCCGATCCGCGCACCCGCCCTGTCTCGGCGCTTGCGCTGTTGGCGTCATTGCCGGGCGGCGATCCACTAGCCGAAGCGCTGGCCGCCGGAGAGACGCCATCGCCAGAAATGGTGGCGGCGGCCGGGCAGAACGTTGGCGTGAGCCCGCGATGGGCAATCACGTATCTGGCCTTCATCGTGGCCGGACTGGCGATCTTCGCAGCTCTCAACCAACAGACCGAACTGATCGCGAAAGTTCCTTTCGATAAGCCGCCGGAAGCGCTGGCTGAAAAAGCGCGGGATATTGTCCAGAGACTGGGCTACGCGAATCGAGGAGTGTCGAACACATACGGCTTTGTTTATCGCACCGCAAACTTGCGGTATGTTTTGCGACATTTCCGGGACCGCGCTCCGCAATTTCTTGCGGCCGGCCGGCCCCCAGTCATCGCGTTCTGGTATCGTTCCAGTCCTCGAAGTCTGGCGCCGCGAGAGATATCGGATGTCACGCGCGTCACGCAGAACGATCCTCCAGTGGACGTTCCGGGAATGCTGTCTATCCGGTTGGACACGGAGGGCAGGCTGGTTGGACTTACCGCCGTGCCTCCGCAGGAGGACCAATCCAAAGCCCCGTGGCCAATGCCGGATTGGAGCGCACTGTTTTCGGCCGCGGGACTCGATCCAGCGCGTCTCACTGCTGCGGAACCCGAATGGACGCCACCCGTTATGGCGGATGCTCGCGCGGCCTGGACCGAGACATTTCCTGAGACACCAGACGTTCGGGTACGCATTGAAGCCGCGGCATTTCACGGAAAGCCCGTTAATTTCACCGAGGTCCTTCCCGAGGTCGAGCCTGGGACCGAAGGGCGGTCTGCCGGGGACCTGGTGTACCTGGTCATCGAGCTCATCATCGTCCTGGGATCGTTCCCGTTTGCGCGCTACAATCTCCGCCTGGGTAGAGGCGACACACGTGCAGCTATCCGTCTGGCGCTGTTCGGATTTACGATGGGCTTCGCGGCGTGGCTGATTGGAGGATCACACGTCGCCGGCGAGGCAGAGGCTGACCTGTTCTTTCGAGCGTTGATGCGCTGGATTTTCGAAGGAGTTCTGTTGGGCGTGATGTACCTTTCCTTCGAACCTTTTGTTCGGCGGAGATGGCCGCAGACCATCATTTCCTGGAGCCGTGTGCTGACCGGTGCCTTGCGCGATCCTCTGGTGGGGCGTGACATTGTACTGGGTGTCGCAGTGGGAGTGTTGCTGGGGCTGATTCAAGTTTTCGGCGCGCTCATTTACCGGCCACTGGGAGTCCCGGCGGTGCGGACATCGGCGGCGCTGATCACTCTGACCAGCGGACGTTTCGCGGCCGGTGAGTTTTTGTTTTTGACCGTGGATGCGCTCTTCCGATCGCTGGGCATTCTGTTCCTGATCTTCCTGTTCCGCGCTCTTCTGCGGAAGCAATGGCTGGCAGCCGCAGTGGTTGTCGTGGCTCTGGGCGGCATTTTGGCTGCCAATGCAGCTCATCCTTTGATCGAGTGGCCGGTCAGTCTGCTGTTTTTTAGCGTGATGGTATTCGCGCTCATGCGGTTTGGGCTGCTGGTGCTGAGCGTCGCCATGTTTGTTGTTCTGCTGTTCGTTTCTTTCCCCATCGGCGCCGATGTCGGAGCGTGGTATTTCGGCACGGGTGCGTTCGTCCTGGCGGCGATTCTGGCGTTGTCGCTGTATGGAATGCGGATGGCGCTGCCGGGGCAGGCGTTATTCAGGGATGAATAAAAGAAATGCCTCGTCGGAGGAATCTGTGGGTCACTGATACGCTCCAATGGCGGCGGAAGCCCGGTTCGCTCAGCCCGCGAACCTGTGCGGGCTTCAGCTCTCTGCTGTTCGTAGCCAGTTGCCTTTTGAACTAGTGGACTGTCCCGGTGATACCTACAGCACAATCGGAACGTCTCTTTTGATGTATTGATGTGGCTGATAATCAAGGATTGCTGCAGGTCAGTTCCGAGCAGGAAGAAGAGTTGGAGCGGTTGGCGCAGTCGCGAGCGCTCCCGGCGGGTGATGTCTTTCGAGCACGGCTGGTCCTTCGGCTCGCCGACGGGCTGAGCTATCGAAAGATCGAGCGGAAACTGGGAGCCAGTGCGCCGACCGTATCGAAGTGGAAGAACCGTTTCGAACAAGCAGGCATGGCTGGTTTACAAGCAGCACCGGGGCAGCCGGCCACGCACGGTCACCCCGGCTGTGCAGGCCAGTATCCTCCGTCGCGCACGGCAAAAGCCCTACGACGACAGCACGCATTGGACTTGCCGCAAACTGGCCGAGGAGTCGGGCGTCAGCAAATCCACGGTGCAGAGGGTACTGACGCAAGCCAAGTTGCGGCCTCACCGGCTGGATCGCTAAATGGCCAGCGATGATCCGGAGTTTGAACGCAAGGCCGCCGACATCATCGGGCTGTATCTGAATCCGCCGCAACATGCGGCTGTGTTCTGCGTGGACGAGAAGACCGCTATTCAGGCTCTGGACAGGTTGGCCCGGTGCTGCCGCTATCCCCAGGTCGCGCCGAGCGACATGGCTTCGAATATTACCGTCATGGAACATTGTCGCTGTACGCGGCGCTCAACGTGAAGATGGGCAAAGTGGAAGGCAAGACGGCGAAGCGTCACGCCAGCAGCGATTTCATCGCGTTTCTCACAGAGTTGATCGGAAAAGCGAAGTGGGCGCGCGAGATTCACATTGTGCTGGATAATCTTTCAGCGCATAAAACTCATGCCGTAAGCGACTTCTCGCTCAGCACCCGAAGATGCGCTCCATTTCACCCCGACCTACTCTTCTTGGCTCAATCAGGTCGAGATCTGGTTCGCCAAGATCGAACGCGATGTGATTGCTCGTGGCGTCTTCACTTCCGTCGCCGATCTCAGCCGCAAATTAATGAAGTATATTCGCGCATACGCCAAGGGCGCCCAGCCCGTCCGCTGGACCTACACCGATCTCAAACGCCGGTACTAATATTACTGACCCAACCGTCGTCTCTGAGGCGGCTCGCTGTGCGAATCTATGATGGAAGGGAAAGCATGAGTGGGAAAATTCGAACACCGGGGGAGGTCGCAGACATTATCGTACGCTTCCTTTCAGGTTCTGGGTTATACCCTCAGGAATTTAATGATTTCTTCGAAAGCTCACTTTCGGATCCCAAGTTGGACGCCTATAGACAGCGATGCGAGATGTTGCACAGCGAGTTTGAGCCTCGTCGAAGTCAGATGGTCCTTCTCTCGCTCGAAGAACCCCAGCGCCAAGCTCAGCGAGAAGCAGCCGCAACAGAAGAGTTGGAGCGGATGGTAACGGAACTGCGCTTGCTTGAGCGACACGCACAAACCTCAGGCGAGGGGACGGCCTCCTGAATCACTGTTGGGTATTAAACGGCTGGAAAGGCTCAGTTGGTTGTTTCCAATAATTAGTGCCCAAACGCCGTATCACAGCTAAGCAATCACCGGGACAGCCCACTAGTTGCTCCCTCCCGTAAACGCTCGGTCAGACAGGACCGATCCCGGCAAACGTCAGCAACGGGCGTTATGCGGCAGTTGACGCGCGGCGACTCCGGCGCCAGGGCAAGCTCAACATTGCGCTCGCCGATAGGATGATGGAGAACGTCGCGGTGATGCCCAACGCGAGGAGTGTCCACACGAAAAGGAAAGCTTGGCCCGAGGTGCCTATGTCGCCGCCGAGAACACCCCGCGTCCCTCTCATGTGAATGACGGAGACGAGCAGCCCGAGGGCGGACCCGAAGAAGATGATGATGTATCCCGCCCGCCTTCCGGCGAGCACCAGCGTTCCATATAGCTGGATGACGAAAATGAATACCACCAACAGATTAACGAGACCTGCCGGGGCCATCCGGAAAAGGATGTCGCCGGTCATGTGAAGCGTCATGAATAGAATGGTGAGCAGCGACGCTGTGGTCAACATAGCAGCCTGTTTCAAGTGAGGATCGCCTTTCTGCGCCTCATGTACGCGCACCGAGGTCCGAGGGTTCATTTTCCGGTGAGGGTTGCGGTCCCATGTTCATTTGCGGTTGGCCACAGCGGGGACAGAACTCGGCATCCGGTGCAACTCCGCGCCCGCAACCGGGACACGGATGGAGCATCGGCTTTCGCAACACGAAGTAGAGCACGAAGCCAACGCAGTTCGGAATGACCACCGCGAGCACCGTCCAGGGAATTGGCGGCATACCGCGCCGCACTGCGTCTCGGTAAACATAGCCGGCGAGAAGAAAGTAAGCGGCGGCAAGCGTACCACCCGCCAGACCGATCAAAATCCCGAAGCTGCTCGCCCGATGCTCCCCGAGGACCCCGAAAAAGAAAACCACGAAAGCTAAAACGGCCACGATCTTCGCCGGACCTGGAATGAGACCGAATCCGCTGCGCCAGCTCATACAGTTTGTCCTTTGCTATCGGAATCCTCTCCCAGAAGTGTTCTTCGAAAGAGCGGCAGCAACGCGAGAAGAAGGGATGGCAGCAACCAGAACGCCGCGAATACGATCTGCCATACGCGGCTGGGGAGATTCCATTGACTGGCCAGCCCTGCCAAAGCGTGCCACGTTACGGCAGATCCCGTGAACGTGAGGAATATTGCGACCCCTGTGCCGATCCACAGGCTTTTTACATGCGACTCGGCCGATCTCATTTCCTCGGCACGGCTGCGGACTACGTTCTCAACCCGAAGCGCCGCTGCCGGGTCGAGTTCAATCGCGAACCAATCCAGGGCTCGGACGGCACGCGCCGAGAGATCGGCATACCGGGCACATTCGGCGCATTGTCCGACGTGAGCATCGAGCCAGTGCCGGTCCTCCAGCGAAATTCCTTCAACCAGGGACCGATGAAGCAGAAAGCGGGCTTTTTCATGGTTCTCAAGCGGCATCGGCGCCTCCTCCGAGAGAGGCTTCGAGCATCGACAGGCCGCGATGAATCCTCGACGAAACGGTCGAGATGGGAGCGCCTGCGACTTGGGCAATTTCCGCAAGCGATAGTTCTTCCTGGAAACGCAAGAGAAGCGCTTCCCTGTAGATTGGCTCTAGCGCACCCAAAGCGGCCGCGATTCGTTTGGCATCTTCGCTTCTTGCGGCCGCGAAGAACGGCGATTCGAAATCCGGCGTCGGAACGTTCAGGCCCGCTTCGTCCTCCTGGCACATCCGATGCGTCGCCGTCTGTTGCTTTCGCAGGTGATCGATCGCCAGGTTTCGTGCGATGGAGAACAACCACGGCTCGAAACGGAGGCGGCCGTTATATTGCCCCGCGTGTTCCAGTACACGCAACCAGGTTTCCTGAACGAGGTCCTCGGCCTGTTCACGCCTGGATGTCCAGTAGACCAGATATCGGAGGAGCCGATAGTGATACCTCGACACCAGCCGGCCAATGAATTCCGAGTCTCTTCGCCGCAGTGCACGCGCGATGCACTGAGACTCGGGTTCCGCCACACGCGAAAAGGCCGTCACAACGGCAACCATACACTATATACGAGGCCGAGCCCCGGAATTACGCACAGCCATGCATCTTGAGAATGCCAAAAGACTTTCCAACGCGCCTTACCGGCTCGGGTGGCTGATTCGTCCTCTCTGGCCGCCTCATGGCAAGTTGCCCGAACCGGAATGCACCCACGATTTCTTCTGACGAGCCAAAGAAATAGCTATTTGCGTGTACACCTAATTTAGCGGCCGGCGCGCTTCAGCACGGCTCGAAGATCCATGGTGCGGATCAGTTTGTGCAGATAGTTGGGATGCAGGCCCAGTATCTTGGCGGCGGTCTCATGATCGAAGTTGGCTTGATCGAAAGCCTTCAGCACCACTTGGCGCTTGGCCGCTTCCACCGCCTCTTCGTACAAGCTGGCCGAGACTTCGGCGGGCCGCGTTTCGCGGATGTGCTCGGGCAGGTCCTCGGCCAGAATCGTGTCGGTTGAACCCAGCACCACGGCACGCTCGATGGCATTCTCGAGCTCGCGAACATTACCGGGCCAGGAGTAGCTTTGAAGATACACGCGCGCCTCGGGAGCAAGACCGGTGATCTTCCGGCCGCAATCCTGCGCGTACTTCTTGGCGAAGTGCTCGGCTAAGGGAATGGTATCTTCGGGCCGGTCGCGGAGGGCGGGCGCGGTCAGCTGCACCACGTTCAGCCTATAGTAGAGATCCTGGCGGAAGGCGCCTTTCTTAACGGCCTCTTCGAGATTGCGATTGGTGGCAGCCAGCACACGCAGATCGAGCTTGATGGTCTTGGTGCCGCCGACGCGCTCCATCTCCCTTTGTTGCAACACGCGCAGCAGCTTGGCCTGCAGCAACTGCGAAAGCTCTCCGATTTCGTCCAAAAACACGCTGCCGCCTTGAGCCATCTCGAGCTTGCCCATCTTCTGCACGATCGCTCCCGTGAACGCGCCCTTCTCGTGGCCGAACAGTTCACTTTCGAGCAGCGTATCGGCGAGGGCTGCGCAGTTGATGGCAACGAACGGTCCGGCAGCTCGCACACTATTGCGGTGGATCGCACGGGCGACGAGTTCCTTACCGGTCCCGCTCTCACCCAGAATCAAGACTGTGGAATTCGACGGCGCTGCCTTCGCAATCTGGCGCTGCAGCTCGCGCATCTTGGAGCTAACGCCGACCATGTCATGCTCCAGCTTGAGTTCCTGCTGGAGACGCTGGTTCTCTTCCTGCAGCCAGCCCAGAATGGTGGCGTTTTCCCACGCGCCGGCGGCCATGCCGGCCACTGCGGTGAGCAACTGCAAATGGCCCTCATCGAACTTGAGCGCCGGATCGGCGGATTCGACGTAAATGACGGCGGCGACGGAGCCTCGCACCATGACCGGAGCAGCGACGACTGACAGGCCCGCGCCATCAGCGTCTTCCAGCCAGACTGCAATGTGTTCTTCGGAGACGCGCTGGAAGACATCGGCGTTGGGCTTCCAATCGCCCGATGGCGCTCCTGGAATCAAGACCCCGCCCCGCTCGCCGGGAATCAATTCCAAAAGCAAGGAAGATAGATGGTTGCGCAGCACTTCCGCGGCCGGGGTCCCATGCGCCTCCTGCATTCCACGGAAGGAATGCAGCATGGTGCTCACACGCAGGAGGGTCCGAAGATCGTGCATCGCCCGAGCCGAGGGAGGCAGCACGGACTGGTCCGCGGAAGAAAGATAAATCGAATCGGTCAGCTGGATTTGGCGCGTCTGGAAATCCACGGAGGCGGGCTTGGCCCGGCGATCGCGATCCACCAGGTAGCAAAACACAGAGCCGCCGATCCGGATCTCATCGCCTTGCTCCAATTGGTGCTCAGTGATGGGCGTGCCATTCACGAAGGTGCCGTTGCGGCTTTCCAGGTCCTTAACAGTGCATTGCTGCCCCGAGCGGCTAAAGAGGCAGTGTCTGCGTGACGCTGCGTGATCTTCGAGATTAATGTTACTGATAGCTTGCCGGCCGACGGAAAAATCTCCCTCTGGCAAAGCGTAGATGGAGCCCTTCAAAGGACCGCGTACCGCCACCAGTCTAGGCTCGGCTCCGTTCGTCAAAGATTCACCAACGGTCGTTCATCCAGCGAGTACTCACCCTTGCAATAATTTACCGCACCAGCGCGGTGCCGGGGCGCTCCCGGTAATCGATCGGTTAGGAAATTAACCTTTTGATTCTCCAAACAGGCCCGAACCGGTCCTATCTGCTTGATACACCGTGCTGGCGGTGTTGGCTAAGCGATTGCCCTTAGGAAACGCGCAAATCAAAGAAAGCGGACGAGATACCGGGACGGGCAGCCGCCCCGCAAATCGAAAAAAAGGAGAATTACCATGAAAAATCAGATTCGCAATTTCGTGATGGGAGCCGGACTCGCCGCCCTGTTGTGGAGTCCCTCGCTCATGGCGCAGAACAACGAAACCGCTGAGGTCTCTTTTGACTTCCAGGTCGGCCAGTCGATGCTTCCTGCCGGCACCTACACCGTCATGAAGGCCAGTGCTTCGGGTATCCTGCAGCTGCGCAATGAGGACACGCGCAAGTCCATTTTCCTAGCTCCTCAAGGACGCGAGCTGGCCAAGACCGACCCCAAGTTGACGTTCCGCTGCTATAGCGGCGACTGCTTCCTGTCAGCGGTCTGGATCCCAGGGACACCGGGATATACGTTCTTGAAGTCGGGCCGAGAAAAGGAATTGGCGAAGGCCGGCGCGCAGCCATCGACGATGTACGTCGCGCTAGCAGCCCGCTAGTTCAAGAGCAGTAAATCGAGGAGCCGGAATATGACATGCCCAGTTGTGATTCGAGGAGCGGAGCAGTGGAGCCGGTGGTCTAACCTGAGCAACCGGCCCCTGCTCGAATCGGAGGGATCAGAGGGAAGAAGCCGGGTGCCCGAACGGGGCATCCGGCTCCGGCCGGTCCTGGGATACGGTTTTATTCTTTTAGCCCTGTGTCTGCTGTTATCGGACACGTTTCGTCTGGCCTTCTCCCACAATTCCAGCCAGCATGTTACCACCGAGACGCAGACCGTTCGCAACGCACGGACGGTTCATGGAACAGCTCAAGCTCGCATAGCGGGCACGAAGCGTCGCTCCGGCGTCTGAGTTCCGGTCTCCTTACGGCTGCGCGCTGGTTCCGCGCAGCCTTTTTGCTTCTGCCTCCGTTGCGTGCATCACCCGCAGAAAATTCCCACCGTAGATCTTCCGGATGTCCTCAGCTGAATAGCCTTTTTCCAGCAGCGCGCGAGTCAGGTTCGGAAACTTCGCGACATCGTCAAGGCCCTCGGGCGTGCACGACACCCCGTCGAAATCGCTGCCGATCCCGGCCGCGTTGACGCCCGCGATCTTCACGATGTGATCGATGTGCGCCACGACATCGGCGAGGGTGGCGCGCGGAATGCTTTTGCGATACTCCTCGATCAGAGCTGGATTGTTCTCGGCGCGAGCGGCCGCGATCTTGGCGCTTACTTCCTTATCCGCGTCGGCGGTCTTCTGCGACAGAAAATCGCAACTGAAGTTGACCTGGACCACGCCGCCCTTCTTCGCGAGCGCGACGATCATTTCGTCGGTCATATTGCGCGGCACGTTGGACAACGCCCGGCAGGAGGAGTGCGATGCGAACGGAGGTGCGCTGCTCGTCTCCAAGGCGTCCCAGAAAGTCTTGTCGGCCACGTGCGAAATGTCGACCATCATCCCCAGCCGGTTCATCTCGCGCACGACTTGTTTGCCGAAATCCGTCAGACCATTGTGATGCTGGACTCCGGCCTTGTCCATATCGCCCGATGAATCGCCCCAGCTATTGGTGTTGGAGTGGGTGAGAGTCATGTAGCGGATGCCTAGCTCGTAATAATCGCGCAGCAGGCGCAGGCTGTCTTCGATGGCGTGCCCGCCTTCGATACCCATCAGCGCGGCGATTTTTCCCTGTTTGTGAATGCGCTCGATATCGTCGGTAGTGGTGGCGAGCACGAAGTCACTGGGATAGCGCCCGATGATATCGTGTCGCACGGTGTCGATCATCTCCAGCGTCCGCCAAGCTGAGCGGTTCCCGTTCACGTAGCTGGCCGCGACATAGACGGCGAAGAATTGCGCGCCGACCCCGCCCTCGCGGAGCGCGGTGAGATTGGTGTGGCCGTCGTTCTTGGCCTTTCCGATGTCGTAGCCCTGAACGGTGCGGCTGGTGATGTCGTTGTGGGTATCGATCAGAAGCGCCGACTTGTGAACCTTCTGCACCTCGGCGTCGGAAATCTGGCGGGTCTGGGCCGTCGCAATCGCCAGCAGTGTGCTGACGCAGCAGAGCATTGTTCTCATGGCAAAAATATAGCGCGAAACGGGAGCGGGGTCGTTAATGATAAAATCCACGCTTCAACATGAAACAGAGTCTTGTAGCCGAATTGCTTGCCGAATTTCTGGGAACCATGGTCCTGATCCTGTTCGGAAACGGCGTAGTGGCGATGGTGGTACTGTTCGGCCACGGCGTCCCGGGCGAAATCGTCAATGGCGGCTTCACCAATATCACGCTGGCCTGGGGATTGGCGGTGACGATGGGCGTTTACGTGGCCGGCAAGATCTCGGGGGCGCACCTCAATCCGGCCGTGACGATCGCCGTCGCGGCATTTCGGGGATTTCCGTGGAGCAAAGTGATCCCTTATTCGATCGCACAGATCGCAGGCGCATTCGTCGCGGCGGCGGTAGTGTTCTGGAACTATCACCCGGCCTTCCTGCGCGCCGATCCGCAGCTCGACCACACGGCCGGCGTCTTCACCACCTTCCCGGCGTTTCCAGAAATTCTTTCCGCGGGG
>Ga0207664_10003082_pt1 | contig 11070 bp, 8 predicted proteins | sample LARL83metaG_FD_184349 | JGI IMG/M metagenome (GOLD analysis project Ga0207664, IMG submission 184349) | Corn, switchgrass and miscanthus rhizosphere microbial communities from Kellogg Biological Station, Michigan, USA - LAR L8-3 metaG... | ecosystem: Host-associated > Plants > Roots >...
CCGGGTCACCCGCGTCATCCGCCAGAAGGCCACTGCCGGTCCGCCTGCTGCCACGTCGGTGGTTCGGGGCGATAAGGTATGGGGCCGGTCGTCGGCTGAGGCGACTGAGGCGGCTGAGACCACTGAGACGGCTGAGGCGGTTGGGGTTGCTGAGCTCGCTGCGGCGGCCAAGGCGGGGTCGGTGGGTAGCCGGTCTGCAGTCGTCGCTGCGGGCCGGTCTGCCACGGGCCGTTGACCTGGGGTTGGGCCGCGCGACGCGGCAACGGCACGGGCTCTGCGTATCCGGGCTGCGCGTATCCGCGCGCGGCGTAAGCGGGCTCCGGCTCCGATTCGCCGTACTCCTCGGGCGCAGCCCCCACCCGCCTGCGCCCGGGCACCATGCTGAGGCGGCCCAGCGCACAGATGTAACACACCAGCGCTCCGCCAGTCAGGATCGCCATCCACAAGGACGCGGTGTTCTCGCCGTTCTTTACGAACATCTCCCCGGCCGCGAACGCGCCGAGAATGGCGGTCAGGCCGGTGATCGCCAGCGTGACCATCGGCCGGTCCCTGACTCTGGCGGCGCGGATCAGTACCGCGGTCGCGGAGACGATCAGCACGATGCCCAGCAGCACGTGCACGGTGAGGCCGAAGGGTGCCGTCTTGATCTCCTCGATGAACCCGGCGTGCGCATCCGAAGCCGGCACCGAGACGTAGAGGTTGAGGATCATGCCGAGGCTGAACTGCGCGACGAGGGCGATCAGGGTGGTAAGGCAGGCTCTGCGCAGTGCCGCCATGCCAACCAACCGCGCATGCCGGCCGCTGCCAACGTGACCATGGGATATTTGTGCCGTCTGGGACACCACGACCCTTCCTTCTCCCACCTCACTAATGACTACGGGCGCGGGCACCACCAGGTTCAAACAGCCGGGAAGATCGTCGCGTTCTGGCAGCACGCATCTCCGCGTTACGATTCCAGGGTCATGACAGAAGGGGCGGAGGGCAGCGCGCTCGACCTGGACGCACTCGCGGTCAGCGACAGGTTCCGCCTGTTCAACTTCACCAGACGCGACGACCACATCGCATACCTGTGGGTGCTCCGCGCCCTGGACCGGCTACGTGCCGTCCACATGGTCCAGGCGCACAGCGACGACGTCCAGCAGGCCATCAAAGAGCTGGCGGCCCACCACGACGAGGTCCCCGCTATCGACGCGAGGGTCCGCGAACGCCTCGACGCCCTGGCCGACGACGGGATGCTGCACCGCCTCGAAGACGCCTCCCGGGCGGGCAGCCTGGCCAGGTACCGCAACCGCCAGTCCGTCTACCAGTTCAGCGAGCTGGGCTACCGCGCGTTCACCGCGGTCGAGGACGTGCTCAACGCCAGGATCCAGGACGCCAACCTGTCCCGTCTGGTTTTCTCGAGCATTCTCGACGACCTGAAGGTCCTCGCGAAAGCAACCAGGCAAAACGACAAGGACCAGGTGTACCGCAGCCTGGACCGCCTGGACACGGTGCTGGACGACATGTCTCGCCGGGCCGCGCAGTTCCACCTGACGCTCGGCGAGATCATCCGCTCCACGGACACCAGCCCGGACACGTTCCTGCGATACAAGAATGCCCTGCTCACGCACATGACCGACTTCATGGCCGAGCTGGATCGCTACCTGCCGAGGCTCGCCGCCGCCGTGCACGACATCGACGAATCAGCCATGCTCCACCTGGCCGCCCAGGCCGACGACCGCCCGTTCATCCAGCCCGAAGACCTGGAAGACGACTGGAGCCGCCGCTGGGCAGCCCTCCGGTCCTGGTTCGCCGACGACGCGCACCACGAATCCCGGGCCGAGGGGCTGAGGACCGCCACCCGCGCCGCGGTCTCCGGCGTGATCGCGCTGCTCCGGCAGGTCACCGAGGCGCAGCGCGGTGGCGTGAACCGCTCCTCGCAGCTCCGCCATCTCGCCGAGTGGGTGTTCAGCACGCCGGACGAGCCGGCCGCCCACGCGCTGATGTCCGCCGCGTTCAACCTGAGGTCCGCCCGCCACCTCGGTGGCGCGCACGACGACGCGGAGCAGATTTCCAGCCGCGCGACCTGGTGGGACGCGCCCGGCGTGGAAATCTCCGTCACCCTGTTCAAGCGAGGCAAGGCCCCCACCCCCGGTGTCCCGCAGCCCGCCAGGACCAACCCCGCGGTCAAGGCGGAGCTCAGGCGCCGCCAGGCCCAGCAGCGTCAGCAGGAACGCGAGGCCGCGAAGCGCCTGCTCGAGCACGGCGCGCACGAACGGATCCTCGACGACGCCGAGACCAGGGTCCTGCTCAGGCTGCTCACCCTCGCCACCGAGGCCCGCACCGTCGTCGCCGGCCGGCTGACCCAAGCATCAGGCGGCAACGATGTCCTCACCATGCGCCTGATCCCCTCCGACACCGGAAGCACCGTGCAGACCAAGCAAGGATCCCTGCACCTGCCCGGCTTCGAGCTCGACCTCCAGCCCGCTCTGCGCATGAGCGGCGACCCCGCCGCGGGCAGGCCGCGTTGAAAGCCGCCAAGGACATCCCGCTCACCGATCTGGGCAGCTACCAGCACGCGGTCCGGCTCGTGCTGACCCACGACGTGATCACCGCGACCCGGCCGCGACCCGGCGTGCTGGAGCAGGTCCTGCGGCACGCCGACCAGATGACGAAGGACTTTCGCGACTTGCTCGGATACACGCTCATCGCCACGACCCGCCAGGTCAGGCTCGCCCGCAGGCTGGATGTACTCGACCCCACCCAGTCCGCCGCCTTCGCGGCCAGGTCAGGCAGGCCCTTCGACCGCCGCCGCCTCGCCTACCTGTGCCTGGTCCTGGCCAGCTTCCAGCGGTCGCGGGTCGAGATCAGCCTCGCCGACCTGGTCAGGACCTTCACCCCGACCGCGAACGCCATCGACGGCCTCGGCTTCGACGCCACGATCACCGCGCACAAGGCAGCGGTCGTCGACGTCCTCGACTGGCTGGTCGACCGCGGCGCCCTCCGGCTGTCCGACGGCTCGATCGAGGCTTGGACCGCCGACACCGACCGCGGCGACGCGCTCTACGACATCGACCACGACATCTGCGCCGCGGTGTTCCGCCCGGCCCGCCCGGTGCAGCACCTGACCAGCGCGGCCGGCCTGCTGGACGCCACGTTCGTCAGCGCCAAGCAGCGCGCCCAGCGCGAGGCCGCCGCGCAGCGCGCCGCCCGCGCGCTGATCGAGTTCCCCGTCGTCTACTTTGCGCAAGTTGACGCGGAGATGGCTGAGGCGCTAACCCGGGGCGTTGCCGAAAACGTTGCCCGCCTGACGGGGCTGACCGTCGAGCGCCGCGCCGAAGGGATATTGCTCGCCGACGCCGGCGGCCGCTGCACCGACCGTCCGTTCCCCGGCCGCGGCGGTGCCGTGAACCGCGCGGCCGGCCTGCTGCTCGCCAAGATCGCCGACCTCATCGAGGATCGCGGCCAGACGCTGACCGCCCACGAACTGCCCGCCGTAGCGGAGGATCAGCGTGACCTGCTGGCCCGCATCGACTCCGCGTTGCCGCTGGCTGGGGTGGTGCGGGAGCTGGCCTGGTCCGCCCCCTTCGATGATGCGGAACGTCCTGTGGTATCTCAGGCCGTGACCCCGCTTCTCGCACCGTTTGTCGAGCAGAGCAGGCTCCGCGTCATGATCGATGAGCTGTACGACGAGCTGGGCGCGGCGTCGTTCACGATCACCTGGCAGCACGACCCGCCGGGGCTGCTCTCGGCCGCCGTCGCCCTGCTCGCGGACCTGCGGCTGCTTCGCCCGGTGGCTGGCGGCGTGCTTGTGCTCCCGGCCGCGGCCCGTTACCGCAACATCAAGCTGGCGCTTCCCGTCCGGCGCGCCGAAGGCCAGATGGCGCTGGACTTCTCATGACCGACCGCTTCCGGCCCACCCGCGCGGGCGTGATCAACGTCTGGGACTACGTGGACGAGGAGTGGGCTTTCGCGGACGGCCGCCTGGCGCTGCGCGGCCACAACGGCTCCGGCAAGACGAAGGCGCTTGAGGTGCTGTTCCCGTTCGTGCTGGACGGCGTCGCGGACTCCCGCAGGCTGGACCCGTTCAGCGGCGAGAACCGCACGATGAAGTCCAACCTGCTGTACCGCGGCCAGGAGTCCGAGTACGGCTACGCCTGGATGGAGTTCTCCCGTCCTGGCGAGACAGTTACCCTGATCATCGGCATGCGGGCGCACCGCGGCACCGACGGCGTGCGGATGTCGTTCTACGTGACCGGGCGACGGCTGGGTGCGGATTTCGGCATCCTCTCTGCTGATTCGCGTCCGCTGACCGAACGTCAGCTCAAGTCCGTGCTGGAGCCCGAGGCATGGCGCAAGACCGCGACCGAGTATCGCGACCTGGTGGACCACCGGCTGTTCGGCCTGGGCCGGGAGCGGTACGCGCAGCTGCTCGACCTGCTGCTCGCGCTGCGCCGCCCGCTGCTCGCCAAGGATCTCGACCCCGGCAAGGTGTCCGACACGCTGACGTCCGGCCTGAGCCCGGTCGATGACGATTTGGTGCAGCAGGCCGCGCGCGACTTCGAGAACCTGGCCGCGGTGCAGAAGCTGTTCGACGACCTGACCGCCGCGAACGCCGCCGTGCAGGATTTCCTCACGCACTACGTGGCCTACCTGCGCGCGCACGTGAAGTTCCAGCTGGACCGCGTGCAGGCGCGGATGGAGACAGCCGCGACGCACGCGGAAAAGATCCGGGAAGCCGCCGCCGAGCACCAGCGCGCGCTCGGCGCCGAACACGACGCGGAGACCGCGCGGAACGCGCGACGTGACGAGGGCGAGCAGCTCAGGGCAGGCTGACCGGCCTGCGGAACTCCGAGGAGTACAAGGCCCAGGGCAGGATCGAGGACAAGCGCCGCGAGGTCGCGCGGCGCGCCCAGGAGCTGGCGGATCAGCGCCGCCAGCACGGCCGCGACGGCCGCCAGATCGAGGAGCTCGAGCGGTCGGCCGTCAAGCTGACCCGCCGGGCCGCCCAAGCCCGCAACGAAGCCGACCGCCACACTGTCGTCCTCAACGACGCGGCCCAGCGCGCTGGCATCGCCGACGACGGCTTCGGCCCCGTCGACCCGGGCGACGAGCTGCTGAACACCGCGCGAGCCCGGGTCGCGGCCCGCCGCGATGACGTCGGCGAGATCCGCCGCCTCCTCGAGGCAATCCGCGACGCGAAGGCCAGACGAGACTTCACCGAGCAAGACCTGGGGACCAAGGAGACCGCCGAACGCGAACAGGAACAGGCCTCCGCGAAGGCGGCCGAGAACCTGACGCAAGCGCTCCAGTCGGTCGCGGACGAACTGGCCGCCTGGACGACCCGCTGGGTCGCCTTCGCGGATACCGTCGAAGCGCTCACCGCGGCACTCGAGAGGGCAGGAGAGGCCGGCGAGCCCGGCCTCGGCGAGCTCTTCGGCCAGCTCACCGCCGAACGCCAGGCCGCCGCGATCACCGAACGCGCCAACCTCCACACCCAGCTCGGCGACATCCGCCAGCGCCTCGCCGGACTCCGCGCCGAACGAGACGCGATCGCCGCCGAGCAAGACGACGCGCCCCCGCCCAGCGACCTGCGCCCCGCCAGCCGCGAGGGCCGCGCCGGCGCGCCGCTGTGGCAACTGGTCCGCTTCGCCGACGCCGTCAACGACGGCCAGGCCGCCGCGATCGAAGGCGCCCTCTACGGCGCCGGCCTCCTGACGGCCTGGCTGCACCCGGATCCGGCGCTCACCAGCGAGGCGCTAGCCGCCGCCGAAGCCGACGGCTACCTGGTCCCAGGTCCTCCCGCAGCGGGCCGCACGCTAGCGGACGTGCTTGTTCCCGAAGACGGAGCCCCCGCCGCGACGGCCGCCGTCCTCCGCTCGATCGCCCTGACCGAGGATCTCCTCGACGCGACGACGTTTCCGGCCGTGTCCACGCGGGCCCAGTTCAGCTACGGGATACATGCCGGTGCGCGGCCGAAGACGGCGCCGGAGTACATCGGCGCGACCAACCGCGCGAACCGCCGGCGCGCGAGGCTCGCCGAGCAGGACAAGCTCATCGCCCAGACCGCCGCCGAAGAGCGGCGCCTCGCCGCCGGCCTGGACCAGACCGAGAGCCTGCTCGCTGACCTGCGCCGCGCCCGCAAGGAACTCCCGGACACCCGTCCCGTCGCGAAGGCCGCCGAAGCGGTCGCCACGCACGCCGCGCTCCTGGCCAGGGCCCGCGACGAAGCCGGCGCGGCGCGCAAGGCGCTGGACTCCGCGATCGCCGAGGTGGAGGCCAGGACCCGGCAGCTCCGCCAGGCCGCGGCCGAGCGCCGGATGCCGACCGCGGCCGAGCAGGTGGACGCGATCGCCCGCGCCGCCGCCGAGTTCGAGAACGCCGCGACCCAGCTGCACGCCGAACGCGCCAAGCTCGCCCAGGCCGAGGAGGACCTCGCCGCGCAGACCGAGACGATCGAACAACGCAAAGCCGAATACCACGAAGCGGAGGCAGTCCTGGACGAGCGCGAACGTCTCCAGGCGGCACTGGAAGAGGAGTTCCGCACGCTGGAGGAAACCCTCGCCGCGGACGTCCAGCAGGTGCTCGAGCGGATCCGGATGACCGAGGCGCTCCTCGAAAGGTCCGCACGCGAATACCGCGAGCTGGACATCCGCGCCCGAGCCGAGCACGATAAGGCCACCGCGGCCGAGCGTGACCTGCGCAACGAACGCCAGACCCTCACCGAAGCCGTCGCCGGCCTGTACGAGCAGGCCGCTCAGTTCGGCGAGTACGCGCGGCCCGACCTGCGCCCGCTGCTCGGCGTCACCGACGCCACCCCGTGGCCGGACCCCGCGCGCTGGCCGGAGCCTGGGCCGGAGCTGAATCCCGAGCAGCCCTCATTCCTTCCGCCAGAAGTCGCGGGCATCATCGACGCGTTCGCCGTCGCCACCCGTGGCGGCCGCCAGGTCACCGACGGCACGCTGAAGAATACGGCGGACCGGATGTCGGTCGCGCTCAAGGAGTTCACCGAGGCGCTCGCCGCGTGCGACCAGGACTACCGGGTCGACTGGGAGCCCGGCGCCGTGGTCACCGTGCACGTGATCGACGACGAGGGCCGTAAGCCCGTCGCCGGCTTCGCCACCCGGATCGCCGAACGCGCCGCCGACCAGGGCGTGCTGCTCGAGGAGCGGGAACGCAAAGTCCTCGAGGACGAGCTGCTCGCCGCCCTCGCACAGCAGATCCACACCCGGGTGATCGCCGCGCGGGACCTCACCAGGGACATGAACGCGGACACCAGGTCCAAGCCGATGTCGTCCGGGATCGCGATCGGCATCCGGTGGGCGCAGTCGGACTCGATCACCGAGCAGCAGCGGACCGCGTCCCGGTTGCTGGAACGCGACACGCCGGGCCCGGAGCGGCTCGCCGAGCTGCGCGGCGTGCTGCGCGACATGATCCGGGAGTACCGTACCGCGCATCCGCGGGCGACATACCGGGAGGCGCTGGCCAGCGTGCTCGACTACCGGTCCTGGCACGCGTTCGAGTTGCTGCTGATCCAGCCGGGAGAGCCGGACGCGCGGCTGACCAGGGCGAAGCATTCGGTCATGTCGGGCGGCGAGAAGTCCGCCGCGATCCACCTGCCGCTGTTCGCCGCGGCCAACGCGCTGTACTCCTCCGCCAAGGATCAGTGCCCGCGGATGATCGCCCTGGACGAGGCCTTCGTCGGCATCGACGAGCGGTACAAGCCGGACCTGTTCGGGCTCGCGGTGAAGTTCGACCTGGACCTGTTCATGACCGGCCACGACCTGTGGGTCACCACCGCGACCGTGCCGATGATCGCGCACTACGACATGTACCACGACAAGACCACCCGCACGGTCTCGTCGCTGCTCATGCTGTGGGACGGCGCCCAGCTCATCGACGCAGGGGCAGGTTACCCGGATAACGAGGCGCTGGTCACCGAACTGCTCGGCTTCCGCCCAACCCGGCACGCCCCGGTCGGCACCGCGTCGACGCTGTATGCGGGGGCGGAGCCAGACGAAGAAACCGACGACGATGACGACACCGTTTGACGCACCCGAGTACCGGCGGCTGCTGCGCGCCGCGCGCCGGTCGCTGGAGCGCACCGGCGGCGACCTGACCGGGTCGGTCAGCCTGGGCGACCCTGACGATGCCGAGCGTAAGGCCATCATCGGCATCACCGGCCAGTATCGCCCAGGCGGAACCGCGCGGCTGACCGTGCGGCTCGCCGACCTGGACCGGGCAGTCCGGGAGACGGCGGGCGGCGGGCTGGCGGAGCTGCTGACTGAGCTGGGCGGGCCACTGCGCGACCGGCCCGCCGAGCTGGCGGCGAGGGCCGGGGCCAGGGAAACCATAGTTCGTTCCGCCATAAATGCTTTTGACGAACAGTGGTACCGGGAGTGGCTGGAGGCGCTTGAGCGGGACGGGACGCTGACGCGGCTGGTCAACGCCGGCGAGCAGGCTCGGGTGGGGGAGGCGGTGCGGGTCCTGGCGGAGCTGGCGGCGCGGCGCGGGCCCGTGCTGCTGCCGGAGCTGGCCGCGGCGGTGACCGGGGACACGAAGGCGCTCAACCATGGCACGGTGCTGTCGACGCTCGTGCTGCGGGCGCTCGTCTCGCGGGCTGGTTCCGGGCGGTTCGATACGGCTGAGGCGCGGCGCGAGCTGTGGGATGCCAGTGGCGTCGTGCTGGACGACCTGGCGAGCCGGGTGCTGGTGCTGAATCTGCCGGCTGCCGGGGACGGGCTGGGGGAGTGGCTGGCCGGGGCGGCGCGCCGGGGCGTGCCGTTCTACGTGACGTTGCAGCAGCTCACCGTCATGCCGGTGCGGGTTTGTGTCCCGGTCGTGCACGTCTGCGAGAACCCGGCCGTGCTGCGCCGCGCGGCGGCGGACCTGGGCGCGGCGGCGGGCGCGCTGCTGTGCACCGAGGGCCGCCCGTCGACCGCGTTCCACCAGCTCGCGACCGCGGTCGATGGCGAGCTGCGCTACCACGGCGATTTCGACTGGCCCGGCATCGCGATCGCGTCGTCGGTGATGTCTCGCCACGGTGCCGCGCCGTGGCGCATGGGCGCCGCCGACTACCTGGCCGCGGCGCGGACCGAATTCGTCGCGCTGGCCGGAATCCCGCGCCCGACCCCCTGGGACCCCGCCCTAGCCGACGCAATGACCGCAACGGGCAAGGTCGTCTACGAGGAGTCCGTAGCCGACACCCTGATCGCCGACCTCCACAGGCGATAACACCACGCAAGCACCCACAGTGACTCCCGAGTCAGCGGGTGTCGCGGTGACCGGCACAGCAGGTGCCGGAGCGCGCGAGCCTCCGTGGGTCGCCCCGTCAGCCGCGGGTTACGCGGACACCAAGGCCCGGATGCTCTCCTTCAGCGAGCCCATTGTGGCCAGCACGGCGCTCGGCTCGTAGCCGCAGTGCGCCATGCAGTTGTCGCAACGCGGGTCCTTGCCTCGGCCGAACTTGTCCCACTCGGTGGTCTCGAGCAGCTCCTTGTAGGTCTTCGCGTACCCGTCGGCCAGCAGGTAGCAGGGCCGCTGCCAGCCGAACAGCGAGTACGACGGCACACCCCACGGCGTGCAGGCGAAATCCCGCTTGCCCTCGAGGAAATCGAGGAAGAGCTGGGAGTGGTTCAGCCGCCACTTCTTCCTGTTTCCCTTGGCGAACGCTTCGGCGAACAGCTCCCGGGTCTGGTCGACGCCGAGGAACCGGTCCTGGCCGGGGGCCTTCTCGTAGGCGTAGCCGGGGGAGATCTCCATCCGGTCGACCTTGAGGTCGTCGTTCAGGTAGTTGAGCACGTCGATCACGGTCTGCGGCGAGTCGGTGTTGAAGAACGTGCTGTTCGTATACACCTGGAACCCGGCCGCCTTGGCTTGCCGGATCGCCTCGACGGCCTGGTCGAACACGCCTTCCTTGCTGACCGACTCGTCGTGCCGCTCGCGCAGCCCGTCGATGTGCACCATCCAGGCGAAGTTCTTGGACGGCGTGAACTTGTGCAGGTGCTTCGGCATGAGGACGGCGTTGGTGCACAGCACGACGAACTTCTTGCGCTTGACCAGCTCGTTCACGATCTCGTGCACCTGCGGGTGCATCAGCGGCTCGCCGCCGGCGATGGACACCATCGGCGCACCGCACTCCTCCACCGCGGCGACCGCCTGCTCGACCGGCATGCGCCGCTTGAGTTCGGACGCCGGGTGCTGGATCTTGCCGCAGCCCACGCACTTGAGGTTGCACGCGAACAGCGGCTCCACCTCGACGATCATCGGGAACTTTTCGATCCCGCGGATCTTCATCTTCATCAGGTGGGTGCCGAGCTTGATCGACAGGTGCAAAGGCAAGCCCATTGGTCCTCCACTCCGTTTCCCCGTGACGCGCATTACCCGTACTGCATGTCTGCAACATACAGTCTGTATGTGGACCACAATACAGGCATGAGCGCGACCCGTCGAGAGGCTTCAGGTGCTACGCGCAGGGCCGAACACGTGGCGGACACTCACCAGGCGCTGGTTGTCGCGGCCCGCAGGCTGTTCACCGAGCGGGGCTTCGCCGCCACCGGCACCGAGGAGATCGTGGCCGCCGCCCGGGTGACTCGCGGCGCGCTTTACCACCACTTCCGCGACAAGACCGACCTGTTCCGAGCCGTCATGGAGCAGGTCGCCCGCGAGGTCGCCGACGAACTGGTCGCCGCCGGGCTAGCCGACACGGGCGCCCCCGCTGGCGCGTGGGATGAGGTGCGCGACGGCCTGAGCGCGTTCCTCGACCTGTGCGTGGTGACCGACGACTTCCAGCGGATCGTGCTGGTCGAGGGGCCGGCCGTGCTCGGGCACGAGGCCTGGGACGACCTGGTCGCTGAGTTCGGCTCCAACCTGCTGGCCGAGTGGCTCTCGCGCGCCATCACCGAGGGCGCCATCGCCCCCGTCCCGGTCCAGCCGCTGACCCGGCTGCTCATCGCGATGATCGCCGAGTCGAGCCTGTACATCGCCCGCGCCGACGACCGCCCCGGGGCGCGGGAAGCCGTCGGCGTCGCGCTGGACCGCCTGCTGAACGGCCTGGTGGCCTAGGCCGCCTCGGGCAGGTCGCCGGGGCCT
>Ga0207664_10003085_pt1 | contig 11067 bp, 7 predicted proteins | sample LARL83metaG_FD_184349 | JGI IMG/M metagenome (GOLD analysis project Ga0207664, IMG submission 184349) | Corn, switchgrass and miscanthus rhizosphere microbial communities from Kellogg Biological Station, Michigan, USA - LAR L8-3 metaG... | ecosystem: Host-associated > Plants > Roots >...
GCCAGCCGGCCAAGGGCTTGCGGTAGCCGCCGGAGAGCCAGCCGGCCTAGGGCTCGTGGTGGCGCCGGAGGGCCAGCCGGCCTAGGGGCACATCTGGAATCAGTCCGCGGCGGGCCCTCGCCCGAAGCCCGGCAGGGCGGGCCCCAGGCGCGCCAGCAGCACCGTGTGGGTGAGGCGGCCGAGAGGTCGCGCCAGGGGCGGCACGGCCACCTCGCGCGGATCGACCAGTCGCGGCTCGAGCAGCGGGTGGGTGCGGCCGGCGCGCACCACCGCCCCGCCGCCGGCCAGCACGTTGCGCACCCAGTCCGAGTCGGCTCCGTAGAGGACGACGATCGCCAGCGTGGAGCCATGCCGGTAGGCGTTGACCGGGGTGCGGTAGCGGCGGCCGGTCCGCCGGCCGCGGTGGCAGACGATCACCCACGGCGGGATCAGCCACGCGTACGGCCCCTGGATGGGATTGGTGACCCTCCGGTTAAAGGCCGCGAGCGGTCGTCCCAGCCTGAGCGCCACGGGCGCGAGCGTACCGTCCCCGGACCCTTTCGGAGCCATGTACCCTCAAGCGAACGCATGGCGTATGCACAGGAGAGACCGGGGACGAGCTCGATCAACGAGCACGCCTCCGCGCTGGCCGGAGAGTGGCGGCGGCTCACGCGGGCGGCGACATTCGTGGCGCTGCTGACAGCGCCCGCGTTCTTCCTCGTCCTCTTTGACGCCAACCACTGGAGCCTGGCGCCCTCGCTGATTGTCACGGCCCTGGCGGTGGTGAGTTTCCGCGGCCTGGTCGAGGTGCTGACGCGCAAGCTCATCCCCTCCCCCAGCCTCTATGGCGCCGACATGTCGCTCAAGGAGGACGACATCGTCGCCCGCCGCCGCTACTGGTACTGGCGCGGGAAGTTCCGGCGGCTGCCGATCTACCTGCTGATCGTGCTCGCGCTGCTGGCCCTGTGCCAGGTGTTCTTCGCCTTCGCGGGCGTGAGCGCGCCGTTCTTCCAGCCGTTCCAGGGGCTGCGCCAGATCTTCCCGCCCGACACCCTGCCCCAGCTGGGGCTGGTCTTCATCCAGCTGCCGCTGCTGTTCTTCGTCAACTTCGCCATCTTCTTCGGGCCGTTCCTGTTCTTCGCGGTGCGCCAGATCCGCGGCTACGAGCCCGGCGACGCGAGCTGGGGCGTGAAGATCGCCGACGTCCGCGGGCAGGCCGAGGCCAAGGAGGAGATCACCCGCGTGATCTCCCTGTGGCAGTCCGGCGAGGAGTTCGAGAAGGCGGGCGGCAAGCGCGAGCGCGGCCTGCTCTTCCTGGGCGCTCCGGGCACCGGCAAGACGATGATCTCGAAGGCCATCGCCACCAACTTCAACTGCCCGTTCGTGACCATCCCGGGGTCGGGCTTCGCCGGCATGTTCATCGGGATGGACGCCATCACCGTCCAGTTCCTGGCCCGCAAGGCCCGCAAGCTGGCGGCCAAGTGGGGCGGTCAGTGCATCGTCTTCATCGACGAGATCGACGCCGTGGGCATGCGCCGCCAGGCGCTGGGCAGCGGCATGACCCCGCCGGCCGCGGCGTCCGCCGCGACCTCCATCCACGACCTGTGCTTCTTCGGGCCCAACGGCGCGATCACCGCCTCGGGCGATGTGATCATCGAGTCACGCGAGTGGCGCGAGCGCCTCTTCGCGGCCCGCGCCGAGCCCGTCGCCGGAGCGCCGACGGTGGCTCAGCGCATCAACGAGCGGATCGCGCGCTACTACCCCGGCTTCGGCATGGGTGGTGGGATGGGCGGGCAGGCGCTCAACCAGCTGCTCGTGGTCATGGACGGCATCGACGAACCGCCGCTGATGCGCAAGTTCTTCACCAATCGCCTCAACACGTTCCTGGACGCGATGTTCTTCGTCCCGAGCAAGATCGGGAAGCTGCGCCTGCGGCTGTCTCCGCCCAAGCCGCGCTCGGAGCAGATCTACTTCATCGGCGCCTGCAACGTCCCGATCGAGGTGCTGGATCCCGCGCTCACCCGGCCGGGCCGCATGGGCCGCCACATCTGGTTCCGCACGCCCACCAAGGACGACCGCCTGGACATCCTTGACCTGTACCTGGGCAAGGTCGCCCACGAGCCCGACCTTGACACGACTCGCCGGCGCGATGAGCTGGCGCGCATCACCAACGGCTACTCCCCATCGATGATCGAGCAGTGCTGCTCGATGGCGCTGACCATCGCCCACACCGAGGGCCGGCGGGAGTTCGCGTGGCGCGACATCGTCGAGGCGATGACCACGGTGGAGACGGGCACCGCCCAGAACATCGAGTACATCTCCGATGAGACCCGCGCGGTCGCCATCCACGAGGCCGGTCATGCCGCGGCCAGCCACGTCTTCCTGGGCAAGGACGTGGAGTCCACGCGCCTCTCCATCCGCAAGCGCGGCGGCTCGCTGGGCCACCACATGAGCCTGGAGAAGGAGGAGCGCTTCAGCCACTTCCGCAGCTACTTCCTGGGCCGGCTGATCGTGGTGCTGGGAGCGATGGCCGCCGAGCACGTCTTCTATGAGGAGAACTCCGCCGGCGTCTCCGGCGATGTCCAGTCGGCCACGGCACTCGCCTCGATGATGGTGGGGCAGCTGGCCATGGGTCCCGACCCGGTGACGATCGGGCTCGGCCCCGGGCCCCGGCGCGGTCCCAACGTCGAGGACACCGAGGAGGACCTCGTGCGGCGGCGGCTGGAGCGCATCGGCACCCAGATCATGAACCGCGCCAGCGGCGGCAGCATGTTCAACGAGAACCCGTTGGGGGCGGTGCTGAGCGATCCGGCCAAGCGCACGGCCGCCGCCGAGCTGCTCGGCCAGGCGTACGTCACCGCCTATGCGCTGATGGCGGCCAACCGCGACGCACTGGATGCCATCGCCGATGCGTTGGTCGATCGTAAGGAGCTTCACGGCGACGAGGTCGGCGAGCTCCTGGACAGCGTCAACCTCACCAAGCCCGACCTTGACCTGATGAATCCCGCCACCTGGCCCGCCCTGTGACCGATCCCCTGCACGCCGACATCTCCACCGACGACGGCACCGTCGGCGCCGGCGTTGCGCGATCATCGCGCAGCGAGTCGCATCGCAGCCGCGAGCACTCCGGCTCATCGCCGCACTCGGGCCGATTTCGCACCGTGACCGCGCTGCTGGTGGCGCTGGGTGTCGGCGCCATCCTCGTGGCCGTGTCGGTGGCCGTCGGCGGCCGGCACTCCGCCCCGGCCGGGGCAAGATGGTCGCAGTGGAAGCCGCCCGACGGCGGCACCCAGGGCGCCCAGGACATCGCCAACTTCGTGGCCCCGTTCTACCGCGTCGACAACGCCAACCAGCTGGCCCTGGTGACCGTGGTCAATCTGGAGAGCGCGGCCGCCGCCCAGGCCCAGGCCCAGGCGGCCGCCAACGGCACCGCCTCCAACAGCACGGCCAGCGGGCTGCAGGTGGCCGTCCGACCCAGCTCCACCTCCAGCCAGGTGTCGCTGCTCAGCGGCAACACCATCGCCTACAACCTGTGCGGCATCGGCGGCAAGAACTGCGCCATCGGCGTGGGCAAGCCGTCCACCAACCGGCTCCTGCTGCTGCGCCGCGAGGCGCTGGAGCTGGCGCTCTACACCTTCAAGTACATCGGCGGCACCCAGAACGTCGTCGCCATCCTCCCGCCGGGCCATACCGAGCCCGCGCCGACGCTGAGCAAGAAGCCGCCGAGCGCGCGCGCCGCCCAGGCGGCGCCCAAGCCCGTCGACATCGCGGTGCTGTTCGTCCGCCAGGAGCTCTCACCCCTGCTGAGGAATCCGCTGAACCAGATCCTGCCCGAGCAGGTGCCGCCGTCCGTGGCCGAGATGCCCAAGGCGCCCGAGGCTGGGCTGGTCTCCCAGATCACGGCCCGAGGGCTGTTCTCAGAGCAGCTCCAGCAGGCTCAGGACGGCTCGAACCTGATCGTCCTCAATCCGATTCCGCCTCAGTAGCCCGCCGCTCGTACCCCGGGCACTCGCGGACGGGGAGCCGCGGGTAGCGCGGGAAGCGGTCCGGTTCGGTCTTGGAGCGCCGGCACAGGGAGAACACCGACCCGCGCGTGTTGCGCACGATCTGCTGGTGGCGGCAGCTGTCGCACAAGCCCGCGGGGGGTGAGGCCGGGCGGTCGGTGCTCATCGCGCCGTGCGGTCGGGGCTCATCGCGCCGTGCGGTCGGGGCTCATCGCGCCGTGCGGTCGGGGCTCATCGCGCCGTGCGGTCGGTGCTCATGGCCGCGTGAGCGCCTCCAGGGTCAGCACCAGCGACTCGTAGGGGCGCCCGGTGACCTGGTGAAGCGCGATCTCACAGGTGCGGTTGCTCGACAGGCAGGCGTCGAACGTCCGGCCCTCAAGCTCGGCGGCGGTGTCGGCCAGCGCCGCGGCGGGCAGCTCGGGGTGAAGCCAGCCCCGGTCGCCGGCCATCCCGCAGCAGCGGGTCGCCGCGGGCACGACGACCTCGTCGGCGAGCCGTGCCGCCGCCGCCGTCAGCTTGGCCGAGACGCCGAGGTGGCCGGTGGCGCACGTCGGGTGGATCACCACCGAGCCGAGGCGATGGGTGATCTCCAGGCGCTCAAGCAGGTGGTCGTGGACCCAGCTCACCGAGTCGATCACCTCCACCCCGTCCAGCGCGAGGTTCTCCCGGAGGCCGAGGGTGCACGAGCTGGCATCCATGACCACCGGCAGCTCGCCCGCGCCGGTCCAGCGGCGCAGTGCGCCCGCGGTCCGGCCCGCCATCTCGGCCAGGCCGTCGGCGTAGCCCTTGGAGCTCCAGGGCATCCCGCAGCAGTGGCCCGCGACGTCCGGGGGTATCCACAGCGGGCGCCCTGCGCGGACCGAGATCGCCACCAGCGCCTCGGGCAGGCTCGGGCCGGCCGGGGCCGATCCTCCCTCGCCCACCCGGCCGAAGATCCGGTTCAGGCATGAGGGCAGGTAGACCGCGGCGGCGCCCTGGCGCTCGGTACGCGGCAGCTTGGCCGGCGCGGCGGGCGGCATCGAGCGCCCGCGAGCCTGCGCCACGCGGCGGGCCACGGGCAGGCCGGCCCGGGCGATACGCTCGGCCACGGCGTAGCGGCGCGCGGCCTCCAGGGCGATGCGCGCGGCCCGGGGGCCGTGCTCGCGCCGGCGCAGGTCCTTGATCAGCGTCCCGGTGTCAATGGCCACCGGGCAGGCGATCTTGCAGGAGCCGTCGGCGGCGCAGGTCTCGATGCCGTCGTACTCGTACTGCTCGACGAGCGCGGCGGCCACCGGCGACCCGGCGGGCTGGCGGGCCATCTCGCGGCGGAGCACGATCCGCTGGCGCGGGGTGGTGGTCACGTTCTGCGACGGGCACGCCACCTCGCAGAAGCCGCACTCGATGCACTTGGTGACGCTCTCCTCCACCTCGGGCACGCTCTTGAGGTTGCGCAGGTGCACGCCGGGGTCGCGGTTGAGGACGACCCCGGGGGCAAGGATTCCCGCCGGGTCGGCGAGGCGCTTGATCTCCCACATCAGCTCGGTCGCCTCCGTCCCCCACTCGCGCTCCACGAACGGGGCCATGTTGATCCCGGTGCCGTGCTCGGCCTTGAGCGAGCCGTCGTACTTGTCCACGATCAGCCCGACGAGCTCTGAGATGAACGCGTCGTAGCGCTCGAGCTCACCCTCCTTGCCGAACTCAGCGGTGAGGATGAAGTGCAGGTTGCCGGCCGAGGCGTGGCCGGCCAGGCCCGGCAGGAAGCCGTGCTGGGAGAGCAGCGCCTGGAGGTCCTTGGCCGCCTCGGCCACGCGCGCGGGCGGCACGCAGACGTCCTCGATGAGCATGGTGATCCCCGGGGGGCGCACGGCGGCCAGCAGCCCCTGCATGCCCTCGCGTACCCGCCAGAGCAGCGCGACGTCCTCGGCCTCCCGTGAGAAGCGCCCGGGGCCGCCGTCGCCCCCAGGACCGCCGTCGCTCCCGGCGTTGGCAGCGGCGTTGCCGGTGACGGGGTCGCGACCCCCGTGGGCGCGCAGGATCGCGGTGGCCGCCTCCTCCAGCGGGCCGAGCTCCTCGGGCGTCTCGGCGCGGAACTCGACCAGCAGCGCCGCCGAGGTCGGCGCCAGCTCCTTCCACGCCTCCGGGGTGCCCGGCATGTTGTAGGCGGCTGCGATCAACGTCGGGGCCACCATCAGCTCGGTGGCGGTGGCGCCCGCGTCGACGAGCTCGCCGACGGCGCCGGCGGCGGCGTCGAGGTCCTCAAAGCCGACGAGGGCCAGCGTGGTGTGGCGCCCCAGCGGAACGGTGTCGAACACCGCCTCGGCCACGAAGGCCAACGTGCCCTCGGAGCCGACGACCAGGCGCCGGAAGATCTCCAGGGGGGTGTCGGCGTCCAGGAACGCGCACAGGCGATAGCCCGTGGTGTTCTTGATCTGGAACTTGCGGGCGATCCGCTGCGAGAGCTCGCCGTCGGCGCGGATGCGGTCGCGGATGTCGGCGAGGCCCGCGGCCAGCTCCGGCGCCGCGGCGGCGAATCGCTCCTCGGCGTCGGCGTGGGCGGTGTCGATGACGGCGCCGTTGGCCAGCACCAGCGTCATGGCGCTCACCGTGCGGTAGGAATCGGCGATGACGCCGCACCGCATCCCGCCCGAGTTGTTGGCGATCACTCCGCCGACGCAGGCGATGTTGGTCGAGGCCGGGTCGGGCCCGATGCGCCGGCCGTGGCGGGCGAGCAGGCGGTTGGCGTGACCCAGGACCACGCCCGGCTGCACGCGCACGCGCGCGCCCTCGTCCTCGACGCGCACCCGGCGCCAGTGCCAGCGCACATCGACGAGAATGGCGTCGGTCTGGCTCTGGCCGTTGAGGCTGGTGCCCCCGGCGCGGAAGGTGACCGGCACGCCGAGCTCAGTGGCGCAGCGCAGCAGCTTGGCCATGTCCGCCACGTCGCGCGGGGCGACCACCGCCCGCGGGATGAGCCGGTAGGCGCTCGCGTCCGAGGCGTAGCGGACGAGGTCGAGCGCCCGGTGAAGGACGCGGTCCGCGCCGAGGGCGGCGACCAGACGGGACCGCAGCGGCTCGGGCGTGCCGGCGGCGACCCAGTCGGGTGCCCGGTCGGACGCCGGGGCGGGCGCGGCGGGGACGGTGGTGGCCACTACTCCAGCCACATCCCGGAGGCCACCGGAACCTGGATGACCCGCGGCCCGTCGCCGGCGGCGATCGACGCGCGCAGCGCCTCGGTCAGCTCCTCGCGGCCGCTGACGTCCTTGGCGGGGACGCCGTAGCCGCGGGCAACTGCGGCGACGTCGAGGCCCGGGAGATCCAGGCCGGGCGCGCCTGAGACCTGCTCGAGCATGGCGAACCACTTGAGGATCATGTACTCGTCGTTGCGGAGGATGAGGAAGGTGACCGGCGCCTTGTAGGCCAGCGCGCTCCACAGCGCCGTGATCCCGTACTGGGCCGACCCCTCCCCCAGCACGCACACCACGGGCCGCGCCGGCTGGGCCAGCTGCACGCCGACGGCGGCGGCGATGCCGAAGCCCAAGCCGCCGCTGGCACAGAAGTAGTAGCTGCCGGGCGTGGAGATGCGCAGCCGGTTGCGCAGCGAGAGCGTGCACGAGGGCGACTCCAGAACGATGATCGCGCCCTCGGGGATCGCCTCGGCCAGCGCGGCCATGGCCTGGGAGCCGCTCAGCTTGTCGGGCGGGTCGGCCGCCGGCGGCTCGCCGGGCTCGGGGCGCGGCTCGGGCGCGTCGCGGGTGGCCTCTGGCACGAGGGCCACCAGCCGCTCGAGGGCCAGCCCCACGTCGCCGACGATGGCCTCGCCCATCGGCGCCCGGGCGGCCTCGCCGGGATCGCTGGTGAGCGCCACCAGCGAGGTGGTCTCGCCCAGCAGCGGTCCGGGAATGTAGGGGTAGTAGGGGAACACCGAGGAGCCGACCACCACCACGAGGTCGTGGGCCTTGAGCGTCTCGGACACGGCGCCGATGGCGGGAGGCAGCACTCCGGCGAAGTTCGGATGACGCTCGGGAAAGCCCAGCCGCGATCCCCCGGTGGCGGGGCTGGCCCACACCGGCAGGCGCTGTTTCTCGGCCAGCGCGACGGCGGCGTGCCAGCCGCCGGCGGCGTCGATGTCGGGACCGGCGACCAGCACCGGGGAGAGCGCCCCGGCCAGGCGCTCGGCCAGGTCGGCCAGCGCGGCCTCGTCGGGCGCCGTGCGCCCGGTGACGCGGCGGGCGAGCGCGGCCGCGCTTCGATCGGCGTCGGCCTCCACGTTCCAGTCGTCCATGGGGATCGAGACGAAGGCGGGGCCCCTGGGCGGCAGCGAGGCGTGATGAATCGCACGCGCGATCGCCCCCGGGACGTCCTGGGCCCGAGGCGGCTCGTGGCTCCACTTCACGTAGGGCTGGGGGCCGACGGTGGCGTCGCGGTTGGTGAGGTTGGCCTCGATCGTGATCTGGGGGCGGACCTGCTGGCCCGCGGTGATCACCAGCGGCGACTTGTTGGCCTGGGCGTTGAAGATCCCGCCCACGGCGTTGCCCACGCCGGGAGCGGTGTGGAGGTTGACGTGCGTGGGCCGGCCGCTGGCCTGGGCGAACCCGTCGGCCATGCCCATGACCACGAGCTCCTGCAGGCCGAGGACGTAGGTGAAGTCGTCGGGGAAGTCGGCGAGCATCGGCAGCTCGGTCGAGCCGGGGTTGCCGAAGATCGTCGTCATGCCGTGGGCCCGCAACAGGTCGAACGTGGCTTCACGGACGCTCGTCATCGAACCTCCTCGTGGTGATCGGGGGTGGACAGTATGGCTAGAGCGGTCCGGCTACAGGGCCGCGAGCGCCTCGCTCGCCGCGCGCTTGCCGGCCTGCACCGCGCCGTCCATGTAGCCCGTCCACACGGTCGCGGTCTCGGTCCCGGCCCAGTGGATGCGTCCCATGGCGGACCGCAGCGCCCCGCCGTACTCGACCATGACCCCGGGCGGCATCAGCCCCACCGGACACCCGCCGGTGTAGATCTCCTTGTCCCACACCTGGTCGAAGTACATGCGGGGGTTGGCGGCCTGCTGGCCGAAGTACGTGGCATAGGACTTCAAGGCAGCCGTGGCACGCGCCGCGGCGGACTGATCGGACAGCTGGCGGGCGTCGTCGCCGTCGATGAAGCCCAGCAGCACCCCGGGCGTGCCGCTGGCCGGCGAGGCGTCGAACATCACGGTCACCGGCCCGGTGTCGCTCGTCACCTGGCCGTTGAGGCCCGCCGAGCGCCAGAACGGGGTGTCGTAGACCGCGATGGTCTTGATCAGCGAGCCGATCGGCATCCGCTGGGTGAGCTGGTCGCGGCCCGAGGGCAGCCCGGGCTCATAGACGATGCGCCCGGCGAGGTGCGGCGGGATGGCGACCACGACCCGCTGCGCCTTGACCGTGGCCTTGTCGGCGTACACGTAGACGCTCCTGGAGCCCTGGGAGATGCGGCGGACGGGCTGGGAGAGCAGAACACGCTTGTGGCCGAGCTGATCGGCCATCTTGATGGCGATCCCCTGGGTGCCCCCGCTCACCCGGAAGTCCTGGGCCCCGCCCTGACCGGCGTTGGCGACCAGGTTGTTGATGCCGCCGGCGGCGTGCACGTAGAAGAGGAAGTACAGGAACGACACGTCGCGCGGCAGGACGGAGAACACCGCGTCAACGGCCAGCGAGTAGAGCTTCTGCCCGTCGGCGGTGTGGATGTTCTGCTGGGCCCAGGTGTCGGCGGTCATCGAGTCCCACGCCGTCGCGTTGGGAGCGGTCCAGGGGGCGTCGAGCGGCACGCTCTGTGCCATCTGGTCGATATCGGGCAGCACCACCTCGCCCAGCTCGACGACCGCCGCCGGGTTGTTGGCGGGCGGGATCGTCCCCGTGTAGGGGGTGAGCTTGCCGCTCTCGTACCAGAGCAGGTTGCCGGTGGCGTAGACGGGGAACTTGGAGATGCCCAACTCCCCCATCAGCTCCAGGATCTGGGTCTGAGTCGGCCCCACGAAGGTCGCGCCCATGTTGGCGACGTCGCTGGCACCGGCGCCGATGGAGCGGCTGTAGCAGCGGCCGCCGACCCGGCCGCGGGCCTCCAGCACGATCACCGACCGGCCGGCGGCGGCGATCTGACGCGCCGCGGTGAGCCCCGAGAGTCCGGCGCCGACGACGGCGACGTCGGCCTGGTGCACGGTTGACGCCGGCTTGGCCGGCTTGTGCGTGGGCTTGTGGTGCTTGGGCTTGTGCGTCGTCTTCGCCTCGGCGGCACCGGGAAGCGCCGCGGCCGCGCCCGTCGCCAGCGATCCCGCCACGAAACGGCGGCGGGTGATGGGCCTCTGGCCTGGCTCGTTGTCTGGGGTCATGTCGCGACGGTGCTCCTGGTCGGGGTCTGTGCGGCAAAGGCGTCGGCGGCGGACAGATCGAAGGAGCCGTGGTCAGAGCCCAGACCCGTCGCCACCAGGGCAGCGCAGGCGCAGCCCAGGGTGGCGGCCTGCGCCCGGTCGCGGCCGAGGGCCAGGCCACGGAGAAAGCCGGCCGAGAAGGCGTCGCCGCACCCGGTGGTGTCGACGACGTCGACCCCGAAGGCGGGGACGGCGTGCTCTGAGACGGCGTCGACCACCACCGCGCCGTCGGCGCCGCGCGTGGCCGCCACGCAGCCGACACCGCGGTCGCACAGGGCCCGGCACCCGGCGATCAGATCGTCGGATCCGGTCAGCCCCAGCACCTGCTCGTCGTTGGGGAGCAGGTAGTCGAGGTGCTCGAACGCCGGGGCGATCCAGTCCAGGATCGCGGGCGCCTGGTCGCCGGGGGCGAGGATGTCGGCGGAGGTGGTGACGCCGTGCTCGCGGGCGAAGGCGAGGATCCGCGCCGCGTGCTCGCCGCCCATGAACTCCGGTGCGCCGAGGTGCAGGTGCGTGGACTCGCGGATCGCGTCCCAGGGGGCGTCGGCCGCCGTGTAGGTGGCGTTGGCGCCGATCACGTGGAAGGCCGGTCGTGAGCCGTCGGGGCGGATGGGCAGCACGCTGGCCGAGGTCTGAACGTCGGGACGGCGGACGAGGAGTCCGGGATCGACGCCGGCGCGGATGAGCAGGTCCACCAGTACGTCGCCGAGCGCGTCG
>Ga0207664_10003087_pt1 | contig 11064 bp, 8 predicted proteins | sample LARL83metaG_FD_184349 | JGI IMG/M metagenome (GOLD analysis project Ga0207664, IMG submission 184349) | Corn, switchgrass and miscanthus rhizosphere microbial communities from Kellogg Biological Station, Michigan, USA - LAR L8-3 metaG... | ecosystem: Host-associated > Plants > Roots >...
CGGGGATCACGAACGATCTGAGCTTCGGCAGCTCGGCGTTGACCTCGTCGCAGCGCTCCTCCAGCCAGCTCGTCTGCTCCGGCGTCACGCGCAGGCGCGTCTTGTCGCCGCCGTGCGGAACCGCGATGTCGGCCCCGACGTCGAACAGGTCGTTCTGCACGTGCGCCAGCCACGGCACGTAGCGCTCGGGCATGCCGGAGCTCGCGAGCGCCACGCCGAGGTGCGCGTTGAGCTCGTCGACCGTCCCGTACGCGTCGATCCGCGGGTGCGTCTTCGGCACGCGGCTCATGTCGCCGAGGTGCGTCTCGCCTCTGTCGCCGTGGCGCGTGTAGATGCGCGTGAGGTTGACCATCGCGACGACCAGTCTATTCGGGCCCCGACGCGATCCGCGGCCTCGCGCGCTAGCATCCGCCGCGTCCAACAGAGGTCGGTGGCGATGGGAAGTCCGGTGTGAATCCGGCGCGGACCCGCCACTGTGATCGGGGACGCTCGCCGCACCGCGCAGCACCGACTGCGCGAGCCACTGGGAGGCGCCGCCGCCCGGGAAGGCGCGGGGAGTAGGCCCGAGAGCCAGGAGACCAGGCCCCGACCGCATGTTCCACATACGCCCTCGCGGAAAGGGGTGGCTGAATGTCTCGCAGAATCATCGGCTCCGTCGTCGGAGCGCTCGCCGCGGCGAGCCTCGCGGCGCCGCTCGCGCACGCCGGCACGCCGGCACGCGTCAGCGTGCGCGTGGAGGCGCCCGGCAGAACGCTCGTCGACGCCTCGCTCACGACGACGCGCGCCGGCGTCAAGCCCGACGGCGCCGACGTCTGCTCGGGCACGAGCGCCGGCGGCGCGCTGTGGCAGGCGGCCGGCAGATGGAGCGGCACCTGGTACGCGTCGTTCGGCGACTACACCGTCGACGCGATCGACGGTGTCAGAGGGGCGGCGAACGGCAGCAGCTACTGGGCCTTCTGGCTCAACGGCGTCGTCTCGTCGAAGGGCGTGTGCGGCACCGAGCTGCAGGCCGGCGACCGCGTGCTCGAGTTCCTCTGCGACGCGACGCCCGACTTCTCCAGCTGCACGAACCTGCCGCTCGACCTCTCGCTGCTCGACGTCAAGAGGGGCAAGGCGAAGGTGAAGGTCGTCCGCCTCGACGGCACGGGCAGAAGCACGCCGGTGGCTGGCGCGACGGTCGTCGGCGGGACGAAGCCCGTCGCGACGGCGGCCGACGGCAGCGCGACCGTGACCGTCGTCCAGGGCCAGTCGGCGCTGCGCGCGACGCACGCCGGCGACACGCCCTCGGGCAGCCTGCACTGCCAGCGCGGCCCGCGCAGGACGAGCTGCGGCAGCCGCGACACGACGCCGCCGACGCTCACGATCGCCGGGATCGCGAACGGCGAGGCGTTCACCGCCGCGCACGCGCCGCGCGTGCTGCGCGGCACCGCGGTCGACCCCTCAGGCGCGACCGTGGCGCTGCGCCTGACGCGCCGCGCGAACGGCCGCTGCACGCGCTTCGACGCCGCGCGCGGGCGCTTCCGCTCGTGCACGGTCGCGCCGCGCGCGCCGTTCGCGGCGGGCGACCGGGCGCGCTGGTCCTACCTGCTGCCGGCGAAGCTCGGCGCAGGCAGCTACCGGCTCGACGCGATCGCGACCGACGGCGCCGGCAACCGCCGCGCGCTCAGCCTCGCCTTCACGGTGGGGTAGCGCGTGCGGCGACCGCGCCCCCGCCTGCTCGCGCTCGCCGCGCTCGCGCTGCTGCCCGCCGCCGGCCTCGCCGGCTGCGGGCTCGGTGCGGGCGCCGACGGGACCGGGGCGCGCGTGCTCGTCACGCGCGACTTCGGCACGCGGCAGCTGGGGGCGCGGATCGAGCAGAACCTGCCGTCCTCCGAGACGGCGATGCGGCTGCTCGAGCGCGACTTCAAGATCACGACGCGCTACGGCGGCGGCTTCGTGCAGTCGATCGACGGGCTCTCCGGCGGCACGGCCGCCGGCCGGCCGGTCGACTGGTTCATCTACGTCAACGGGATGGAGAGCCAGGTCGGCGCCGCCGACGTCACGCTGCACGACGGCGACGCGATCTGGTGGGACCGCCACGACTGGGGCGCGACCCCGCACATCCCGGCCGTCGTCGGCTCGTTCCCCGAGCCGTTCCTGCACGGCTCGGGCGGCAAGCGCTACCCGGTGGTGCTCGAGTGCGCCGACGACACGCAGGCCGCCTGCACGGAGGTCTCGAACCGCCTCGGCGCGGTCGGCGTGATCGCCGGACGCCAGACGCTCGGCACCGGCGTGGGGCAGGACACGACGCGCGTGTTCGTCGGGCGCTGGAGCGAGCTGCGCGGCGACCCGGCGCTCGCGCAGCTCGACCAGGGCCCGGCGTCGAGCGGCGTCTACGTGCGCTTCTCCGCCGACGGGCGCCAGATGGGGCTGCTCGACCCGCGCGCGCAGGTCGCGCGCACGCTCGGCGCGGGCGCCGGCCTCCTCGCGGCGACGCGCTTCGAGCAGCAGGCGCCGACGTGGGTCATCACCGGCACCGACGTCGTGGGCGTGAGCGCCGCCGCGAGAGCGCTCGACGAGCGCGCGCTCGCGCGTCGCTTCGCGCTCGCGCTGAACGGCTCTCAGGCGATCGGGCTGCCCGTGGTGCGCTGATGCCGCTGCGACGCTGCGCCAGCCCGCTGCACGCCGCGCGCGCGGCCGTCGGCTGCGCGCTGTGCGCCGCGCTCGCGCTGCCGGCGCTCCTGTTCGACAGCCCGCTCGTGCTCGGCGCCGTGATCGGCGGCGCGCTCGCGACGGGGGCGGCCGCCGGCGCGGGCCGCCCGCTGCGGCGCGCGCTGCTGCTGGCGCTGCCGTTCGCGCTCGTGGTGGCGCTGTTGAACCCGCTGATCACGCACGACGGGCTGACGGTGATCGCGCGGCTCGGCACGCTGCCGGTGCTCGGGCGGATCGACGTGACGCTCGAGGCGCTCGCCTACGGCGCGGTGCTCGGCCTGCGCGCGCTCGCGCTGATCCTCTGCTGCGCGCTGTATGCGGCCGTCGTGGACCCCGACGAGGTGCTGCGGTCCTTCCGCCGCATCTCGTTCCGCTCGGCGCTGACCGCGACGCTCGCGACGCGCATGATTCCCGTCCTGCAGCGCGACGGGCGCCGGATGGCGGACGCGCAGCGCTGCCGCGCCGGCGCGGCGCCGTCGCGGACCGCGCTCGTGCGCGCGGTCGCCGCCGGCGCGCTCGACCGCGCCGTCGACGTCGCGGCCGCGCTGGAGGTGCGCGGCTACGGCAGCGCGCGTCGGCCGCCGCGCACGCGAGCGCCGTTCTCGCGCCACGACCGCGCGTTCGCCGCCGCCGCGCTCGCGCTGCTCGCCGCGACCGTGACGGCGCGCGCGACCGGGACGGCCGCGTTCGACGCCTACCCGGCGCTGCACGGCGACTGGGCCGGGGGCGCGTGGGCGCTCGCGGTCGCGCTCGTGCTCGTGCCGCTCGCGCCGTTCCTCGACCGCCGCGGGATCGAGCCGCGCGCGGCCGCGCTGGCGAGCGGATGGGGGCGGCGATGAGCGTGCTCGCGCTCGAGCGCCTCACCTACGCCTACCCGGACGCGCTCGCGCCCGCGCTCGACGACGTCACGCTGCACGTCGAGGAGGGCGAGCTGGTCGTGCTCGCCGGCCGCTCGGGCTCCGGCAAGTCGACGCTGCTGCGGCTCGCGAGCGGCCTCGTCCCGCACGTGCACGGCGGCAGCGTGCGCGGGTCGGCGGTCGTCGGCGGCCTCGACGTGCGCGACCACGGCCCGGGCGAGCTGGCCGCCGTCGCCGGCTCGCTCTTCCAGGACCCCGAGACGCAGATCGTGATGGGGACGGTCCGCAACGAGCTGGCGTTCCCGCTCGAGAACCGCGGCGAGTCGCCGGCGGCGATCGCGCGCGGGGTGGAGGAGGCGGCGCTGGCGCTCGGGATCGCGCATCTGCTGGAGCGCCCGACGCACGCGCTCTCGGGCGGCGAGCTGCAGCGCGTCGCGCTGGCGGCGGCGCTCGTCGGCCGTCCGCGGCTCGTGCTGCTCGACGAGCCGACCTCGCAGCTCGACCCGGTCGCCGGCGACGAGCTGATCGGGCTGCTGCGGCGGCTCAACGAGGAGTGGGGGACGACGATCCTGCTGGCCGAGCACCGCTTGGAGCGCTGCCTGACCGCCGCCGACCGGGTCATCGCGATGGCCGACGGCCGGATCGCCTGCGACGCCGACCCGGCCGGCTTCCTCGCCTGGGCCCACGACCACGCCCCGGCACTCGAGACCCCCGGCGCCCGCCTCCTGGCCGGCGCCGGCCTCGGCCCGCCCCCCGTCGGCGTCAAGCAGGCGCGGGCCGTGCTCCGCGCCTGCGGCGCCCTGCCGCCCGAGGCCGCCGGAACCGCGGCGGGGTCCGGGCCCCCCGAGCACCGCCCCTCGCCGGCGTCGTCCTGCCTGAGTGTCGTCACGCGACACCAGGACAGGACGCCTCGTCGGCCAGCAGCGCTTGCGCTTCGCGTTCGCGGCGTCTGGCACGAGCCGCGCCACTCGCTGCCCATCCTGCGCGGCGTGGATCTTGCGATCCCCGCGGGCGAGCGCGTGGCGCTGATGGGCCGCAACGGGGCGGGCAAGTCGACGCTGCTGCGGCATGTCGCCGGGCTGGCGTCGCCGACGCGCGGCAAGATCACGGCGGGCGGGCGCGTCGCGCTGCTCTTGCAGAACCCCAACGACTACCTCGTGCACGAGCGCGTGGCCGACGAGGCGTCGCTCGACGCCCTCGAAGCCGTCGGGCTGGCCCACCTGACCGACCGCCATCCGCGCGACCTCTCCGGCGGCGAGCGACAGCGGCTGGCGCTGGCGGTCGTGCTCGGCGGCGAGGACGTCGAGCCGCCGGCGCTGCTGTGCCTCGACGAGCCGACACGGGGGATGGACCGCGCGCACAAGGCCGATCTCGCGGTGCTGCTCGGCAGGCTCGCGGCGACGGGGACCGCGCTGCTCGTCGCGACGCACGACCCCGAGTTCGCGGCCGCGGTCGCCGAGCGCGTCGTGCTGCTCGCCGACGGCGCGCCGATCGCCGACGGCTCCGCCGCCGAGGTGCTCGCCGGCGGCTGGTACTTCGCGACCGAGACGGCGCGCGTCCTGCGCGGCGCCGGCGGCGCGCTCGACCCCGACGCCGGCGCGGCGCTCGTGCGCGCGCAGCTCGTCGCCCGCGCCGCCGATGCCCATGCCGCGTCCGCCGGCCCGCGCGCGGCCCGCGGCGCCTCGCCGACCGCTCCACCCGACCCACGCCCAACGGAGGTCCGTCGCCGATGAGCTGGCAGCTCGCCTCGTTCCTGCTGATCGCGCTCGCACTCGCCGGCGGCTTCGCCTGGTACGAGCGCTCGCACCCTTCCGCGCGCGTGCTCGCGCTCGTCGGGACGCTCGCGGCGCTCGCCGTGCTCGGGCGGATCGCGTTCGCGCCCGTCCCGAACGTCAAGCCGACGACCGACGTCGTGCTGCTCTCCGGCTACGTCTTCGGCGGTGCGCCCGGCTTCGCGGTCGGCGCGGTCGCCGCGCTCGCCTCGAATCTGTTCTTCACGCAGGGCCCGTGGACGCCGTGGCAGATGGCCGCCTGGGGCGCGATCGGCGTCGGCGGGGCGGCGCTTGCGCGCGGCAGCGGCGGCCGGCTCGGGCGCCTCCCGCTCGCGCTCGCGTGCGGCGCGGCCGGCCTGATCTACGGCGTGATCGTCAACTTCGGCAGCGTGGCGACGTTCGGAGGGGGCGACCTGCTCCACCGCTACCTCCTCTACCAGTCGACGTCGCTGCCGTGGGACCTCGCGCACGCGGCCGGCAACGTCGTCTTCTTCCTGCTGTTCGGGCCTGCGCTCGTGCGCACGCTGCGGCGCTTCCGCACGCGCCTCTCGTTCACGTGGGAGCCGCGCCCGGCCGCGCTCGCGCTCGTGCTCGCCGGTGGGGCGCTGCTCGGCGCCGGCCCCGCGGCCGCGCCCGCGCGGGCCGCGACGCCGGCGCAGTACCTCGCGCGCGCGCAGAGCCGCGACGGCGGCTTCGGCGCCGCGCCCGGCGCGCGCGCGAGCGGCCTCTACACCGGCTGGGCCGGGATCGCGCTCGCCGCCGACGGCCATCATCCGTTCGCCGTCGCCCGCGCCGTCGCGTGGACGCGCGCGCACGCCGCCGGCCTCGCGCGCGCGGGCAGCGCGACCGGCGTCGGCGACCTCGAGCGCACGCTGCTGCTGCTCGGCGCGGCCGGCGTCTCGCCACGGCGCTTCGCCGGCCAGGATCTCGTCGTCGCGCTGACGCGAGACGTCGGCCGCGACGGGTCGGTGCTCGGACAGGCCAACCTGACGGCGTTCGCGCTGCTCGCGCTGCGCGCGGCCGGCATGCCCGCGAGTGCGTCGGCGTCGCGTCGCGCCGGCGCGTGGCTGGCGCGCCAGCAGAACGCCGACGGCGGCTTCTCGTTCCTCACGCGCGGCCTGGGCAGCGACGTCGACGACACCGCCGCGGCGCTCGAGGCGCTCGCGACGCTCGGCGGCCGCGGCGCGGCGCTGCGGCGCGGGGCGAGCTACATCCGCGCGCAGCAGAATCCCGACGGCGGCCTGCCGCAGGAGCGCGGCGGCGCCTCCAACGCGCAGTCGACCGCGTGGGCGATCCAGGGCCTCGTCGCCGCCCGCGTGCGCGTCGCGACGGTGCACCGAGCCGGATCGCCGACCCCACTTGCCTACCTGCGCTCGCTCGTCGCGCCCGACGGGTCGGTGCGCTACTCGCGCACGAGCGCGCAGACGCCGGTGTGGGTCACCGCGACCGCGCTGCTCGGGCTCGTCGGCCGACCGTTGCCGCTGACTCCATCACGTCCGCCGGGCCGGTAGGGTTCCCGCGCCTATGAGAATCGGAGTCCCCAAGGAGACCGTCGAAGGCGAGCGTCGCGTCGCGCTCGTGCCCGAGGTCGTGAGAAAGCTGACGGGCGCCGGCCACGCCGTGCTCGTCGAGCGCGGCGCCGGCGCGGAGGCGATGATCCCCGACGCGCAGTTCGAGGAGGCCGGGGCGACGCTCACCGACGACGCCGCCGCCCTGTGGCAGAGCGACGTCGTCGCGAAGGTCGCCCCGCCGAGCGCCGAGGAGGTCGTGCGGCTCGGCAGAGAGAGCGTGCTGATCGGCTTCCTTGCGCCGCTGACGAACGCCGACGGCGTCCGCGCGCTGGCCGCGTCCGGCGCGACCGCGTTCGCGCTGGAGGCCGTGCCGCGCATCTCGCGCGCGCAGTCGATGGACGCGCTCTCCTCGCAGTCGAACATCGCCGGCTACCGCGCGGCGCTGATCGGCGCGCAGGAGATGGGCCGCTTCTATCCGATGCTGATGACCGCCGCGGGCACGATCCGCCCGGCGACCGTGCTCGTGCTCGGCGCCGGCGTCGCCGGCCTGCAGGCGATCGCCACGGCGCGCCGGCTCGGCGCGGTCGTGCAGGGCTTCGACGTGCGCGCCGCGGTCAAGGAGCAGGTCGAGTCGCTCGGGGCGACGTTCCTGGAGTTCGACCTCGGCGGCGACCTCGAGGGCGAGGGCGGCTACGCGAAGGAGCTGACGCCCGAGCAGCAGGCCCGCCAGCAGGAGCTGATGGCGGAGGCGATCGGCAAGTGCGACGTCGTCATCACGACCGCGCTCGTGCCGGGCCGCCGCGCGCCGATCCTCGTGACCGAGGAGGCCGTGAAGCAGATGAAGCCGGGCTCGGTGGTCGTCGACCTCGCCGGCGAGGCGGGCGGCAACTGCGAGCTGACCGAGCCGGGGCAGACGGTGATCCGTCACGACGTGAAGATCGTCGCGCCGCTCAACGTGCCGAGCACGATGGCCGAGCACGCTTCGCAGCTCTACGCCCGCAACATCGCCGCGCTGCTCGATCTGATGGTCAGAGACGGCCAGCTCGCGCTCGACTTCGACGACGAGGTGATCGCCGGGGCGTGCGTCACGCGCGGCGGCGAGATCGTCCACGAGGGTGCGAAGGCGGCCGCCGGCCAGCCGGCGTGAACGTGAGGGACTCAAACACATGGACCTGGTAACTCAGATCGGAGTCCTCGTGCTGGCGGCGTTCGTCGGCTTCGAGGTCATCTCCAAGGTGCCCAACACGCTGCACACGCCGCTGATGTCGGGCACGAACGCGATCCACGGCATCGTGCTGCTCGGCGGCCTGCTTGTGATCGGCGAGGCGGTCGGCGCGCACGACGTGCTCGGCCAGATCATCCTCGTGATCGCGATCGCCTTCGGCACGATCAACATCGTCGGCGGCTTCCTCGTGACCGACCGCATGCTCGGCATGTTCAAGAGAAAGCCCGAGCCCAAGACGGACGAGGGGGAGGGCTCATGAGCATTCTCGCCACCTCGTTCCTGCAGAACCGGCACTTCATCGACTCGCTCTACATCCTCGCGGTCATCCTCTTCATCCTCGGCCTGCGCGGGCTCGCGGGGCCGAGAACGGCGGTGCGCGGCAACCAGATCGCCGCCGTCGGCATGGCGATCGCGTTCGTCGCGACGCTGCTGCAGGAGGGCGTCGTCCCGAACGGGCACACGGCGATCCTGATCGCGGTCGGCGTGATCGTCGGCACGCTCGTCGGCATCCCGGCGGCGCGCAACGTGAAGATGACGGCGATGCCGCAGATGGTCGCGCTGTTCAACGGCGTCGGCGGCGGCGCGGTCGCGCTGATCGCATGGGCGGAGTTCCGCCGCCACTTCCCCGGCGCGGGCGGCGACTGGTACACGAAGTCGATGATCGCCTCACTGTTCGCCGCGATCATCGGCTCGATCTCCTTCTGGGGCTCGAACATCGCGTTCGGCAAGCTGCAGGAGATCCTGCCCGGCAAGCCGATCAAGCTCCCGGGCCAGCAGCTGATCAACCTCGTGCTGCTGATCGTCTGCGTCGGCTCGGCGATCGCGATCGCGGCCGGCACGCACTCGCAGGCGCTCTTCATCCTCGGCGTCCTCGTGGCCGCGGGCGTCCTCGGCAACATGGTCGTGCTGCCGATCGGCGGCGCGGACATGCCGGTCGTGATCTCGCTGCTGAACGCGTTCACCGGCCTCTCGGCCGCGGCGACCGGCATCGCGCTGAACAACTTCGCGCTGATCGTCGCCGGCACGATCGTCGGCGCGTCGGGCTCGATCCTCACGAACCTGATGGCGGTCGCGATGAACCGCTCGGTGCCGAGCATCATCGCCGGCGGCTTCGGCGGCGGCGACGCGGCGGCGGCCGGCGGCGGCGGCGCAGCGGGCGCGGGCGCCGGCGGGACCGCGCGCTCGACCTCCGCCCAGGACGCCGCGATCCAGCTCGCCTACGCCCGCCAGGTCGTGGTCGTGCCCGGCTACGGGATGGCGGTCGCCCAGGCGCAGCACGCCGTGCGCGAGATGGCGCTCGCGCTCGAGCGGAAGGGCGTCGAGGTCAAGTACGCGATCCACCCGGTCGCCGGCCGCATGCCCGGCCACATGAACGTCCTGCTGGCGGAGGCCGACGTGCCCTACGACCAGCTCAAGGAGATGGACGACATCAACCCGGAGTTCGGCCGCACCGACGTCTCGCTGATCATCGGCGCCAACGACGTCACGAACCCGGCGGCGAACAACGACCCGGGCTCGCCGATCTACGGCATGCCGATCCTCGAGGTCGCCAAGTCGCAGTCGGTGATCGTGCTCAAGCGCTCGATGTCCTCCGGCTTCGCCGGCATCGACAATCCGCTCTTCTACGACCCGAAGACGGCGATGCTGTTCGGCGACGCGAAGGCGAGCGTCTCCGAGATCACGGCCGAGCTGTCCAACCTGTAGCCGTGACCGCGGCGGGCCGCCCGGGCTCGCCGCGCTACGGGGCGCGGACGCGTTCGGATGTCCATCCGCTGATTGAACGTCAGCGTTCTTACCATACGGCTTTCATTCCGGCGGTCGCTCGTGGGAGTGTCGAGGCGACGACGGAAGCACTGCCAGGCCGTGCCGACCGGGGGGTTCGCGCATCGGTCCGCAGGGAGTCGTGCGCCGCGTCACGTCGGGAAACGAGGGGGACAGGTGAGCGGGGTCGAGGAGGCCGGCCCCGATCGCCGTCCTGGCCGCTCCCGGTCGCCCGTCGGAGCCCGGGCGCGCGCGCACCCGCGCCGCGGCGTCCGCGGCGTCGGGACGATCGCGTAACTTTCGCGCCGCCCGCTGGTTGGAGCATCCGATGCCGCCGCGGGCGCGCTGCTCCATGCCCAGATCCCCCCTCGTCCTCCGGCCGCTCGTGCTCGCCGCGCTCGCGCTGGCGCTCGTGGCCGGCTCGGCGCGCGCCGCGCTGTTCCCCGGAGCCGCGGTCGTCACCGGCGGCCTGCACCAGCTCGACGGGCTCGACCTGGCGCCCGACGGCAGCGGCGGCCTCGTCTACACGATGGATGACGGCGGCGTCCCGCACGTCTTCGTCAGCCGGCTGCTCAACGGCGGCTGGGGCGGCCCGGAGCGGCTCGACCCCGACCTCGGCGGCGCCGCCACGCAGGCGTCGGTCGCGGCCGGCGACGGCGGGCGGCTGCTGGTGGTGTTCGTCAACGGCGGCAACGTCTACGCCGAGACGCGCGCGAGCGCGGGCAGCGGCTGGGTGCGCCAGACGCTGTGGAGCGGCGGCGGCGCGTCGGACCCGAGCGTCGACCTGAGCGTCAACGGCAAGGGCTACGCGGTCTTCACCGCGCCGGGCGCCGGCGGTCACGACGTGCGCGCCGCCTACGAGCACGACGCCGGCCCGTGGACGGTGATCGGGCCTCCGCTCGACGCGAACGCCGCCGACGACGCCGGCGTCGGCAGCGGGCGCCCGCGCGTCGCCGCCTCCGCCGACGGCGTCGCGATCGCCGTCTGGGGCGAGGCCGGCCACGTCTTCGCGCGGCGCGTCTGGCGCACCAGCCCGAGCGTCGTCGTCGCGGACGCGCTCGCCGGCCTGACGCTGGAGGGCGTGCAGGCCGCCGCGGCCGACCTCCCGGTGCTCGGCACCCAGGACGACGACAGCTTCACCGGCGTGGCGCTGCGCGCGACGTTCGACCTCGGCGGCGGGACGCTGCGCGGCCGCTCGGTCTTCCGCCGCCTGCGCGGCTCGCGCTTCGAGACCCCCTACGCGGTCG
>Ga0207664_10003090_pt1 | contig 11058 bp, 8 predicted proteins | sample LARL83metaG_FD_184349 | JGI IMG/M metagenome (GOLD analysis project Ga0207664, IMG submission 184349) | Corn, switchgrass and miscanthus rhizosphere microbial communities from Kellogg Biological Station, Michigan, USA - LAR L8-3 metaG... | ecosystem: Host-associated > Plants > Roots >...
CGCTCGCCTTCGACCTCCACCATGCAGACACGGCAGTTGCCGTCGGGGCGATAGCCGGGCTTGGGGGAGTAGCACAGGTGCGGCAGCTTGATGCCGTAGCGCCGTGCGGTGCGGAAAATGGTCTCGCCCTCCGGCGCCTCCACGTCCTGGCCGTCGAGCGTGAACTTGATGATGTTGGGCCCGTCGCGGCGGTCGGCCGGTTGATGCGTGACGGTCGGCCGGCCTTCATTCTTGGCGTCGCTCAACGCAGCGCCCTTCTGGTCGTGCCCATATCCCAGCGGCGTGTTCTTCCCGTTCGTAGTCATGAAAGTTCCATCAGCTCAAAACCTTCGGATCCGCAGATCGAACTCACCAACTCACCAGCGGCTTGGTGAGATCATCACGGAAATATTTTAGCACCGAGGCCAGCGGATTGGGGGCCGCCTGGCCGAGGCCGCAGATCGAAGCGTCGCGCATGGCGGCGGACAGCTCGTTCAATAACGCTTCGTCCCACGGCGCCGTTTCCATGAGCTTGGCGGCTTTCTCCGTTCCGACGCGGCACGGCGTGCATTGGCCGCAGCTTTCGTCCTCGAAGAAGCGCATCAGGTTGAGCGCCACCGCCTTCATATCGTCCTTGTCGGACAGGATCACAACCGCGTGCGACCCCACGAAGCAGCCATACTTCTCGAGCATGCCGAAATCGAGCGGCAGGTCGGCCATGGATTCCGGCAGGATCCCCCCAGATGCGCCGCCCGGCAGATAGCCCTTGAAGCGGTGGCCCTCCTGCATGCCGCCGCAATATTCCTCGATCAGCTCGCGCGCGCTCACGCCCGCCGGCGCCAGCACCACGCCGGGTTTCTTGACCCGTCCGGAAACCGAGAAACTGCGGAAGCCCTTGCGCTCGCGGCGGCCGTAGGACGTGAACCAAGCCGCGCCCTTCTCGACGATGTCACGCACCCAATAGAGCGTCTCGACGTTCTGCTCGAGGGTCGGGCGGCCGAACAGGCCGACTTGCGCCACATAAGGAGGGCGGTGCCGGGGCAGCCCGCGCTTGCCCTCGATCGATTCGATCATCGCCGACTCTTCGCCGCAGATATAGGCGCCGGCGCCGCGGCGCAGCTGCATGCGCGCGTGCGTGGCGAGCCCCGCGCGTTCGACCTTGGCGATTTCCTCGGCCAGCATCAGCCGCACCTCGGGATATTCATCGCGGATATAGATGTAGATGTCCGCTGCCTCGACCACCCAGGCGGCGATCAGCATGCCTTCGATGAAGCGGTGCGGATCCTGCTCGAGATAATGGCGGTCCTTGAAGGTGCCGGGCTCGCCCTCGTCGGCGTTGACTGCGAACATGCGCGGCGCCGGCTCCGCGCGCACTAGCGTCCACTTGCGCCCGGTGGGAAAGCCGGCGCCGCCGAGACCGCGTAGCCCCGCGTCGCTGACCACCTTGATGATGTCGTCGCGCGTGCGCGCGCCGGCAAGGCAGGCCTTGAGTAATGAATAGCCGCCGTCTCGCACGTAGCGCTCGAAGTCGTTGGGCGTCGGGTAGGCGTGGGCATGCGCGCCCCTCGCGACCGCCGCCGCCACGCTCTCCGCCGTCGCTCCCATGACCTGCACGTGGCCGATGGCGCAGACCGGCGCGCGATCGCATGCGCCCATGCAGGGCGCGCGCACGACTCGCACGTCCGGGCCGAGCCGATTCGGTAATGTGCGTAGGAGATGCTCGCCGCCCGCCATGGCGCAGGAGAGCGAGTCGCACACGCGCACGGTGAGCGCGGGCGGCGGCGTCTCGTCTTCCTTCACCACGTCGAAATGGGCGTAGAAGGTCGCGACCTCGTAGACCTCGGTGAGTGCTAGCTTCGTCTCTTGCGCCAGCGCGGCGAGATGCGCGGCGGAGAGATAACCGTAGCGGTCCTGGATCAGGTGCAGATGTTCGATTAGGAGGTCGCGCCGGCGCTCGCGCTCGCCTAAAAGCGCGCGCACCTCGTCGAGCGCGGTCGGATCGACCTGGCGGCCTTTCGGCGTCTTGCGCGGCCGGTTGCGCCGGCCCAATCCTCCGCGATCGTCGGTACGGGCATCCATCCGGATCGCTCTTTAGAACAGCCCGACGATGCGCCCGTCGGTCCCGACATCGATCGAGTCGGCAGCGGGCACCTTGGGCAGGCCGGGCATGGTCATGATCTCTCCGCAGATCGCCACCACGAACTCCGCCCCGGCCGAGAGCCGCACCTCGCGCACGGAAACGACGTGGTCGCTGGGCGCGCCTTTGCTATCGGCATTGGTGGTGAAGCTGTACTGCGTCTTGGCGATACAGATCGGAAATTTGCCGTAGCCCATCTTCTCGAATGACTCGAGCTGATCGCGCACCGGCTTGGGCACGTCGATATCCTTTGCCCGGTAGACTTCGCGAGCGATGGTGCGGATCTTCTCGGTCAGCGGCATGTCATCGGGATAGAGCAGTTTGAGCTTGCTCTTCCCGCTGTCGGCGACCTTAACGACCGCGCGCGCAACGTCCGCCGCGCCCTTGCCGCCCTCGGCCCAATGATCGGCCATGAACGCCTCAACCCCGAGCTTTTTGCACGCCTCCTTCACCAGCGCGATCTCCGCATCGGTGTCGGCGCTGAAGCGGTTGATGGACACGACCGGTACGATCCCGAACTTCTGCACGTTTTCGACGTGGCGGGCGAGATTGGCCATGCCGGCGCCGAGCGCCTTGAGGTTCTCGGTCTTGAGGTCCTCCTTCTTGACCCCGCCGTGCATCTTAAGCGCGCGGATGGTCGCGACCAGCACCGCGCAGTCCGGCGCAAGCCCGGTCTTGCGGCACTTGATGTCGAGGAATTTCTCGCCGCCGAGATCGGCGCCGAAACCCGCCTCGGTCACCACGTAGTCGCAGAGCTTGAGCGCGGTGGTGGTGGCGAGCACGGAATTGCAGCCATGAGCGATGTTGGCGAAAGGCCCGCCATGCACGAACGCCGGCGTGCCCTCGAGCGTCTGCACGAGATTGGGCGCCAGCGCCTCTTTGAGCAGCGCGGTCATGGCACCGTGTGCCTTGAGGTCACCGGCCCGCACCGGCTTGCGGTCACGGGTGTAGCCCACGATGATGTTCGATAGCCGCTGCTTGAGATCGTCGACATCCTTGGCGAGGCAGAAAATCGCCATCACCTCGGAGGCGACCGTGATGTCGAAACCGTCCTCGCGCGGAAAGCCGTTCGCGACGCCGCCGAGCGAGGAAACGATCGAGCGCAGCGCGCGGTCATTCATGTCCAGCACACGGCGCCAGGTGACGCGGCGCTGATCGATGCCGAGCGGATTGCCCCAATAGATGTGGTTGTCGATCATGGCGGCGAGCAGATTGTTCGCCGAAGTGATCGCGTGGAAGTCGCCGGTGAAATGCAGGTTGATGTCCTCCATCGGCACGACCTGGGCGTAGCCGCCGCCGGCGGCGCCGCCCTTCATGCCGAAGGACGGGCCAAGCGACGGCTCGCGCAGGCACAGCATGGCTTTCTTGCCGATGTGATTGAGTGCGTCGGTGAGGCCGACCGTGGTGGTGGTCTTGCCCTCGCCCGCCGGCGTCGGGGTGATCGCCGAAACCAGGATCAGCTTGCCGTTGGGGCGGTCCTTGAGCGACTTGACGAAGTCCATCGAGACCTTGGCCTTGTAGTGGCCGTAGGGCTCGAGATGCTCCGGCCCAATTCCAAGCTTTTCACGCGCGACGTCGAGGATCAGCCGCTTCTTGGCAGCCTGCGAGATTTCGATATCCGATTTCGGATTGGCGTGCTGTGAGGCGGTGATCGGGGCTTTGGCGGCGGTGGCTTGGGTCGGCGTCATGCGAGCCTCGTTCCAATGGTGAGCTTGGCGTTGGCGGCGAATTCGCCGGCCGCGATCTTTGGGCCGTCGGCGGTCTTCACGCGCAAAACTTTGATGCGACCGTCGGCGCAGACGACGGTGAAGCCATCGGCCGCGACCTCGACGATCTCGCCCATCTTGCCGCCGATACCCTTGGGGTCGCGCGCCGGCAACGGCTTCGACTCGAAGATCTGCAGTGCCGTGCCGTCCAGCGCGGTCCACGCGCCCGGCGCCGGATTGCAGCCGCGGATGAGATTGTGGACCTGCTGCCAGGGCTTGCCCCAATCAATGCGCGCATTGTCCCTCCCGCAACGGCCCTCGTAGCTCGCCTGCGCATGATCCTGCTTGATGCGCGGCGCCTTGCCGGCCTTGACCAGGTCGACCGCCTCCAGCGTCGCCTCGACTCCCATGGGAAACAGCCGGTCGAAATAAACCGAACCGAGCGAGTCGTCGGGACCGATATGCGTCTTCTTCTGCAGCAGCACGTCGCCGGTATCGAGCCCGTTGTCCGGCCAAAAGATCGATAGCCCCGTCTCGGTGTCGCCCTGGATGATCGGCCAGTTGATCGCGCTGGGTCCGCGATATTTCGGCAGCAGCGAGGGATGGTATTGGATCGAACCCTTGGTCGGAATATTGAGGAACTCCTCCGGCACGAACAGCGTGACGAAGGCCATCACCTGCAGGTCCGGCTTGAGCGCCTTGAATTGCGACCACACTTCCGGCTTGCGGTAGGAAGCGGGCTGATAGACCGGAAGCTGCGCCGCGAGCGCTGCCTCCTTGAGCGGATCGGCTTTTGCCCCCTCCTTCTCCGGGGCCACATAGACGGCGACGACGTCTTCGCCGCGCTTGCGGAGCGCTTCCAATACCGCCTTGCCGAATGCCTGCTGGCCGTGCACCACGATACGCATTCAACCGTCCTCCTTGCCGTCATCCCGACCCAGCGAAGCAAGGGCCGGAATCCAAAGCCGCGGTCGGTACGAACGTCCTCGATCGCAGGCTATGGGCCCCCGGTTGCGCGGGGACGACAGTGTTGCTCGATCTAGGCCGCCTCGGCGCGCGCGCCTTTCTCCGGCGCCGTGATCGCGCCCGAAGCTTTGATATCGGCTATCTCGGCGGCGCCGTAGCCGAGCTCCTTCGCGAGAATTTCTTCGGTATGCTCGCCGAGCAGCGGCGCGCGTTTCACTTCGGTGATCGAGTCCGACATCTTGACCGGATTGCCGACGGTCAAATACTTGCCGCGCTTGGGGTGATCGACCTCGACCACAGTGCCGGTCTTGCGCAGCGACGGCTCCTCGGCGATCTCCTTCATCGAGAGGATCGGCCCGACCGGAATGTCAACGCCGTTGCAGATGTCCATGACCTCGAACTTGCTCTTGGTCATGGTCCATTGCTCGATGGTATCGAAGATGTGGCGCAGCCGCGGCAGGCGCGCCGGCGGGGTGGCATAGTCGGGATCGCTCTTCCAATCCGGCTTGCCGATGAGATCGCAGATCGCCCCCCACACCGGCGCCTGGGTGATGAAATAGATGTAGGCGTCGGGATCTCTCTCCCAACCCTTGCATTTGAGGATCCAGCCGGGCTGGCCGCCGCCGGAATCGTTACCGGCGCGCGGTACCGCCGACCCGAACGGGATGCCTTCCCCGTACTGGCTGTATTCGGTGAGCGCGCCGTGTGTCAGGCGCTGTTGATCGCGCAGCTTGACGCGCGCGAGGTTGAGCACGCCGTCCTGCATGGCGCAGAGCACGCGCTGCCCGCGGCCGGTGCGGATGCGCTGATAGAGCGCGCTCACGATGCCGAAGGCGAGGTGCAGCCCGGTGCCGCTGTCGCCGATTTGCGCGCCGGTGACGAGCGGCGGGCCGTCGCGGAAGCCGGTGGTCGACGCGGCGCCACCCGCACATTGTGCGACGTTCTCATAGACCTTGCAGTCCTCGTAAGGTCCCGGACCGAAGCCCTTGACCGAGGCGACGATCATGCGCGGATTGGTCTTGTGAATGTACTCCCAAGTCAGGCCCATGCGGTCGAGCGCGCCGGGCGCGAAATTCTCCACCAGCACGTCGCAATGCTTGATCAGCCGCTCGAGGATGTCTTTGCCCTTGGGATGCTTGGAGTCGATGGTGATCGAGCGCTTGTTGCCGTTGAGCATGGTGAAGTAGAGGCTATCGGCGCCTTTGACATCGCGCAGCTGGCCGCGCGTGATGTCGCCGACGCCGGGCCGCTCCACCTTGATCACGTCGGCTCCCATATAGGCGAGCAGCTGCGTGCAGGTCGGGCCGGATTGCACGTGGGTGAAATCGAGAATGCGCACGCCCTCGAGCGCCTTGCCGGCGGCGCCCCAGGGCTTGGTGCTCGGTCGCGGCAGCCCGTTCGACGCCGCGGCCTTGGCCGATTTGGCCGGCTTCTTCGACTTCAGCTTCACAACCTTTTTGGCCGCGGTCTTGGTTTTCGCCTTGGCCTTGCTTTTCGCCGTCCTGGGTTTCCTCGTTGTCATCTTTGATCTCCGTGATCTGCGCTGATGCCCGGATGAACCGGGCGCGCGTGTTCCCTTATTTCTTGCGCACCACGCTTTGCGGATTGAGGTTTCCGATTCGGCCACTCTCGCTGCCGGCCGCCGGATCGATAGCGGCGTTGATTAGAGTAGGCTTGCCGGAATCCATCGCCTTGTTGACGGCGCGGCTCAACTCGTCGGGTGTCGTCACATGGACGCCCACTCCCCCGAAGGCTTCTATGATCTTGTCGTAGCGCGCGTCCTTGACGAAGGCGGTCGTCGCAGGGTCGGAACCACCAGTGGGATTAACGTCCGTCCCGCGATAGATGCCGTTGTTGTTGAAGACGACGATGCAGACCGGCAGGCCGTACCGGCAGATCGTTTCCACTTCCATGCCGGAGAAACCGAAGGCGCTGTCGCCTTCCACTGCGAGCACGGGCTTTCCGGTCTCCACCGCAGCCGCGACGGCAAAACCCATGCCGATGCCCATGACTCCCCAGGTTCCGACGTCGAGGCGCTTGCGCGGCTTGTACATGTCGATGACGCCGCGCGCGAGATCGAGCGTGTTGGCGCCTTCATTGACGAGAATGGCATCCGGGCGCTCCTTGATGATGTTGCGGAGCGCGCCGAGCGCACTATGAAAATCCATCGGCGCCGTATTCTTCATCAGCCGCGAGGCCATCTTGGCGATGTTTTCCTCTCTGCGCGCATTGACGGCAGAAACCCAATCGGCCGGCGGCGCCGGCCACTTGTCGCCCATGGCTTCGACGAGCGCCGATACGCAGGAGCCGATATCCCCGACGAGTGGAGCGACGACCGCGACATTGCTGTCCATCTCTTTGGGCTCGATGTCGATCTGGATGAACTTCTTCGACCCAGGCTCCCCCCAGGTCTTTCCCTTGCCGTGCGACAGGAGCCAATTGAGCCGCGCACCGATCAACAGGACGACGTCGGAGTCTTTGAGCACCGTCGAGCGCGCCGCACCCGCCGATTGCGGATGCGTGTCGGGCAACAAGCCCTTGGCCATGCTCATTTGCAGGAAAGGAACGCCGCTCTTTTCGACCAGCGCGCGGATGGCGTCATCGGCCTGCGCATAGGCCGCGCCCTTGCCGAGAATGATCAGTGGGCGCTTGGCGCTCCTGAGGACATCGAGCGCGCGCTTGACGGCGGAAGCAGCGGGAAGCTGCGCCGGCGCCGGGTCGATGACTTTGACCAGCGACCTCGCTCCGGCTTGCGCGTCCAATACCTGCGAGAAAAGTTTGGCCGGCAGATCGAGATAGACGCCTCCCGGGCGACCCGACACGGCTGCGCGGATCGCACGTGCCACGCCGATGCCGATGTCCGCGGCATGCAGGACGCGGAAGGCCGCCTTGCAGAGCGGTTTCGCGATGGCCAGTTGGTCCATCTCTTCGTAGTCGCCCTGCTGCAGATCGACGACCTCGCGCTCGGACGAGCCGCTGATCAGGATCATCGGAAAGCAGTTGGTCGTGGCATTGGCCAGCGCGGTGAGGCCGTTGAGAAAACCGGGTGCCGACACCGTGAGGCAGATGCCGGGTTTCTTGGTCAGGAAGCCGGCGATTGCAGCCGCATTGCCGGCGTTCTGCTCGTGCCGGAACGAGATGACGCGCATGCCCGCGGCTTGCGCCATGCGTCCGAAATCCGTGATCGGGATGCCGGGGACGCCGTAGATCGTGTTGATGCCGTTGAGCTTTAGCGCATCGATAACGAGGTGAAAGCCGTCGGTCAGCTCCTGCTCGGCTTCCGCGGTCGTGGGCGTCTGAGTCGGCTTCGGCTTCGTTGCTGCATCCGCCATTGTGCTCTCCCGTAATCTTTGTCTGCCCGCGCGTGTTTTGCGCCCGCGCGGGTCGTCGCTTCCTCAGTCCAAATAGTCCGCGTATTTCGCGACGTGCTCGGCCAGGCCGAGCGCGTGGTTGCGTACGAGGTCCTCGGCGCGCTTGGTATCCCGCGCTTCGAGCGCCTCGATGATGGTCAGATGGTCGCGGATCGAGCGGTCGGCGCGATCCTGCTCGCCAATGGTCTTGCGCCGAATCATGCGCATGTGGGTGAAAAGATTCTCCGCGAGCGAGATCAGCACGCTGTTGCGGCTCATGCGGATGATGGTTTGATGAAACTCGATGTTGACCTCGGAATATTCGTCGAGCCTGGCGTGCAGTTCGCCGTTTTCGAATTTGGCGAACATCGTGCGCAGCGAGGCGATCTCGCCGGCGCCGGCGCTCTCGGTAATAAGCCGCGCCGCCATGCCCTCGAGCGCGGCCCAGGCGGTGATCATTTCGATCACCTCGCGCTTGGTCTTGCGAACGACGTAAATTCCGCGCCGCGGCACCGCACGGACAAAGCCTTCGCGCTCGAGCTGAGCCATGGCTTCGCGCACGGGCGTGCGGCTGATGCCGAAATCCAGCGCGAGCCGCCGCTCATCGAGGCGGATATCGGCGCGACTGCGATAGACGTCCATGGCCACGATGGCATCCTTGAGCGCGGCATACGCGCGGCTCTTGAAGCTGTCCGGACTGCCGATGCGCTCGACGCGTGGCGATACTGCGACCCCCGGGAGATGGCGCGCGGATGGGGTGCGGACCCCGGCACGGCGACTACGGCTGGCGCTACTCATGGCTGGTATACAATATTCCACAGCTCCGATGGACGCAACCGGCGGAGCACGCCGCAAAAACCGCCGGCAGGTGTGAGCCGGCTCACAGGGCCGCGGCGGGAGAAGCGCTACGACTGCGGAGCGATATCGAGGAGGAGTCCATGACCGACCTTGCCGCCCGCTTCGTCTACTCGCCGCTCGTTTCGACCAGCGTGAAAGTCGTGTGCCTGTTCTGCGTCCTGGGATTGGCGCTCTCGGCCGTGATCGTTCCGTTGATCGCACCGGAGCATCTGACTTGGGTGCTGTCGCACATCGAATGACGCTCCGCCTATCGTCGCCTCAGTCGCGCCGGACGATGGCGTAACCTCGAGGCGCGTCCGCGCGATAGCAGCGCGGACGCGTCGGACCTCACCGTCAAGCAGCAGCCATGGCGCGCAGTCGCAGCGGCCGCAGCACCAGCGGCGCCATGACCGCGGCAATGATATTGAGAATCGCGGCGATCACGAAAACCGCCGTCCAGCTGCCGGTCCAGCTCGTCAGCACGTTACCGAGTGGAACCAGCAAGGCCGCCGTGCCTTTCGCCGTGTACAACAGGCCGTAGTTCGCGGTGGCAAACTTGCGCCCGTAGATGTCGGTGCAGGTCGCCGGGAACAGCGAGTAGATCTCGCCCCAGGCGAAGAACACCAGCCCCGACAGAATCACGAACAGGAACGGATCGTTGGCAAAGTGCAACAAGGCATAGATGCCGATGCCTTCCAGCATGAAGGCGATGAACATCGTGTTCTCGCGACCGATATGGTCGGAAACCCAGCCGAAGAACGGCCGAGTGACGCCGTTGAGCACGCGATCGATCGACAGCGCGAATTGCAGCGCCGGCAGCGTAAGGCCGAGAATCGTCACCGGAATGACGTCGACCTTGAAGTCCTTGGCGATGGGCGCGAGTTGCGCCGTCGCCATGAGCCCGCCGGTGCCGACCATGACGAACATGACGTACATGACCCAGAACGGCGTCGTCTTCAGCACCTCGATGGGACCGTAATCGCGGCGCGTCTGCTGCACGGCCGGCGCGGCCGGTATCGCTACCTCGCCGGCCTCGGGGGCGCGCAAGAAGAGCGAGAAAATGATGACGACGAGGCCTTGGCCGATGCCGAACCACCAGAACGCGGCTTCGAACCCGTCCGACCCAATCATGTTGGCGATCGGCACGACGGTCAGCGCCGAGCCGGCGCCGAAACCCGCCGCGGTCAACCCGGCGGCAAGACCGCGCCGATCGGGGAACCATTTGAGCGCGTTGCCGACCGAAGCGCCGTAGATGACGCCGGCGCCGATGCCGCCGATGGCGGCGGCAAGATAAAGGAGCGCAAGCGAATCGGCGTAGGCATTCATCATCCACGCGATCGCCACAAGGAAGCCGCTGCCGCAGACCATGATCTTGGGGCCGAACCGGTCGATCAGATAGCCCTCGAACGGCACTAGCCAAGTCTCGGTGAGGACGAAAATTGTGAACGCGACTTGGATCGCCGCGCGCCCCCAATGATATTTCTGGTCTATCGGATTGACGAACAGCGTCCAGCCGTATTGCAAGTTTGCGATCATCACCATGCAGATGATGCCGAAGATCAACTGGCCCCAACGCGTCGCCTCGGACGCCGTCGCGCGCGACGAAATCGCTTCTGATGTGCTTGTTGCCACCGCTTCCTCCATCCCAGCCTTATTGATCGAGCAGCACGCTTGCCCTCGCACCCTTAATCTACGAGCCCGCTCCCATCCGCGAGCCGACGTTTCAATCTCGTTCCTTCAACGCCGTTTTTGCACGACGGTTTGACTAACGCCAGCGTGGCACAAAGAATGCCTGGAATTCCGCTGCGACGCGCGGGACGCGGTGCCGCACCCCTTTGTGCGCCGCAACATTCTCGGCCGCCGTGGCGGCGCTTAGTGACATCGCCGCCACTTTATGTGCTCGGCAGCCTTTAATATTAGAGTAACCATGCCCCGCTGAGGCGCCGTTCGTGCCCTTGAGTCGCCGCTCCGCCGCCAAGCTCCTCGTTGCGCCTGCAATCCTTGCAGGGGTGCGGCCCGTCTCGGGGGCTTCGCTCAGCGAGGCTTATCCGGCAAAGGCGGTTCGCATCATCGTTCCCTATCC
>Ga0207664_10003091_pt1 | contig 11057 bp, 12 predicted proteins | sample LARL83metaG_FD_184349 | JGI IMG/M metagenome (GOLD analysis project Ga0207664, IMG submission 184349) | Corn, switchgrass and miscanthus rhizosphere microbial communities from Kellogg Biological Station, Michigan, USA - LAR L8-3 metaG... | ecosystem: Host-associated > Plants > Roots >...
CGCCCCCTGCCCTTCTCGTCGTCGGGCAGGATTCCCAGGCTGAACACGGCGTGGTCGCACGCGGCGACGACGAACACGCTGTGCCGCGGCCCCCATAGCTGCACCAGCGACGGGTCCTCCCACGCGGACGGCTCGGTGTCCGCGACGCGCGCGTGGATCGACAGCAGGGCGGCCCGCGGCATGCTGTCCTGGAGCCCCGCCCAGGCCGCGCGGCGGAGCGAGGCCGGTCCTGGCGGCAGCCGCTCGTCGAGCGCGCCCGCCCGCCGCCGGAACGTCAGGACCTGCGATCTGGTGAGCTCCAATGTCATGACGTGGATACTCGCAGTCCGTCCATGAGCAGGTCGAGCAGACGGCCGACCTGGTCGCGGCGTCCGGAGTCGGCGGTGGCAAGCGATACGCCGCTCAGGCTGAGCAGGACGTCGTCGGAGCTGACATCCGCGCGCAGCGTCCCAGCCACCGCCCCGGCCCGAAGCAGCCGCGCGATCGCGGCGGTGAGCTTGCCGCGGCTTTCGGAGAACGGGTCGCCGCCCGAGGCGATGAGCGCGCGGAGCGCGTCGCCCATCCCGCGCTTGGTGGCCATGTATTCGGTGAAGCGATCCATCCAGGTACGCAGCGCCTGGTCCGGCGCGCTGTCGCGGAGCAGGTCCCCGGCCGAGTCGCAGAGCCGGGCCAGCTCGCTGCGGTAGGCCGCGTCGATCAGCGCCTCGCGAGTCGGGAAGTGGCGGTACAGCGTGCCGATGCCGACGCCGGCCTCCTTCGCGATCGCGTCGAGCGTGACGTCCGGGCCCTCCTGCGAGAACGCGCGGACGGCGACCTCAAGCAGCCGGTCCCGGTTGCGCCGCGCGTCGGCGCGCAGCGGGCGTTCGGCATTCATCGCGCCTCCCGGGAACGAATCGGAGGCTCCTCCGGTTATCACGGAGGAACGGAGGATCCTCCGATTCGAGTCTACCCAGACGGGACATGCCATGACCGGTCGCATTACGACACCGTTCAACGCCGAGTCGACCGCCGCAGAGGTGATCGCCGGCATCGACCTCACCGGCCGCCGCGCCGTCGTCACCGGCGGTGCCTCTGGCATCGGCATCGAGACCGCCCGCGCCCTGGCCGGCGCCGGAGCCGAGGTGACCCTGGCCGTCCGCGATCTCGAGGCCGGTAAGCGCACCGCCGTCAGCATCACCGAGAGCAGCGGCGGCAATCAGGTGCTTGTCGCCCCGCTCGACTTGGCCGACCAGGCGTCCGTGGCGGCCTTCGCCGAGCGCTGGGATGGCCCGCTGCACATCCTGGTCAACAACGCCGGGATCATGGCCTCGCCGCTGATGCGCACGTCGCAGGGCTGGGAGATGCAGTTCGCCACGAACCACCTCGGGCACTTCGCGCTGGCCACCGGCTTGCACCGGTCGCTGGCGGCGGCCGGCGGCGGCGCTCGCATCGTGTCGGTCAGCTCCAGCGCGCATCACCGTTCACCGGTCGTCTTCGACGACATCCACTTCGAGCACCGCGCCTACGACCCGTGGTTGGCGTACGGGCAGTCCAAGACGGCCAACGTGCTCTTCGCCGTCGAGGCCACGAAGCGGTGGGCCAGCGACGGCATCACCGCTAACGCGCTGATGCCCGGCGGCATCCGCACCAACCTCCAGCGGTACGTGACCGACGAGGAACTCGACCGGTTGCGCGCCGCCGCGGGCGGTGCGGACTTGCGGTGGAAGACGCCTGAGCAGGGCGCGGCAACCTCCGTCCTGGTCGCGACGTCACCGCTGCTCGACGGGGTCGGCGGACGCTACTTCGAGGACTGCAACGAGGCCGAGATCGGCAAGCTCAGCGCCCGGAGCGGCGTCGCCGAATACGCGCTCGACCCCGAGGCGGCCACCCGGCTGTGGGAGGTCTCGATCCGCACGCTGGCCGACTGAGGGGTGCTGGTCACCATGGCATGCGGCGTGGCCGGGGTCTACGGCGCCGGTGCGTGCCAGAACGCGCACGGAAATGACGGCGAGGGTGCGTGCCAGAATGCGCACCCGGGTGAGGGCGCGCGTACCTGGACGCGCGCAGTGGCCGTGGCTGCCGGGAACGCCCATTAAGGTACAGCCGCATTCCGGTCAGTCCCTTGTCCGCGGAGGCCGTCTCCCATGGCGACTACCGAGGATCTGTTCGGCTACGTGTACGTGCTGGTTGATGTCGGGCAGCTCTGGGCACACTGCACGCTGGTGCCGATCCGCGCGGCTTCGGCGTAGATCGCTTCACCCCATTGCGGCCATAGCCGCGACAGCCTGGAGGTGATCACGACCCGGTCGAAGGCGCGGTCCGGCAGAGGAGTGCGCAGGCCGAGCCCGTGATGGGTGATGAACCGGCCGTCGACGTGCGCCTTGCCAAGGAGCCTCTCGTCAAAATCCACGAGCACTCCACGCAATCCATGGTCAGGCACGCTTGCGCCGCTGCCGAAGATCGCCACGCGGGCCCCGGCGGCCAGGTCCGCCGTGCCGCTGTCCACTTCTGGCTGCACGTTCAGGCCGGAGATCTGGTCCGTCCAGTCAAGCAGCTCGCGGTAGGCGTCTTCGGCGGGAAACAGGACGTAGTCACGGTTCATCACTGTCCAGAACAGCTCGACGGCGGGGTCGGCGTGCATCATCAAGATTCGCAGCGCATTGCTCTTGTTGCTGGCGATGCTGGCTTCGCGTTCACGCTCGTGCGGGGTCTCCACCGCCCAGGGCCGGATGTCGCAGACGAACGGCACTCCGCGTCGATGCAGGCGGTAGCCCAGCTCCAGGTCCTCGCCTCCCCAGCTGCAGAATCGTTCGTCAAAGCCGCCTGCCGCCGCGTAGTCGTCGGCGTGCACCGAGACGTTCATCGTCCAGAAGAACAGCCACGGCATCTTCAGTCCCGTCATGTTGAAGCCGAGCTTGGCCATCTCTTCATGACGCGAGTCACGGAACAGCGGATCGGCGAGGTAACGCTCGTACACCTGCTGGGGACTCAGCAAGGCAATCGCCTCGGCTAGCCCGGGAGTGGGGTCATAGGGCCGGTAGCCGTAGGTGTAGCCGATCACGGCCGGTCCGTGCGCTGGCACTCCGGGGTCCTGACGCTGGTGGGTGTGGTGGCGCAGGTGGCCGGCGAGCAGATCTGGTCCCGCCAGCGTGCCGCTGTCCAGGAAAATCAGGATCGGGGCGCTGGCGACTGCCGCACCCATGTTGCGGGCCTTCGCCGCGCGGTACCCCTTATCCTCCTGGTGGCAGTAGCGGATCGCCAGTCTGTCGCGGAACTCCGCGGTGACCTGCTGGCTGTCGTCGGCAGACCCGTCATCGGCCACAATGACCTCGAATGGAGGTGCATTGCGTTGCTCGACGAGCGACATCAGCGTCCTACGCAGCAACGGCGCCCTGTTGTAGGTAGGGACCACAACGGACAATGTCGGCAGCTGTAGCGAAGACATTCCATTCTCCTCAGTGCTCACCGTCACAGCCCTACTGAGAAACCTCACTGGTTCCCGCGCGGCCGGTGCCGGTGGCCAGGGGTGCGGGCCAGGAGGCCGGGTCGGCCGGGTCGGACGGAGCGGTGCGGCAGATGACGTAGTGGCGCGGGGTGATAGCCGTCGGGTGGTGCGCGAGGGCGGCCATGCAGCGGGCGTGCGCCTGTTCCGGTGTGCGGACCGCGCCGGCGGCGGCCAGGTGGGCGACCAGCGGCCGGCCGCCGGCCGAGACGAAGACACGGGCCACCGCGGGCGCGACGGCGTCCTCCACCAGGCGCTGCACGTCGGCTACGTCGATCCAGCAGTTGTCCACCAGTATCCGGTCCGGGGTGCCGGCGATGGGTTCCATGCCGATGATTCCGGGCATCTGGCCGCCGGGCACGTCACCGTGCGCGGCGGCTACCAGCAGGCGTTCGACGGCAAGCAGCACCGCCTCCAGTTCGGCCCGCGGCACCAGGCCGGTGTCGCCGGTCCACACGTCCAGCCGCAGGCAGCCGTCGATCTGGTTGAGGGTGAACCGGATCGGTGTTCCGTTGCTCGGCATCGGGCGCCACCGCAGCTCGGTCCGCGCGAGCGCTACGTCGTTCTCCTCGGGCTTGAATCCGACGCCCGCGGTCAGTCCCGACCACGACTCAGGGAGCAGGCTGCTGAAGAACGGGTCGTAATTGAAACACAGGCCCCGTTCGTACTCGACCAGTTTGTCCATGGCAGCCCGCTTGGCCGCGTCGTACCTGCCGTGCCGGCTCGCCTCTACCACCCTCATCCAGGTGTGGCCGGCCAGCTCGTCGAAGCTTCTCCCGCCGATCTCGACGGTGGCGATGGAGCCCTGGCTCAGGGAGTCGACGTAGTTCACCAGGTGGCGCTCGAAACGGTTGCTCGACAACAGCGGGAACACCAGCTCCTGGTAGTTGGCGCGGCGGGCGATCACGGCGGAGATGGCCGCGAGCACGATGCTGGGCCGGCTGGTCCGGGTGCGCGCCGCCACTTGCCGCACGGCCATCGCGGCGGCCACCGACGACAGCTCCATCACCAGCGACTCGCCGCTGGGCCGGGCGCCTGGCAGCGCGTACAGGCAGCGCGGAATCCGTCGCGACTGCTCCCGCAGGTAGTCCAGGGCCGCGTCGGCCCGGTGCCGCTCGGCCGGCGTCGCCTCCAGCTCGGCCTGGTCCAGCGGCTGGTGCCCGAGGGGAAGGCGACGCTGGCCGGCCCGCAGTCGAGCGGGATCGCCCAGCAGGCCGGCGAAGTCGCGCTTGAGGATCCCGATCGCGTCGTGATCCACCGCCAGGTGCGAGAACGCGGCGGCGCACGCGATGACCCGGTCGTCCGCCTCGGGAGCGATGGCCACCGCCACGCGCACCGGCCACCGCCCCGGATCGGGTGACTCGCGCAGCCACCGGGCGAGCGCCTCCCCCACCACGGGGCGGTCCCGCGGTCCCCACTGTCCCTCGCCGAGCGAGCAGACTTCCAGCAGCTGGACACCGGCCGCCGCGACCCGCTGGCGCGGCGGCTCGCCGGGCCGCACCCCCGGCACATAGGTGGTGCGCAGGCCCTCGTGCCCCGCGATCAGCACCCCAGTCGCCTCGGCCACGTCATCGACGGATACCACCGCCGGCACCGGGAGTTCGGCGCACAGGATCGAGTAGAAGTGCTCGGGGGCCTGGCTCAGCCACATGTAGATGTTGAGCTGGCCCAAGGTGAGCGGTCCTTCTCCGGCCCGTCCCCCGGCGAACTCGACCGGGATCGACCGCACCGGGGTCAGCCGCACGCGGCGCCGGCGGCGCTGACCGGTTTCGGTGCCGGTGCTCATCACTGGTCAGCCGAGCTGCTCGCGGAACGCGTCGGGCAGGCGCCCATCCGCGCGCACTCGTGTGTCCGCTGGGGCGGCTGCTGCAACCAGGACTCGGTGCCGGTGTGCGGTGGTTCCAGCAGTTCATGGTCGATCGAGGCGGGCAGAAAAGCGACGGCGTGCCCCGGGCGCAGCGCGGCGAGATAAGCCAGCAGCGTGGGCAGATCACGATCTCCCGCACATAGAACGAGCGCCTTGCTGTCATGGCGCGGCACCCGTCCGGATTCGCCGGCCAGCTCACCGTAGGACAGTACGGTATGACCTTCGAGGTGCACAGCCGGAAATGCCGAGTGCGCGTCGTAGTGGGTTACGAGATCTAGCGTCGCCAGCGCCATAGACACCATATCGATCTCGCCCAGCTCTTTCACTTCGAAACGGGGGTCCTAGCGACATCGCGGCGCTTCCGGTACACCCGCACAGGTCGTCGGTGCCGTGCGTGTGCACCCGGCAAAACGCACTGTCCTCGCTGACCTGCTGCCGAAGACAAACATACGCAGACGGCCGCGGACAGCCCCTTCGAGATTGCCGAGCTCAAGTCCTTCGGCACCGAGTAACCATTCGCCCGCAAGCCCAGCACCGCTGACCGGAATATAACTCCCCCTTAACAGGACTAACCCCAGACCTGATTCCTAACCGAACGCCAGCGAGGTTGGCACAAGTTAGCGTCGCTGATCCGCCGCCGCTGAGACGTGGCTCCGCTACCTCTCCATTCTCAGGACGCCCGTCCCCCTGCGGCACCTCCTACTGGGCCTGACACAAAGGGAAGTCGCTACCGCGCTGGGTGTCAGCATCGCGAGGGTGCCACAGATCGAACATGATGAAGTGACGTCCGACCTAGTCGCCGACTTCGGTGATCTTAAGGTCAGGCTTCCCGTTAGCGACACCGCCCACGCCGCCTGAGAGGAGCAGGAAATTGAACAGTCGAGCAGTCTCCGTTCGGGATTGAATTGATGGAGCTAAAGACCTATCGCGTAATTAACAAGAGCTAGTACGGCAGCTCGCTCTTCAGTTAAGACTCGCTGTAGAAGTAGAAACAACTACAGAGTCGGAGTTCAAGGATGGAATTGCAGATTCGTAATACTCCCCAGATCGTATCGTCCTACGAGTGTATCTACGATCCATTTTGTCAGTCATAACCACACAGGTCGTCTTGCCGGGCAGAGCACGGTTGAACTTGCCGGTGGGGTAAGGCCAGGCGTCAGTCCCGCCAATTGTCCAACCTCTTCGGTCACTCGGTCTTCGTTGGCCGGATCGACTGGAGCCACACCCTCGGCCCACCGCCGTTGTCGATCTGCCAGAAGCCCCAGCCGTTGCGATTGACGTTCACGCTTGGGTTGTAATGGCGGACCACCGCACGCGCGGCGCCTGTCGGGGTCCTGAACGCCTCACCCTTCAACGGGCCGTCAACGATCTCCATGCCGTCTTCGGTATGGCCCATGCCGGGCTGGCGGCCCGCCGGGCTGCGCGAAGATCTCGGCGACGGCGGGAACACGGGCTTCGCCCGCTGCTCAAGATGGCTATGACCAGAGCGCCGAGACCGGCGCTGCGATGATGCGGTCGCTGACGGGGAATACATGCGGACCGGTATGCAGGATGATCCCGGCAGTGAACGCATCGCCGGTCTGGTCACGGAGCCAGGCCAGATGACGGGCGTCGGAAGTCGCCACCGTAGCGGCAGCCTTGACCTCGATCCCGATCAGATGGCCCCCAGCGGTCTCGATAAGCAGATCTATCTCCCTGCGGCCCTGCTCTTCTCGCAGATGGTACAGACGCGGGTCGTTGCTACTGGAGGCGATTTCGGCGCGCAGCTGCGCGGCGACGAAGGTGTCGAGGAGGCGGCCCAGCATGTCGGGGCCGTACAGGATGGCTTCCTGGCCGAGCCCTAGGACGGCCGCGACAAGCGCCGGGTCGGCCAGGTAACGCTTGGGCGCCTTGACGAGCCTCTTTATCCGGTTGGAGAACCAGGCGGGAACCAGGTCGAGCACGAACATCCGCTGGAAGAGCGCCTGATAGGACTGGGCGGTCTTGGCATTGATCCCGGCCGCGGACCACAGCGTCGACTCGGCCGCGATGCGGGCCGTGTTGACCGCCAGGACGGACAGGTAGCGGCGCAGCAGTTCCGGATCCCGGCGGGGTGCCACCGCGGGCACGTCGCGGGTGATCATCTGCTCGACGTAGCCGGCGAACCACCGCCGCCGCGCGGTCACAGGTATCCGCAGCGACGGCTCGGGGAAGCTGCCCGCGAGCATCAGATCCAGTTAGCCGCGGACATTGAGCGCCTCGTCCGGCGCCGTGACCGCATCCGTGCCGCCCGCTATAACCCGATCGATGAAAGGCGACGTGCTGGCTCGCCGCAGGATCTCGCGGACCGACATCCCGTACATGGGAATCTGCAGGAGGCGGCCGGTGCCCGGCCAGACCCGGTTCTCGAGTTCCGCGCGGACAGAACCGGTCAGGATGTAGCGCCCCGGAGCAGGATTCTCGTCGACCGAGCGCTTGACGGCGCCGAGCAGCTCTGGCACCTCCTGCCACTCATCCAGGATGACCGGCGGTCGCAAGCCCGCAAGCATCGCGTCGGGCGAGGCCGCCACCGACTGGCGGACCTCGGGCCGGTCCAGGCGCAACACCGTGCCGCCGCGCCGGACCGCCGTGGTGGTCTTTCCTGCCGCGCGTGGCCCCACCAGCGAGATAGCAGGAAAGGAAGCGAGCAGCTCATCAAGCAGGCCGTCAACGATTCGATACCTGTTTCCCGCATGACTCAATACCTGTTTACCGCATGTGTAGCTACCTGTTTCCCGCAATCTAATCATGCCGCCACAACCCGCTGTGCGAGCGTTAATAACGCGGGTGCGGCGGACTCGGCGGAACTTGACCAGGACAGCCCGGTTTGCCGCGAGCCGGGGAGCCTGGGCTGATCGGGGGATCACGGCGGGAGGGGACACCGAGGCTGAACGTCATCCTTCCTCGAATGCTGATCGGAAAGCGGCCAGGTTGGAGCGCGCGGGCGTCGGGTCGTAGACGGCGAAGACGATGTGATCGAAGTATCTGGCGAAATAGCCGTCGCCGGTGAGATGGGTTTTGAATGCGGCTGCCACTTCGCCCGGTGCGTTGCGGAATACGCCGCACCCCCAAGCGCCGAGCACCAGGCTGCCGACGTGATTGTGCACCGCCACGGCCAAGATCATCGCCGAACGCGCGGCCAGCACGCCGCGGATCTGAGCCAGCCGCTCTGGGGATCCGCCGACGATCTCCCCGGCATTGGGTGCCGGGCAGCTCAGGAATGATGCCAGGTACGGGCCGGGAAGCAGCGCGTAATGGTGGTCCCGGAACACTGGGACATCAGGCGAGTAGATCACCCGGTGGCTATAGAACGGATCACGATGCCTGTTGTGCGCCGCGTAGTAATCACCGGCCTGGAGCAGGCACCTGTACAGTGCCGAGCACCGGCACAGATCCTCCTCCTGTGCCGTCGCGCCCGTCAGGTAGCCTCCGCCCGGCTTAGTAGCCGAGGCGAAGTTAAGTACGCCAACGGTGCCGTGGCCTTTGCTCTTCAAACGCAGTGCAGCCTGGAGTGATGACTCGGATGTGACTTCGAACCGGGTGCGGGCACGCGCATCCCGATTAATCAGGTCAGCGAGCAGCCCGCTCAGGTCCTGCGGTGCATAGGACCGCGTCAGGTGTGCCGCTCGCTTGGTGGCCGTCTCAATGGCCACGCTGCCCGTCTCCGGATGCTGGTAGGAGCCCCGGCTGAGGATCGCCTCGTTCTCCGCCGCGATTGCCTTGAGCTCGGCGCGGCGCTGGTCGCCTCTCATCGTGTAGCCAGAATAGGCGTGCCTTAGGCGCCCGGAACCTGACCGGAACCTGAACTGCCTATTTCGTCGGCAACCCGGCCGGGCAGCCACGCCGAATCGGCCTCGCGCCACCGCAGGCACATGGCGTTCTTCCAGGTCAACGACCGTAACTGCGAATGCAGCCACAATCCACTATGCATGACATAACGACACACTTCGGTCGGCTAGGAAGTGACCAAGACACGTCTGGCGACCTCAGGTAAAAAGATGCCGGACAGTACGTGCCGGGACTGCGCCGCCTGCTAGATCAGGCCGTGGTACAAGCGGAGTGCGTCGTCGAGAGCTACCATCTCTAGGTCGTCCAGGACGCCGATCCAGTTGGTCAGCTTGGACACGTCCACCGCCAGCATCTGCTCAAGCAAGATACGGCACTTCTGGCCCTCGATCTCGGCCTCAGGGCGGGTGAGGCTCGCCCGCGCAGAGGCGGATGTCGGTGCGACAGTTACTACTGAGCCGATGAAACTCGTCGCCGTGACCACGACCGCGTACCGCCGCCCCTGCTGCGGATGGTCTCCCGTGCGCGCGGAAAGCGTGATGAGGAAGATCGACCCTTTACGAAGCAAGGTAGCGGGCCCATTCCCGGATCCGCTCGGCCTCCTCGCGCTCTGCGGGGTCAGAGGCGATCTCAGCGGACTCCCGGCGCATCTTGTCTTGCATGGCGGCGAACCATGCCAGGTGGATCGCCTTCCTGATCACCTCGGAAGCGGACTCGCCAAGCTCGGCGGCCACTTCATCCAGTTCCTTCCGGGTCTTGTCATCGACCCGCACCGTCACGACCGTCATACACAGAAGTGTAATACGATTCGTATTACACATGAGGGCTGGCACGTCATACCCTGGGACTGCCTGACCTCTCAATCGGCGTCAGGCGGCAAGGTGAGGCGCGCCGCGCGGCACGAGCGGCGCGGTCAGCAGCAAGCGGTCCCCCGGACGTTACACTCGGCCGTTTAGCCTAGTCAGTGAGGGTTATGCGAAACCCTCCTTGAAGAAGTACAGACCTATAGCAGCTCGGAACGAGGACAAGAAGGTCTTTAGCGGTCTCCTGTAGTCGGTGAAGAGAATGCGCCACGTCTTGAGCTGGGCGACGGCCCGTTCCACAGGAGCCCGGAAAGAGCTGACCTGATTGTTGTAGTCGTGCTCGCGCATATACAAGTCTCGATACTGCGGCTTGCGGACAGGAGTAGTGATAAAATCAGTTCCGATGAATCCTTTATCCCCGAAGACTCCTCCAGCCTTCTTCAAGATCATTTCGCAGTCCGACCCTTTCAGCTTCGCCATATCGTGCTTGCTTCCTGGAACCGGATCTGAAACGAATGTGATCCGGCCACTGAGATTCGCGATGATCAGCGAGCCGTGGCCGGTCGTCTTGTACTTCCCAGCCCATAGCTCGCGTTCGCCGGACCACGACCAGCATGGCCACAAGGTTCCATCTACCAGTGCGATGACGCTCCGGGTAGCCTCCGCTGCTTCCGCCGCGGACGGACGGAACTCTGCGGTGGCCTTATCGATCAACGGCGTCAGGAACGTGATGTACCGTGAGATGGTGGATTGGTCCACGTCGAAGATCTCCGCCCATATTTCCTCAGTTATGTTATTGCGTGCGTACCCGCAGGTGACAATGAGCGCATCTCGTAGCGTGAGTTCTCTTGGACGGCCGGTCCCTTTGTCCCAGGGCTCCTCGAGTAGGTCGCTGACAATCGCCTCAAGTTCGCCGAGTTGCTCAGCATCCAGTCCTGACATACGATCGAATCGCAACGGCTTCTCCGTTGGGAAAGGTTTGGTGTAGGAACCTCCTTTCTATCGGCTGGAGAAGCCGTTGCCTATTATTTGACCTGACGTGTCGTCGACTGTCTGGATATTCTGGACGATGGCCTACTGTCCGGGTTTCGCATAACGCTCA
>Ga0207664_10003092_pt1 | contig 11055 bp, 12 predicted proteins | sample LARL83metaG_FD_184349 | JGI IMG/M metagenome (GOLD analysis project Ga0207664, IMG submission 184349) | Corn, switchgrass and miscanthus rhizosphere microbial communities from Kellogg Biological Station, Michigan, USA - LAR L8-3 metaG... | ecosystem: Host-associated > Plants > Roots >...
GGAAATTTTTTCTGCTTCGTCTGGAAGATGGAAACGAAATCCGGGCGAAGACCTATAAGGGCACGCGGTCCGCAAATCCCAATTCCACGCTCGTCGCAGTCGGCGATGACGTTCGATTAAGTGAGCAGGACCCTCTTCTGGAGGGAGCGGAGGGTGGGTATCTGATCGAGGACGTCCAGCCCCGCCGCACCAAACTTTCGCGGCGCGCGGCCGGAAGGAGGAGCGCCTTCGAGCAAGTCATCGTCGCCAATGTCGATCTCCTCGTGATTGTCGCGAGTGTGGGAGAGCCGAAACTCCGCTCGGGAATTATCGACCGCTATATTGTCGCGGCGATCGAGGGCGGTTTGGAAATCGCCATTGCCATCAATAAACTCGACGCCGCATCGAACGAAGAGAAGGAGGAAGCGCTCTACTTTCGCGATGTCTATCGCGAAATTGGGTATCCGGTGCACCTTGTATCCGCAGCGCGTGGAACGGGCATTCCGGAACTAAAAATAGCAATTGCGGGAAGGACCAGCGTCTTCGCCGGGCATTCGGGGGTGGGAAAAAGCTCACTCGTCAATGCCATCCTCGGGCGCGAGGCCGCGCAGACGGGCACGCTTCAGAGAAAATTTCGCCGCGGCGCGCATACGACGGCCGCCAGCACCTTGATCGAGGTTCCACACCTCACCGGCGAGCACCCGACCTATATTGCAGATACGCCCGGCGTCCGCGAGTTTGCAAATTTTGAATTACGGCCCGCCGATCTAAAATTTGCATTCGTGGAATTTCTGAAATTCCAGGAGCGTTGCCGGGTTACCAATTGTTCGCATATCCACGAACCGGGCTGTGCCGTCCGGCAGGCGGTCGAGGAGGATAAGATTTCCATCGATCGTTACACCAATTACCAAAAACTCTTCGACGAAGCAAAACGCGAAGAAACCAAACGAATCCGTAACCAATGAAACCATCACTGTTGATCGCTGCCTTCGGGTGCTTTACCCTGACCGCCACCCTGGGCTGCGCGAAATCCGAAAACTCACAAATGACCGACTCGACTGCATATTCGCAAACGACCGCGCAGCCTTCCGCGCAACCAGGTACATCCACAGCGATGCCAGCCGCCGCGCAACCGCAAGGCCAGCCGGAAACGACCCGGACCGCCACGGAGCCCGTCGTCCCGCCGCCGGCCCCGATGGAAGACATGACCAACCCCGGAAAACATGGCGATACCGTCATCACCGCTTCGGGACTAAAATATATCGATCTTAAAAAAGGTAAAGGCGCAATGCCGACCAAAGGCCAGACTATCACCGTGAATTACACCGGCAAGCTGATCGATGGCAAAACGTTCGATTCGAACGTCGATCCGAATTTCCATCACGTCGAGCCATTCTCGACCGCCATTGGCGTCGGGCAGGTTATTAAGGGATGGGACGAAGGAATGCTAACGATGAAAGTGGGCGGCAAGCGGCGCCTCATCATTCCGGGCAATCTGGCCTACGGCCCGAACGGTATGCCTCCGACGATTCCGCCGAATGCGACGCTCATCTTCGATGTCGAGCTGCTGAAGGTGCAATAAGCAATTCGCTGACGAAGCGAGCAAAGCTTTTTAGAATCCGTTTATAACAAAATTGGCGAGCGAAGTAAATCTTCGCTCGCCAATTTTTTTACGGTTCGGGAAAAAGCGGCTATCCCGCCAGCGTCTTCGCTTTTTCGATCGCTTCCTCGATCGTGCCGACCATGTAGAAGGCATTCTCCGGCAAGTGATCGTACTCACCGGCGAGTACCGCTTTGAAGCTGCGGATCGTATCTTCGAGCTTCACATAGCGGCCCTCGAGGCCGGTGAACTGCTCGGCCACGAAGAATGGCTGCGATAAGAACTTTTGTACGCGCCGGGCACGGTTAACGATCACTTTGTCCTCGTCGGAAAGTTCGTCCATGCCGAGGATATTGATGATGTCCTGCAAATCTTTATATTGCTGCAAAATCCGCTGGACGCCGAGCGCAACCTGGTAATGCTCATCGCCCAGAATTTCTGCGGAAAGAATGCGGCTTGTCGAATCGAGCGGATCGACGGCGGGATAAATACCGAGTTCCGAGATCGCGCGCGAAAGCGTCGTCGTTGCATCCAAATGGGCGAAGGCGGCGGCCGGCGCGGGATCGGTGAGATCGTCGGCGGGAACATAAATGGCCTGCACCGACGTAATCGAGCCCTTTTTCGTCGAAGTGATGCGCTCCTGCAATCCGCCCATTTCCGAAGCAAGCGTCGGCTGGTATCCGACAGCAGATGGCATTCTTCCTAAAAGAGCGGATACTTCAGAGCCGGCTTGTGTAAATCGGAAAATATTATCGATAAAGAGCAGCACGTCCTTACCTTCGACATCGCGGAAGTATTCGGCATAGGTAAGCGCTGTGAGTCCAACGCGTTGCCGCGCTCCCGGCGGCTCGTTCATCTGCCCGAAAACAAGCACCGTTTTATCGAGTACGCCGCCTTCGGACATTTCGAGATACAAATCGTTGCCTTCGCGGGTCCGCTCGCCAACTCCGCCAAAGACCGAATAGCCGCTGTGGTGCATCGCGATATTATGGATCAATTCCATAATAACGACCGTCTTGCCGACTCCTGCGCCGCCGAAGAGGCCGGTCTTGCCGCCCTTTGAATAGGGTTCGAGCAAGTCGATAACTTTGATGCCCGTTTCGAGCATTTCGGAACTGGTCGAAAGCTGTTCGAACTGCGGCGCATCCCGATGAATGGGCCACATAAAATCGGACTTGATTTGCTCGCCACCATCGATAGTCTGGCCGATGACATTAATGAGGCGGCCCAGCGAATTCGGACCTACCGGCACGGTAATCGGCGCGCCCGTATCGATAGCCTTCATGCCGCGCACGAGGCCGTCCGTGGTGTCCATCGCTACGGCGCGGACGCGGTCATCGCCCAAATGCTGCTGTACTTCGCAAATCAGGTCTTCGTCTTTTCCTTCAAAATTTTTGCGAGGAATTCTAAGGGCGTTTAGGATGGCCGGCAGCTTTGCAGAGGCCTCCCCGTTTCGGCCATTTTCCAGCGTGCTTCCTCCCGAAAAATCCACATCGACGACCGGCCCGATGATAGATACAATTTCTCCTTCGTTCATGTGCAGTCTTATTTGCTCGTAATTCTTAATGGATTACTCCTCAATGGAGCCGCGCGCCTAACGTTTGGAAGAATAGTCCCGTTCGAAAAAATTGAGCGGGATGGGAATGGCATTTTCACAGGGTGGTGAAGTTAAATAAGTCACTGTTGCCCTCCGTCGAGAAAAAAGAAGAGACTGGTCAAACAAGGAGTATCATGCAGGAAATCTTAATTGATTCGATAAACATTTCCCCGAAAGTCAATTGTGTCAATATTTACGATCCTCACATCGCCTTCGAGGTAAGCGAAAAGGACGCGAACGTCCCCTATTCGGAGTCGGAAATTGCCCTTGAACGCGCCCTTCATAGGAATAATATCGGCATTATTATTCTCCTCTTTCGTAATCTTCCGAATAGCTTTTGCAATGTTAAACTCGACATCATCCTGAGAAACCTGAGAAGGATTTCTCTGAAGAAATTTTTCTGCCTGCCTGGAATAAATGAAACGGTACCGTTTCGGAGTCACAACGTTACTTCATGCGTGAAGCCAATTTCGCGGTCGTTTGATGGTATGGAATTCAGCAACGCTTCAAGTTCGGCTTGTTCGCTCGGATCAATCTCTCCAAGATGCGAAAGATCCAGCTCTTCCGTTTGACGCAGCCATTTCAGAGCGTTCGCGATTTGCTCTTTTGGATATACTTTCTTATCGAGCAACACAACGAAACTGCTTGGATTTTCCGCGATGCTTATTCCTTCCATAATTGTTTAAAATCCCGGTGTCTGAACTTGCGTTCCTTTGTTTTATACGACCAGTAAGGCCGCAACTTCTATTCGTGCTCTCTGATTAATGATGGCGCGCCACATCGCAGCCTGCGAGCGTTTCCAAATCTCTTAGTAGGCATTCTTATCCCCACGCAGCACGGCAACGATCGTGCGGCCCACGATGGTCAGGTCGAAAAGGAAGGACCAGTTCTCGATATAATAAAGGTCATGCTCGATGCGGCGCTGCATGGCGTCCGGATGGCGCGTGGCTCCGCGGAAACCATTGACTTGCGCCCATCCCGTAAGGCCCGGCTTCACGAAATGACGCACCATATATTGCGCAATAATTTTGCGATAGTCTTCGGTATTCTTGAGCATGTGTGGCCGCGGCCCAACAATGGACATTTCTCCCTTCAGCACATTCCAAAATTGTGGCAGTTCGTCCATGCTTGTTCTACGGAGAATTTGGCCAACACTCGTAAGGCGAGGATCGTCTTTCGATGCTTGAATGAGATGGGCGGAGGGGTCCTCGCGCATCGTGCGGAATTTATAACAGAGGAAAGTCTGCCCGTCCTCGCCGGTCCTCGCTTGCTTAAAAAAGATTGGTCCGCGAGAAGTGAGCTTAATCAGCACAGCGCTTACGAGAAAGACCAAAGGAAAAATCAGAAAAAGTACAGCAATGCTGAACACCATGTCGAACGTTCGTTTGAGCGTTCGGTTCGTCCATCGGTCGAGCGGCGCTTCGCGCATGCGAACCAGCGAGAGATCCCCCACGCGCTCGATGGTTCTCGAAGCCAGCGCGCCATACGCCAATTCATCCCCGGGTAAAAGCGCGACGCGTATGCAGCGGTTTTCGCACTCCGTTACAAGGCGAGCAATAATTGCATCGTCCGCATCGGGCAGCGCGATCACTACTTCATCGACAATTTCGCGGCTTGCGACGCGGTCCAAATCGCGCAGCGTGCCTAAGATTTTGCTCTGAAGGAGGTTTGTATTGCCGCCGAAGCTATTATCATCCAGGAATCCCAGGACGCGATAGCCATAGTGGGGGTTTGCGGTGACCGTCTCATAAAAACGCTCCCCGGTCTCGCCCGCGCCAATCACGATAACATTTTTCCGAGGCGATTTTTGCAGGCGCACCGTCGCCCGTGCGGACTGCTCGACGATACGAATGCCAACGAGCACCACGGGAATCGATGTAAGAAAATAGGCGAGGAAAAGCCGGGAATAAAAATTATAGCCTCCCTGCGCCACAATAAAAAGCAGCAAACTGGCCGCCAAAAAAATCCCCGCTCGCCCGACGATGCGAATCTGGTCGAGGCTGCCCAAAGAATGCTGCGAGGCGGGGTTATGATCGCGTGAAAGAGGACCCGATATCCAGGGCCGATACACCTGAAGCGAAATGGCAATCGCCACCCAAAACAGGTTCATAAAAATCTCGAGTTCGGGATAGATCGACCAGGGCGCTCCACGAAGCCGCTCCGCATTTTCAGCAAAGAAAGCGCCGAAGCGGGCGAGAAGAAGTACATGATACGTCACATTCAACACCACAACATCGGTCACAAACTGGAGGAATCGCAGAAGCGAACGGCTATAGGTCCGACCTATCGAAATGGGCTTCGATCTATTCGATAGATGCGCGGAAGCAATTTCCTGCTTGTCTATCAAAGAGTGCGGAAGGGGTTCGGCAATCGTCGGCGCAGGCATGATCCTCGGATTATGTTCCCACCCGCCATCGGACGGATTCGGTGTGCGCCGGCTCAACGGGCGCGGGGTCGACGGCATGGTCGAAAAAGCCCGGAGCGCACTCTCGTAGAATCGCATTGAAGGATCGGAAGACACGGTCCCAGGTGTATCGGTCTTCGACGAGCTGCCTCGCATTGCGCGCAAGGCGAAGCGCTTTGTCATCGTTCTTTAAGAGCGAAAGGGTCGCTTCGATAATCGCCTGATCGCTGGTGCGAATTAGCGCATGGACGTTATCTTCCAGCCCTTCGATGCCGCTGGCTCCGACGGGCGTCGTAACAATTGGGGTCCCCAGCGCCATTGCTTCCAGGAGTTTATTCTGAATTCCCGCGCCGACGGTTTGCGCGTGTACGAGGATTTTTGCGCTATGAAGAAAGGGGCGAATATCTTTTACATCCGCATGAAGTTCCGCGCCGGGCGTATGTTCTATAAGTTTACGGAGTTGCTTATTCGGCGATTTGCCGACCATAACAAGCTTTGTGCGCGGCGATACTTCGCGGATCTTCGGATAGATATGCTTTAAGAGCCGCGTGGCCATTTGGATATTATGGTAGGTCCCAAGATATCCGAAGAAAATGATTTTATCTTCCCGTTCGCCTGCATAAAATTCAAAATCATCCAAAGCTACTCCATTCGTGAGAATGGCGGTCGGAAGCGTGGGATTGGCCGCAAGGATTCTACGTTCATCCACTTTGGAAACGAAGGTCACGCGCTTGAATCCCTCCGCCATGGCGCGCGGTTCGTAATCGCGCAGACGGCCGGCATCGATTTTCCGGATAATATATTGCATTTGGTCGCCCATGCCACGAAAGAGAGTGAATCGCTCGGTCGCGCGCTCTTCCAATATAACGCGAGCATCCTCGGCGACGAGGAGCTTCGGTGTGTTCGTATTCAGGCCGCCCGGTTGCCGGACAAATTTTGCAGTCCGCAAAAAAAAGCAGACGATCAAATCGTAATGGTTTGTTGCCAGCGCGCGATCGACGGCAGCCTGCATCGTGGCATCGTCGTAATATGCGAATTCAATGGGACGGCTGCCGACGAGCGACTTTGCCACGCGGAAGGTGGCATTGCGCTTGTCGAAGGGAAGTAGATGGACATGAGCCAGAGCTTCGAGTTCCGGTATTGTTTCGGGCGTCGCGCTGCGGGCTTCATCGAGCGCGATGAGATCGACTTCCGCGATCGTCGAAAGATGCTGCACGAGGTAGTATGCTTTGATCCGGTCCCCACCGATAAGTGGAAAAGGGAAGCGATAGGAAAGAAAGAGTACCCGAGGCCGAGGCGTGACCGATCCGTTTTTGGAATGTCCGTTCGCATGCCCATTTACATGGCCATTCGAATGGTTATTCCCATGGCCACTTGCGTGCCCATTCGAGTGGCCATTCGCCGAAAAATCGCTATGATGGATGGCTCGTGACATTACGGATACATTGCTCTGAAATTCGAATGGAATGCGGACGACCGATCATCCGCCGTGTTAAATAATAAATCCGCCTCTAATAGGATGACCTGCAAAGTCGTAAAAGGTAACCGCGAAAAAGCCCAAAAGCATGGTAATATTTTATGCCCTGTTGTGCTTGGGACAACAGAGCCAAAAAGAACCGGTTGCAGGATAAAAATACCTTTCGAACAGGGCCGGAGGATACTCCGGACCGTTGCTCGAAATCCCTTAACTCCAAATTATGCAAGAATCTTCCCGTAATTTAGGCCGAACACAAAGAAAAATCGAGACGTCCCGCTCCGCTAAGGTTTAGGCTATCTCTGGGAAGAGGGTTTCAGCATTTCCGGTTAGCCCGTTGCACGGCATGAATCGCTTACAAAAATAACGATTCCACAACCCAAAAGCAATATGGGGAAAAATTTGTGACCTAAAAGCCACACCGGGCACGGGAAAGCTCCGCTCACCGCTGTTGTGTTAGCGGACGTGGCAAAAAATGCTCGCTCGAAAGCTCACACGACTCGCCGGCCCTGAATAATGCGGACGAGAACCACAATAATCGCAATTATAAACAGGACGTGAATGATCGTGCCGATGTTCCAAATCGTAAAACCTAAAATCCACGCGATGAGGAGAATGACAAGAATGGTCCAAAGCATTTGACGTATCGTTTGTTATGGCCGGCCCGATTCCTTAAACTACCGGACGACGGCCCGTGATGAGGCGTACTAAGATTAGGATGATGGCCAAAACGAGCAGAAGGTGAATAAGTCCTCCACCGATGCTCGTAATAATACCCAAAACCCAAAATACTAAGAGTACTGCAATGATTGTCCAAAGCATAATGGGCTTTTAGAAACAATTACTATACCAACGAAGCCAGAAACCTGGATTACGCAGATTGGATGGATTTTCAGGATTTTTTCGATGGTTCCTTTCAAATATCAAGCATTCGAAGTTATGCCATAAAACTATCTCCTCCGAACAGTAATCACGAAAATCCATCCATTTGCTCTATCCAGATCCTGATTTTTCGTAACATTTACCTCATCCGTCCGTCCGTTTCAATCTAACCGATTCTCTTACCATTATGATAAAATACCTTCTTCTTCTAAGCTCTTGTTTCCTCGCTTCTGTTACCCATGCCCAGACCGATACGCCCCATCGGCAATCGGTTGCGATTACGGTTTATAATAACGATTTGGGCGTCGTCCGCGATGTGCGGCCTTTCGACATTCGCGCTGGAATGAGCGACGTTCAACTGCGGGACGTACCGACGCGCATCGATCCGACCACGGTGAAGATTACCGACCTCGATCATCCAAAGGACTTGGACGTCGTCGAACAAAATTACGAGTACGATCTCGTGAGCCAAAGTAAGTTACTTTCGAAATACATCGACAAAACAATTAGCGTGACGGACGACAAAGGAGTAAAAACGGAGGGGGCGCTGCTCGCCGTCGAGGACGATAAGCTCACTCTTTCGACCACAAACGGCATCGTGATGCTGCCAAATCTTGCTCGCTACACCGTCAGCGTACCAGAGCTGACGGGCGGCCTTATCACGAAACCAACCCTTGTTTGGAAGCTTCAGGCGTCCCGCGCACTTACCGGTGAGCCGCTCGAAGTGCTCTACCAAACAGGCGGAATGAATTGGCACGCCGAATACATCGCCGCCCTCGCCGATGACGAAAAAACACTCGATCTCACCGGATGGGTAAGCGTTGAAAATCATAGCGGCGCCTCCTTTCCCGATGCGAAGCTGAAGCTCGTGGCCGGATCGCTTCACCGGGCTGCGCCACCACCAAGACCCTATGCCAACGGGGGAATGCTAAAAACGGACATGGCACCGCAATTCGAAGAACATGGCCTGTTCGAATATCACGTTTACGACCTCGGCCGCCAAACCGATTTGAAGAACGACGAAGTGAAGCAGATTTCGCTGCTCACCGCGAGTGGGGTCGGCGATGAGAAGCATTACACGTATGAGGGCGGTAAAACGGTTGGCGTTACCGTGAGCTTCCAAAATTCGCAGGCGAATCATCTCGGAATTCCAATGCCGATGGGCGTTATTCGCGTGATGAAGCGCGATAAGGATGGCTCCCTCGAATTTGTTGGCGAGGACCGAATCGATCACACGCCTAACGATGAAAAGATCACGCTTCACGTCGGCGATGCCTTCGATTTAGTGGGTGATCGTCAGGTTACAAGTTCCCGAACGCTCGGCCCGCAATCGAGCGAAGAGACGGTTGAAATTACCCTCAAAAATCATAAGAACGAAGATGTAACGATTGATGCCGTCGAAAATCTCGGAACCGATTGGGAAATAACCCAGCATTCGATGGACTACGAAAAGCGGAATGCTTCGACTATCGTCTTTCACGTTCCTGTCAAAGCTAACGGAGAGCAGAAGGTTACCTACACGGTGCAACACCATTGGTGAGTCAGGAGCCACGCGTTGCGACCTCGCCATGGTCGTGCTACGTCAGAAATCGCAAATGATTTCCCGACTCATCGACTTCTATTCTATGGATTTTCGATAACGTGCAACCATTGGCGAGAAAGGTGGCGATCATTGCGCGGTTTGTGATTTCCGTCGAGCCGACATAGCTCTCAACCCCGCTTTGCGCGAGGACTTCCAATCCTTTCGCATGGATAATTTTTCCATAGCCGCGGTCCCGCAGTTCCGGGAGGACCGCAATCGAAAAGATGGAGCCTTCTTCCGGCTTATCCCAATATTGTTGCGGAAACACGTAGCCGACGGCTTCCCCATCCTTAAATGCAACAAGCCAATTCTCCGGAAGATAAAAGGGACCTGCAAACCGAACAAATTCCTCGAATTCAATTTTTGCCTGCGCGAGTGAGTCTGCGTTCGATTTATTCTCTACAGAAGGCGCCATTAATTTAAAGACTTCGTCTATTCCAACGGTCACGATCGAGCGGTATTCAAAGGGATCCGCATACGGAGACCGGTAGCCCGAAATATTGCGGCGGGCGTATTGCTTTTCGATGGTGCGGGCTGCTGTTTCGTCAGTCATAGCATTACCGCACGATGGATACGCTCGATGAAGCGGTTCGTGTCGGGTCTTGGAACTTCCGATTCATGTGTTGTGGCAAGCCATAGTGTAAGGACTTTTTCGAGCTCGGTCAGGCATTCGAATTCCGTCTCGCCTTGCGCGAGGCATCCTTTTAACTCAGGAATTTCCGCAACGTAACCGCCTTCGGGGTCGGGATATAGTAAAACCGGATAGGGAAGCCGCCATTTCTGCTCCGTATCGTGAGTAAAGGAACCATGAGGCATCGCTATTCTCCTTTTTTCATTTCACTAATGATTGTAAGTGCCCGCTTCACATAAACCGATTTGACACGCTTTCCATGCACCGGCACTACGAATATCACTTCACCTTTTTTAAATACATTATGGCTGCTTTCCGTTCGGTCGAGATAAAAGCCTTCGGCAACTAAAAGCGCCTTAAGCTCTGCAAACGTTGCATTATTGGGGCTATTCTTTAGACGATCGAATAGCTTCTTTGCCTTATCCACAAGTTTAATTCGCTCAATTCAACCGGTACCATTTCCCAACTTCCGGCGCGCTCACGGTCATTTGTGGGAACGTTTCGAGGATCAACTCCCCGAAGGCGGTCATAGCCTTTTCGTCGCCATGGGTAAGGACGACATGCTTTGGCTGAAGTCTTCGTACAATTTCGAGCAGTTCCTCGCGCCGAGCATGGGCGCTAAAGCGAAATCGCTCGATGCGGCAGCGAACGGAAACGTCCCGCTTCATGGAGCCAAAGCGAATTCGGGTATCGCGCTCCGCATGGGAAACAATATATCCCGGCGTGCGCGGATCGGTATAGCCCACGAAGCAAATGGCGAAATGGGGGTGTCGCAGCCACCGCTGGGCGAGCATATAACTTGCGGTCCCATCCTGCATCATTCCGCTGGCAGCCAGCACGATGCTCGGCTCGCGGAAGTAATTGCCGCCGAAGAGAAACGCTCGGCGCGGAAGCTCCGATTGCGTT